>Ga0207797_1002680_pt1 | contig 12251 bp, 7 predicted proteins | sample PRCRCaboRojoPR_6_FD_187275 | JGI IMG/M metagenome (GOLD analysis project Ga0207797, IMG submission 187275) | Marine sediment microbial community from Cabo Rojo, Puerto Rico - PR CR 10% Liquid 1 (SPAdes) | ecosystem: Environmental > Aquatic > Marine > Coastal > Sediment | place: Cabo Rojo, Puerto... | reverse complement strand
GGCCCCGGCGCCTTTCCCCGAGCAGGCTTGGCCCTCAGATTCCCCACACCGAACGATCTCTTGAGACGAACTCTCCGAGAGGACACGAACCGATGCCTGGCCTTCCCCTGTTCCGCCGCCGAGCTCCCGCCCTCCTCTTCACCGTCGCTGCTGTGGCCCTGGGTGGCCTCCTCCTGACCCCTGGTCCCCTCACCGGTCAGAGCGACTACTTCTTCCCGTCAGGCACGAGCTTCGACTCCGCCGTCCCCTCCCCGGAGGAGTTCTTCGGCTATCCCATCGGGAGCTACTACACCCGGCAGGACCGGATCGTGGACTACATGCAGGAGCTGGCTCGACTCTCGGACCGGGCCACGTACCAGTCCATCGGACGGACCTACGAGTACCGGGACATGCCGGTCCTCACCGTGACCTCTCCGGCGAACCACGCCCGTCTGGAGGAGATTCGCCAGGCCCACCTGGCCTCTCTGGAGCCTGGGGCCCCGCCGGCCCCTGACCTGCCGGCCATCGCCCACCTGGGCTACAACGTCCATGGGAACGAGGCCTCGGCCGGGGAGGCGGCCCTTCTCACGGCCTACTGGCTGGTAGCCGGTACGGGCCCCGAGGTGGAGCAGTACCTGGAGGAGGCCATCTTCCACATCGAGCCCACTTTGAACCCCGACGGCCGGGATCGGTGGGCGGCCTGGGCCAACATGAACCGGGCCGAGGCTCACCAGGCCGACCCCCTGGACCGGGAGCACAACGAAGGATGGCCCGGGGGCCGGACGAACCACTACTGGTTCGACCTGAACCGGGACTGGTTCCTCCTGGTGCACCCGGAAAGCCGGGCCCGGGTGGACTTCCACCACCGTTGGCGGGCCCAGGTGGTCACGGACCACCACGAGATGGGCACCAGCAGCACCTTCTTCTTCGAGCCCGCCCGCCCCGGCTCCTGGAATCTCCTGCTGCCGGAGCGCCTGTACACCGAGGTCACCGGGACCTTCGAGGACTACTGGGTGGAGGCCCTGGACGGGATTGGATCGCTGTACTTCAGCGAGGAGGTCTACGACAAGTTCTATCCCGGCTACGGATCCTCCTATCCGGGCTTTCTGGGCGGAATGGCCGTCCTCTTTGAACAGGCCAGCTCCCGGGGTCTGGTCCAGGAGAGCCCCCACCACGGGGACCTCACCTTCGCCTTCACCATCCGGAACCAGCTCCGGGCAGCCATGGCCACGGTCCAGGCCACGGTGGAGAACCGGGAGATGCTCCAAGACTACCAGCGGGACTTCTACGCGACGGCTCTTTCGGAAGGGGAGGAGTACGAGGTCAAGGGGTGGGTCTTCGGCCACCCCCATGACGCCACCTTGAACCGGGAATTCCTGGACTACCTCCTCCGGCATCGCCTGGAGGTCTACGAGCTGGCCTCGGATCGGGAAGGGAACGGGGTCACCTTCCGGGCCGGGGATGCCTGGGTGGTGCCGGCCCGGCAACCCATGCACCGCCTGGCCCGGTCCATCTTCGATCGGGCCGAGACCTTCGTGGACAGTGTCTTCTACGACGTGTCCGCCTGGACCATGACCCTGGCCTACGGAGTGCCGGACCTGGCGCTGAGAAACGGCGACCTGCCCCTGGGGGAGCGGATCACCCAGGTACCGTCTCTGGGAGGAGCCGCCCCCGTGGACCGGAGCTCCATCGCCTACCTCATGGACTGGGGAGATTCCAACGCCTCCCGGGCCCTTCAGGCCATGCACGCCGCCGGCGTCCGGGCCGAGGCCTCGGAGGTGCCCTTCACCGCCCGGACCACGGAAGGGGAGATCGCCTTCGTCCGGGGATCCATCTCCGTGCCCCTGGGCATCCAGACCCTGGAGCCTGATGAGGTCCACGCCGCTGTGGACGCCGCGGCCCGGGAGGCCAACGTCCACGTCTACTCGGCTACCACGGGGAACGTGGCGGAGGGGAGCGACCTTGGGAGCCGGAACTTCTTCCCCGTCCGGGACCCTCGGGTGCTCCTGCTCATGGGCGAGGGGATGTCCTCCTACGAGGTGGGACAGGTCTGGCACCTCCTGGACCAGCGGGTGGGCATGCCCATCACGAAGCTGGACGTGAACGAGTTGGGTCGGGTGGATTGGCCCGAGTACGACGTGCTGATCCTGGTCTCCGGGAACCTGAGCGTCTTCTCCCAGGACCGGCTGGAGGAGCTGAAGCGCTGGGTCCGGGACGGCGGGACCCTCATCGCCCAGAGGAGCGCCGCCGCCTGGGCCACCCGCAACGGCTTCACTCCCAACGTCGGCGAGCCCGGGATGGGCCGGCTTCCCGGCGAGGAGGACGACCCGGAGGACGCCAGGCGCCGGGACTATGCCGACGCCTCGGCCTACGAGGGGGCCAAGGCCATCGGCGGCTCCATCTGGGAGGCGGACCTGGACATCACCCATCCCCTGGGCTTCGGGTACCAGCGGCGCTTTCTCCCGGTCTGGCGGGACCACAGCATGTTCTTCCCCGCCAGCGAGAACCCCTACAGCACGGTGGCCCGCCTGGTGGAGGACGATCCCTTCCTGAGCGGCTACATTTCGGAGACGAACCGGGAGCGTCTCCGGGGATCCCCCTCCGTCATGGTGGACGAGTTCGGGAGGGGCACGGTGGTGCTCCTGGTGGACAACACGAACTTTCGTGGGTACTGGCGGGGCACGAACCGGATCTTCCTCAACGCCTTGTTCTTCGGGCAGGAGATCGACGTGCCCTGAGGCAGCTTCACATCCCGCGAGTTCCGCTTCGGAGTCGCCTTCTGATGGTTCCGGGCAGCGGTCAGGCCAGGACCGGTGAGGTGACGGCAGGGTCCGAGGAGATCGCGTCCCACAGCCCCGTGCGGCTTTGCCGAACAGCCGATTGGACGCATGGGGCCCTGCTTCCCTATACTATCCGTCCTGACCGCAACGCCTTCCCATTGACGCATCGATCCCATGAACACACGTCGTCGCTCCGTATTCATCGGTTCCGGTAGCTATCTGCCTCCCCGGGTCGTCAAGAACGAGGACTTCCTGGGCAACCACTTCTTCATGGACTATGGGGAGCCCATCGATCCCGCCACGAATGGCCAGGTGGTGGCGAAGCTGGAGCAGATCACGGGCATCACGGAACGGCGCTACGCCGCCGACGACGAAGTGGCGTCGGATCTGGGGACCAAGGCAGCCAGGGAAGCTCTGGCCGACGCAGGGATCGATGCCGAGACCCTGGACCACATCATCGTGGCCCACAACTTCGGCGACGTGGCTGTTGAGAACCTCCGTCTGGACTTCGTTCCCTCCCTGGCGGCCCGCATCAAGGAGGCGCTGGGTATTCGCGATCCCTCCTGTGTCGCTTCCGACCTTCCCTTCGGCTGTCCCGGCTGGCTCCAGGCCGTCATCCACGCCGACTACTTTCTCCGCTCCGGGGACGCTCATCGCGTCCTGGTGGTGGGCACGGAGACCCTGTCCCGGGTCTCCGATCCCCACGATCGGGACAGCATGATCTACGCCGACGGAGCCGGGGCGGCGATCCTGGAGGCCCAGGAGGGAGAGGAAACCGTGGGAATCCTGAGCCACGCCACCCGTTCCGACACCCTGGAACACGCTCGGTTGCTGTGGATGGGGCCGTCCTACGATCCGGACCATCCAGGGGATCGCCTCTACATGAAGATGCACGGGAGGAAGCTCTACGAGTATGCCGTTCAGACCGTACCGGGTGTGGTGCGGGCGAGCCTGGATCGGGCCGGGCTCGGGCTCCAGGACGTGGCGAAGGTGTTGCTGCACCAGGCCAACGAAAAGTTGGACCATGCCATCCTCAAGCGCCTTTTCCGGCTCTATGGAGTTCGTGATATTCCCGAGCGCATCATGCCCATGACCATCTCCTGGCTGGGCAACAGTTCGGTGGCCACGCTGCCCACACTCCTGGACCTCATGCGGAGACGAAAGTTGGATGGTCAGGAATTCCGTTCCGGCAATATCGTAGTCCTGGCGTCGGTGGGGGCCGGGATGAACATCAATTCCCTGACCTACGGAATCCCCTGAGGGAGGACGATGGAACGCACGGAAGGCCGGCTGGCGCGCATCGAACGACGGGCGTTTCATTGGGGGTTCCGCGGGAGATTCCTGGCTCGTCTCGCTTTGTCGCCCCGGCTCCTTCTCGGGGCTCCGAATCCTCGTCCGCCCATCCTGATTCTCGGCTGCGGACACAGCGGCACCTCGCTCCTGCTGGCGCTGCTGGACGCTCATTCCCGGATCTTCGGCATTCCCTTCGAGTCCAAGTTCTGCCTTCGCAGCCGCACCTTCCTGCGTTTCGCCAGAGGGGTCTTCGACCGGTGGGCGGCCACGGAAGGAAGACAGCGGTGGGTGGAGAAGACGCCCCGACACATCCGACGTCTGCCGCTGATCCTGGATGAGCTTCCGGAGGCCAGGGTGATTGTCATGGTCCGGGATGGTCGTGACGTGGCGGCCTCTCTCAAGGGGAGGACAGGACTCCTTCTGAGCGGGATCCAGCGATGGGTGCACGACAACACCCTGGCTCTCCCGTTCCTTTCCCGTGAGAACGTGACTCTGGTCAGGTATGAGGACCTCGTCGAGGACCCTCCCAAGACGTTGAGACGGATTCTCGCCCCTGTGGGTGAGGAGTTCGAACCGGGAATGCTGGACTTCCACAAGAGGAAGAGGCGGATCTTCTCGGCCCGGACGGAGAAGCCGGACCGACCGGACGGACGATTCCACAACCAGTATCGAAACTGGCAGATCAACCAGCCCATCTTTGACGGCAGAGGTCGATGGCGGAGCCTGGAGCGGCTGGAGAGGGTCCAGGTGGAAGAGATCGGTGGCCGATTGCTCCGACATTTCGGCTACACCAGGAACCGGGAGTGGTGTCTTGAGGCCCCCTCCTGACGACCGGGCCGAGGTTTCCGGCCCGGGGAAGGGTACCGCCACCGGAGCTCCGAATCCGTGACCCCGGGCTCCGACCCCATGTCTCGCGGCCCTTCGTCCCGGAACGACGCCGAGGCCTCGGACCGGGACGACCTGGCTCGAGGAGCCGGGGTGAACTACCTGGGCCACGTCGCCCGCCTCGGCGCTCGGGCCCCCTTCCTCTTCCTCGCCGGCATCCTCTACGGTGAAGCGGCATTCGGAATCTACACCTTCGGACTCGCAGCCGTGGAGACAGGGGCCGCCCTGGCCCTCTTCGGGATGAAGCGCTCCCTGAGCAAGTGGCTCAGCGATGCCGTGTCCGGGGGGGAGGACATCCACGGGGTCATGGCGAAGGGGATCGCCCTGGCCCTCTGCACGGGCACCCTCATCACGCTGGCGCTGGCCGCCGGCAGCGGCCCCATGGCTCGGGCCTTTGGCCTCCCGGGGGCGGCCCTCCCCCTGCTGGTCCTCTGCCTGGCCCTCCCCATGATCGTCCTCTCGGACATCCTCCTGGTGGCCATCCGCTTCACCCGGCAGATGCGCTTCGAGGTCTACGCCCGGAGCATCCTGGAGCCCGTGACGCTGACCGTGAGCGTGGTGATCCTCTACTACCTGGGGGCAGAGAGCCTGGGTCTCGTCCTGGGCTATGTGGCGGCCCTGACCGCTGCCGCCGGAGCCACGCTGGTCTTCTTCGTCCGTCTCTATGATGTGCGCAAGGTGGTCAGAGCACCTGTACGATGGCAGGACCTTCGAGCTCTGGTCTCCTTCACCGGACCCACCGCCGCCTACGAGCTGGCCGTGCTCCTGGCCAACCGGGCGGACGTGTTCCTGGTGTCCTATTTCACCCCCGCCGCTTCCGTGGGGATCTACGGGATGGCCCGGGAATTCTCCACCGTGACCAAGAAGATCCGCCAGGGCTTCAATCCCATCCTCAGACCCGTCCTGGCCGACAGCATCGCCGCCGGGGCCCTGGGCCGGGCCCGGGATCAGCTCGTCACCGTCTCCCGTTGGATTCTCTCCACACAGGTACCGGTGATCCTCATCTTCGTCTTCTTCGCCCATGACCTCCTGGGGCTCCTGGGAGGTCAGTTCGCCGGCGGCGCCCTGGTCCTTATCCTCCTCATGGTCGGTGATGCGGTGGAGGGAGCCCTCGGGGTGAACGAGGTTCCCATCGTCTACCTCAGGCCCCGGGCCAACATCAGCATCGGTGTTCTCTGGCTGCTCACGAACCTGGGCCTGGGCTTCTGGCTCGTGCAGTCTCTGGGGCCGGAAGGGATGGCCCTGGCGGTGGCCCTCTCCCTGACCGTGGTGAATGCCGCTCGGGTCGGCGTGAACCGGCTCCATCTTGGGCTGGACACCCTGGAGGCTAAGCTCGTGAAGCCTCTGGTCGCAGCGGTCCCGGCGCTGGCCGCCGGATGGGGGGTCAACGCTCTTCTGGGGCCCTTCCCACCCTGGACCCTCGTGGCAGGAATCCCGACTCTCCTCGTCGTATACCTGGGCGGGCTTCTCCTCCTGGGCCTGGATCCCCAGGATCGCGCCCAGTTGAGGAGGCTCCGGGACCGGATCCGGACTCGGGGCCCGGGCCCTCCCCGGGGTGAGGATGCCGATTCAGCCGATTCAACAGCCCTCTGAAAACCTGAAGGAGACAACGGCCCGAGCACGCCCTCAGCCGAAAGGAATCCGGAAGGCCAGGTGGAGGGGGATTCTCGAGGCGGCGGGCCCCCGGCCACCGTTCTCTTCGCCGTCGTCCCTGCCATGCAGGGCCGGAACCAGGTAGCCCACGGCGGCGCCCACCACGCTCCCCGCCAGGATGTCCGACGGGTAGTGCATTCCGGCCTTCACCCTGGCGACGGCGGTGAAACCCGCCAGGGCGAGGCTCGAGCCCCAGACCAGGTGGGACCAGGCCGAGGTTCCGTGGAGATCTTGGAAGAGGGTGGAGCTGAACGTGGCCGCAGCGAAGGCCCCGGAAGAATGCCCGGAGAAGAACGAGAGGAACACGTTCGACGGATCTTCGGAGATGATTCGGTGGCGTTCCTCCACGGAGAGGGACGAATTGTAGGCATAGGGTCGTTTCCGGCCCGCCAGTCCCTTCGTGACCGCGGTGAGCCCCAGGGTGAGGAGGGCCGTCTCTCCGGCCACGGCGGCCAGAGCCAGGGCATCGCCGCCGTCCCCGTCGGAGACGGCCCGAAGGCCCTCCACTCCGGTGAAGAGGAGGGCCCAGACCGAGACCGCATCCCGAGCCAGGTCACTCCTCCGATTCCAGGCCGGCGACCAGTTTCTCGTGGCTCCACGGTCGAAGGGGTTGATGTCCGCGGGATGGAGCTCCCTCAACTCCTCCGGGGTGATGGGATCCAGGCGGCTCTGGAGCCAGTAGCCATAGACGGAAAGTCCCCCTCCCAGCCCGAGTACGCCGATGTCGGTTGTCCAGGCCTCGTAAGGAAAGGACCCATCCTGGCCCTCAAGCACCCCGCTGGGAAGGAGGAGGAGGACCGAGAGGAGGCCGGTCCCCAGGAGGGCCCTGGCGCATCGACGATCCCGGGTCACGGGAGTGCTTGGCCCCAACATGCTGCCAGGCTCCGACGCCGGCCCGGAGGCCGGGGCCTCGGGGGAAGCTCCTCCGAACGGGGCTTGTTGGTCAGGAGGACAGTCCGGATCAGTTGTCTCCCCCGAGAGGTTGGGTGTAGACCACCTGGCCTCCGATGACCGTCATATCGGGCTCAATCCTCCAGATGTCCTCCACCGGGACGGTCATGTAGTCCACGGGAATGACCACGAAATCGGCCAGCTTGCCCACCTCGATGGAGCCCAGGACGTCCTCGGCGAACATGACGTAGGCCCCACCCATGGTGGCGGCCCGGAGGGCCTCTTCCCGGGTCATGGCCTGCTCCGGAATCCAGCCTCCCGGGGGGTTGTTGTTCCGGTCCTGCCGGGTCACGGCGGCGTGGAGCGTATAGAAGGGGTTGTAGGGCGACACGGAGTAATCCGTTCCCGTGGCCAGGGGCACGCCGAGATCCATGAGGTCACTCCAGATGTAGGCGTACTTCAGGCGCTCCGGACCCATGCGGGCCTCGGCGAAGTTCATGTCCTCGGTGGCGTGGAGGGGCTGCATGGAGGCCACGATGCCCAGGTCCACCAGGCGGGGGATGTCTTCCGGGATGAACATCTGGGCGTGCTCCAGAGCGAACCGGGCCTCGGTGCCGTCCGTTCCCGTGGCGTTGAGAGCTCGTTCGTAGGCGTTGATGGCAGCGTGGTTGGCCCCGTCCCCGATGCAGTGGACCCTCAGGTTGAAGCCCATGGGGAGAAGCTCCGTGGCCAGAGCCGCCAGCTCGTCCTCGCTCGTCCGGGCTTCACCGTAGTAGTCGGGATAGTCGCTGTACTCCTCCATGAACAGGGCGCCCCGGGAGCCCAGGGCTCCGTCGGCGAACTCCTTGACGGACCGGACGAAGTACTTGTTGTCATGGTTCAGGGGCTCCCCCAGCCTCCGAGCCGTCGCCGGGTGGACCATCTCGTTGATGCGGATCCGGAGCAGCCCCACCTCGTAGAGTTTGATCCGTCGCTGGACCTCGTCGTAGCCCGTCATGCTGGCGCCGTGGATGGTGGTGAGTCCGCTGGCCACGGCCAGCTGGGTTCCCTCCACCAGGTTCCGGCTCCGCTCGTAGTCCGTCAGAGGAGGAAGAGAAGGAATGAGGCGGGTGAGCTGGGGAGGGGCCCGCTCCACGAACTCGCCGGTGGGCTCGCCGTTTTCGTCCTTCTTGATGTGGCCTCCCGGGGGATCGGGAGTGTCCCGGGTGATGCCCGCCAGCTCCAGGGCCTTGCTGTTGGCCCCGCTGCCGTGGGTGTACCGGCTGATGAAGACGGGGTTGTCCGGGGCCACCTCGTCGATGAGCTCCTTCCGGAACACGGGGGGATCCCAGACGTCGGACATCCAGCCGCTCAACACGATCCACCGTGGCTCGGGTCCGGGACGCATCCCCTCTCCGGTTTCCAGGGCGTGCTCGATGACCTCCTGCATCCGCTCCACGGAGGCCCACTCGCCGATCCCCGTCCGGATGTCCGGGGTCCGTGGGTAGAGCTCCCGCTCTCCGTAGCGGATGTGGACGTGGGCATCGTGGAGGCCGGGTATGATGGTCTTTCCCCCCAGGTCTGTGACGAAGGTGTTGGGCCCGATGTGGCTCCGGACTCCTTTGTCGTCGCCCACGTAGAGGAACATGCCGTCCTTCACGGCCAGAGCCGACGCCGTGCTGAAGTCCTCGTCCACGGTGTAGATGGTGCCGTTGATGAAGGCCCGGTCCGCTTCCTGGGCGGCGGCGACACCTGTCAGCGCCAAAACCCACGCCACCATCAACAGAACCAGGGGGCTCCTGCTGCGACCTCTGTTCTTGACCGTCATCGTTGTTTCTCCTGCATTCTGGAAAACCTCCAGTGGATCAACCGGGCCTCCCGCCTCGAGAATGCGGACACCCGGTGGGCATCCGTGGTGAAAAGAGGGTTACCGCCCCGGGCCTGCAGTGGCCAACTGGCCTGCGTTGGCCACGTACCGGGCGATCTCCTCGTGGGTGGCGAACCAGACGCCCCCGTGTCCCTTCATGAACCGGATGAGCTCCTCCAGCATGGCGATCCGGCTCCGGTGGCCGATGTACTTGGGATGCATGGTGAGGAGGAACATGGTCCCCTCCTCCAGGGCCATCTCGAACTCGGCGGCCCAGATCTCCATGACGTCCCGGGGCTTGATGTGGGGCCGGACGGAGCTGAAGCGGGAGAACCCGAAGTAGGGGTAGTCGTCCAGGAGCCATTCCACGGGGAGCTCCACCAGGCCCGTGGGCTCCCCGTTCTCGTTTACTTCGTAGGGCCGGTCATCGGCCATGAGGCTACTGTCGTAGAGGAGCCCCAGCTCCCGGGCCAGCTTGACCGTGGCGAGGCTGAAGTCCCAGGAGGGGGTCCGGATGCCAACCGGGGGCTTCCCCATGATGTCCGTGAGGGTCTCGTAGGAGCGGCGCATGAGCTCCCGCTCCGTCTCCTCCGGCAGCAGGGAGTTCCGTTCGTGGATCCACCCGTGCATCCCGATCTCGTGGACGCCGGGCGCCATGATGGCTTCGATTTCCTCGGGGTGGAGAAGGGCGGTGACGGCCGGAACGAAGAAGGAGGCAGGTATGTCGTGCTTCTCCAGAAGAGCCAGAATCCGGGGCACGGCCACACGGGCGGCGTACTCTCCCCGGGAATGGGCCCCTGGAGAATCCTCACCGTCTCTGAGGGCATTGGTCTCCGCGTCGAAATCGAAGGAGAGGGCCACGGCCACCCGGGCTCCACCGGGCCAGCTATCCGGCGTGAGGTCCCGGCCGGCCCGAATGAGCTCGACCTCCGCCCGCACGTCCTCCATGGAACGCTCCCAGGCCGGGATCTCCTGGGCAGCGGCTCCGGTCTCCTGTCCGGATCCGGATCCGGACGGCGCGCAGCTCGTAAGGAGGACGGCGGCGGACGTGAGGGCACAGAGGATGGCGCCGAAGGCCCGTCCCGAGGCGACGCTGGGGGTGGTTGCGGTGGAGCGTCGGGGTTCCTTGCGCTGGCAGGACCCCATGGAGAAGCCGGGAATGCGTCGTGGGATCATCGGGTCCGTCTCCCGGTGGAGGGGATCGTAGAAGGGGGGCGGAAAGCTCGTCGTGGTTCGGGGCGCCTGGGCCGGGTCGCTTCAGGTGGATCTGTCGGAGTCCTCAAAGGCCCTCTGGAGCTTTCGGGGTGCGGACGCTCAAGACGAAACTGCGGGAGTCCGGTGGAACGGGGCAAGGATGGGTGAGATGGCGAGAGACACTAGAGCCGCTTCAGTGCCTCCGCCGCATAGACCCGCACCTCGAAGTCCGGATCGTGGGTCGCCCGCTCCAGGGCGGGCCGGGCCGCCGGCGACCCGATCCGAAAGAGGGCGATGACTGCGTCCCGACGCACCCTGGCCTCGGGGTCCTCCAGAGCGGTCGTGGCCAGGGGCACTCCCCGCTCCGAGGCGAGAATCCCCAGGGCCGACAAGGCGGCGGTCCTGTTCCACCAGCCCTCGGCGGAAAGGAGTGCAGAGGCATGTTCCACGATCTCCTCGTCGCCCAGGAGAGCTAGCGCCTCGAAGACATCCAGGCGGACCTCTCCCTCCGGACCCTCCAAGCGGGCCAGGAGGACCGGACGGGCGGCCGGCGCTCCCACGGCTGCCAGGGCCAGGGCCGCCTGGTGCCGGACGTCCTCGTTCGGATCGGCCAGGGCGGTTTCCAGGGCCGGCGCGACTCCGTTCCCGGGATGCTTCCCCAGGACCTGCGCAGTCAGGGCTCGCAGCCTGGCGTCGTCGTTGTGGAGGAGAGCCGTCAGGGGTTCTACCGCCGCCTCTCCGAGGGATGCTATCTCGTTCAGGAGGTAGTAGCGATGGGCATGGAGGTCCGTGGCGGCGGCAGCCTCCGCTACCCGGGCCTCCAAGCGCTCTGCACGAGTTTCCGGGGAGGCCAGGCGGAGCGCCGCCCGTTCCAGGCCCCCTCCCCAGAGAAGAGCCGAGATCCCCACGAGAAGCACTCCGTAGAGTCCCACCACGGCCACCACCTCCCGGACCCGCTCCGGATGATCCTTGCCGAACAGAAGAGGGAACGGAACCGCCAGGGGGCGGACCAACCAGGAAGGCAGGGGAAGAAGGAACGGGGCGCATCGTCGATACGCTTCGTAGGTCGCGCCGTGACGGTTCCGCATCTTCACCTCTTCCACCAGGGCTACCGCGACGATGACCAGGGTCGAGATCAGCCACGGGAGGCTGGCTCCGATCCCCCAGGACCGCCTGGGATAATGGGCCAGCCCGATGAGAAGGTAGGTTCCGTAGGTCCAGAGAATCCATCCCAGGTACTGGGGATGGCGGCTGATCCGGTACACCCGGGAAGTGGCGATACCCCCCTCCCTGGCTCGAGTTGTGAGCCAAGCGTAGGTGCCCAGGAGGAACACCAGGATCCCGGAGCCTATGAAAAAGAGAATCGTCGGCCAGGGTGAGCTCACGCCTGCCACTCCCAGGATCCAGCGTAGGATGTCGTTGGGCAGGTCGATAACCAGGCCCCAGTTCTGGAGCTCATAGGAGATGTCCAGGATGGGAAGCCAGACGGCGTTCAGGATGCCCAGGCCGGCCAGGAAGAACATCACGCCGGCGAACTGGGCGAAGACCGGGAGCATGACGCCCAGACCGCCCAGGGCCGCCAGTCCGGTGCGTTTCGTTCCGAAGCCCACCACGATGAGGGAGACGAGAAGGAAGAACGCCCCGTAGCCGGCGGCCCGGACGTGGTAGTGGGCCATGAAGAGCTGGGTCTTGAGCCGGCTGACCTCGTCGGCGTGGGAGTCGCCGGAGGG
>Ga0207797_1002679_pt1 | contig 12255 bp, 10 predicted proteins | sample PRCRCaboRojoPR_6_FD_187275 | JGI IMG/M metagenome (GOLD analysis project Ga0207797, IMG submission 187275) | Marine sediment microbial community from Cabo Rojo, Puerto Rico - PR CR 10% Liquid 1 (SPAdes) | ecosystem: Environmental > Aquatic > Marine > Coastal > Sediment | place: Cabo Rojo, Puerto... | reverse complement strand
AGAGCGCTGCGATCGAAAGCTCTACCGGCGGGTCGTCCGTCACCTCGCGACAGGCGGCCGTCCCGTCCTCGAACGAGACGCCGAACGTGCCGTCGTTCCACTCCACGAGGGGGTCCGCCACGCCGATCCGGACCGATCCCTGGAGGTCGTTCGGATACTCGAGCGCTTCGAGGGCCGCGGGTACGTCGACGATCCTGGCCATCGGACCCCGCGAGACTTCGCAGTCAACCGCCCACTGTTCGGGCAGGCGATCGAGCAACTCGGCGTCCGGCGGCCCGCGGATCGACACGGATTCGACCTGTGCCTCGTGGTAATAGAGGAACCGCAAGCAGTTCCGGAACGCCGTCTCGTCGGCGGCAGCCAGGTCGTACACCTGGAACGTCTTTCCGTCGTCCTCCGCTTCGACGGCGTAGATCACGTACCCTCGGGGTTCGCCCTCGTCCTCCCAGACGTACACGAACGGGTCTTTCTTCCACCCCTCGAACGCGCGATGGCGCCAGAACGCCTCGCTCCGGTCGATGGCCAGGTCACGATCGGCGGCGGTCCGGTAAATATCGTCGAGGGCCGGCCAGTCGTCCGGCGTCGCCCGGCGGAACTCGCCCCTCGCGTTCTCCTGGGTGAACGCCAGGTGTTCGGGCTCGCAGGTGATCTTCGAGAAGCGACTGCAGGTGTCCCACCCGTACTTGCGATAGAACGAGTACTTGAACGGCCAGAGGACGGAGAGGACGCTCCCCCGCTCGCGGTACTCATCGAGCGATTCCTCGAGGAGTTGGCTGATGTACCCCCTGTGCCGGTGTTCCGGGGGGGAGGCGACGGCGGAGAGGCCCGGCGCGGGAACCCACGTCCCCCTGACCCGGGCGTCGAACCAGTAGTGACGACACACCACCGCGAGATCGTCCCCGTCGAAAAGCCCCCGGCGAACCCCGATCTCGTCAGGATCCTCCTCCGGATCGAAGTCCGCGTGGCCATCCTCCAGACTGAACGCGTAGTGCAGGAGATCGTGGAACTCCTCCCGTCGGTCGTCCGGGACGGGACGATAGTCGAGAGCCATGTCGTGTGTCCCTCCCCGGGTCGGCAAGAGCTTTTCTACGCATTGTGAGGCGGTCCCACGGGACGAGCGACTTCACGGATGGGGTCCCGATCGAGCCAGTCCCACGCACCGACTCCGGTTTTTCGCTCGATCCGACGACTCCCCCCTCGGGACCGCGGCGTCAGGGGTCCGTCTCGTCGGGCTCGTCGGGGTCGTCGACGACCGCGATCCGGTCCCGGATCCAGTCGGCGGCCCCCCAGACCGCGTCAGGATCGTCGCCGGTGATCTTCACCCGTGCTGGCTCGTCCAGGTCGCTGGGATAGCTCCCGACGCGGACGTCGAACTCCTGTCCGATCGTCTCCAGGAGGTTCACGAGCGCACCCTCCGGTGCCGGGGTGTAGAGTGTCGTCGACGTCGTCGTCCCGCCGAACTCGTCGGCGATCAGTTCGAAGGTCGCCTTCATCTCCTCGGGAACCCCGGGCAGGCAGTACACGTTCTCGACGACGCACCCCGGCCCCCACCCGACCTCGTTGAACACTGCCCGACTGCCCTCGGGAAGTGCGGCCGCCGCGTCGAGGTCCACGTCGAAGTCGTAGGTCTCGACGAGTTCCGGGTTCTCCGCCGCGAACTGCTCCGAGTTTGCCTCCAGTTGCGCCCGCACCGCTTCGTCGACCGCGAGGTCCCGGTCCAGCCCGTCGGCGACGGCGTCGATGGTCACGTCGTCGTGCGTCCCGCCGAGCCCTCCGGTGACCACGACCGCGTCGAAGGCCTCGCTCCACTCCCGGACGTACCGGGCGATGACGTCCCGGTCGTCCGGTAGGGTGAGGATCCGCTCGACCGAACAGCCCCGCTCGGAAAGCCGACGGGCGAGCCACGTGGCGTTCGAGTTCTCGGTCTCGCCGGCCAGCAGTTCGTCACCGACGGTGAGTATCGCGACCTTCATACCCGGTACTGGCTCTGGAGTGAGCAAAAACCTCGTCCCTCCGAGGACGGCAGCCAGGTTCTGTTCCGTTCGTTTCCGAAGACTACCTGGACTGGTCGCCGTTCTTCCCGTCGGACTTCGAGCCGGTCTCGTACGCCGTCAACCCGTTCCTCGACTACGAAACCAGGACGCGCTCGATCAAGCTGAACTCGCTCGTGATCGAGGCCCTGGCCAAGCGGGGAACAGCATCTTCGACAGCATCACCCGCTACGGCTACTTCCCGCTGTGGGGCTCGTACCTCGACGGCATGTGCCCGAACTTCGCCAACGGCGGCCCCGGGGCCGACGCGGGCGTCGCAGGGATGCTCTACGAAGTTGCCTACCAGTCCGACCACCTCGGACAGAAGGCCTTCGGCCGGCAGATGGAACTCACGAAGGTCGGGTTCCTCGAGTCCTTCGACGCCCTCGCCGACGACCCGACGCTCGGCGACTACGGCGTCGAGACGTACTTCGACACGCCGCTGTACGGCGACGATATCACGCCGTACAGGTAGGTCTAAACCCCCCTGCGGCTGACGCACGGTGGTTTTCATCGCCGAATTTCGAATTATCACTTCCCATATAATAAACGTGGAAAACCGACGGCCCATCGAGAAGAAACTCGACGTGGCCTGGCACTGATGCCGCCGATCGAGTTTCTCCAACACTGTCGTAGCTTTGGTGATAGAAAGCTACTGCCAGATTCTAAAGGATATCTATATCACCTATAATAATGAATATCTAGGTGCATGCCGACGATAGACATCGAAACCGAGGGGGGACGAAAGGAGGCCCTGCGGCGGATGCTGCTCATTCGCGAGCACGAAGACCGAGCAGGGGACCTCTTCGCTGACGGGGAGTTGCCGGGGTTCGTACACCTCTACATCGGGGAGGAAGCCGTCGCCGTCGGCGCGTGTGGGGCGCTCGAGGACGAGGACTACATCACCAGCACTCACCGCGGCCACGGTCACTGCATCGCGAAGGGCCTCGACCCCAAGCGGATGATCGCAGAACTGTACGGGAAGGAAGACGGCTACTGCAAGGGCAAAGGGGGGTCGATGCACATCGCCGACGTGGACGCCAACATGCTCGGCGCGAACGGCATCGTCGGCGCGGGTCCGCCGATCGCGGCCGGCGCGGCCTGGTCCGGCCAGTACTTCGACGAGGACCGCGTCGCGCTTGCGTTCTTCGGCGACGGGGCCGTCGCCCAGGGCCAGGTCCACGAGGCCATCAACCTCGCGGCGACCTGGGACCTGCCGGGGATCTTCCTGATCGAGAACAACCAGTACGGCGAGGGGACGCCGATGGAAAAACAGCACAACATCGAGGACCTCAGCCAGACCGCCGAGGCCTACGGCATCCCCGGCTTCACCGTCGACGGGATGGACATCACGGCCGTCTACGAGGCGGTTCGGGAGGCCCGCGAGCGGGCACTCCGCGGCGACGGACCGACCCTCATCGAGGCGGAGACGTACCGATACCGCGGCCACTTCGAGGGCGATCCACAGCCCTATCGGGACGAGTCGGACATCGACGAGTGGCGCGAGGAGAACGACCCGATCGACGCGTTCAGAAAGCGCCTGATGGACCGCGACGAACTCACCGAGGACGAGTTCGCCGAGATGCGCTCCGAGATCGAGGCGGAGATCGAGGAGGCGGTCGCGTTCGCTCAGGAGGCCGACTACCCCGATCCGCACCTCGCATACGAGGACATGTACGCGGATCCGGTCCCGGAGATCGATTACTTCGCCGATCGCCTTCGGGCCGACGGTGAAGGGAACGGAGGTGACCGACAATGAGTGAAGCAATGTCCAAGACCGAGACGATGACCGTCCGCGAAGCGATCCGCGAGGCCCTCCGCGAGGAGATGGCCCGCGACGAGAGCGTCGTCGTCTTCGGGGAGGACGTGGCGAACTTCGGCGGCGTCCTGGGCGTCACGGGGGACCTCGTCGAGCAGTTCGGCGAGGACCGGGTCGTCGACACGCCGATCAGCGAGGCGGGCTTCATCGGCGCGTCCGTCGGCGCCGCCGCCAGCGGACTGCGCCCGGTACCGGAGATCATGTTCGTGGACTTCATCGGCGTGCCGATGGAGCAGATCCACAACCAGCTGGCGAAGATGCGCTACATGTTCGGCGGGAAAGCCGACCTCCCCGTGACGATCCGGACGACGGAGGGCGGCGGCCAGCGCGCGGCCAGCCAGCACTCCTCGTCGTACCACACCTGGTTCGCGCACCTCCCGGGCGTCAAGGCGGTGACGCCCGGAACGCCGCGGGCCGCGAAGGGGCTGCTCAAGTCCTCGATCCGGTCGAACGACCCGGTGATCTTCTTCGAGAACAAGGTGATGTACGAGATGGAGGGCGAGGTCCCGACCGACGAGGACTTCACCATCCCGATCGGCGAGGCCCACGTCGAGCGCGAGGGCGACGACGTCACCGTCGTGGCCTCCCAGCGTCTCGTGGGCGAGACCCTGGAGGTGGCGGACGACCTCGAGGGCGAGACCGACGTCGAGGTCATCGACGTCCAGTCGCTGTACCCGCTGGACACGAACACCATCCTCGACAGCGTCGAGAAGACCGGGCGTCTGGTGGTCGCCGACGAGAGCCCGCTGTCTTACGGCGCGCACGCCGAGGTCATCTCCCGGGTCGCCGAGGAGGGGTTCTACAGCCTGGACGCGCCGGTCCAGCGCGTCGGCATCCCGGACGTCCACGTCCCGTTCAGCCCGCCGCTCGAGGACGACGTCGTGCCGTCGGGCGACCAGGTCCGGGCCGCGATCGAACGGATCGTCTGATCGACACCACCGACATGGTTTTTTAAATCCACACCGGACCCATACCCGTGATAGAGGGCACCGTCGGTCTGATCGTCAACCCGTCCGCCGGCCGCGACAGCCGCCGACTCGTCGGCAGCGCGGTCGTGAGCGACAACTACGCCAAGCGCTGGGCCGGCGTCTCCGTGCTGGAGGGCCTCACCGGCGTCGACGACCCCGTCGAGGCGCTTCTCATGCCGGACGAGACGGGGATCGCCCGTCGAATACTCGACGACGCGCCGGAGGGGATCGCCGTTCGAACGCTCGACATCCCCGTGCAGGGGAGCCGGGAAGACACCCGACGGGCGGCGGCTCGACTCCGCGAACTCGCCGACGTCGTGGTCGTGCTGGGTGGCGACGGAACCGTTCGTGACGTGACGATGGAGGCCGGCGACCTCCCCATCGCCGGCATCTCGACCGGGACGAACAACGTCATCCCGACGTACATCGACGGGACGGCCGCCGGACTCGGCGCTGCAGTGCTCGCGACGGGCGGCGTGACCCCGGAGGAGGTGACCTTCCGTCACGGGACCGTCAGGGGGGTGATCGAGGAACCGGACGGCCAGCGCGAGGTGATGGGCCTGGGCACGGCCGGCGTCATCGACCAGGAGTTCACCGGCACGCGGGCGATCCTCCACGGCGCCGACTTCGTCGGCGGCGTCGTTTCGCGGGCCGACGCGGCGGATAGCGGTCTCTCGGGCATGATGGGGACCCTCGAAACGAAGCGACCGGAGGAACCGGGCGGCATCGGCGCCCGGTTCGGGCCGCCCCAGGAAACGGACCGGGCGGTTCGAGCGATCCCCGTCCCGGGCGTCGTCGACCGGATCGGTGTCGAGGACCACCGTGACCTGGCCGACGGCGAGGAGATGGCATTCGAGATCGGTCGCGGCGTCGTGAGCTTCGACGGCGAACGCGACGTGGAGGTGCAGGGCGCCCGGATCCGGCTCTGGCCGTCGACGGACGGCCCGCGACTCGTCGACTTCGACGCGCTGTTCGAAAAGGCGACGGCAACCGGGTGTTTCGACGCCTAGGGCCGAACGGGGGCGCTGAGGGGGATTTTTCGAGTTCTACAACCGGCGCCACTCCATACTCACGGGGACGTCCTCGGCGATGAGGTCGTCGACGACGCAATCGCGCTTGGCGTTCTCGACGAGCGTGTCCACCTCGCCGTCCGGGGCCTCGGTTTCGAGGTCGATCCCGAGTTCGATGGCGTCGATCCCGCCGTGTTCGGACGGGATCGTTGCCCCGACGTCGACTTGCCCGACCTCGAGGTCGGCCTCCATGGCGTGATCGCGGACGAAGTACGTCAGGCACGCAGCCAACGAACCGAGGAACGCGTGAACCGGCGAAGCGCCGTCGCCGTACTCCCAGGTGTGGCCGTCCGAGGCGATCGTCCCGGTGGCGCCGTCGGTCGTTCGGGCCGTCGCGGCCCGACCGAGCGCAGCAACGTCCGCGTCCCCGTTGCCGACGAGGTGAACCGACATGGGCACGTCCTCGCGCAACGTCTGGGCGACGACGCAGTCCTGTTCGGCGTAGTCGACGATCCGCCGGACGGTGTCCTCGCCGGCGTCCGTGTCGAGGTCGACCACCACTTCGATCGGTTCGACGGCCCCGTGATCGCCGGGCGTGCCGGCGGTGATCTCGATTTCGCCGAGGCCGACGTCCTCCTCGTCCCAGCGCGCCCGGGTGAAGTAGCCGAGACAGGAGGCGAGCGACCCGAGGAACAGGTGGACCGGCGACGGCGCGTCGTCGCCCCACTCCCAGGCGTACGGCCCGGCCGCGACGGTCCCGGCGGGACCGGACGGCGACCGCGAGGTCACGCGACGGCCTTCCGACGGTGCGCCTTCCTTCGCGGCTCTGACTTCCCTGGGGAGCAGGGGCCAGGGGTTCTCGGCGTGTTCGGCCAGGGTCCCCAGGAACCGGGCCGCGTCCGCGCCGTCGACGACCCGGTGATCGAACGAGAGGCTGAACGGGAGTTTGCGCCGGAATTCGATCCCTCGCTCCGTCCGTTCCGCACGCTCGTCGATCGCGTTGACCCCCAGGATCGCCACCTGCGGCGGGTTGATGATGGGATCGAAGGCCTCGACGCCCAGCACGCCGAGGTTGGTGACCGTGAAGGTGCCGCCAGCGAGGTCGTCCATCGTGTATTCGCCGGAGAGGGCTCGCTCGGTGATCCGGCGGCGCCCGTCGGCGATCTCGACGAGGTCCTTCCCACCGACGTCGGCCAGTACCGGCGCGATGAGGCCCGCCTCGATGTCGACCGCCAGGCCGAGGTTGTGCTCCTCGTAGATGGTGTGGGTCTCGTCCTCGTAGGTGGCGTTGAACTCGGGATGCTCGGCCAGCGTCGCCGAGATGGCGACCAGCAGGATGTCCGGCATCGACACGTCGGTGTCCATCGCCTCCTTCGCCGCGTCGGTCGCCTCGAGGAGCGCCTCGGCGTCGACGGTCCGGTGTTCCGTGACGTGGACCGCGTTCCTCGCGCTCTGGCTGAGTCGATCGGCGATCGTCCGGCGCATGCCCCCGAACTCGACTGACTCCGCGACCGTCCGCCGGGCCGGTCCCCCCGCTTCGGCCGGTGCGGCTGCGGCAGCCTCGACGTCGTCCTCGGTAATTGCGCCGCCCGGGCCAGTGCCCTCGACGCGCGCGAGGTCGACGCCGAGGTCCGCGGCCCGTTCTTCCGCCCGGGGCGAGGCCTTCACCTCGCTCGGTGGCGTCCCTGCCTCTTCGGAGGCAGCGGCCTCGACGTCGTCCGCCGTGATCGCCCCGCCCGGTCCAGTGCCCTCGACGCGAGTGAGGTCGACACCGAGTTCCGCGGCCCGTTCTTCCGCCCGGGGCGAGGCCTTCACCTCGCTCGGTGACGTCGGAGCGGCCGTCGTCGCTGTCGCCGCTGCAGTTCCACTCGCGGCTGCTTCCTCCACGGCCTCGGCGTCGGCCGCCGTGGGTTCGGCCTCCGGCTCCGTCGTTTCCGCCGCTCCGGCCCCGGCCTCGGCTTCCAGGTCGCTGATGTCCTCGTCAGCGCCCGCGACGATCCCCATCGCCCCGCCGGGCGGTGCCGTAGCGCCCTCCTCGAGGACGATCCGCCGGAGAACGCCGTCTTCGCGAGCTTCGACCTCCCCGACGCTCTTTTCCGATTCGATCTCGGCGACCACTACCCCCTCCTCGACCTCCTCCCCCTCGGCGACGTGCCAGTCGAGCACGGTCCCCTCTTCCATTTCGAGCCCCAGTTTCGGCATCCGAACAATGTACCCCATAGTGGTTCGTTTGGGATACGGTGGCAGTAACCAAAAAGTGGGCGGATGGTAGGGCGGCAGCGGTTCAGTCCCCCAATTCCTCCGGTCGTTGTCCGGCGCCGAGGTCGTTGTCCGGCGCCGAGATACACTCATCTCGTTGGGACACGTACAGGTTTCATGGACATCAGCGACATCGTCACGTCCGAGTTCGAAACCGTCGGCGTGGACGAGCGACTGTCGACGGTGCAGAGCCTGTTCGACGACGGGTCCCTTCGAGCGGTCGTCGTCATGGACGACGGCGAGTACAGGGGTCTCATCACTCCTCGCCAACTCCTGACTGGGCGCGTGGAGCCCGACGCGAAAGCCGGCGGGTACGTCTGGCACGTCGCCAGGACCCGCCCGGATGACGACGTCCGCTCCGTCGCCGGCCGCATGATCGCCAGCAACGCACAAGTCTTGCCCGTGTTTCAGGGGGACGGTCTCGTCGGGATCGTCACGGCCGAGGGGATCCTGGACGCGGTCCAGTCGTTCCTGGGCGTGCTCTCGGTCCGCGACGTGCTGACGGAGGATCCGGAGACCGTGACGGCCGAGACCACCGTCGGGCAGGCCCTCCACGAGTTTCGTGACCACGGCGTCGGCCACCTCCCGGTCGTCGGAACGAGGGACACCGGCGGATCGCCGGACGAACGCGATGCGGACACCGGCGTGGAGAAACTCGTCGGCATCCTGAGTATCCGGGACGTCCTCGGCTTCGTCGGCCGGGAAATGGATCGAGCGAGCGGGGGTACCCCCGGGGACTTCGGCGCTCCAGGCGGCGGACGGAGCGGAACCTCCCACGGCGGATTCGGGGAACGTGCGGGCGACGTCGACCGGATGCTCGACCTCCCCGTCGAGAACGTGATGACCGACGTCACCGTTACGACCTCGCCCGACGCGTCGCTCGACGACGCGGTCGGCGAAATGCTGGAGCGCGATATCTCCTCCCTCGTCGTGGTCTCGGACGACCACCCCGTCGGGATCGTCACCTGGACCGACGTGCTCGAGGTCCTCACGCTGACCGGCGAGGAACGGCTCCCGGTGCAGGTCACCAACGTCCACCTTCTGGACGACATGACCCGTCCGGAACTCTCCGAGTTGATCGAGGGCATCGCCTCGAAACACGGTCGGATGCGCGTCCTCGAGGCCAACGTCTACCTCCACGAACACGACGAGACGCTCCGGGGCACGTCGTTGCTCCTCGCGCGGATCCGCCTGTTCACCGACAAGGGACACTTCGTCGGCACGGGCGAGGGCTACGGCGCGTCCCACGCGATCAGGCTCGCGGCCAACGTGCTCGAACGGTCGATCCTCGAGGGGAAGGACTACGCCCGGACGAAGAAACACCCGGATCCCGAGGAACTCTCGAAGATCTACGGCTGGTGGCTAGAAGGATCGCCCCGGCATCGCTGATCCGGTTCAGGTACTCTCAACCGCGTTTTCCGGGCGCTCGGTTTTCTCATTGGAGAGCCCACAGGTGGCATTCAGGGAGAGATCAGCATGGCCATCGACCTTCGAGTCGCGTGACTCGTCCCACAAGAAGCCAAACTGGACATCTTCCGGGTTCACACCTGCAAAATGCCGCTCGGCGACGTCGTGGACTTCGAACGATTCGCCAGCGACACCGAAGGATCCGCCGGGATCGATGTCGGGGCCGTCTGCCGCGAGGCCAGCATGCTTCCCTCGACGAGTTCATCGAAGCCCCGGGGGCCGAGGAGCGTCCGGAGGACATCGACGGAGGCTCCGGGTCGATCACCGTCGACCGATCGCACTTCGAGGCCGCCCTCGAGACGGTCAAACCCTCGATCACGCCCGAACGTCGGGAGGCCTACCAGGAGATCGCGGAGCGTCTCGGCGGCGGGATGCCCGTCGATCGGGAGGGTTCGGGCATCGGCTTCCAGTAGCCGAGTGGGCCGCCCCGGCGTTTCGACCGGCCGGCGGCCCCTGCATCCCGGGAAATCGATGCCGACCGATCACCTCGACGGGAGGAAGATCCCGGACAGCAAAAACGCGAAGAAATAGCCGCCGAAGTAGACGACGGTCAGGACGAACATGGTGGTGATGATCGTCTTCTGAAACAGGCCGAACATGGCCAGCTGGCGGTGCGGAACGGGGCCGTCCACGAGGAGGATGACCGACTGCCAGGCGAGGCCGTTGGCGACGATCGCGGCGAGGTATCCGATCACCGCCGCGCTGATGCTCGCCCGACCGTGTGGGGACAGGAGGTGCGTGTACGCCCCGGCAAGCGCGACGAACCCCGTCGCGACCCAGGACGCATCGAACGGATTGACCCCCGGATGGGTGGTCATGAACGTCGCCAGCCCGGCGATACTTCCGGTGACCGTTCCCACCAGCAGGATCCTGGCCCAGCCTTCCACGAAGGACAGGCGGATCCGTTCGCTCACCGTCCGTTCCATCCGGAGCGAGTCGGCAGACGTCGTCGTTCGGTCCCCGGTCATCGCGTGTCGTTCGTCACGTCGATTTCTATCCGCCGGTCGACGACACGTGCTTCGAGGAACCCGCCGATTTCGACGTCGCCGCTCCGGAGCCGGTCGAGCGTCGATTCCGACTGCTCGTACACCCAGAACGGAACCCGAACCGTTTCAGTCGCCCCTGGCTCGATCGTCGTGGCGGGAAACTCGCTCGGTCGTTCGCGCGCAACCTTTCGGTCGCCGATCGTTCCCGTGAGGTCGGCTCCGTCGACGACGATCGGCCGCTGCGTCGGATTGTGCACCCGTACGGTCACCGCGAGCGTCGGTTCGTCGTTCGGTTCCTGAAACTCGTATCCCGTTACCGTCGCGTCGAGGGGCTTGGCGTCCAGGTACGCGTCGTAGGACCGCATCGTGTACCCGAACGAAGCGGCGAACACGAGGACGAAGAGGGCGAACGACCCCAGGACTGCCGATGAGGTCGCTCTGTTGTCGGCGAGCGGCATGCGTCAACCGGTTTACATCGTCATTGAAAAAATTTGTGATCGGGAAATCGGCGTTCGGGCGACCGATCCGGTCCAATCACGCCGCCCAGACGTTGTCCTTCGTGGTCCGAACTCACAGTTCGACCAATTCCCGGAGTGAGTCGGGGACCTCCGCCCGGACCCGTTCGCGAGTGGCGACCAATCGTGCGAGCACAGACGCGACCAGGGCGTCTTCCATCCCGGTGTGCCGAAAGCTCGGGGCCGGGTTGACGTCCACCGCCCAGTGCTGGCCTTCGGCCACGACGAGGTCCACGCCGAGCGCCTGCGCGTCGATCATCGTCACGAGACGGCGAACCGCGTCGGCGAGGCCGGGGTTGGGGACGACGAGTTCCAGCGGCCGCTTCTCGCCGTGGAGTTTGGAGGTCGTCTCGAGGACGCGAACCTCGATTGCGGATCCGGTCGCGACTGCGTAGTACTTGTAATCGATCGCCGGAGCGGGTACGTGTACCTGGTACCACTCGCCGTCGCCGTTGAGGACTGGATCCGGCTGGGAGTGAAAGTCCACCAGCGTCTTGGCAACGTGGTCTCCGGGGGGCCTCTCGAAGGATCCGGCCGGGACCCGAAACCCGACGCGATCCAGGGCCCAGTCGCCGAGTGGGCGAACCCCGAGGAGGAGCGGAACGAACCCGTTCCACGTCGGAAGCCCGGTCGACTCGGCCCGAGCGAGCGCCCGGAACGATTCGGGATCCACCTTCTTGTTTAGCAGCAGGGACAGTTCGGAGAGTTCGGCCTCATCGAGCGGTCGCCCGGGTTGGAAAAACGTCGTTTCGACCCCGACTCGTTCCAGTCGTTCTGCTACCTCGGAAAACACGGCGTGTTTCTCGTTGCAGATGAGTCCGACCCGCGGACGGTCACTTTCGCTCCCGGTGCTGGTCCTTCCCCCCGCGTTTGCGTCCCCCATCTCGCTTGGATTACGGTACCCCCACGCATAACCGGTTTGCACGTATTTTCGTGACGAATACGGAGACAGACGAGTTACTATATTGGAACGATCGAGTCCCCCAGCGGTAGCCGACGCTCGGGCCCTCGAACGTGGATGTGGGTCCTCCATGGCGGCGATTTCGACGGAATCGAGTCGGTATATATGACTATGTAGGTCAGGCGAGACCCAATATACAGCCTTTTGCGCGTCAGGGAATTTCACTCCGGCAATGACCGGATCCCCGTTCGAGGGTCGCTCGAGGAACAACCGGCTCGATGCCCGTCTCATCGAACGATG
>Ga0207797_1002678_pt1 | contig 12255 bp, 10 predicted proteins | sample PRCRCaboRojoPR_6_FD_187275 | JGI IMG/M metagenome (GOLD analysis project Ga0207797, IMG submission 187275) | Marine sediment microbial community from Cabo Rojo, Puerto Rico - PR CR 10% Liquid 1 (SPAdes) | ecosystem: Environmental > Aquatic > Marine > Coastal > Sediment | place: Cabo Rojo, Puerto... | reverse complement strand
ATAGAAGGTCCGACCACCGTGTGGCATTTCTCGAGTGGGTGCTTCGCTGATCACCAGAATGTCTGCTGTGGGACTGCCCGAGTAGAAGAGGATCTTGCCCATCGGTGGGACCTCAGCGTGTTTCTCAACGTGGCTGTACATCTGTCCGATCGACGCCATGAGTCAATGCTCAGAGAAAAGGACCTTGAAACCCGAGGTCCGGATAGGGGGCTATCCCGCCAGAAGGCTTTCACCGGTGTAAGCACCGGCTAACAATAGGCACAGTAACACGACCATCGGCCTGGAGAGCGTAGCGTACAGCGCGGGAAAACCGATAGATTCGGCAAAAACAGCCGTAAAAATGCATCAACGTATAAGTAAGAAGGCTAAGAGGTGTGTCACATGCCTCCGACGCTGACCGTGGACGAGGTCACGTCCCTCCTCCTCGACATCCGTGATTTCGATAATCCACTCCGGGAAAAAGAGCTGCACAAGCTCCTGTACTTCATCAAACACGGGTTACAGGAGGAAGGCATCGACGCCGATATCCCGTACTTCTGGTACCGGTACGGGACCATGGCCAAGCTCTCGGACGCCGAGACCTCGATTGCCCAGACCGACGACGGGACGGCCGTCTTCTGCCTAGAGGGTCACGTTGACCGTCTGTTTAACTCGGCCAAGGTGGTGCGGATGGAGATTCCGTACACTAAGGACGAGATCAGCGCGGCCATCCTCGAGACGATACGGGCCAATGAACTGGCCTCTTGTTACATCCGCCCCTTGGTCTACCGCGGCTTTGAGACCTTCAGCATCGACCCGACGCCGTGCCCCGTAGAAGTCGCCATCGTCACTATTGAGTGGGGGCGCTACCTGGGGCCGGAGGCGATTGAGCAGGGCGTCGACGTTGGCGTGAGCTCGTGGCGGCGGATGACGCCCGGGGCCTTCCCCGCTGCGGCCAAGGTGGGGGGACAATACATCAACTCACAGCTCATCGCAATGGAGGCCCACAAGCACGGCTACGTGGAGGGGATCGCGCTGGACGCCAACGGGTACGTGAGTGAGGGTAGCGGCGAGAACCTCTTCATGGTGAGCCGCGGTGAGATTGTGACCCCGCCGCTGGCCTCGTCGATCCTCGAGGGGATCACCCGGCGCTGCGTTGTGACGCTGGCCCGGGAGGAGGGGTACACCGTCCGCGAGGAGTTCATCCCGCGCGAGGCCCTCTACATGGCGGATGAGGTCTTCTTCACGGGCACGGCAGCCGAGATCACGCCGGTGCGCTCAATCGACGGGGTGCCCGTCGGCGAGGGTGGACGAGGGCCGGTCACGGAGCGGCTCCAGGAGCTCTTCTTCGGCATCACGAGCGGGGAGCTGGAGGATCGGCATAGCTGGTTGACGGAGGTCCGCTGAGCGGCGACAAGGGGAGTGAGAGCGGGCGGCGCGGGCGCTGGTACGGGACGTGACGGGTGCGGATGTGTCGGAATGGGTCATCCGTTGCCCGGGCCGGGAAAGATGCTGAGGCGGCTTGGACGGGTGGGACGATCGTGGTCTTGGATGAACTTGTGCTGCGGCTGGAGGTTGGGAGGCGAGCGTGACTGATTCGGCGGATGGACACTTGACGGATAGGGCGCTGGCCTTCATCGGCAGCGGCACGATGGCTGAGGCGATGATCCAGGTCTTGGTCAGGGAGGAGCTCGTGGCGCCTGAGCACATCTGTGCCAGCGGGCCTCGCGAGTCTCGGGCGGTCGAGTTGAATCGCCGGTACGGGATCGTGGGCACGACGGACAATCGGGGCGCGGCCGAGGCAGCCGATATTGTCGTGCTGTCGGTGAAGCCGCAGGTGCTCCCGACGGTGCTCGGGGAGCTGGAAGGCCTCATCTATCCTGAGGGTCTCGTCTTATCCATCGTAGCGGGCAAGGATATTGACACCATCGCTTCGGGACTGCGGCACGGTGCCGTGGTCCGGGCGATGCCCAACACGCCCGCCCAGGTGGGAGAGGGGATGACGGTCTGGACGGCGTCAAGCGGGACGACCCCGTCCCAGCGGGCTGAGGCGAGGGCGATGCTCTGCGCTATGGGGTGTGAGGTGTACGTCGACGACGAGGATATGCTCGATATGGCAACCGCGGTGAGCGGCACCGGTCCGACCTACGTCTTCCTGATGATGGAGGCGCTCACCGACGCTGCCGTGCACCTAGGGTTCTCGCGCCGGGTGGCGGAGGAGCTGGTGACCCAGACCGTCGTCGGCTCGGCCAGCTTTGCCCGGCAGTCCGACCGGCACCTGGCCGAGATGCGCAACATGGTCACGTCACCGGGGGGCACCAGCGCCGAGGCGATCTACCAGCTGGAGAAAGGCGGGCTGCGCACTGTACTCTCCAAGGCGGTGTGGGCAGCCTACCAGAAATCGAGACTCCTCGGAAAGGCGAAGATCAACTCGAAGGGGCCGAACGGCCTCCCCAGCATCGATCAGGGGAGCTGATGTCACGTCCTTTGACCGTGCGGAGGTCGACGGGGCCTTTACCAAATGTTAACAATGGAGGTCGTGCCGCGGCTTGACATCCTTGAGATCCGTCCTATAATGGCGCGAAATCGAGGGAGATAGCGTAGACGGACGAGGAAGAGACGCGCAACAGACGCAACAGATAACGCGAATGAGACAAGAAAACCTACGCGGCATTATTGTTCTTCCCATTCTGCTCCTTGTTGTTATCAAGGGGCTCTGACAGGGCGGGCATTGCGCGCAGGTAGATGAAGTCAATAACCGCCCAATCGGGCGGTTTTTTGTTTCCGACCCATAGATCCAGTCACCGAAGGTGCAGGTTTCGATGACGAAGTCAGAGCAGAGCGGCCGATTAGACGAACAGTTCCGATTTGGAAAGACCGGGCAGTGTGCCGGCCCTGGTCGCCTGTCAGGGCTGCTTGCTGGCTTGCTTATTGTCATCGTTATTATTGTCCTCCTGCTTAGTCAGGAGGATTCGGGGGTTGGGATGGCGCTCTAGGCAGTCAGAAGGCCGAAGAGCTACGCAGAGAGAAGCCGCCCAGCCGGGCGGCTTTTTTGCGTATTTGGGAGTCTCCTGGGACTCGGCGGTGCTCGGAGGCGGATGCGGTGCCACGCCCGGGGGTCGGGTCGGATGAGACCGGACAATCGGAAGCCAGCAGGAGGGAAGGGAAAACCTACAGTGAGCTGTGGCGAAGACAAAGGGGGAGAGATGAAGAGGACAGGAGCACAGATCGTATGGGAGATGCTGAGCCGGGAGGACGTTGAAGTCGTCTTCGGGATTCCGGGCGGGGCCATCATGCACACCTATCATCCCCGGCAGGACTACGGGATCCATCACGTCCTGATGCGGCACGAGCAGGCAGCGGCCCACGCCGCTGACGGTTACGCTCGGGTCTCGGGAAAGGTGGGCGTGGCGATGGCGACCTCCGGGCCGGGGGCGACGAACCTGGTCACCGGGATCGCCACGGCAATGATCGACTCGGTCCCGATGGTCTGCATCACGGGGCAGGTGCCGACGCCGCTGATCGGGTCGGACGCCTTCCAGGAGACGGACATCACCGGGGTCACGCTGCCGATCACCAAGCACAACTACTTGGTGACGGACGTGGACGAGCTGGCCGATGTGATGCACGAGGCGTTCTACGTGGCGGGCACGGGACGTCCCGGCCCGGTACTGATCGACTTGCCTAAGGACGTGCAGCAGGCTCAGACCGATTTCAACCCGCCGGACGATCGGAGAGAGCTCCCAGGCTACCGGCCCCGCGAGGCGGGAGATCCGGACCTGGTGCAGCAGGCGGCCGACATGATCAACGCGGCGGAACGGCCCGTGGTGCTGGCCGGGCACGGAGTGGAGATGTCCGGGGCGACAGATGTGCTCCGGCGATTCGTGGAGAAGACGAACGCCCCCGTGGCGCTTACGCTCCTCGCTAAAGGCGGCTTCCCGGAGTCCCATCCCCTCACGCTGGGGATGATGGGTATGCACGGCGAGGCCTACGTCAACCGCGCCATTCAGGAGGCGGATCTCCTGTTGGCCTTCGGGATGCGCTTCGACGACCGGGTCACCGGGACGCTGGAGACGTACGCGCCGGATGCCAAGAAGGTGCACGTCGATTTGGATCCGGCCGAGTTGAACAAGATCGTGCCGGTGGACGTGGCCGTGGAGGGCGATCTGCGCCGGGTTCTAGAGCAGATCCTGCCGTTGGTGGATTGCGGGGAGCGCACCGCTTGGGCGAAGCAGGTGGAGCGCTGGCGGGGCGACACAGCGATCCGCGATGTCTTGAACCGACCGGAGAACGGCCGGCTCGTGGCGCCGCAGGTGATCGACGCCATCTACCGGGACACGAACGGCGAGGCGATCCTGGTCACCGACGTGGGGCAACATCAGATGTGGGCCGCCCAGTACTATCCGCTGGATATGCCCTGTTCGCTCGTCACCTCCGGCGGTTTGGGGACCATGGGCTTCGGCCTGCCGGCCGCCATCGGCGCGCAGGTGGCGGAGCCGGATCGAGAGGTCTGGGCCGTCGTCGGCGACGGCGGGTTCCAGATGACGCTGCACGAGTTGGCGACGGCCGTGCAGGAGCAGCTCCCGATTCGCATCGCGGTGTGCAACAACGGTTACCTGGGCATGGTGCGCCAGTGGCAGGAGTTCTTCTACGATCAACGGTATGAGGCCACAAACCTGTTGAACCCAGACTTCGTGAAGCTGGCCGAGGCCTACGGCGTCGGCGGTTGGCGCGTGAGCCGGCCGGACGAGGTCGAGGACGCGGTGGCCGAGGCGCGGGCACACGATGGACCGGCGTTGGTGGAGTTCCAGGTGGCGCAGGAGGGCGAGGAGGCGAACGTCTATCCGATGGTGCCCGCAGGGGCGGCGCTGCACGAGATGATCCGCCGGCCCGAGGTCGCAGCGAAGACGGCGTAGGACAAGAGGGGAGGAGCGAACATGGATCGTACATTGGTCGCGTGGGTGGAGGACAAACCAGGCGTGCTGAATCGCGTCGCCAGCCTGTTCCGCAGGCGAGCGTTCAACATCGAGAGCCTGACGGTGGGGCACACGGAGAAGCCCGGTGTGTCCCGCATGACGATTGTCGTGGACGGAGAGCGGACTGACACCGAGAAAGTGGTGCAGAATCTTTACAAGCTGGTCAACGTGATCCAGGTGGAGGACGTGACTGACGATCCGGCGGTGCACCGAGACCTGGCGCTGATTAAGGTGAGAGCCAGCAACGGCCAGCGATCGGAGGTCATGCAGATCGTGGAGACCTTCCGGGCGCGGGTGGTGGACCTCGGCCTGGAGACGCTCACGATCGAGGTCACCGGGACGGAGGACAAGATCGATGGGCTCTATGAGATCCTCCAGCCCTTCGGCGTAGAAGAGATGGTTCGGACCGGGCGCGTGGCTATGGTCCGCGGTAAGAACGGCAAGGGTCCTGCCGCCAAGGCCGGCTGAGGGCCGCCGCTGGCCACGGGCCGTGTGGAGCCTGAGGCCTCGTGGGGGCTGGAGATCGGAAACGGAGAGAGAAGGACGCAAGGAGAGAGTTATGGCAAAGATCGATTTCGGGGGTGTCGTCGAGGACGTGGTGACGCGGGAGGAGTTTTCGCTGGAGAAGGCGCGGGACGTTCTGAGCGACGAGGTGGTCGCTGTGCTGGGTTATGGGGTCCAGGGGCCGGCTCAGGCGCTCAACATGAAGGAGAATGGGGTGAACGTGATCGTCGGTGGATCGCCTGACCGGCCGCGTTCCTGGCAGAAGGCGCAGGACGACGGCTGGGTGCCTGGCGAGACACTCTTCCCCTGGACGGAGGCCGTGGAGCGGGCCACGGTGGTTCAGTACCTGGTCTCGGATGCTGGTCAGATGGCGCTCTGGCCGACCATCGAGCCGCATCTGAGCGAGGGGGATGCGCTCTATTTCTCCCACGGATTCGCGCTCGTCTACAACGACCAGACAGGTGTTAAGCCGCCGGAGAATGTTGACGTGATCCTGGTGGCCCCGAAGGGCTCGGGCACTAGCGTACGGCGGAACTTCCTGGCTGGGAGCGGCATCAACGCTAGCTACGCCGTGCATCAGGACTTCACGGGCCGGGCCGAGGAGCGGGCTCTCGCCTTGGGCGTGGCCATTGGCTCTGGTTATCTCTTCCCCACCACGTTCCAAAACGAGGTCTATAGCGACCTCACTGGCGAACGGGGCGTGCTGATGGGTGCACTGGCAGGCATTATGGAGGCGCAGTACAACACCCTGCGCGAGCACGGTCACAGTCCCAGCGAGGCATTCAACGAGACGGTCGAGGAGCTGACGCAGAGTCTCATTCGGCTGGTGGCCGAGAATGGGATGGACTGGATGTACGCGAACTGCAGCACCACGGCTCAGCGCGGCGCGCTGGACTGGCGGCACCGCTTCCGCGAGGCGGTCGAGCCGGTCTTTGATGATCTCTACGAGAGTGTGGTCAGCGGCGAGGAGACGCGCATTGTCCTGGAGGCGAACAGCGCTGACGACTACAAGGAGCGACTGGGCGAGGAGCTGGGGGAGATGCGGGAGTCGGAGATGTGGCAGGCCGGTGCAGCGGTCCGTTCGCTGCGGCCGGAATCTTGGAGCTAGATACGGACGGAAAGGGCTATGAGAGGAGAGGGAGAGATGGACGAGGGCGGCGTTGACATTCCAGGTCACGTATACGTGTTTGACACCACACTGAGGGACGGCGAGCAGTCGCCTGGGGCGGCGCTCAACGTGGATGAGAAGCTGGAGATAGCGCGGACGCTCGAGGCGATGGGGGTCGACATCATTGAGGCGGGGTTCCCCATCTCCTCGCCCGGGGACTTCCAAGCGGTGCAGCGCATCTCCGCGGAGATCAGGGGCTGCGTCATTTGCGGCCTTACCCGGGCTAACCGGAAGGACATCGATGCGGCCGCGGCGGCCCTTGAGGGCGCCGCCCATCCCCGAATCCACACCGGGTTAGGCGTCTCCGACGTGCACGTCAAACACAAGCTCCGGACTACCCGCGAGGGGGCCCTGGAGATGGGCGTCGACGCCGTCAAGTACGCCCGGCGTTTCGTTGACGACGTCCAGTACTACGCTGAGGACGCCGGACGGGCCGATCCTGAGTACCTCTATCGGGTCGTGGAGGCCGTCATCGACGCCGGGGCGACGGTCATCAATATCCCGGACACGACGGGGTATTCATCACCGGAGGAGTTCGGGGCGCTGATTCGGGGAATCGTGGAGAACGTGCCCAACAGCGATCAAGCTGTCATCTCGGTTCACTGCCACAATGACCTGGGGATGGCCACGGCCAATACTCTCGCCGGCGTGCGGAACGGCGCCCGTCAAGTGGAGGTGACGGTGAACGGCATCGGGGAGCGGGCGGGCAACACCTCCCTTGAGGAGGTCGTTATGGCATTGAAGACGAGGAACGATCTCTTCGGCCTGGACACAGGGATCGACACCAGCCGCATCTACCCTGTGAGCCGCATGGTGAGCCAGTTGACGAGCATACCGGTGCAGCCGAACAAGGCTATCGTAGGGGCCAACGCCTTCGCCCACTCGTCGGGCATCCACCAGGACGGCGTGCTCAAGGAGCGCACGACGTATGAGATTATCAACCCCCGAGACGTGGGGGCGCCGGAATCAGCCATCGTCCTCTCGGCCCGCTCCGGGCGGCATGGTCTTCGACACCGACTGGCGGAGCTGGGCTACGTGCTAAGCGACGAGCAGTTCGAGAAGGTCTACCAGCGCTTCCTGGACGTGGCGGACAAGAAGAAGACGGTCGACACGCGGGACCTGGAGGCCATCGTCGCTGACGAGGTCCAGATGTTCTTCGATGAGACGTATCATCTGGAGCAGATCCAGGTGAGCTGCGGGAATCGGAGTATTCCGACGGCCACGGTGCGGGTGCGCCGACCAGACGGGACCGTCGTCTGCGACGCCGACCACGGGGCGGGGCCGGTGGACGCTGTCTACCGCGCAATCAATCGGGTCATTGGGGAGCCGAACGAGTTGATCGAGTTCTCGATCCAGGCTGTTACCGAGGGTATCGATGCCGTGGGCCGGGTTACGATCAGGATTCAGACGGACGAGCCCGTCAACGGGGATCGGCGGCAGATTTTCAGCGGGCACGGTGCGGACACGGATATCATCGCCGCGAGCGCGAAGGCGTATATGTTCGCCCTTAATAGGCTCATCGCCGCCAGGAAGGACAGCCGGCGGGGCGCGGAGGCGGAGGCTGAGGCAGAGGCCGAGAGACTGTAGAGGTCTCGCCAGGCTGTCGTGTTGATGAAGAATACCTTTGTACGGACAAGATGGGTTGTTTGACAGCGTATCGATGGAGACCGGTGGGGTCTGCGTCAGGAGAAGAGGAGGGAGAGATGGACGCGCAGAAGGATCGCAACGCAGGTAAGTTCGCCGAACCGCGCAGCTGGGCCGCCCGATGGTGCGGCTATGGCTTGAGTAACCCGGGGCCCCAGCCTCAGCAGGTACAGCCGAATCAGAGGAAGTTCACTAAGCCCCGCGGCTGGGCCGCCAAGTGGTGCGGGGACGGACTCGGTGCCGATCCGCGCACGGGGCGCTGAGAGGAGCGCCCGGGCAGATGGGATATACACTAGCGGAGAAGATCATCGCTGCCCACCGCGTGGACGGCGCACCAGGCGGCGACGTCAGCGCCGGGGACCACGTCCAGGCGCGGGTCGACGTGGTGCTCGCCAACGATATCACGGCGCCCATCGCCATCCGGGAGTTCGAGAAGCTGGATGATGGAAACGGGCCCCTGTCGGGCAGGGTGTTCGATCCCGAGCGGGTAGTCCTGGTCGCCGACCACTTTACACCGAACAAGGACATCAAGTCGGCCGAGCAGTGCCGGTTCGTGCGTCAGTTCGCAGAGGAGCAGGGCCTGCCCCATCACTACGACGGGGGCCGGGCGGGGATCGAGCACGTCCTCCTGCCTGAGCAGGGGCTGGTCGCGCCGGGCGATTTGGTGGTAGGCGCCGACTCGCACACGTGCACGTACGGAGCGCTGGGAGCCTTCGCCACCGGCATGGGCTCGACGGACATCGGGGTCGCCATGGCCACCGGTCAGGTCTGGCTGCGCGTACCGGAGACGATGCGCATCGTCTACAGGGGCGAGCTTCGGCCCTGGGTCGGCGGGAAGGATCTGATCCTAGAGACGATCGGCCGAATCGGCGTCAGTGGCGCTCTCTATCAGGCCATAGAGTTCGCTGGGCCGGCGGTCAAGGGTCTATCTATGGCGGCGAGATTCACCATGGCGAACATGGCCATCGAGGCCGGGGGGAAGGCAGGGCTCTTCGACGTAGATGACAAGACTCGGGAGTACGTGGGCGGGCGGGTCGAGCGGGCGTACACCGCCTACCGCGCCGATGAGGACGCTGATTATGCACGCGTTCTGGAGATGGACGTGAGCCAGCTGGAGCCCGTCGTGGCGGAACCGCACCTGCCGGAGAACGTCCGCCCCGTAGGTGCCATCGGTGAGGTCGAGATCGATCAGGCGGTGATAGGATCGTGCACCAACGGCCGTCTGGAGGACCTGCGGACTGCGGCTCAGGTGTTGCGGGGACAGCAGGTGGCACCGGGCGTGCGATGCATCGTCATCCCAGGGACTCAAAAGGTCTATCTGGACGCCCTGCGCGAGGGCTTGGTGGAAGCCTTGATTGAGGCCGGTGCGGTGGTGAGCACGCCCACCTGTGGCCCGTGTCTCGGTGGGCATATGGGTGTCCTGGCGGCGGGGGAGCGGGCGGTGAGCACCACGAACCGGAACTTCCGCGGCCGGATGGGGGACCCTGCCAGCGAGGTCTACCTATCCGGGCCAGCGGTAGCGGCGGCAAGCGCGGTGGCTGGAAGGATCATTCATCCCGATGGCATTTAGACGATGTTGTGCTAGGACGGCACCCCCGCGCACCGTCCGGAGGAGAGGAGTCTGTCTGTGACAATCGAAGGAAGGGTTTGGACCTGCGGCGATCACGTGGACACCGACGCGATTATCCCCGCCAGGTACTTGAATGTGTCGACGGCGGAGGCGCTGGCCGTCCACTGCTTTGAGGACGTCGATGCCGCGTTCGCCCGGGAGGCCGGGGCGACGGAGGAGCCGCGGATCATCGTCGCCGGACATAACTTCGGCTGTGGATCGTCTAGAGAGCATGCTCCGCTGGCGATCAAGGGGGCAGGCGTCGCCTGTGTGATTGCGAAGAGCTTCGCCCGCATCTTCTATCGGAATGCTATCAACATCGGTCTGCCCATCTTGACCTGTACTGAGGCCGTGGAAGGATCTGAGGCGGGGGATCGGCTGCGCATCGATCTCCGCGCCGGCACCATTACCAACCTGACCCAAGGAGAGACGTACGAGACGTCACCGTTCCCCAGCTTCATCATGGATATCATCGATGCAGGAGGGCTGGTGGCGTATACGAGCCAGCATGGGTAAGGCCAAGGATGGTTCGCGGAAGAGCTCCGCTCAGCCAGGACCAGGTAGGAGGATATGGTGCATCGATCAGATGTCGCACTTTACGATACGACGCTGCGGGACGGAACTCAAGGGGAGGGCATCTCGCTGTCCGTTGACGACAAGCTCCGCATCACGCAGCTTCTGGACCGCCTCGGCGTGCACTACGTTGAGGGCGGCTGGCCGGGATCGAATCCCAAGGCCGCGGCGTACTTCGAGCGTGTGCGGGCCTTGGAGCTGGAGCAGATACGGGTGACCGCCTTCGGTTCCACGTGCCGGGTAGGGAACAGCCCGGAGGAAGACCCAAGTGTGCAGGCCCTGGTTGATTCGGGGACGCCGACCGTGGCCGTGGTAGGAAAGAGCTGGATGCTCCACGTGAAGGACGTGCTCCGGGCCAGTCCTGAGGAGAACCTACGCATCATCCGTGAGACGGTGGCTTACCTAAAGCAGCTGAGCCGCGAGGTCATCTACGACGCGGAGCACTTCTTTGACGGTTACAAGACGAATCCAGGGTACGCGCTGGATACGCTCTGGGCCGCCGCCGAGGCCGGGGCGGACGTACTTGTACTGTGCGATACCAACGGCGGCTCTATGCCGTGGGAGGTGGAGGCGATTACCGAGGAGGTCGGGTCAGCGCGCGGCCCCGGAGCGGCATTGTCCAAGGTGAGCGTGGGCATCCACGCCCACGACGACAGCGACCTGGCCGTGGCCAACAGCCTGGCAGCCGTGCGCGCCGGCGCGGTCCACGTCCAGGGGACCATTAATGGGTACGGGGAGCGATGCGGAAACGCCGATCTCTGTTCACTGATACCCAATCTGGTGCTCAAGATGGGCCTGGAAGCGGGAGGACTTGGGGCCGAGCGATTGACGCGCCTGACCAGCACCGCGCGGGCGGTGGCCTCGATCGCGAACCAGACCTCCCGGCGGGATGCGCCGTACGTGGGGCGGAGCGCCTTCGCACACAAGGGCGGCATCCACGTCTCGGCGATGCGGCGGAATCCGTGGAGCTATCAGCACATCGACCCCAAAGCGGTGGGGAATCACTCACGGGTGCTGGTGTCGGAGCTCTCGGGGCGGGGCAATCTGCGCAGTAAGGCCGAGGAGTTGGGCATCTCTCACGAGAGCCTGGAGAACCTGCCGGGCGTGCTTGACACTATCAAGCAGTTGGAGCACCGTGGCTTCACCTTTGAAGGGGCCGAGGGATCGGTGGCCATGCTGCTCCACCGGGCGAAACCCGGCTACGAGGCGCCCTTCCAGATGCTCGATTTCATGGTTGTCGTCGAGCATCGTGCGGGGAGGGGGCTCTTCGCCGAGGCGACCATCAAGGTGCGCGTGGGAGATGAGGAGTTCCACATGGTTGCTGAGGGGAACGGGCCCGTCAACGCCCTTGACGGGGCGCTCCGGAAGGCACTCGTGCCGACCTATCCCCACCTGGCGGAGTTTGACCTGGCGGACTACAAGGTGCACATCCTCGACGGCGACAGCGGCACCGCTGCGACGACGCGGGTGCTGATTGATATGCAGAACGAGACGCGCCGTTGGACCACGGTCGGCGCGTCCGCCAACATCATCGAGGCCAGCTGGCTGGCCCTGGCGGACGCTGTGGAGTACGGGCTGACGGTGGCGGAGACATAGATCAGAAGAAGGAGATAGGATGAACGCCGATCTTGCAGTATTGGCCGGCGACGGCATCGGACCAGCGGTCGTGGCGGAGGGTGTTAAGGCGCTGGAAGCTGTCGCCGGCCGGTTTCGACATCGTTTCTCGTACCGTGAGGCGCCCATCGGCGGCTGCGCCATCGACGAGGTGGGCGACCCGCTGCCGGAGGAGACGCTTGAGCTCT
>Ga0207797_1002677_pt1 | contig 12260 bp, 7 predicted proteins | sample PRCRCaboRojoPR_6_FD_187275 | JGI IMG/M metagenome (GOLD analysis project Ga0207797, IMG submission 187275) | Marine sediment microbial community from Cabo Rojo, Puerto Rico - PR CR 10% Liquid 1 (SPAdes) | ecosystem: Environmental > Aquatic > Marine > Coastal > Sediment | place: Cabo Rojo, Puerto... | reverse complement strand
GGTTCCCGGGATCCAGCTCCACGAGCCGCTCCGCGGCGGCCAGGTACCCCAGGAACTGGTCTTCGGCGTCCGCCAGATCCCCCTTGAGCCAGGAGGCGTATCCCACGTAGAAGTAGCTCTGGGAGAGGCCGAACAGGCGCTCGGGATCCTGGGGCGCCCGCTCCGACAATGCCCTGGCCAGGCGGAGGGACTCGGTGAAAGCCCCCACGGCTGCCTCCGAATCTCCCTGCTCCAGCCGCACGCTCCCGATCTGGTACAGGGCCCGGGAGCGGCTCATGAGCTCCTCGTCGCTGAGCTGGGACTCCGGAATGGAGGCGAAGTACCGAAGGGCCTGGCTTCCCACGTCATCCAGGATCTCCAGGCGACCCATGGGCTCGAGCTTGTCCCGAAGATCGCTGAGCATGAAGTCGATGAGGTCTTCGGCCTGACCCCTTCTGGCCTGGGCCTCGTCCCTGGCCTGGGCGATCCTGCCGGCCTGGACGGCGGTGACGAGAGAGAACCCCAGGAGCCCCGCGACCACGGTCGCCCCGAAGGCCACGCCCATACGGTTCCGTCGGACGAACTTCCTGAGCACATAGGCTGCCCCCGGGCCCCGGGCCCGGACGGGCTCGTCGGCCAGGAATCGCTCCAGGTCCACGGCCAGGCCATTGGCCGTCTCGTAGCGAAGATCCCGCTCCCGTTCCATGGCCCTGGATACGATATGCTCCAGGTCTCCGGCCAGCGCCCTCCCCAATCGGGGCACCGAGGTGGACCGGGCTTCGGCCAGAGCTTGTCGGTGGCCGGACAGTCCTTCGAATCGCCGACGGAGAGTCGGGGGATCCCGGTGGAGAGCCACCATGATCCCGGCCCATCCCCGGTAGGCACTGTCCTCGTAGGGGAGGACTCCCACAAGCAACTCGTAGAGGAGGACCCCCAGGGAGTAGACGTCGCTCCGGGTATCGATGTCGGTGGTGCTGTCGATCTGCTCCGGGCTCATGTAGGCAGGGGTGCCCACCACCTCGTCCACCCGGGTGAGACGGGTCCCATCGAACTCCTCGGCCTCCACAGCTTTGGCGATGCCGAAGTCGATGACCCGGGGAACCGGCCGGGCGTCCACCTGGGAAACCAGCACGTTGGAGGGCTTCAGATCCCTGTGGATCAGACCCTTCTGGTGCGCGTGCTGCACGGCCTGGCACACCACCGTGAACAGGCGAACCCGCTCCCGGACGGTGAGACGTTCCTCGTCGCAGTAGACGTTCAGGGGTCGGCCGTCCACCCGCTCCATGACGAAGTAGGGCCTGTCATCCTCCGTGACCCCGGCGTCGAAAATCTTGGCGATGGACGGGTGGTCCATGACCGCCAGGGCCTGTCGTTCCGCCTGGAACCGGGAGAGGACCTCCTTCGAGCGCTGGTCCGTCCGGAGGAGCTTGAGGGCCACGGTGCGCCGGACCGGCTCCCTCTGCTCCGCCAGGTAGACGACTCCCATGCCCCCCTCTCCCAGAACCTCGGTGAGGGTGTAGGGGCCGATGGCCTCTGGAGCGTCAGGTGTGGACAAGCCGACTCCCTGAGTGAGGGGAGTGAAGGGGAAGAGGAAGACGGCTCCCTGGCGCTCACTCCAGGTGGCGCCTGCTCCCGCATGGGTTGGAATAAAAAGTACGAAGCTTAAAGAAGGTCGAGGCCGGATGGTTTGTCAAGAAAGTATTTCCCGGCGAAAGGAACGGCGCGAAGACGCGAACAACGGACCAGCCGGATGCCCCTTTCCGCTGGGCCACCCCGGAACCCCGGACCCCTTCCGGGGTCTTCCAGGCCTCTCCCACATCGAGCAATGCGGTATCCTGTCGAAGGAGATGGAAATGGTTCGGAGCGTCCTTGCCCTGGCCCTGTTGGGGGCCGGCCTCGTCTTGACCGGCGCCGTCGTCGTCGGCACCTCGTCGGCTCGTGAGTCTTCAGACTCGGCGTCCGCCTCGGGCTACCGGGTGGTGACAGTGGCCGAGGGGTTCGTGAACCCGTGGGCCGTGGCCTTTCTCCCCGGGGGGGACATCCTCGTCACGGAGCGGCCCGGGCGCCTTCGCATCGTCCGCGACGGCGCCCTCCTCCCGGAACCGGTTCCCGGGGTCCCGGAGGTCCATGCCCGGGGTCAGGGAGGACTCCTGGATCTGGCCCTGCACCCTGACTTCGAGAACAACCGCCTGGTCTACCTGAGCTACTCCAAGCCCCTGGAGGACGGGGGATCCACCACGGTGGTGAGCCGGGGCCGGTTCCAGAACGACCGGCTGGAGGGGGTGGAGGAGATCTTCCAGGCGGTCACGGAGGGGCGGAACGGCCACTACGGCTCACGTCTGGCCTTCGACAGCGCCGGCTACCTCTTCATCACGGTGGGAGACCGGCAGATCCGGCCCGCCGGGGACCTGGAAGCCCACCCGGCCCAGGACCTCTCGGATCACCACGGCACGCTGATCCGTCTCCATGACGACGGCCGGGTCCCCTCGGACAACCCCTTCGTAGATCGCCCCGGGGCCCGCCCGGAGATCTGGAGCTACGGACACCGGAACGCCCAGGGCCTCACCTTCCACCCGGAGACCGGGGACCTCTGGCTCACGGAGCACGGGCCCCAGGGAGGGGACGAGCTGAACCTCATCCTGCCGGGGCGGAACTACGGCTGGCCCGTCATCGGATACGGGGTGAACTACGGGAGCGGCACTCCCATCCACGAGGACACCCACCGGGAGGGCATGGAGCAGCCGGTGCACTACTGGGTCCCCTCCATCGCCACTTCCGGGCTTCTCCTCTACAACGGGGACCGGTTTCCGGACTGGAAAGGGAACCTGTTCGTGGGTGGGTTGTCCGGAGAGCAGGTGGCCCGGCTGACGCTGGACGGACGTCGGGTGGTGGACGAGGAGACCATCCTCACGGGCCATGGCCGGGTCCGGGACATCCGGCAGGGTCCGGACGGCCTCATCTATCTGGCCATCGACCACCGCCGGGGAGAGGCCATGAACATCTTGCGGGTGGAGCCGGTGGAGGACTGAGGAGTCAGCCTCTGGGGGCTCCGGGAGGGAAAGGAAGCTCGGGAACGTGGGCGCGGATATCCGGCCCGCATCCCCTTCGGGCCCTCCTCGACCGGGGCAGCTACTGCCGGTAGGCCCTGGTGATCCGACTGACCTGCATCCAGGTCGCAACCCGGTTCTGCACGGCGAACCGGTGCTTCAGTCCCTCGGCTTCGTGGTCCCGCAGGAGTCGCAAGCACTTCGCGTGCTCGGACCGTCCCGCCCTCTTCCTCTGGCTCGGCGAGACGTCCTCATACCTTCGCTCGTATACCTCCTCGGCGGTGTCGAGGAAATCCCGGAAGTAGTGATCCGGTCGGGTGCCCAGGGCCTGCAGCACGCCCGGGGCCAGGTTCCGGACCTGCTCTGTGTTCAGGAGCGTCTGCCAGAACTTCGTCAGGCCGTCTCCCTCGAAGACCTCCTGAAGGAGCGACCCCCGGGCGGCAGCCAGGTGCTGGCCGTAGGCCTCCGCAGCCCGGAGTGCCACGGAGTAATGGGTGCCCACAGCTTCACCGAAGTAGGTGGCTGTCGTTTTCGGATCATCGAAATGAGCGTCGATCGCTTTCGTTGTGGGAAGAGACACCGGTGCTCTCGATGGAATGTGGATGTCTTGCGGAGTCCGGGGCGCGTCCGGAAAACTCCGACAGGCCTTTATGAAAACTATGACATGGTTCGGTGATCCTCCAAGGGGGAGAATCGAACCGTCCTCCCGTCGGCGCCGTGCCCGCCTCCACTCCAGCCCGAACGACCCGGCAGGAGGAGCGATTGGCGAACCTTTCCCGGACTTCCCTGTACGCCGGGAATGGAGCTCTGTGCGCCGGAAGTGAGGTTTTGCCAAGGCCAGCCCGCCCCGATTCCGACCGTGACCGAGAGTAGACATGGACCGGAAACAGAACGTCCTGATCGGCGTGTCCGCCGTTCTCTTCCTCGGGTCGTGCGCCCTCTTCTGGCCCGTGGCCAGGACCCTCCTCTTCGCCGCCACTCTCTCCGTGGTGCTCGTGCCACCCATGACCCGCCTGGAGACACGGCTCTGGGGAGCGGAAGGGCGTTCGGGCCGGCACGCCTTCATGTCTCTGGCCGTCACCCTGGCCACGTTGGCGGCCCTCCTCCTGGCCGTGGCTCTGGTGGTCTTCATCTTCGTCCGGAACTTCGAGGTCCTGGAGGACTTCGGCACCCAGGTGGCCGCCAGGGTCGAAGAGACGGCCCAGAACCTCCTCGGGACACCCTTCGATCTTCAGGCCAGGGCTACCGAGAGCCTGGATCAGCTCCTGGGATACGTGCAGGGGACCTTCGTGGTGGCGGCCGGCATGCTGGTGGATCTGGTCATCTTCGCTTCGGCCCTCTTCCTCTTTCTACGTCACGGGAACCGGATCCGGGAGGCGTTGCGAGAAGCACTGCCCGGTCCTCGGCAGCATCTCTTCGACCGCTTCGCAGGGGTCACCCACTCCTCCCTCTTCGCCATCTACGTCGTCCACGTGGCCACGGCTCTCATCACCGTGGTCCTGGCCGTTCCCTTCTTCTATCTCATCGGCTTCGGTGAGCACGTCCTCTTCTGGAGCTTTCTCTGCGGCTCGTTCCAGCTTGTCCCCGTACTGGGCCCGAGCCTGATCATGGTGGCCATTGCCATCTACGGCTTCTCCCAGGGAGACACCACGACCGGGCTCCTCGTCCTCTTCGTGGGATATCCGGTGGTGGCGGCTCTTCCGGACTTCTTCTTCCGACCCTTCCTGCTCCGGACCCGAATGAAGATCGAGGCCGCCGTCCTCATTCTCGGGTTCTTCGCCGGAATCGTCTCCGTGGGGATGATCGGGTTCGTCCTGGGCCCCCTGATGCTGAAGCTCCTGGTGGAAGCCCTGAGGCTCACCCGGGAGGAGCTGGCCGGGTCGCCTTCCTGACCCTCCTCAGGCCACAACATCCGGGGACTCCCGATACCCATACCACCGGCACCGAACAGGGCAGCAGCGAGGCCGGGGCCTCGATTCTTCCCTTGTGGACCGTTCCATCGTCTGAGGTGACCCGCACGGGGGAGCCCACGGGAAACTCCTTGTTGAACGCCTCTACCATCTCTACGTGATCCATGCTCTCCTTCCGGCCTTCCGCACCCAGGGGCGGTTGCGGCAAGGCTGTCCCTCCTTCTCCCGGGAAGGAAGGGCCCCCTGTCCGTTCGGGGTTCGAAGGCCTCTTCCTCCTCAGGCTTTCATAAACGTGGGACGAGTGACAATCCCACGATATGGAACGGGATAGAGGAACAGGGGGGAGATGGAGTTGGGATGAGATCGATCGGAATCTCTACTCTCGGGCTTCCACCACGAGCCGTGGGTGGGTCGGGGGGCCGGACCATCTTCAGGGAGCACATCAGGGAGCAGGTCAGGATTCGCGTCGCCACAAGGAGAGAAGAGCAAACCGTGGAAGTGGTTCTCCAACCGGTTCCAATTGTCAGTCCTCCCGTGATCCTCACTCTTCTCCTCATGGTGGGATGCAGCATGACCTCTCGGGGGTCGTCGGCCCCGGAGGCTGCCCCCAGGGGGAGGCCCCTGACCAGCCTGCGCACACCCCATCGCCACAGGCCCAGGTCCGGGACGCTCTGCCCAGGGTTCCGGGTATCGCCCCTGACCCCCTCTCTGGCTCAACGATTCGGTTTCGAGACGGAAGAAGGGGTGGTGATCTCCGAGGTGGCCCGGTACGGGGCGGCGGCCCAGGCCGGGGTGCGACCCGGCCAGTTGATCGTGGAAATGGAGGGCCAGGACGGGAGCAGCGTGGAGGGCGCCCGCTCCATCGCAGAGTCCCTGGAATCGGGCTCGGTCCTCTCCCTCCGGGTCCGGGATCCGGAGATCGGGGAGACGTTGATCAACTTCAGGGTCTGACGAGGAGGAGGTTCCACTACCCAGATTCCCTGAGCACGCTGAAGTTCCCGTCTGCTTCCAGTCGGCCTTCGCGAACTTCGTTCATGGAGGAGATTCCCTTGTCCCGGAGCTTCTCCTGGATCTCGGCCCGGGTAATGAGCTGCCGGCGAGCGTTCTCGATGATCAGCTCACCGTCCCGGATGAGAAGACTCGGCCCCTTCCTCACACTATTGAGCCCGATAGAAAGCCCCGACGGAGATTGGGGTAGATTCAGAGAGACTCTGCGTTGAGATCACCCCCGGGCGACGGTAGTTTTTCCGTGCTCGACCACTGCCCGGGCCTCCGGGCCCGGTGCCGCCTCTGTACCGGAGGGGATAGGACCATGACGCGACCGCATCGGAATCTGACCCGCTTGTTTCCCGTTATCCTGGCCCTCCTGCTGGCCTTCCCCGTCTCGGCCCAACAGGAAGAGCAGCAGGAAGAAACGAAGACCTTCACCGACGTCCACGTCTGGGGTCACACCTCCATCAAGGACCAGAACCGGACGGGCACCTGCTGGTGCTTCTCCGCCCTCTCCTTCCTGGAGTCCGAGCTCATGCGCATGGACCAGGGGGAGTACGATCTCTCGGAGATGTTCGTGGTGAACAAGGTTTACGGCGACAAGGCCCGTTACTACATCCGCATGCACGGCCACAACAACTTCGGCCCCGGCGGCCTGGGCCACGACGTGTTCAACACCATCGCCGACCACGGCATCGTCCGGGAGCAGGACTACTCCGGACTGTGGGAGTACGAGGACGGCCACAACCATTCGGAGCTGCACCGGGTCCTGACCGGGATCGTGGACGGGGTCCTTGGGAGCAGGGGGCCCAGCCCGAAGTGGGAGCCCGCCTACCAGGCCGCTCTGAGCACGTACCTGGGTGAGATCCCCGAGGAGATCACCGTGAACGGGGGCACCCTGACTCCGTTGGAGTTCCGGGACCGGATCCTGGAGCTGGACGTGAGCCCCTACGTGGAGATCACCTCCTTCTCCCACAAGCCCTTCTACGAGACCACGGCCTTGCTGGTGCCGGACAACTGGGTGCGCTACGACGAGACCTGGAACCTGCCCGTGGACGACGTCATGGAGATCCTGGAGAACGCTCTGAACAATGGCTACACCGCCGTCTACGGGGGGGACGTCAGCGAACGGAGCTTCGACCAGAGCCGGGGCTGGGCCGACTGGCGGGAGAATGAGGTCGTCACCCAGGCCGACCGCCAGGAGACCTGGAACAACTGGACCACCAGCGACGACCACGGCATGCACATCGTGGGCATCGCCCGGGACGAGGACGGCACGACCTACTACAAGGTGAAGAACTCCTGGGGCGAGACGGGGGCCTACGACGGCTACATCTACATGTCGGAGAACTTCGTCCGGGCCAAGTTCGACCTCATCACGGTGCACCGGGACGCCATTCCCCAGGAGATCCAGAACAGGATGAACCTGAACTGATCCGAGCCCCGGTTCATGTCGGGGCCCGGTGCGTGCCAGAGGCCCGTTTCACCGGTGAGGCGGCGTCTCCGCCACGAAGTGCTCGTAGACGATGCGTGAGAGATCCCGGAGCAGGACGTAGCCCTCGTTGTCCTCCTCCCAGCTCCGATCCTCCTGGTTCTTCGTGATGACGCACAGGACGTAATCCCCCGTGGGGGCGTTCACCAGGAGGACCTCGGAGCGGGAAGCGGAGACGGCCCCCTGCTTGGAGGCCACCTGCACCGTGGGAGGAATGGCCGACAGGGCTTCGTCGTCCCAGTAGATGTCGGTGAGGGTGCGATACATCTCCTCCGAAGCCTCGGGGCTCACGGCCCGCCCCTCCCGGATCATGACCAGCAGCTCGGCCATCTCCCTGGGGGTGGTCTGACCCCACCCGTACACCTCCCAGTCATCCCGGCGGCCCTCCACCCGGGAGTTCACCCGGGTGCCCCGAAACCCGTGGTGGGCGAGCCAACGGTTCACGTTGGCACCCTCCACCAGACCCTGGATCCAGAGGCTGGCCGTGTTGTCGCTGATGGAGATCATGAAGAAGGCCAGCTTGGAGAGGGTCACCGTGGTCCCCGGACGCATCTTGTTGACGATGTCGTCGTCGTCCTCGTCCCCGTAGAACAGGGAGTCGTGGTAGGTGAGGCGACGGTCCATATCCAGGATGCCACGATCCACCTGGTCGTAGAGGGTGACCAGCAGGGGCACCTTCACCATGCTGGCGGTGGGAAAGAGGGTATCGGCGTTCAGCATGGCCGACGCCCCGGTCTCCAGGTGTCGGACGTAGAATCCCACGTCGCCCCGGAAGTCCCGGACCCGGGCTTCCAGCTTCTCCTGCAGCACGGCGTCGGAAACCTCCTGGCCGGTCCCTGGTCCCGGCCAGATCAGACCGGCGGCCACCGCAAAGCAGATCACCACCAGCATCTCTCTCATGGAACTGGAGTCGAAGTCCCTCTGCGTCCGTTTCATCTCACTCTCTCCCTGGGACGTGGAACGTGTACACGACCTCGCCTGATGGGAAGCTCCCCTCCCTGGAGGCTTTCCGGTGCAGGACCCGCATCCTTCACCCGGTGGTACCAGGAGGCAAACGGACCTTCTGTACCTGCAGGATTCCCGGAGGGTGGCCGCATGCCCGACCAAGTTCCCCCTGAGCCCGCAGACGCCGGTTCCATGCAGGAACAGGTGGCGGGCAAGAAGGCCCCCCGGCCGAAGACCTTCGGCACCTTCTCCGGGGTCTTTGTTCCCACCCTTCTCACCATTCTGGGGGTCATCATGTTCCTCCGGGAGGGGTGGGTCGTGGGCAATGCCGGGCTCCTGGGGGCCTGGCTCGTCATACTCCTCTCTTTCGCCATCACCGGGTTCACCGGTCTCTCCCTGTCCTCCATCGCCACCAACATCCGGGTGGGAGCCGGAGGGGCCTTCAACATCATCTCCCAGTCCCTGGGCCTGGAGGTAGGGGGCAGCATAGGAGTTCCTCTCTACCTCTCCCAGGCTCTGGCCGTCTCCATGTACATCTTCGGGTTCCGGGAGGGCTGGCTCTGGGTCTTCCCGGACCACTCCCCCCTCCTGGTGGACGTGGGCGTCTTCGCCGTTCTCTTTGCCATCGGGTTCATCAGTGCCGGCCTGGCCTTCCGCATCCAGTACCTCATCCTGGCCGTCATCGTGGCCTCCCTCGTCTCCGTGCTGGTGTCAGTCTTCCAGGGATCCATGGTGGAGGAGGTGACCTGGTGGGGGAGCTTCCCCGGGTCTCCGGAGGGGGGATTCCAGGGGATTGGTTTCTGGGCCGTGTTCGCCGTCTTCTTTCCGGCTTCCACGGGCATCATGGCCGGTGCGAACATGTCCGGGGAGCTGGAGAATCCCAGGCGGAACATCCCCGTGGGGACCCTGTCGGCCATCGGGATCTCCATGGTGGTCTACCTGGTGCTGGCCTACTGGCTGGCCAGGGTGGCGACGGAGGAGGCACTGGTGGAGAACTACACGATTCTGGTAGATCGGGCCGCCTGGGGGCCGGTGGTGTTGGCGGGCTTGCTCGGGGCCACCTTCTCCTCCGCTCTCTCCTCTCTGGTGGGAGCGCCCCGGATCCTGCAGGCCCTGGGGCAACATCAAATCCTCCCGGCCGGCGGGTGGCTCTCCCGAAGGGCGGGAAACGGCGAGCCCCGGAACGCCTTCCTCCTCACCGGTGCCATCGTCCTGGGGGCTCTCATGCTTCGGGACCTGAACGCAGTGGCTCCCCTCATTACCCTGTTCTTCCTCATCACCTACGCCATGATCAACGTGGTGGTGTTCCTGGAGCAGAGCATGGGGCTGGTGAGCTTCCGCCCCCTCCTGCGCATCCCCCGTTTCGTCTCGGCTCTCGGGGCCGTGGGCTGCATCTTCGCCATGTTCGTGGTGAATCCCGTGTTCAGCCTGGTGGCCGTGGCCGTGGTCCTGGGGATCCACGGATTCCTCATCCGCCGGCACCTGGAGGCGCCTTTCGGAGACGTTAGGAGCGGGCTGTTCGTGGCCCTGGCGGAGTGGGCCGCTCAGAAGGTGGGGTCCATTCCCGTGTCCCGGGAGCGGACCTGGAAGGCGAACCTGTTGATCCCGGTGGAGGACCCGGCGGAGGTCTGGCGTCGCCTGGGCCTGTATCGGGACCTGGCCTATCCCAACGGCTTCGTGAAGGTCGTGGGACTCACCGACCTTCGCTCCGGTCCCGAGCTCCAGCGGGAGCTGGAGGAGGTCTGTGAGCGACTGGAAGAGGACGGGATCCGGGCCAATGGAACCGTGATCTCCTCGGCCAGCTTTGCCGAGAACCTGGGGGCCGGAGTGGAGGCCTTCGGCGGGACCTTCTTCCGGCCGAATGTCCTGGTTCTGACCCTTCCCGACGACCCGGACCGACGCTCCGAGATCCATCACGTGCTGGATATGGCAAGAAAGGAGGAGATCGGAGCCGCTCTCCTGGTAGAGCCACCGGAAGGCGCCGCGTACCAGAGCGAATCGGTGAACGTCTGGCTGGAGGACCCGGAATCGGTCTGGGATCTGAACGTGGAGCCGTCGGACAAGGACCTGGCGGTTCTCCTGGCCTACAAGCTCAGGGAGAACCGGAGAGCTCGCCTTCGCCTGGTTGCGAAGGAGGAGGATCCGGAGCGGCAGGAAGCGGCCCGCCGGTACCTGTCTCGTCTTTCGGAGCTGGGTCGGCTTCCCGGCGCGGAGCTGATCCTGGCCCCGGACTACGAAGCGGACTCCCACGGGCCGCCTCGAGCCGATCTGAATCTCCTGGCCCTCCCGGGGGAGCCGGATTTCCAGGCCCTGCGGGAGGTGGCACGGAGGCTGGGCTCGCCCTGCCTCTTCACCATGGATTCCGGGAAGGAAAGCGTCCTGGCCTGAGAGGGAAGGCCGGACTATCGAACCCTCCCTACAGAAAAGTGGAGATGCCAGCGTGCAAGGGACTCTTCTTCCACGGTGGCCAGATCTCGGCCGGCATCCAGGGCCCGGGCCACGGCTCCGGGACTCCGAATGTCCAGCAGGGACGGATTCAGCTTGTAGCCCAGGTCCACCTGCAAGGGGCCCACGGGCGTGGCGAAGGATACTCCCACTCCGGCTCCGAAGCGTGCGTCGTTCCCCCGCTGATCCGGTATCAGGGGCTCCTCCGTGGGGAGGAACCGCTTGTCCGGAGTCCAGATCCGGCCGCCGTCCAGGAAGACATGTGTGCCGTGAGGCCAGCCCAGGAAGGGAAAGGGAACCTCCAACTGCACGGAGGCCGTCCACCGGGCCAGGCCCCCCAGGGGAATGTAGTGCCCGGCCCCCAGCGTCTCTCCGTCCCCGGAGACCACCCGGAAGTCCGGGATCTTCGGCCCCAGGAGCTCCGGCGTCCAGCCCCTCACGTCCCGGGGCCCTCCGGCCGTGAGGGTGGCGTCCCGGAGCTTCAGGTAGGTCTCCAGGCGGTTCTCCCCTCCGGGAGAGGGCACGGAGGCGCCGTAGGGAAAGACCCGGCCGCCTCCGGCCCGGAGGTCGAGGCGAAGCCAGGGAAGGAGAAGCCGCCCGGCGGAGGCCTCCAGGACCAGCTTCCCGTACTCCACGGTAGAGAGCTCCGGGGGGCCGGCGACCTCCACCGTCCCCCGGGCGTCCCACCCCCAGGATCTCCGGCCGCCGCCCTGGCCCCACCGGGCTGTGAGGCCCAGGCTGCTGGTCCGGCGATCCAGGTTCAGAGTGTCCAGACCCTGGAGGAGGTCCACCAGGTTCTCCCCCGCTCCGATGGCACCCCCGGGACGGGGATCCAGAACGTGGCGCTGGGTGATGGCGTAGCGCAGGCTCACGCTTCTCCCGGGTCCCCGCTGCAGCAGTAGAGCGCTCTCGAAGCCACCCTCCACCGACCGGTCCCGGACGTCGTCCCGGTACTCGGCGAAGGGCCGGAGGAGCCCCGCCAGGCGGCGGTGGAAGAAGTGGGGTTGTCGCAGGAGGACGGCCAGCCCGTAGAGACGGGCCGGCAGGGGTTCCGGATCCAGGAGCCCCGTTCGGGCCGTGGCGGAGATCTGCAGGACCCGGGCTCCACCCCGGAAATTCCGGTGGCTCCAGGACCCGTCCGCCGATACCCCCGAGCGTGTGGTGTAGCCCACCTGGCCGGTAAGCAGGTGCGGCAAGCCATCTTCCACCCGGAGCCGGAGATCCACGGTGGAGTCCGGCGGAGAGCGTTTCACGGCTCGGGCCGAGGCGAAGCGGACCATGTCCAGCTCCAGAATCTCCCGTTCCCCGTCGGCCAGGGCGGCTCCGTCGAACCAGTCCCCGGGTTTCAGGGGCACCTCCCGGAGGAGGACGTCGGAGGCAAGGACGTCGTTCTGCTCCACCGTTTGCTCCCCCACCCGCATCCGGCGGCCCGGATCCACGGTGAGGACCAGG
>Ga0207797_1002676_pt1 | contig 12263 bp, 8 predicted proteins | sample PRCRCaboRojoPR_6_FD_187275 | JGI IMG/M metagenome (GOLD analysis project Ga0207797, IMG submission 187275) | Marine sediment microbial community from Cabo Rojo, Puerto Rico - PR CR 10% Liquid 1 (SPAdes) | ecosystem: Environmental > Aquatic > Marine > Coastal > Sediment | place: Cabo Rojo, Puerto... | reverse complement strand
TAATATGAAGACTTCTCGACTGGAGAAGCTCAGACAGGAGGTCAGGGGAACAATCACCCAGCTCGGGCTGGATCCTTACCCGGTAGAATTTGGCCTGGTAAGCAAGGAAAGGATGGACGAGATATCCGCTTACGACGGGTTTCCCGAACGCTATCCTCACTGGAAGTTCGGAATGAAATACGATCAGCAACGCAAGAAGGCGAGGTACGGGGGGATGAAAATCTACGAGCTGGTCGTCAACTCGTCCCCTGCCCTTGCCTACCTCAGGGAAGACAATTCGGTGATTCAGAACAAAGCGATCATGGCCCACGTTTATGCGCATAGTGATTTCTTCAAGAATAACAGGTGGTTTTTCCCCACCAGGGAGGACATGGTCAAAGTTACCCGGGAACACGGAAACCGGGTGGAAAAGCTTATGGGAAGTCACGGAGTCTCTCGGGTTGAGTCCTTCCTGGACAGGGTTCTCTCGTTGCAGTTTAACATAGACCAATATCTCCCATACCAGTCCCCCCGTAAAAAAGAGGAGACGAAAGAAGCCGGGGGCGAGAAGATACCCGTGAAGAGGGATTACATGGATCGGTTTATCAATCCTCCGGAATGGGTGGAGCAAGACAAAGGTGACGAAAAAAACGAGAAAAGCAGTACCGGAGAAGAGGCAGAACAACTTCCCACGACCGATATACTTGGTTTCCTGGCTGAGAACGGGGACCTGAAGTCCTGGGAAAAAGATATAATTTCCCTGGTTCGGGAGGAATCGTACTATTTCGCGCCTCAGTTGATGACAAAAGTCATGAACGAGGGCTGGGCTGCTTACTGGCAGTCAAGGGTGATGAACGAGGAAGAACTTGCCGAAGCAGAAGAATTTCTCGATCACGCCGACATGCTGAGCAGAGTTCTGGCGGGGCGGGGATTGAATCCTTATTTACTGGGTAAGAAAATATGGGAAGACGTCAGGGAGCGCTGGAACAAAGGCAGACATGGAAGGGAATGGGAGAACTGTTCGGATAGAAAAAGGCGGGAGCGCTGGGACCGGGAAGAAGGCAGGGGGTTGGAGAAGATGCTCGAATTGCGGAAAAATCTCAACGACGTCTCATTCATTGACGCGTACTTTACCGAGGAAGTACTGGAAGGGCTCAATCTATTTACATACGAGTGGTTGCCGAAGACGGGGAATTATCATATTACCGCGAGGGATTTTGACCCGATTAAGAAAAAACTTCTGTTCAGGTTTACGAATCTTGGTCGACCCACGATCAAAGTAAAGACAGGTAATTTTGAAAATAAAAGCGAGTTGCTGCTCGTCCATGAATTCAACGGGGTAAATCTCCATCTCCCGGATGGTAGAAAGGTTCTGAAAAATATCTACGAAATGTGGGGTCGGCCGGTAAACCTGAAAACTGTCCAAAAAAAGACCCCGGAAGGAATTACTCCGGAAATATCCGGGGAAGAGCCGAAGCGGAAGGGAGAAAACGACGGCAAGAGTCCCGACTACGAGGGCCTGAAGCTAAGGTACGACGGAGAAGAGTTTCAAAAGGAAGAGGTCCCTGAAGAAGAATTGGACGAACTCATGTTTGAAACTACCGACTACGACACGGTGCCCCGAAACTGGAAAGTCTAGTCACCGTTTAATGAGCGGAAGCCGTTAGATCGAACTAAGTGAAAATTTTTTGGCTAATGCAAGGGATAATCTCTAGGCAAATATCCAAAAGTTTGCTCATGCTGTCCTTTCTTCAAGTGCTATGATTGTTTTTGCTAACTTCTGAACCGTTCTTCCTTTGGCTCCGGTTACAGGGCTGGGAATCACTGATTTACACTTCAGAAGTCTCTATTTATCAAGCCTCTTCACTATCTAAACTTCAGGAGGACTTTCCCAGAGGCGTAAGGCTCTATTGCTTATTTGCCTACGTTTAATAGGTCGCCTAGATAATTCCAGGTCCGGTATTTTTCCCTTATTTCTTGCTGGCAAATATTATCGGCGCATTTCCGCTCTTCCATTTCTTCTAATTTTAGCTGATTGCTAACTACGTCATCTACGTCGGACATCGAAATCACCCTTATGAAAAACTAATTACGAATAAGTATTTGTTTCTATTAATAGTATAAGCCGAGATTCTTAGATCACAAGCCTAAGGACACTGAAGTTGTCTTAGGTGTTTGCAATCCAAAGGTTTTACGGATAAAAGAGCTGGGAGAGTAATCTTAACTTTCTCCGAATACGCCGGGGAGTTTTCATTAATAATTTACAATCTGGAACGACAAAGACCATCGTTAAAAGTTTTTCAGTCGGATTAGGGGCGCAAGCAAAAAAGGTTTGATTGTTGGAGAACTTTTTGTCAGTGTTTATTTAAACTCTTTAAAACGGGATCGGGTTTATACTAGATCGTTATTCTCGAGCTGGGAGATGTTTACTAGTTTGATAAATTCTAGCCTTGAAGGCAGTCATCGGTCCAGCTGGTCGCTGATTATATTTGCTTTTGCTTTCCTCGGTGGGGCGGTAATGCAGCTGCGGGGAGCCCTGCTGCCAAATTTTCAGTCTACCTTTGAAGTTTCGGAGAGTCTGCTCGGTCTGGTAGCGCCCATGGGAACGCTTGGCTTTACCTTTACGGTGCTAGCCGTTGGCCTGGCTGCTGGCCACCTCCCGGTGAAGAACTTTATGCTTGCCGGGGCCGTAATTACTACTGCTGGTACTTTTTTAATGGGATTTTCTCCTGTTTATCCTGCCCTTTTATTGTTTTTGGTGTTTCGGGGGCTGGGGACCGGGTTGTTTCGGGGACTGGATCGTCCCCTGCTCAATCATCTCTATCCCGGAAGGTTCGGCCGCATGTACAACCTGCATGCCGCAGCGTGGGCTCTGGGGGCTGCTAGCGGCCCGCTGGTTGCCAACTTGATCCTGAGTACTACCGGTAACTGGAGAATCGTCTATTTTTTCTACGGTATCCTGTTTGTTTTCCTTTCCCTCTACTTGCTCAACAATCGGCTGGATACCTCAGAATTTGAAGAGTCCCAGCTTTCCTGGGGGAAGTTGAAGCGTATTAGCCGGAGAGCAAAGATACTTGGAATGTTCGTCGGGATTGTCCTGAATGTGGGGATCGAGGCGATCTTTTTTACCTGGCTTCCTTATTACCTGAGCGGGATCTTTAGCCACGGCTTCGGTAATACGGCCCTTTCACTTTTCTTGCTTGCTTATGTGCCCGGTAGGTTAATTAGTGGCTGGCTTGCGGAAAAGCTGGACTTGTCTCTCCTGGCTCTGCTGAATTCTCTTTTTATCGCCGTCCTGTTAACTCTGGCGTTCTTCTTTACCTCAGGCTATTTCCAGGTAGCTTTTATCCTCTTAAGCGGATTTTCAATCTCCAGTAACTTTCCCACCTTGCTGTCGTTGGGGACCAGTACTGCCCCGAAACTAAGTGGCCCAATAAACGCTCTGGCCATGACATGTTCCGCTCTTGCTCTGTCTGCCTTCCCTCCTCTGGTGGGACTCATCACGGATTATCTCTCTATCGCCTTAGCTATGAAACTGACAGTAATATTGGCGATAGGTTTGGTAATAAACCTGGTTGTCCTGAGGGCTAAACTGGTAGATTAGGCCTTAAGGCAATCTTCCGGGAGAGAAGCAATTATCTTTTTCAAGTTAAGTTTTTCAATTGGCTTTTCCATAAGTATTATCCTAAAATAAGCCAACAAAAACCGGGTAAGCTAAGCGGGAGTTTTAGGCATAACTGTATTTGCTTGGGAACTTGTCCCTGTGGTTGTTATTAGAGGGGGTTTAATGAAGAGAGTCGGGGTGGATGTCGGAGGCACTTTTACGGATGTAGTGGGGGTTAAGGACGGGCATGTCATCGGTTATAAGACGAAATCGACCCCCGAAAACCAGGCTGCCGGGGTCGGGGACGGGCTGGAGATTTTCGTCAGGGAGACTTCAGGAGTCGACCGGTTAAGGTATCTTCATCACGGGACGACTGTCGGAACAAATGCCTTGCTGGAAGGTGAAACCGCGGAAACGGCGTTAATAACGACCGCGGGGTTCCGCGACGTCCTGGAAATCGGCAGGCAGGACAGACCGGATCTTTACGAACTTTACGTCTCGCGGCCGGCGGGGGTTGTCCCCCGGAACCTACGTTTTACTCTGGAAGAAAGAGTTGGCCCCGAGGGTGAAGTAATCGAAGGTCTGGATCGGGACGAGCTGGCCGATCTCTCCAGGAGAATCCCCGAGACCGTAGAGGCGGTTGCCGTCAGTACCCTTTTCTCCTTTGCCAATCCCGTACACGAGCAGGAGATAGTAGAGTTTCTCCGTGACAGGGGGTTCGAAAACGTAACACTCTCTTCCGAGGTAATGCCAGAAATAAGGGAGTACGAGCGAACATCGACTACCGCGATCAACGCGGCATTGAGGCCGCTCTTCCGTGATTACATGGACGAACTTGCGCGGGAAGCGGAAACTCTGGGGATCGAGGCCACCTGGCTTGTAATGCAGTCCAACGGGGGGCTAATAGGACCCCGGGTAGCCAAAAACTACCCCGTGAGGACCATACTGTCCGGACCGGCCAGCGGAGTGAAGGGGGCCCAGTTTGTCGGCGGTGCCGCCGGCTTCGAGGACCTAATTACTCTGGATATGGGAGGTACCAGTACCGACGTTTGTCTGATAAAGGCCGGTGAGCCGGCAGTTACTACCGACTGGGAAATAAAAGGGCATCCAATCGGTGTGCCGTCGCTTGACGTACACACTATCGGCGCCGGAGGAGGGTCGATCGCCTGGATCGACGAGGGTGGTGCCCTGAGGGTCGGGCCGAAGTCAGCCGGGGCGGATCCCGGACCGGCCTGTTACCCTGATGGAGGAGATCAACCGACGGTAACCGACGCGCACCTCGTGCTCGGTCGACTGGACCCCGAATTTCACCTTGCAGAGAGTTTGAGCCTGGACAAAAGCGCGGCCGAGAGGGCGGTCAGAAACGAGATAGGGGCCCCGCTCGGGATGAATCCAAACGAAGCAGCCCAGGGGATTCTCGACGTGGCGAATGCGAATATGAAAAGGGCCCTGAGGCTGGTAAGCGTCAATCAGGGTCACGATCCCCGAGGTTTTACGCTTCTGGCCTATGGCGGTGCCGGACCACTTCACGCCGCTCGCCTGGCCGCTGAAATGTCAATTCCCCGGGTAGTAATCCCTCCGGCTGCCGGCGTGCTCTCGGCGCTCGGGTTGCTGGTCTCGGATACCCGGCAGGAATTTGTATCTTCCGTGCTAAAGAATTTTGACGAGGTCGACCCGGTTCGTCTCGAAAAAACCTGGCTGAAGCAAAAAGAGCGGGGAAGGGAAAACGTTTCCGGAGAACGGATCGAATACAGGGCTTTTCTGGACGCCCGTTATTCCGGCCAATCTTACAATCTCAGGCTCCCGGTGCCGGAAATTCATCCGGACGAGCGGGTTCTTGCCGGAGTCAAGCAGGAGTTTCACAATATGCACCAGAGAAAGTACGGGAGTTCACGGCACGAAGAACCGGTGGAGGTAGTCAATCAGCGTCTGGAGATAGTTGGAAAAATTGAGGATATCGAATTATCAGTTGAAGCCAGGGCAGCTGGAGCCAGCCCCCGAACGGGCGAGCGAGAGGTCGTATTTCCGGACGGGCCAAGGAAGACAGAAATTTACAGGTATGAGGCTTTAGAGCCCGGCGATTCCATGGTCGGTCCGGCGATAGTCCATTCCAGGGACTCCACTGTTACGATAAACCCCGGCCAGAAGGCCCGGCTGAACCGGGGTGGGGCTCTGATAATAGAGATATGAAAGAAACTAAAAGCGGGAACTACAGTTTGGATCCGGTGACGCTGGAGGTCCTGCGCAATTCTTTCGCGATGGTGGCCGAGGAAATGAGTGCCAACCTGGTGAGAACGAGCTACTCGCCCAACATCAAGGAGCGGCGCGATTCTTCCTGTGCCCTCTTCGATCGGAAGGGCAAGCTAATTGCTCAGGCGGAGAACATTCCCGTTCACCTCGGCGCGATGCCTCGGGCGGTGAATGCAGTGCTGGACGAATTCGATCCCGCCCGGCTCGAGCCCGGCTCCGCGGTAATTCATAATGATCCCTACGAGGGCGGCGTTCATCTGCCCGATATAACGATGGTCAGTCCGGTCCATCATCGGGAGTCATTGATCGGCTTCGTCGCGAACAGGGCCCACCATGCCGACGTCGGTGGTTCATCCCCCGGCAGCCTCTCCGCAGACAGCAAGAGTATCTATGCCGAAGGACTGCAGATACCTCCCGTCAGGCTCGTTAGGGAGGGAGAGATGTGCGACGAAGTCATGAGGTTCGTTTTGGCCAATATGCGGGCCCCGGCCGAAAGGGAAGGGGATTTGCGGGCCCAGCTGGCAGCAAATTACACCGGGGAAAAGAGGTTCAGGGAACTGATCGCGGAACACGGTAAGGAGAAAATAACGGCCGCTTTTGCCGACGTTCTTAATTACAGCGAGAAGAGGACCCGGAGCAGAATAAGAAGCTTACCCGATGGTTCCTACGGTGCCGTCGATTTCCTCGACGATGACGGCTGCGGTACGACGGATATCCGGGTCGAAGTCAGGGTAGAAGTCAAAGATGACGTGGTCTCAGTGGATTTTGCCGGAACCCACGATCAGGTTGAAGGGCCGGTAAATGCTCCCATCGCCGTTACTGAAAGCGCGACCTACTACAGTCTGCGGGCAGCGACTGATCCATCGATACCGCCAAACAGTGGTTGTTACAGGCCGATATCGATAGAAGTCCCGGAAAAAAGCTTATTGAATCCGGTAAAGCCGGCATCGGTTGTAGGGGGAAACCTTGAGACCTCCCAGAGGATAGTCGACGTTATCCTGGCTGCCCTCGCCGGGGCGGGAATCGGCTCCATTCCGGCCGGTTCCAATGGTTCGATGAACAACGTTACCTTCGGGGGTGGCGGAAAAAAATCTTCGGCCGATTACACTTTTTACGAGACGATCGGTGGGGGTAGCGGTGGTTGCCCGGGAAAGGACGGGGTAGACGGAATTCACTGCCACATGACAAATACCCGCAATACGCCCGTCGAAGTAATAGAACGGAATTATCCCCTCCGGGTGGAAAAATACGGATTCAGACGGGATTCCGGCGGGGCCGGGAAGTACCGTGGTGGACTCGGGCTGGTGCGGGAGATACGAGCCCTGGAAGACGGGACGGAGTTTTCGCTTCTTTCCGACCGGAGAACGCACAGGCCCCGGGGATTTTCGGGGGGTAAACCAGGGCAGTCCGGTAAAGACGTGCTGATCAGAAATAAAGAGAAGAGACCTCTCCCAGCCAAGGTCACAAAGGAATTACGGCAGGGTGATCTGGTCTGCCTCAGGACGCCCGGAGGCGGCGGTTATGGAGATCCCCGGGAGCGCCAACCGGAGAGGATCGCGCGGGATTTACGGGAAGATAGGGTGAGTCGGGAGAGGGTAAAAAATAATTACCCGCAGTACGAGAGTTTTCAGGGCTGATATTTTCTGATCGTGTCCTAGATAGTATATTGCTCCGACCTTTCGCCGCCCCCGGTTTCTATTCTCTCTCTCAGTCGGCTGGAAAGGTAATCGATTCCCCAAACCATCGCCACGATCAACATGGTCATGACTACGGCCTTCGGAAAGTTCCACTTGTTAATGTAGCTGTAGAGCCGCATCCCGATACCTCCCCCGCCAACTATACCGATAATCGTCGCCATTCGTACGTTGATATCCAGGCGATAGAGGGTAAATGAGAGGTAGGGGTTGATGATCTGCGGGATTACGGCATAGACAAGCACGAGTAATTTCCCGGCACCCGTTGCCTCTATTGCCTCCAGCGGGCCCGGATCTATGCTCTCCACTCGCTCGGAGAAGAGCTTAGTCATGTCGGCGACCGAGTGGACCCACAGGGCCAGCACGCCGGGAAAAGGGCCGGTTCTAACCCAGACGATGAAGATTATCGCCCAGATTATCGGCTGAATCGAACGAATGACGCTGGCAATGCCCCGGACGGCCGTATAGACGACCTGTGCTGCCGGGGAATTCATCAGGTTTTTCGCACCCAGGAAGGAAAGAACTATCGCAAACGGCAGGGCCAGTGCAGTGGCCATAAAGGCCATATACAAAGTCTTGACCAGTAGCTCTGCGCCCTCACCAAGCACAGACCAGTCCGGCTTCGCAAATGCACCCCAGAGTTTCAGCGTGCTCGGAAAATTTGTAATAAGTTTCGTCAGGTCCAGGTTTATCCTGTTAAGGGCGACCACGAAAAGGCCGATGAAAAACAGGACAACCAGAAGGTTTCTCCAGAAGTACCAGCTACTCCTCACTCTTATTTCCTCTCCGTCGCTCATACTATCTTCTCCCGTGCTTTCCCGCTAATCCAGTCGAGTATCCAGACCACTACAGCGATTACTATGGTAACTGCGCCTACCTGTTCCCAGTCGAGCTGGTCTTTATAGTAAAAGAAGAACCTGCCTATACCACCACCACCAACCAGGGCGATAACCGTGGCCATTCTGACGTTTATATCCAGCCTATAAAGGAGGAAGGCGGTATATTGAGGTATTACCTGGGGCACCGCGCCGTAACGGATGGTCTGCCAGAAGGAGGCACCGGTGGACTGAACCGCCTCGATCGGCCCTTTCTTTATTGCTTCCACCTGTTCGGAGAAGAGCTTGGCAAGTGCCGCCATGGAGTGAATCAGCAGGGCAAATGAGCCCGCCGCGGGCCCAAACCCGAGCCAGATCGCGAAGACTATCGCCCAGATCAGGCTCTCCACTGACCGGACCACGTTGAAAAAAGCCCGGGTCAGGTAGAAGAAGATCCTCCTGAACCAGCTGCCGCCCATGATGTTTCTGGCCCCGAGAAAACCGAGAGGAGCTGCGAGAATTCCTCCGATAAGTGTGGCGAGGTATGCCATAAAGAGCGTGTTGACCAGACTGCCCAGTATCGAACCTTCCATTTCGGGATCCACTTCGATCAAATGGGCAAAGTTCGGGTGAGATAAACCGTGCCAGAGCCCGATAGTCTTTGGGGCTCGCCTAATAATGATTCCCAGGTTGATATCCGTAGTTAACCAGCCGACCCAGAAGGTGAATACGACCAGAAATATCGAGGTCAGTCCCCAGTTGGTTATCACCCATGGTTTTGTCGGCGGCGTTTCTTCCTCGGTAAGAGATTTGAGGCCGATACTGACCCCGAAGTACTCGCTGGCAAGGGCACAGCCGAGCGTGCCGAGAACTGTCAGTGCCCAGCCCCAGGGCGGCAGGGTCAGCGTGCCGTACCAGTCGACGTATTGTGTGTACCAGTAGCTGTTGAGCAGAAAAATTACCGTATAGGAAATGTAGCCCCAGATAAGCCAGTCGAGGATCAGCGGCTTTGCTCGCTGAAACAGGTCAGGCAATATGGACTTTCTCGGCTTCTTCACCGAATACCTCCTTGAACTTCTCGTCGTCTATTCCTTTTGGGTGGCCGTCGTAGACTATTTGCCCTTCTTTTAGCCCGATGGCCCGTGTCCCGTATTTCCTGACCAGGTCAAGAAAATGAAGGCTTGCTATTACGGTTTTACCCTGGTTGTTTATCTCGGCCAGGTAGTCCATTATGGTCCCTGATGTCGCCGGGTCGAGACTCGATACCGGTTCATCTGCGAGCAGAAGCTTCGGGTCCTGCATCAGCGCCCGGGCGATCCCGACCCTCTGCTGTTGTCCCCCGCTGAGTTCGTCCGCTCTTTTGAAGGCCTGTTCGGGTATGCCGACCGTTTCCAGCTTCTCGTGAGCGCTTTGTTTCATCTCTTTGGGAAACCGACCCAGCATGCTCCTCCAGAAGCTGAGTTCTCCTAGTTGGCCGGTCAGGACGTTGGTCAGAACCAGGGAGCGCTCTATCAGATTAAACCGCTGAAAAATCATTCCGATTTCTTCCCTGATTGCCTTTAATTCCTTGCTTGAGGCAGTGGTGACTTCCCGGCCTTCGAACTTGATACTGCCCTCGGTCGGTTCGATGAGACGGTTAATACAACGGAGCAAAGTGGATTTTCCTGAACCGGAGAGGCCGATAATGATCAGGAATTCGCCCTTCTCTACCTCGAAAGAAATATCGTCCAGGGCAAGAACATCTGGCGGGTATATCTTCTTCAGATTGCTTATCTCTAGTTGTGCCAAACTATCCCCTCGCTATTAAGAAAATATACAAGACAAGAGGGGGCCTGAAAAGGCCAGACCCCCTCTGTCAGGTAACTGTTTTATAAGATCCAATTTAGTCTTCCGGGACGGGATAGCCAACCAGACTCCGATAGCTGTCGTAGTAGTCGTCCGTGATCTTTTCCACGTCGGTCCACTCGTAGAAGTTCGGGTCGCCCCAGAGTTCCGAGCCATCTTCGCTCCTGATGTGTTTGATTATCGCTTCGACTATTTCATCCTCCATCTCTTTCGGGAAGTCGTTCGTAAAGGTGACCGAATCGTTTGGAATTGGCCCGAAGGTTCCGACGATACCGACCTTTTCAATGACTTCTTCGTAGGAATACATACCGGTCTCTCCGGCTGCGTTTCTGACGTCCACGACCTTACCGCGGAACTTTTCCGGGAGTAGCTCTTTATGATGGTGATTATAGATCCACATCTCCGGATCGTCGCCGTATTCCCACGTTGTATAGACGCCCTTGGGAGGAAGCGGTGGGGAGCCGTAAGAGGTGGCAAAATCTCCCTGGCCTTCAAGCAGAGCAATTATGGAAGCCGTGTGACCGCCACTTTTCACTTTTCCGGCAAGCTTTACATCGTGTTCGTCGAAAATCATGTTTGGCAGGACGTAGCCGGAAGTACTTCCTCTATCACTGTAGATCCACGTCTTGCCCTCTATTGCTTCTAACACGCCCTCGAGCGTCGGGTGGAAATCCATCTCGTCCCGCATTGCGTACACCGTCGAGAAATAATATGACGTACCGTAACGGACGGCAGCCAGGCGGGGATGAACGTTGCCGTTCGTTTCCTGATAAATCCTGGCGTATTGATCGGTGGTTGGAGTGGCCATCGTGTCACCCTCTGCCGCCTTCATTGCCTCTACCAGTGCCGCGTAATCGGCCGTGACCGTCGGTTCAATGTATATTCCCGTCATCTCGTGAATATCGGCGGCAATCTGTCTGCCGATATCCTGAATGACCGTCGCATTTGTCGATGGGGGGAAGAGCCACTGGACGGGATTTTTCTTCGTCCCCAGTTCTGCGCTTAAGGCGCCGAAACTGAGTAGCCCTACTGCCAGCACGAGAATAAACGTCAATTTGATTTTGTTTAGCCGCATTGGCTATACCTCCTGAGAACCCTTTCGGGTTTAATTCGTTAGATTAACTCAAGGAAAATATTTCAAAAAACATTCCTTGAGCCGAAAATTTAAACCGCCATTTGATTTATGATAAATCTTTTCCAACTTTATGGCAACTACGGGTAAATGTAGGGCGGGCTGAAGGTTTGGTTCTAACACCTCCTGGCCGAAAATTAGGACCTTTTGCCGACAGTTTTGAATTTTCTCCATAAAATCCCAATAAATTATATAGTTTGCCCGTAGTTACACAAGACATTTGCACGAAAAGTAGAGTAAATCGATTTATAACCCGCTGCTTACATCTAAAAAAAGCCTGGACCTTTAATCATTCCCGAGTTTCGGGGGAGTTGGCGCTAATATTTGATTTGTGAAGAAAAAGTTCCTGTTAGCGTTAATTTATTGATTCATATGAAAAAGGACTCCGGATTTTTTCATTAAAATTCTGTACAGGTGAAAATATCCTTTAAACAGTTAAACCTTGATACTTATATATCCATATTAATAAAATATAGAAGGATGTTTCAGCCGGGAGCAGAAACTGTGAATTTGTTCAATAAGTTCTTGCAATACCAGCGAATCATTTCAAATCACGCCAATGGGGTATGACCCCGTTTAATCTAAAATTTTAAGAATCGAGGTGACAGTATGTTGAATAAGCGTAGTATTTTTGTAGCTCTACTGGCGACAGTTTTGACCGTTGGATTTTTGGTTCCAGTAGCGGCTCAGGAGGGCAAGGTTCGCGTGCTGCGGGGAACTTCCGCTATGTCCGAGGCAAAGGCGACCAAGCCGAACGACATCACTGTAAGGAACGATTTGATCGAGTTCTCGGTCGGTGTCGATACCGGGGGAGCTTACGGTATGCCTCCCGGGGTAATCGTCGATGCCGGGAACAAAAAGACCGGAGATATGGTAGCTACTCTGGGTTTCGTGGCCAACAACTTCGGTGCCTGGGTGAACTACACTGATATCGAAGTCACTTC
>Ga0207797_1002675_pt1 | contig 12264 bp, 8 predicted proteins | sample PRCRCaboRojoPR_6_FD_187275 | JGI IMG/M metagenome (GOLD analysis project Ga0207797, IMG submission 187275) | Marine sediment microbial community from Cabo Rojo, Puerto Rico - PR CR 10% Liquid 1 (SPAdes) | ecosystem: Environmental > Aquatic > Marine > Coastal > Sediment | place: Cabo Rojo, Puerto... | reverse complement strand
ATATACATTTCTTTCATTGTGTTCTTTTCTTAGAGTCTTTGAGTCTTAGTGGCAACCTGTTTGTTTCCACTTAATCCTTATATCCTTCAACCTTAATTCTTTAGTAATGGCACGCGCCGCAATCGGTTGAGGCATTCCTGTTTTCCAGAGCGGGAATTCTGTCGTTATTCACATCCCGGTGACAGTTCACACACCAGCCCATAGAAAGCGACTTTTCCTGTGTCACCCGCTTCATGGATGCCACATCCCCATGGCACCGCTGGCAATCCACTCCTGCATTCACATGGCGGTCATGATAAAAGGTGACGAAATCGGGCAGATTGTGAACTTTTGTCCATCTGATTGGCTGTGGAGCCCCGGTTTCCCTGTATTCTCTGGACTCCGGATTGAATTTCACTGCGGCGTAGAGCTTTTCTATCTCCGGTGATATTATCTGTTTCGGATCCCGTTCTTTCTCCTTGGCCTGCTGGCGCTCCAGCCGGATCTTTTCCCAGTCTGCCGTCACATACTCGTGACAGTTCATACAGGTGCGGGGTGGCGGGATCTCCGCGGTCTGGCTCTGCTCCACGCTGGAGTGGCAATAGTTGCATGAAATCTGTAAATCACCGGCATGCTGTTGATGCGAAAAGGCAATGGGTTGCTCCGGTGCATAGCCCTGATGATTCCCCGGCCGGTTGATATTCACGTGCTGCAGGTAGAGCACGGTACCGAGAATCACCATCATTAGAATGAGTATCCAGACGCTTCGGCGCACGGCAACTATCCCTTCTCTCCGGTTCGCCTCAGCAGATAGATCAATCCCAGAGAGATCAGGGTAAGAGTCACGAAGACCAGAAAGCCGTTGCTATAACCTGTGGCACCCTGGATCTCCACAAAGAATCCCATCACCGGAGGAATGGCAAAGCCCCCCAATGCACCAAGTCCTCCTACCCAACCCGATCCTCCGCCGACTGCCTCCTCCACGTATTGCGGTACCAGTTTGAACACACCGGCATTACTGACTCCCATTCCGATGGCCATACAGAGCAACCCGGAAATCGCAATCCAGGTAACACCGGCGGTCGAGAGTATTATCGCCCCCACTGCGGTAAGCAACATGGCTATTATCAGGGTGGGAACTCCACCGATTCGATCGGCCAGGATCCCACCCGGTACCCGGATCACCGAGGCCAGCACCGAATAGAGCATGGTCAGACCCCCTGCCACCGCCAGCGATTGACTGAAGTATTCCTGCCAGTAGGTGGGAAACCAGGCGGTAAGCGCCAGAAATCCACCGAACGTGGTGAAATAAAGGAAGACCAGCGGCCAGGTCCGCCAGATCTTTGCCGCCTTCATCAACCCCTCCCACAGACCTTCCTGCGGAAAAAGCTCCTGCCCGTAAGACCTGGCCTTCTCCCTCGCGTCCCCGAATGAAAAGCCGTGAGTTCGCAGCTGGAAGAAGTAGGCATTCGGTGTCAGAAAGTGATAGGCCACCGTCCCCGCCAGCAGAAAGACCAGCCAGATCCAGTAAGTGCCTGTGATGGCAATAGCACCAATGAGCAGCGGAATCAGATATGAAAACAGTCCCGGAGCGATATTTCCAAACCCGGCATAGGCACCCAATGCCCAACCCTGCCGCTTCTTTGGGAACCAGTAAGAAACCTGGCCGATGCCCACTGAAAAGGATGCAATACCACTCCCGCATAACAAGGCAAAGAGTAATAACAGCGGGTAATATTCGATGGTCAGGTTCGACGGCCCAACCAGACTCAATAACAGGGCTAAACCGGTCATTCCCACCGCTGACATCCCCAGGAGAATGAGAAACGGCTTCCGGCCACCCGTGGTATCCACCCAGGCGCCAAAGGGGATCCGGAGAAGTGAACCGGATAAATTCGGCATGGCCACCAGAAGTCCCAGCTGTACCGAAGTCATCATCATGTTCTCATCCAGTAATTTCGCAGTGGGGCCAAACAGGGATACCGCTGCAAATCCGACGAAAAAGCCGATTGTGGCACCAAGTAATCCCCGGTTTGGGGAGCCGTGTATATCCGGCTCAGCTGTTGAAAAAGATTCGGTCACTTCCGGTTCGGTCTGTGGTGTGTTAGAAGATTGGTCATTCATGTTTAATCATTCAGTAATATTATGGATGATTTTTACACCTTACTGTTTATTATCTCGCTGGAAGGAATTCCGAAGAAACTTGTCTTTTGATACATCCAGCAATTACCAACTCTTGCGTTTGCCAACTTTCCAATATTCTCAGGCCGTATATCCCGTCATTTTCTCATCGCCCATTTGAGGTGTAGTCCGTGGATCGGACCCGTCTCCGGTCCCAGTTCCAGCGAACAATCTGGGGTTTCCGCCAGAGATATGGATTCGGGACAACCAGCAGGTGTACAAGTCGTGTGAATGGAAAGAGCAGGATCATTATCCATGCCCCAACCACATGTAGCTTCACCAGCACCGGCATTGGTGTAATGAACCCAAGCTGAGGATTCAGCTTCACCAGCGACCACAGATACGGTGCCATTGATGCAGCAAACCAGGAACTCCCCCACTGGTGGAAAATGGCCGTGAGCAGTCCGGTGATAACGGAAAAGAGCAGAATACCCAACACAACCCAGTCGGCCGTGGTTGTGGTCATTCTGACCTTTGTCACGGTAAATCGCCGGATACAGATATTCACCAGACCGATGAGGGTGAAAATCCCTCCGATAAAAGCCGCGGCTTCCAGTATATAGAGCCTGAGTGGTGCACTGTTCCAGATGAGCACCTGTTCTGGGATAAGAAAGCCAATGACATGCCCGGCCAGAATAGTGATAATCCCGTAGTGAAACGGAACCAACCCCCAGAAATGCTGCTTATTCTCGAGAAACTGGGAGGAGAGACTGGAATAAGTAAATCCCAGCCCGAGGTAACGGTAAATTGAGACCACCAGGAAGGTGAAGATCGCCACGTAGGGAAGGACACCAAACAGGACCATATCCAGATAGCCGAAAAGTGAGGCGTTTCCGGTCATTCGTTATCTCCTCCTGTTTCGGTTTCCAGGATTGTAATGAGTGATTCGATGACTCCCTGATAGGGATTCTCGTCCGTGAATCCCTGCTGAATACTTTTCACTGCAGGCAGGAGTGCATCTGAGATGAAATCTTCTCTCTCCCCTGTATCCATTCTGCTGAGTAGTTGCAGACAGTGGGTCAGGTGGTCCGGCAGCTCTCCCGATTCTGTTATGCCATATTCCCGGAGCCTGTCCCGCATCTGCACCAGAAACTCCCCCCGCTGGTAGCGTTCGCCGTAGAGGTGCCAGCCCACTTCCAGGGGACGCTTTTCGTTCAGATCAAACGTCCGGGTATAGAGCTCTTCGAGTTCTTTCACTTCCATTTGTCCGGTTTCGCCGGCGAAGTTCAGGAAGGGTTCCGGATCGTTTATCCGGATCTCTTTCAGCAGTGAACCTGTTTGTTGAATTATCCGGTGATATCCCTGCCGGGGATAGGTGAGCACTTCAGCGAAGCGGGTGTAAACGGTACTATCGATCTTTGTACCGGATTCCGGTCTGGATTGTGTTTGTGTGGTCATGGGATTTTGTAGGTTATTCGTTATATTCATATAATCATTTGAAACCAGTTCACCACTAAGGTACTAAGACACGAAGAACAGATTATTTGGCTCGCTATCTTGGTGCCTTTGTGGTACTCCTTTGTTTTTATCTTAATCCTTCATTCTTTCTCAGGCGCCCCGCTCGGGTTTCTGCCGCGGGCCAAAGCCCACCGACTGCTTATGCTCCAGCGGATCCTCCATCATCTCCACAGCCTCCTCGCGATGGGCGGCCGGGATGACATACCGGTCGTCCAGCCTGGCCATACTGGTGAGCTGGTAAATAGCCTCCGCCTCTTCTCTGGAACAGTCTGCTTCAATAAGAACCTGCTCCGCATCCTCCATTGAGATATCCCCCACCGTTTTTGCCCGCCGGTAGAACCGTACCGCCATTTGCTTTTTCAATACGTACCGCACCTTTCCCTCATTCCCCGCTGAGAACAGGTTGGCAAAATATTTAATAGGTGCCCGTGCCTTTTCGAAATCCGGGAAAAATCCGTCGTTCATATTCTTGATTGTGTCGCCGTCGAAACTGGACATCACCGGCAGCATTGGCGGCACATAGAAAAGCATCGGCAGTGTACGGTATTCGATATGCGGCGGCAGGGCGATATGCCACTCTTTCACAAACTTATAGACCGGCGAATCCTGCGCCGCTTTGATGGTATCGTCATGTACACCGTTTTCCTTTGCCGCTTTAATAACTTCCGGATCGTCTGGATCCAGTATCATGTCCCTGTGGGCATCCACCAGCCGGCCATCTGGTTCCTTTGCAGTCTCCTCGATTTTATCCGCATCGTAAAGCAGGACGCCAAGATACCGGATCCGACCCACGCAGGAGTGAAAACAGGCCGGGGCCTGTCCGGTCTCCAGTCGTGGAAAACAGAGAATACATTTCTCGGATTTTCCGGTCTTCCAATTGTAATAGGTCTTCTTGTATGGACATGCTGCGATGCAGGACCGCCATCCGCGACAGCGGTTCTGGTCCAGGAGAACAATCCCGTCCTCACCACGCTTATAAAGCGCCCCCGAGGGGCATGAAGCCACGCAGGCCGGATTCAGGCAGTGATTACAGATCCTCGGGAAGTAGAAGAAGACCAGCCGCTCTATGGAAAAGAGCTGTTGTTTTTGTTCATCGGTCAAGCCCGCCAGATTCGGATCGTTCTCGGCATAGACCGGCGATCCGCCCAGATCATCATCCCAGTTCGGCCCGGCTTCCACATCGATATACTCCCCGGTAATTTTGGAGACTGGCTTCGCTGTGGGCTGATCAGTACCTTCCGGGGCATTGAAAAGTTCGTCAAAGTCGTATGTCCACGGTTCGTAATAATCTTCCATACCCGGCTGATGCGGATGATGGAAGATGTTGGTAACCGTTTTCCTTTTTCCGGTGGATTTCAGTTTCAGCTTGCCGATCCGGACCTCCCAACCACCCTCATATTCTTCCTGATCCTCCCACTTGGTGGGATAGCCGGTACCGGGTTTAGTCTCTACATTATTCCACCACATGTACTCCGCACCTTCCCGGTCCGTCCAGATATTCTTGCAGGCGATACTGCACGTATGGCAGCCGATACATTTATCCAGATGAAACACCATTGATATCTGCGATCTGACGTCCATAGCTTCCTCTGATTTCCTTAAGAGCACCCTGATGACGCAGATGAAGCTGATTCCCGCAGATATAAAATCTTCCAATCTGTATCTGCGTACATCTGCATTAGCAGCGGTATCTGCGTGCTATTGTCTGTTATCACCATTCGAGTTCAGGCAGTTTGCGTACAAGGATATGCGTATCCCGGTTGTTCCCGGTGGGGCCCCAATAGTTAAAATGGTAGGTGAATTGTCCATATCCTCCCACCATCAGATTGGGTTTCAGCCGGGTCCGGGTGAGGCTGTTATGTCCTCCCGCGCGCCTTCCTCCCCGTTTGGGCGACTTGGGCACAGCGTACGTGCGTTCGGGGGAATGATACTGGATACAAATCCCCCGTGGAATCCGCGCACTGACACATGCCCGGGTAACCACAACACCATTGTCGTTATACACCTCGACCCAGTCATTATCGTTAATTCCGAGTTCAGCGGCATCTCTGTCGTTTATCCAGAACGGCTCCACTCCCCGGGAAAGTTTGGTCATCCGCTCGTTATCCGCGTAAGTGGAATGAATATGCCATTTGCCGTGCGGTGTCAGGTAATTCAGCATGGCAGAATTCGACTCTTCATCGCTGTAGATCAGTTCCGCGTACTCCGCCGGCATTGGCTTGGGCTTATAAGTGGGCAGATGCTCGCCGAACTGAATGTATCCGGGATGGTCCAGGTAGAAGTGCTGCCGGCCGGTGAGGGTCCGCCAGGGCACCAGGCGTTCTTTGTTGTAGGTAAACGGCGAATACGCCCGGCCGTTCTCAAGGAGCCCTGACCACATGGGACTGTTGACAAACCGGCGGGGTTGTGATACCAGATCATCGAAATTGGTGCGCACCCCACGGTTCTTTTCGGCCAGGTCTGCCAGTGGTAATCCGACCCTTTCCTCCATATTCTTATAACTGCGATACGCCAGCTCCCCATTGGTCACGGTGGCAAGATGCAAAATGACATTACAGGCATCTTTATCTTTCCTCAATGAGGGATAGATTTCTCCGTCCCATTCTTCCACCGGGTGGGTCTTTTTCATCTCATCATAGAAATCGTCGATTTCATAATGCGTACCGTGAGCGCCCAATCCCTTTTCCCGCGCAACCGGGCCGAAGGAGTTGAACATGTTGTAGACGTTCTTGTAATCCCGGTAGATGAGTTTCATGGAGGGCATGGTCTTTCCGGGAATAGCCTCCACTTCATCATTGGTCCAGTCTTTAATCTGTGGTTGGGTGATCTCCCCGGGGGAATCGTGTGCAATGGGTTTCGTGACAATATCCGGCACCGGTTCCGGGAAGTGCTTCTCTGCCAGTTCGGAAAATTTCCTGGCGATCTCCCGGAAGATCTGCCAATCACTCTTGGATTCCCAGCAGGGAGGTACGGCCGGCGTCAGCGGATGGATAAAACTGTGCATATCGGTGGAGTTCAGATCCGCCTTCTCGTACCAGGTTGCCGCCGGGAGGACGATATCGGAGTAAAGCGCCGAGGAGTCCATCCGGAAATTCAGATCCACCACCAGATCCATTTTGCCCACCGGGAGTTCCTCATGCCATTTCACCTCATCCACCGCATCTCTGGCAAATTCATCATTGGAAATCGAATTATGATGGGTACCCAGATAGTGTTTGAGGAAATACTCATGACCCTTGGCACTTGCCAATAATGCATTCCCACGCCAGATGTACCAGACCCTGGGCCAGTTCTCCCCGGCATCAGGATCTTCAACTGCAAATTTCAGATCCCGGTTTTGCAAGCGCTGGGTGAGATGCCGTGTGATGGCATCTTCGCCATCCGAACCCACCGCATTGATGGCATCTCTGGCGACATGAATGGGATTCTCATGGAACTGGGGATAAAACGGCAGCCAGCCGTTGCGGACCGCCTGAATCTGCCTGTCCATGGTATGACCCTGCGCAATCGACTTTTCCGACTGATTCTTCGGTACCGTGTGATAATCGGTAAACTGTTTCTCATAACGCCACTGATCGGTATGGACATAGTGCCAGCTGGGCGTATTTTGCAGCCGGACTGCACCGTCATTCCAGTCTTTGGCAAATGCCACTTCACTCCACGATTCGCCCGGTGCGAGCTTCTCCTGCCCCACATAGTGGGCAAGACCACCGCCATTAACACCGATACAACCACAGAACATCAGCGCATGGATTCCGGCCCGGTACATGAGATTGGCATGATACCAGTGGTTGATTCCCGCACCGATGATGATCGTGCACTTGCCGTCAGTATGCTTTGCCGTGCTTCCCCATTCTCGGGCAAATTTGATCAGGTTATCTCTGGAGAGCCCGGTATACTTCTCCGTCCAGGCGGGAGTATATGGTGCTTCTTCATCATCGTACGTATCGGGATATGCGCCCTGGAGTCCGCGGTTGACGCCATACTGCGCCATGAGCAAATCGTAGACCGTCGTCACCGTGACCGGACCGTCTTCCGTTTGCACCCGCCGTACCGGTACACCACGCTGAAAATCCGTCCCTTCGCCGAAATCGTCAAACCGGACGTTCACCACATCGTCAGAATTATCAAGAAAGGTGAGAGCGGGCGCGATTTTGCTGCCGTCTCTGCTGTCTTTCAGCGTGAGATTCCAGTTGCCATCCTGCGAATCCCAGCGATGGCCAACCGTTCCCTGGGGCATCTTTGGACGGTCACTCTCTTCATCCCACATGAGGAATTTCCACTCCTCATTCTCCTCCTCATACCCAGCAATTCGTTCCGCACGCAACAACTGTCCCGCTTCATAATGATCACCGTCTTTCGACAACTCCACCAGGAACGGCGCATCAGTGTATCGTTTGGTATAGTTCAGGAAGTAAGGAATCTGTTTCTCATGATGAAATTCGCTGAGGAGCACATGATTTACCCCCATCCACCAGGCACCGTCCTGGCCGGCGTTAATGGCCATCCACTCGTCGGCATATTTAGAAACCTGACTGTAATCCGGTGAGAAGACGTACATTTTCGTCCCGTTGTGCCGGGCCTCTGCGGCGTAGTGGCAGTCCGGCGTCCTGGTCATATTCAGATTGGATCCCATCACCGCCAGCATTTTGGCATTATACCAGTCAGCCGACTCCTGGACATCGGTTTGCTCTCCCCAGGTTTCAGGAGAGGCATTCGGGAGATCGCTGTACCAGTCATAGAACGAGAGGGAGATACCGCCCAGCAGCTGCATAAGCCGGGCGCCGGAGGCATAGCTGATCATTGACATGGCCGGAATTGGTGAGAAACCGGCGATGCGGTCCGGTCCGTGCTGCTTGATGGTATTGATGTTTGCTGCGGCCATGATTTCCAACACCGTATCCCAGTCAGTACGCCGGAAGCCGCCTTTCCCGCGGGCCTTTTGCCAGCGTTTCCGCTTCTCCGGGTCGTTCACCATACTTTTCCAGGCCTCGACCGGATCGTCGTAGTCAGCAGTGGCCTCTTCCCAGAGATCCAGCAGCGCACCGCGGATGTAGGGATACTTCACCCGCAACGGACTGTAAAGATACCAGGAATAGGAGATCCCGCGCTGGCAGCCCCGGGGTTCGTACGGCGGCAAACCGGATTCCAGTTCAGGGTAATCCAGTCCCTGCATTTCCCAGGTGACAATACCATCCTTTACATGGATATTCCAGGTGCAGCTTCCGGTGCAGTTGACGCCATGAGTCGAGCGAACTACCTTATCATATTGCCAGCGATTCCGATAGAACTCTTCCCAGGCCCGCTGCTGCGGGACAACATCATCCCGGATCCAGTTATTGTTTTTAGTCATAATTTCTTTTCGGTTTTATAATTCGAGTCTATTTTTTCAGCGGCTTCATCCCGCATCCGTTCAACCAATGGTTTTCGCACACCCCTCAACCGGTTTCTCCAGAGGAAGTCGAAGAGAATCAGAAGCAGAATAGCACCTCCCCCTCCAATGAGCAAAAAGTTGATCTTCGGTGCGGTGGAGGCCTGTGCATTCCGGTTATGCTGGTCTCTCATAAACGCAACCAGCGCCAGAATCTCCTCCGAGCTAAGAGATTTACCCTGGTAGACCGGCTGCATGGTCTGGCTGGGCGGTGCTGTGAGCCAAGAGGTGAGCCCGTTTCTCCCCTGGAGCCGTCCAAATGCGTGAGTAAGATTCGGGCCAAGCGTCCCGCCACCAAGCAGTCCGTCGTAACCGTTCACCGTATGACAGTTCATACAGGCAGGACCGCCATTTTTCAGCGGTTTGAGTCCCAGGAAATACTCCATTCCCTTCTGAATATCCACGGCGGTGAGTGGGCGATTACTTATCTGAGAACCGGCAAATTCAGACTCTTCCTTCTGCGATTCTCTTTCAATGAGATCCAGCAGTGCGTTTGCCATCTGTTGGTCAACGCCGGGCACATCCCGCATCACCACACCATTGAAGTCCTGCATGAGTTTAGTGGCATAGGGATCGCCGCTGTTAATCACCTGCTCCGGATTCATGATAAACTCCGCCAGCCAGTCCCGGCTTTTGCGCTCGGAAACATTTTTCAGGTCCGGTCCCGTGCGGGGACCTCCTCCGATGGTGTGACAGCTGTAACAATTCTGCCGGAAAAACTCTTTCGTCGACTGCTGAGCCATGATACCGGAGTACGGGAAACTCAGGATCAGTCCCAGTGTCACACCTGCCAGCAGATACAGTTTGATGGGGAGTGAAACTTGCATGATGCTCCGCATTTCATTTCCGTTCATTTTCTATAGTTACAAGGTCTGTGCCATAATCGGATTATTTAATCCGTTTTGTGGACGGATAAACTGTGATGCCTTCTCTGGCAGACAATTCAGCCCTTTGAGATATCAGATAAGTGTCGCATTGAACACTCATCGAGATACCATTAGACATGGATTTTGTATAGCGGAATATTCGGTGGGACGGAGTAGTTACTTATAAATAACTGTACTCATTTCAGTTAGCGGTGTATAGTGCTGTATGCACCGTGGATATGGAAAAGATTTGACAAGATTGAGAGAATAACGGATCCGGTGTTGATTCTCTGGTTAGTGTTTACTAACATACGACTGATCATGACAAGAGAAACCACGAAACGACGACAGCAGCAGATTGTGGAGGCCGCCATGGATATCCTGGTTTCCGGCGGGATGGGTCGGCTGACCATGCAGGCCCTGGCCGACCGGATCGGGATCACCGATGCCGCGATCTACAAGCACTTCTCCGGGAAATCGGAAATCTTGATCGCGATGCTGGATACCGTGCGTGAAAACCTGCTGGAACGGATGGAAACTGTGGTCCGCTCCGAACGAACCGCGGATGCAAAGCTCCAACAAATGCTGATAACGCATCTGTCGTATATTGAAGAGGAACAGGGACGACCCCATGTGCTCTTTTCGGAGGCGCTGTATACTGCCGGTCCGGAAATGAAAAACGGAATGCGATCCATAATGCAGGGCTACCGGAAGCTGCTGCAGACCGTCCTGCAAGAGGGAAAAGAACACGGAGAGATTCGGACTGACCTGAACGAAGACGCCTTCGCCACCGTGTTTCTCGGCACCGTTCAGGCCACCGTCACCCGCTGGGCGCTGACCGGATTCGCCGCTTCTCCCGGTGAAGAGGCGGATAGTCTTTGGGATATTCTGGCACGAAATCTCCGGTAATTTTTTTTCCATTGAAAGTTAGTAAATACTTACTTACAAGAGAGGATCAAAAGATGAAAGCATTTACGAAATGGGTCATCCGGCACCGGATTGCAGTCGTACTGGTGATCCTGGCAATCACCGGCTTCTTCACGGCGCAGATACCAAAGATGACCATAGATAACTCCATCGATAATATGCTGCCGGCAGACCATCCGGCAAAGCAACTTTATGATAAGGTGAGCGGGACGTTTGGCAATTCGGACATCCTGGTTGTGGCTATGAAAAGCGATTCGCTCTTTTCCCCACAACCGCTGCAGCAGATTTACAGCCTCACAGACTCGCTCGGCCTGATCCAAGGCGTGCAGGAAGTCCGAAGCCTCTCCAGCGCGAACCACATGCAGGGAATCGAGGAAGGCTTACAGGTCCGGGAGCTCATGCCCTCTCCGCCGGATGATCCCGTTGAAATCTCCGCGCTCCGCTCACGGGTCCATGACAACCCGGTCTATACCGGAACCATTATCTCTGAAGACCAAAATTACGCCGGCTTTGTCATCCGGCTGCAGGAGGATGCGTCTGATGAAGCGGTTTACCGTGGCGTCAACAATTTGGTGGAAGAGCAGCCAAATCCGGAGGATTTTTCCATGGCCGGTGCTCCGGCAGTGAACACCGTCATGGCCGACTCCATGCAGCGGGATGTCTCCCGGCTGATGCCGTTCGTTATTCTCCTGGTGCTGATCAGTCTCTACTTTAGCTTCCGGAGCGTCCAGGGGGTCCTGCTACCGCTGCTCACCGTCCTGATCAGCGTGATCTGGGCACTGGGCCTTATGGCGTTCCTCGGAGTTCCCATGGCCATGGTCAGCACCATCCTCCCGGTACTGCTCATTGCTATTGGAAGCGCGTATGGCATTCATGCGGTGAACGGCTATTACGAGGAACTGCTCGGTGAGGTCAAACAGGAAGAGGCGATCGTCCAGGCCTTAAACCACGTGGGGAAAGCCATCATTATGACAGGGCTCACCACGATTGTGGGATTCGGCGCCCTGGCCACCTCCCCGGTCTCCCAGGTCCGGCAGTTCGGCCTCTTCACCTCCTTCGGCATCGCCACCGCCCTGCTGCTATCCTTGACCCTTATCCCGGCGATACTGAAAATTATGGCGGTTCCTGCAAAAGTTAAGGCTGTGGACAGCGAGGAGTCCCACACCCTGCTTGACCAATGGCTGATCGCCCTGGCACAGTTCACCCTGCGCCACAAAAAGTTCATCGTCGTCCTCGGGGCAGGATTATTCCTGCTCTCTCTCGCCGGCTTACCCAGGCTGGTGGTGGAGACCAACACACTCCGTTTCTTCAAACCCGGAAGCGAAATCCGACAGTCCTCCCGGGTGATCAACGACCATTTCGGCGGCTCGGAGAACCTCTCACTCTATGTCAGAGGGGACATCAAAGATCCCGAAGTACTGC
>Ga0207797_1002674_pt1 | contig 12264 bp, 9 predicted proteins | sample PRCRCaboRojoPR_6_FD_187275 | JGI IMG/M metagenome (GOLD analysis project Ga0207797, IMG submission 187275) | Marine sediment microbial community from Cabo Rojo, Puerto Rico - PR CR 10% Liquid 1 (SPAdes) | ecosystem: Environmental > Aquatic > Marine > Coastal > Sediment | place: Cabo Rojo, Puerto... | reverse complement strand
CTCACGCGTTGGGCGGTTCCACGCCATGACGCCAGGCGCGCCAGCCCGTCCGCAGGGCGAGCGCAAGCAGGAGCGGAAGCACCGCGTCGTGCAGTGGCTGCGGCCACAGCGTCCAGCCCAAAACCACGCCCACCGCTCCGACCGCCGTGATGCCTTCGTAGTACCGCAGCCAACGTGCGGTCGATGCGCGGGCCACCGCCACGGCGGCGACCACGTGCGTCGGCCACGCCCACAGCAGGTTCCAGTTCTGATTGGTCACGCGGTGCTCGGAGATGAACCACAGGTAGCACACGGCGAGACCAGCCACGCCCACGAGGCCCAGGAGCGTGGCATCGGTCCATGTGCCCGGCGCCTGCTCACGGCGCACCTGAGCGGCCGTCCACAGCCCACCGACCAGAAGCAGCACCCAGGCGAGGGCCGTCGGCCAGTCGAAGATGCGCTCCGTGGAGGAGTAGCCCTCGAACCAGACGAGCGTGTCGGTCGCGGTGACGAGCGGCCGCGCCGTGGTGTCGCCGCGAACGGAGGCGTGGTCGACCGCCTGCATCAGTGGCTCGGGCAGAAACATCGCTTCGCGCGCCGACACGTCCCGATCGGTCGGCGTGCCGAGGGCCAAGTCAAACCCAAGGTCGAGCAGCGGGCGGTCGGCCACGTACGGGTCGAGCATTTGCCGGAACGAGGCGTCCGGGTCGGGGCGGTCGGCGAACTGCACGGCATCGCCCAAGGCCTGCCGCAGCGCGTCTCGAACGCGCGTCGAGCAGTTGTCGAACAGGAAGTCGTACTGGTAGTAGCGGTTCTCGGGACGGGCGTTCTCCTGCAGAAATCGGAACAGAGCCGTGCGCTGCGCACGCGTGAGGTTGAGGCGCTGCGTGATGACGGGGCGTCCCACCCGTTCGTAAAACCGAAGCATCCCGCGGTAGTCCGAGACGCTCAGGAAGTAGCGCAGGTGCCCGTAGGTAAACTTCGGGAGGAAGAACGGGTCGCTGAAATCGAACGTCCCGTAGTTGTAGAGCCAGTTGATGCCCTGCGCGGGATCGCGGACGTGCAGGGCGCTATGGCCGAACTCCGTGTGAACTGCATCGCCCGGAAGGATGGTGACGAGCGAAATCTCCGAGGAGGCCGAGAGCGATCGGGCCGCGTCCTGCGCCCGGAGGGAGCGTCCGCCCGCCAGCACGAGCAGGACCAGCCCCACGAGCAGCAGCCGGCGGACCTCCGTCCAACGCCTCGCGCCGACCGGTGCGCCGCGCGTCTTCGTGAACTTGCCGTACACGCGGCAGAACGTGGCGGGGGACGACGAACCACGAAAGGGAGGATGCATACACGTGTCGGGCCAATCGAAGAGGGCAGACGACATCGACCGTCGCCCTGTAGACGGGGCATCGCCTCGAAGGTTCAGGATGCCCACGTGCCCCCGCCGCTCATTGCCCTGCACACCCAACCGCAACCTCCGTGGGACGAACTCAGCGCGCCGCCTACACGCTCGAAAAGCTTCGTGAGCGCATTGACACCCCGGAAACGGAGCTGACGCACGAGAACCCCTACCAGCTGATTATCGCCGTCATCCTGTCGGCGCAGTGCACCGACGAACGCGTCAACAAGGTGACGCCTGCGCTCTACGAGGCCTTTCCGACGGTCGAGGACCTGGCCGAGGCCGAGGCGGACGACATCTATCCCTACATCCAGTCGGTCACCTTCCCGAACAACAAGGCGGGCTACCTCGCGAAAATGGCCCGGCAGGTGGTCGAGACCTTCGACGGCGAGATTCCGAAGACCGTGAGCGAGCTGCAGACGCTGACGGGCGTCGGGCGCAAGACGGCGAATGTGGTGGCCAACGTCGCCTACGATGCCGATGCCCTGCCGGTGGACACGCACGTCTTTCGCGTTTCCAACCGGATCGGCCTCGTCAAAGAAGGCGCCGACACGCCCCGGAAGGTCGAGGAGCAGTTGAAGCGCGTGATTCCCAAGGAGGACTGGGGGGACGCGCACCATCTGCTCATTCTGCACGGCCGCTACACCTGCACCGCGCGCAGTCCCTCGTGCGACGACTGTCCGCTTCCGCCGGTCTGCAAGTACTACTCGCGCAAGGAACGGCTGCCGGATCCGGTCGAGGGGCTGGACGGCCGCAAGGGCACCTATTACTGCAAGACGCGCGACCATTACTTCAACGAGCCCGCCACGCACGAAGACCGCTACGGCGTCGAGCAGATTGCCTGTCCCCGGTGCGGCTCGATGAACGTGTTCGAGGCCAAATCCGGCGAGACGACGAAGAGGGTCAAGGACTACCGCGTGAACGGGTGACGCGTGCTGCAGCACACGTGGAGCGTGAAGGGGCTTGCGGTCGGTCGTTCGACAATCACGCACCACGATGCACGGAGCACACGCCGACCGCATCGGCCCGCCCGTCACAATCCAATGCAAACTCCCGCGACACCGCGACTTTTATGGACGCAACCCAAAAGCACCTCCTCATCATTCTCGACGGCTGGGGCTTGGCCGAGGACCCGTCGGTGAGTGCCGTCGACCGGGCCGATACGCCGTTCGTCGACTCGCTGTACCGGAAGTATCCCCACGCGACCTTGACGGCCTCCGGCCTAGCCGTGGGGCTGCCCGACGGACAGATGGGCAATTCGGAGGTCGGCCACACCAATCTGGGGGCGGGGCGCGTCGTGTATCAGGAGATTCTGCGCATCTCGAAGGCCATCGAGGACGGTTCGTTTTTCGAGAACGAGGCCCTGGTGAAGGCCGCCCGCCACGCGAAGGAGAACGACCAGAAGCTGCACCTGATGGGCTGCTTCTCAGACGGCGGGGTGCACAGCTCGCTGGAGCACCTCTACGGTTTGCTGGAGCTGGCCAAGCGCGAGGGGCTCGCTCCCGCGCAGGTCAACGTGCACGCCTTCACCGACGGGCGCGACACGAGTCCGACGGGCGGCGTCGATTACGTCCGGGCCTTTCAGGAAAAGGCGGAGGCGATCGGCGTCGGCCGCTTGGTCTCCATCGTGGGCCGCTACTACGCGATGGATCGCGACACCCGCTGGGAGCGCACCGAGCGGGCGTATCGCCTTTTGACGGACGGGAAGGGCGCGGACTTCGACGATCCCGTGGCGGCGCTGGAGGCGAGCTACGAGGCGGACGTCACCGACGAGTTTGTGGAGCCGCGCCAGATTCACGTGGCGGACGAAGATGCCTTTGGGGCCCACGGCACTCGCGTCGAAGAAGGCGATGCCGTCGTGTTTTACAACTTCCGCGCCGACCGGGCCCGGCAGCTTACGCGGGCGTTCACGGAGGACGGATTCAGCGGGTTCGACCGGGAGCCGCTCGACCTGGCGTTCGTCATGATGTCGCCGTACGACGAGGACTTCGACCTGCCGGTGGCGTTCGACAAGCTCAATTTGGAGGGTACGCTCGGCGAGGTGATCAGCGGGCGGGGCGGCCGGCAGCTCCGCGTGGCCGAGACCGAAAAGTACGCGCACGTCACCTACTTCTTCAGCGGGGGGCGCGAAGAGCCGTTCGACGGCGAAGATCGCATTCTGGTGCCGTCGCCCGAGGTGGCGACCTACGACTTGCAGCCGGAGATGAGCGCGCCCGAGGTGGCCGACCGCACGGCACAGGCGATCGCAGAGACCGACTACAACCTCGTCGTGCTCAACTTTGCCAATCCCGACATGGTGGGGCACACCGGCGATTTCGACGCCGCTGTCGCCGCGTGCGAAGCGGTGGATGCGGCCGCGCAACAGGTCGTGGAGGCCGCGCAGGCGAACGGCTACTCCGTCAACGTCATCGCAGACCACGGCAACGCCGACAAGATGCGCAACCCGGACGGCTCGGCCCACACCGCGCACACCACCGCGCTCGTCCCCCACATCGTCATCAAAGACGGGTTCGATGGGCCCGTCCGCGAGGGCAAGCTCGGCGACATCGCCCCGACCATCCTCACGCTGCTCGGCGAAGAAGTGCCCGAGTCGATGGAGGGCAACGTCCTGGTCTGACCGGGGTGCGGATTGGCAGCACGACGGATGAGGAGCCGTGCGAGGCCCGGTGCACGTGACAAGGTGCCTCTACTTGATCTTGGGTCCCGAGTGCCATGGAGGAGCCCACGGATGAATCGCTGGAGCAACGTGTCGAACGATTGGAAGCCGCGGTGGCCGATCTACGGGCGACCGTACGGAGGCTCCGCGAGGCGCTTCCGCAGCCGTCTACCGGCGACCCTGGTGACGCGAACCCGCCGGATGCGAACCCGCCGGATGCTGTCGCGCCGCGCGATTCTGCTGCCGAGCCGTCGCCATCCACCGGTGCGAGTCTGCGCAACCGGATTGAAACCGCCGTTGCGGGAAGCCCCGAGGCCTGGCTGAATCGGATCGGCATCGCACTCCTTCTGTTCGGGCTGGCGTTTTTGTTTCAGTACAGCATCGACCGGGGGTGGCTCGGGCCGGTGGTGCGTGTGGCCTTCGGGGCGGGGCTCGGGAGCGTTCTGCTATGGGGCGGGCTCCGCGCGGCCGACGAACGGCAGGCGCTGAGTCAGGTGCTGCTGGGCGGGAGCAGCGCTTCGTTTTACACCACCGTGTTCGCGGCGCATCAGCTCTACCAGTTGATTCCGCATCCGGCTGCGTTCGGAGGCATGACGGCCGTCACGGTGGGCACGTTCGTGCTTGCGGTTCGGGAAGACGGAGCCGCGCTGGCCGTCATCGGCGCGTTGGGCGGACTGGGCACGCCGTTTGTCCTCCAGCCCGGCACGGAGGGCAGCATTCCCGGACTCATCGGCTACACGGTGCTGCTGCTCGGTGGGATGGTCCTGATTTACCTCTACCGCGGCTGGCGAACGCTCCTATACACGTCCGCCGCCGGCGGATGGCTCGTCCTGCTCGTCACCGTCGCGCAGGTTGCGTTCGGCGAAGGCACCGTCCGGAACCAGTGGGCCGTGCAGGGGGGCGTGGTCGCGGCGTGGCTGATGCTGGGCGGCGTGCCGGTGGTACGGGCCCTCCTCCGGCAGAAGAGCCCCGACCGCTGGCCGCAGCCGGATCTGCCGGAGGTGCGGTGGCTCCGGCCGCTTCTGCGCACGCCGCCGGCCTTCGCGCTCGTCGGCGCGTCGCCCCTGTTGGCATACACCGCGTCGCGCATTCTGTGGTCCGGCTCGTCCGACGCGCTGTGGGGCGGGATCGCACTGGCCGGAATGACCGGCTACGGGGTGGCGTATGTCTCCCTGACGCGCCGGTCGGTGTTCCGATACGCGTCGGCGCACGCCGTGGTGGCCGCGGTGCTCGGGGCCGTCGGCCTCACCGAATTGCTGGACGGCTCAACGCTTCTCGTTGCCTGGGGCGTCGAGGCTCTGGCGCTGCACGCCGCCGCCCGCCGACTGGATGCCCCGGTTCTGCGATGGACAGGCCACGCTTTCGTGGTGCTCGTCGCCGGGGTGTGGGCGGACCAGGTGGAGGTTCTGCAGCAGGGAGTGCGGCCCGTTCTGCATTCCGCCGGACTCAGTGAGCTGGTGGTGCTGGGCCTCGTCGGCGCGGCATCGTGGCTCGTTCCGTCCGCCGCCGGGAGTCGCCTGTACCGGGGCCTCGTCCTGCTCGGATGGCTGGTGTGGAACTGGCAGGAGTTTGCCGTTCTTGCCGACGGCGATGCCTACGTGTCTGCCGTGTGGGGCCTCACCGCGCTCGCCCTTCTTCTCGCTACGGCCCGGACGCGCTCGACGGGGCTTCCGTACGCCGCGTTCGGCACGCTGGCGCTGTTCGTCGGCAAGCTCTTTCTCGTGGACCTCGCCCGCCTGTCGGCACTCTCCCGCGTTCTCCTGTTCGTCGGGTTCGGCGCCGTGTTTCTCGGCATCAGCTACCTGCTGCCCGGATCCTGGCTCCGCGACACCGGGAAGGACGAGAGGTAGGAGCTCTCGCGAAAGGTCCTTGCGTGGGGCGTGATGCGTGCGGGTGTGATGCGTGCGGGCGTGATGCGTCAGCTATGTCGCCAGGCGCTGAACTCATAACCCCCAACGCGCAACCCCCAACGCGCAACCCCCAACGCGCAACCCTCCCGCATCAGCGGATTTCGATGGCGAACGGGAGGCGGGCCTGGGCCGACCGCTGGGTGCGGATCAGCGACTCCAGCGCCTCTTTCTGCTTCCACAGCTGACGCTCCAGCGGCGACGCGGTCCATGCGCGCCAGAGCTGTGCGCTCTGTCCGTACAGCGCCTCGTTGAGCTGCTGGACGAAGGTCTTGGGGCGCGGGAGAACGCGCGTGCGATACGGGCCGTCCCCGAGACCACCGCGGCGGCCCGCAATGGCGATGGCGTCGGCGAGCGTGCCGAGCGTGTCGACGAGGCCCACGCGCTGCGCATCGGCGCCCGACCACACGCGGCCCTGCGCGATCTCGTTCACCTCGTCGGTCGTCATGCCGCGCGAATCGGCGACGCGCTGGAGGAAGGTCTCGTAGGTGCGGTCCACCGACTGCTCGAGAAGTCGTCGCTCCTGCTCGGTGAACGGTTCGATGGCCGAGGTGATGTCGGACAGCGGGCTGGTCTCGACCTGGTCGAACGTGACGCCGAGCTTGTTTTCGAAGAGGCCTCGGGCATTAAAGAGCAGGCCGAAGACGCCGATGGAGCCGGTGATGGTCGTCGGGTTGGCCAGCACAGAGTCGGCGCCCGCGGCGATGTAGTAGCCGCCCGATGCGGCCACGTTGCCCATGGAGACGAGCACCGGCTTCTCCTGGGCCGTCCGGCGCACGGCGTCCCACATGACCTCCGAGGCGGCGGCGCTCCCACCCGGCGAATTGATCCGGACCACGACCGCCTTCGTCGAACTGGTGGTGCGAGCCGTCTCCAGGGCCTCGATCAGGGTCGTCGAGCCGATGGAGGCAGACTGTCCGCCCCCCGGCGCGTCCTGCGTCTTGCCCGACACGATGGAGCCCTCGGCGTACACCACCGCCACGTTCCCGGTGCCGGTGTACTGAACGTTCGCGTCGGCGGGCGGCACGCGCTTGTACGCACCGAGCTCGATGGCCGGCAGATCTCGGCCGGGCGCAAACTCCAGGAGGCTCCGGAACCGGTCGCGCACCTCGTGCTCGTAGCGAAGCGCATCGAGCAGCCCGGCGTCCAGGGCCGACTCGGCATCCAGAATTGCGGATTCATCGGCCATCTGCTCCAGCGCCTCGGGCGTCAGGTTGCGGCTGGTGGCGATGGCCTGCTTGACCTCCCGGTTTTGCGTCTCCAGCAGGGCCGTAAGTTGAAGGCGATTCTCGTCGCTCAGGTCGTCGCGCAGGAAGGGCTCCACGGCGCTCTTAAACCGACCGGCGCGGACGACCTTCGGCTCTACGTCCAGCTTCTCCAGCGTCCCGCTGAAGAACGAAACCGTCGTGTTGAACCCGTTCCACTCGAACGGCGACACCGGCGCCGAGAACACGCTGTCGGCGGCGCTGGCGAGGTAGTACTCCTTCTCGCCCATCCCGAAGTCGCCGCTCGACGCGAGAACCGGCTTGCCGCTGTCCTTGAAGCGGGTGAGCGCGGCGCGGACCTCGTGCAGCGTGCCCCAGGACGCGTTCGTGCCTTTAATCTGCAGCCAGACGGCCTGGATGCGATCGTCGGACGCGGCGTTGCGGAGACCGACCTGCACGTCGCGCAAATCGTACGCGGGGGCGTCGAAGAAGGCCTCGGCAAAGGGGTCGTCGGCGGTACGTTCGGGGATGGGCCCGTCGATGGGAACCACGAGTACCGAACTGGGCTGGACCGTCGGCGTCGGATCGGACGAGAGGGAGAGGGCGAAGAAAAAGAAAAGGCCGAACAGAAACAGGCCGATGATGGCGATGAGCGTGCCGAGCACGCTGGCCGCAAGCGTAGACAGAAAGCGCATGGACGGGACAATCGATGAAGAAACGAGTGCAGGGCGCCGGACGAAGCCCGGACGATGACGCCGGGGTGCTCTACACGAGGAGACCGGTCGGCGTTTCAACGCAACCGGCACATTTATGCTGGCCAGCCCCTGAAGGCCGCGCCGGCTGGCCCCCTCCGCCGAATTCGGCCGGAAACTACAAGCTACATCCAATGTACGTGTACCGACATGCCTTGCCCAGTACCCCCAGTGCAATCCGGGCAGGCGCCCACGTTCGCCGTACCTGGAGCAATCTGCATTCGAGCGTGAGTACCGCAGACGAACATGTGACCGCGGACGCCGACCACGCACGGCCGTCTCTGTCGGAGCGCGAGAGCAACATCCTGCGCCTTGTCGTGGACCACTTCATCGACACTGCGGGGCCGGTCGGTTCGCGTTCGCTCGCCAAGAAGTACGACGTCGGGCTCAGCGCTGCCTCCATCCGGAATACCATGGCGGACCTGGAGGACATGGGCTACCTCGACCATCCGTATACGTCGGCGGGCCGGATGCCCACGCAGCTCGGGTACCGGACGTTCGTGGACCACCTGATGGACCGGCCCTCGCTGTCGAAGGCCGAGCGGCAGGTGCTCAAGGAGCATCTGGCCGAACTCGTCCGCGACACCGACGAGCTGCTAAACGAGAGCACCCGGCTGCTGAGCAAGCTCACGAGCCTGCTGGGCATTGCCCTCAGCCCGAGTCTGTCAACCGGCGTGCTGGAGCGGCTCGACATCGTTCCCCTGTCCAGCGCCCGCATGATGTTCGTGCTGAGCGTAAAGGGCGGCCTCGTCAAAACCATCGTGCTCAACTTCTCGGCCGACGTGCGCCGGTCGGAGCTCAGTCGCGTCGTGTCCATCCTGAACGAGCGCCTCGCCGGGCTCACCCTCAAAGAGATCCGCGAAACGCACGAGGAGCGGACTCGCGACATCGAGGACCGCACCGGCATCGTGGAACGCGTTCGCGAAGAAGCGTCCGTGCTCTTCAGCGATCCGAAAGAAGACCGCCTCCGCCTCGGCGGAACGCAAAACATCCTGGAGCAGCCCGAATTCCAGGAGCTCGACGACGTGCGCCATCTCATCCGCATCATCGAGGACGAGGGCCGCGTGGTGACGCTGCTCGAAGACCTGTTCGACGACGACCCGGAGGCGATCGGCCGGGTGGTGGTGCGCATTGGAAGCGAAACGCACCGCGAAGAGCTCGACGCCTACTCGATCGTCACCGCGCCGTACCGGCTGGGCGACACCATCGGCACGCTCGGCGTGATCGGCCCGACGCGGATGGACTACGGACGAGCGGTGGCCTTGGTGAAGAATATGGCAGACGTGCTCAACCGCCCCTCGTCGTCGGATCCTCCGGCAGCGGCGTCGCTATCATCGTAGATCGCGCCGTGTCGGATCGAATTCCGTCGGTCGGAAGCGCGGTTCGACACGGCGCCCGCGACCCGTATCTGTTCCACGAATTGAGCTGTAGACCCACGTGACTGCTGACTCTACGGATGCGCACATGCCGGATGAACCGGACGAGCCGGACACCCCGACCGAGACGGTGGACGATGCCGCCGAGGCTGCGAGCAACGGGGCGTCCGACGAAACCGGCGAGCAGAGCCTTAAAGAGCAGATCGAGGCGGTCAAGGCCGAGCGCGACGAGATCAACGAACGTCTCCTGCGCACGGCGGCCGAGCTCGAAAACTACAAGCGTCGGACCGAGCGCGAAAAGCGCCGCCGCTACAAGGCGGGCAAGGTCGACGTGATCCGCACCATGCTCGAAGTGCTCGACGATTTCGAGCGCTCGATGGACGCGGCCGCCTCGCTCGACGAGGCCGACGACCCCGCCGAGGCCTACGAGTCGCTCAAGAGCGGGGTCGAGATGGTGTTTCGCAAGTTTCGCGATGAGCTCAGCAAGCTCGGCGTCGAACCGATCGAGGCGGAGGGCGAGCCGTTCGACGAATCGCTGCACGAGGCCATGATGCAGCAGCCCACCGACGAGGCCGAGCCCGGCACGGTCGTGCACGAGGTGCGCACCGGCTACACCATGGGCGATCGTGTCCTTCGCCACAGCCGCGTCATCGTCGCGTCCGAACCGGACCAAAACTGAGCGGGGCTGGCAGTATCAGGAACCGCCGACGCGCGACATCGCGCCGGTTTCCGCCATCGGCTGCGACAACGCCGGACCCAAACAGCGGCGACTTCGCGATCAAGCCCCGCCTGCCGCTTGCTGTCCCCGAAGCGTGTGCTTCTCTCGAATTGAAGAGATCCCTTCATGCCTGACGATTATTACGACATTCTCGGCGTCGACTCCGACGCCTCGGAGAAGGAGATCAAGAAGGCGTACCGGAAGATTGCGATGGAATATCATCCGGACCGCAACCCGGATGACCCCCAGGCCGAGGAGAAGTTCAAGAAAGCCGCCGAGGCCTACGAGGTGCTCTCGACGCCCGAGAAGCGCAAGCGCTACGACCGCTTCGGCCATGCCGGTCTCGGCCAGAACGGCGGGCGCGGCGGCGGACGCGGACGACGACCGGGCGGCTTCCAGGACATCAACGACATCTTCGATGCCTTCAACGAGATCTTCGGCGGAGCGGCCGGCCGCGGCCGCGGTCGGGGACGCAGCTCCCGCTCGCAGCGCAAGCGCGGGCGGCCCGGCAGCAATCTGCGCGTGACGCTGCCGCTCACCCTCGAAGAGATCGCCGAAGGGGTCGAGAAACAGATCAAGGTCCGCAAGTACGCCGCGTGCGAGGACTGCGAAGGCACCGGCGCAGAAGGCGGCGTGGAAGGCGGCAACTTCACCATGTGCCCGCAATGCGACGGCACCGGCGAGATCCGGGAGGTCACGCGCTCGGTGTTCGGGCAGATGGTCAACGTGCAAACCTGCCCCAAGTGCAACGGCGAAGGACGCATCATTCAGGACCGCTGCGGCAGCTGCGGCGGCGAAGGGCGGGTGGAGAAGGAGGAGGCCGTCACGATCAACGTGCCGGCCGGCGTCATGGAAGGCAACTACCTCACCATCTCCGGCGGCGGAAACGCGGGCATCCGCGGCGGCGAGTCGGGAGATCTCCGGATCGAGATTGAGGAGAAGCCGCACGACGACTTCGTCCGCGACGGCCTCGACGTCTACTACGATCTGTACCTGTCCTTCCCCGAAGCCGCGCTTGGCACGGAGGTCGAAGTGCCGACGCTGAAGGGCACGGCCCGGCTGGAGGTCGACCCCGGCGTGCAGGCCGGCAAGATCCTCCGGATGCGCAACCGGGGCATCCCTGACCTGAACGGCAGCGGCAAGGGCGACCAGATGATTCGCGTGCACGTGTGGACGCCGAAGGACCTGACTCCCGAAGAACGCGAACTGCTCGAGGACTTGAAGGACCGCGAGCACTTTCAGCCGAGTCCCGGCGAGGAACGCCCCAAGAAGTCGTTCTTCCGCAAGGTCCGCGACGTCTTCTCCTGAGCCGGTTCTGCGCGGTGTCCGACGGAGCGCGGACGGACCTGCGCGGGCAACGACCTCGCACGTGCAACCACATTGATACGAAGTGCGCATTCTCTGATCTGTCTCCGGCGTCGCCCGTTCATGTGCGCTGTCCGTCAGATCCTCAACCCCCTCCAGCATTATGTCCCAAGAGTCGGTCGACAGCGCGACGTTCCGGGCGGTGATGCGGCACGTACCGTCTCCCGTGGTCGTGGTGACGGCGAACGGCGCGACCGAGGCCCGCGGCATCACGATCGGGTCGTTCACGAGCGTCAACCTCGATCCGCCGCTGATCTGTTTTAACGTCGGGAAGCAGTCGCAAATGAAAGGCGTCATGGAGACGTGCGACCGCTTCTGCGTGCACATCCTCGGGGAAGGGCAGGCCTATCTCGCGAAGCACTTTGCGGCGCCGGATCTGACGGGCGCCGAGCAGTTCGAGTCCGTTCCGCACCGGCGCGACGCGTACGGCACGCCGGTGATCGACGGCGTGACCGGCACCCTGCACTGCGTTCCGCACGACGCGATCGACGCGGGCAACCACACGGTGTACGTGGGGCGCGTGGTGGACGTCAATGTGGTGACCGACGACGGTGGGGCGGTGCTGTACTACCAGCGGAGCTACCGCGGCGTGGGCAAAGAGCTGCGGTCGAGCTTGTTGTCGCCGGTGAACCTCGCGTCGAGCGACTCCTCGTAGGCCCCCGCGCCGAAGAAGGCAAAGTCGTACCGGGCGGGGTCCGACGCATCGAAGGCGCGGCACACCGTCGTGAGGCGGCGCACGGCTTTCCAGTCGTTGGACTTGCGTCCGCCCAGGAGGCCGAGCGCGCGGGCCTGGCGGCCCGAGTGCACGTCGAGCGGAAGCATCAGCTGCTCGGGCGCGATGCGCGTCCAGATGCCGAGGTCCACGGGGCCCGGGCGCACCATCCAGCGCAGGTACATCACCAGCCGCTTGCAGGCACTG
>Ga0207797_1002673_pt1 | contig 12264 bp, 8 predicted proteins | sample PRCRCaboRojoPR_6_FD_187275 | JGI IMG/M metagenome (GOLD analysis project Ga0207797, IMG submission 187275) | Marine sediment microbial community from Cabo Rojo, Puerto Rico - PR CR 10% Liquid 1 (SPAdes) | ecosystem: Environmental > Aquatic > Marine > Coastal > Sediment | place: Cabo Rojo, Puerto... | reverse complement strand
CGACGGCGGGTGCGCGGTGGCCAACACCCTCGCCGCGGTACGGGCCGGGGCGCGGCACGTGCAGGGCACCATCAACGGCCTCGGCGAGCGCTGCGGCAACGCCGACCTCTGCGCCGTCATCCCCGACCTGCAGCTCAAAATGGGCTTCGAGTGCGTCGACGCCAACCAGCTCGACGCCCTCGTCGACCTCTCCCGCTTCACGAACGAGGTGGCCAACCTCGACCCCGACGACGGGGCGGCGTACGTGGGGCGGAGCGCCTTCACCCACAAGGGCGGCGTGCACGTCTCGGCCGTCATGAAGGAGCCGAGCACCTACGAGCACGTGGCGCCGGAATCGGTGGGCAACCGGCGGCGGGCGCTCGTGTCCGACCTCTCGGGCCGAAGCAACATCCGGTACAAGGCCGAGGAGCTGGGCATCGATCTGGCGTCCGACGATGCGGCCCAGGCCGTCGATCGGATCAAGGAGCTGGAGCACCTTGGATACGAGTTTCAGGGGGCGGAGGCGTCCTTCGAGCTCCTCCTCCGCACCATCCAGGACGAGGTGCCCGACTTCTTTGAGCTCGACCGGATGCGCGTATGGAGCGGGCAGGACGACGAAGGGCAGCAGACCGTGGAGGCCTCGATCGCCGTCACCGTCCGGAACGAGCGCACACTGGCGGCAGCCGAGGGCAAGGGCCCCGTCGACGCCCTCTCGAACGCGATGCGGGAGGCCCTCCACTCGTTTTACCCCTCGCTCGACCCCGTCCGCCTCTCTGACTACAAGGTGCGCGTCCTCACACCGCAGGAGGGCACGGCCGCCACGGTCCGCGTCCTCATCGAGCACAGCGACGGGACGAGCACCTGGAACACGGTCGGCGTCTCCGAAAACATCCTCGACGCCAGCTGGCAGGCCCTGGCCGATGGCATGCGGTACGCGCTCTTCCATTCGGCCCCAGACGCAGAAGCTCAGCGCCCCCGTGATTCAGCGGTGTCCGCGTGACGATGGTCGCGTGAGGCTGTCGGCGTGACGAATCGTGCCCTGCCGACACCGCCCCAGGCTTTCCTCCTCTGTCGCGACGTAATCTCCGGAACCCAACCGCCCGCAGGGCCGATTCTAGTGGCGGAGGCCGGTAGCCAGTACCGGTCAAACGGTCATCGTTGAGCTGCGGGCACTCCCATGTCCTCCCTCCTGTCAACGCTTGCGAACACGCTCTGGGCGCTGGCATCCTTGCCAAAGGCCCTCCGCTTCCACTGGGGCCTGCGCGACGGGACCGCGGCGCAGCGGCAGGTCCTGCGGCGAATTCTCCGGCAAAATGCCGATTCGGACATCGGCCGCAAGTATGACTTTGCCTCCATCGACAGCGTGTCCGCATACCAGGACCGCGTTCCCCTCACGACGCATGCGGACTGGGAAGCGTCCATCGACCGTATCGCGGCGGGCGAGGACGGCGTGCTGACGAGCGAGCCGGTGCGCCTGCTGGAGCCCACGAGCGGCTCGACCGCCGCGACGAAGTGGATTCCGTACACCGACGCCCTGCAGGACGAATTCCAGCGGGCCGTCGCGCCGTGGATCCTCGACCTGTTCCTTCACCATCCGCAGTTACTTACCGGATCAGCGTACTGGTCGGTTTCCCCCGTCGGCGACCGCCCCAAGCAGACAAGCGGCGGCGTGCCGGTCGGCTTTGCGGACGACAGCGACTACCTGGGCCCCGTGCAGGGCCGCCTGGTGCGGGCCGTGATGGCCGTGCCGCCCTGCGTCCGCCGCCTCCGCGACGTGGAGACGTTTCGCTACGTGACGCTGCTGGGGCTGCTCCGCCGCGCCGACCTGACGCTGGTCTCGGTGTGGAACCCGACCTTCTTTACGATTCTCCTGGAGCGCCTGCCAGACTGGGGCCCCCGGCTGGCCCACGACCTGGAGAGGGGCGCGCTGTCGCCGCCCGGATCACTGCCCACGGCGGTTCGGGAGAAATTGGAAAAGCAGTGGGCGCCTCGCCTGGAGCGCGCATCCGTCCTCCGCGCTGCCCTCAGCGAAGAAGCCGCGGCCCGTCACCGCCGCCTTTGGCCCCACCTGCGCGTCGTAAGCTGCTGGGCGGACGGGCCCGCCGCGGCCCACGCCGATGAGCTCGCGACGCTTCTCCCCCACGCCCACTTGCAGCCAAAGGGCCTCCTCGCCACGGAGGGCGTCGTCACGATTCCGATGACAGGCGCGCCGGCCGGAGTGCCCGCCGTCCGCTCCCACTTTTTCGAATTCCTTCCGGCAGACGGCGGCGATCCGGTCCTGCTCGATGACCTCGAGACGGGCGGTCGATACGACGTGGTCCTCACCACGGGAGGCGGGCTCTACCGCTACCAACTCCGCGACCGCGTGGAGGTGGCAGATCGGTGGCGCGGGGTTCCGTGTCTGCGATTCGTCGGCAAGACCGACCAGGTCGTAGATCGCTTCGGAGAGAAGCTCAACGCCCGCCACGTGCAGACGGTGATTGGCGCGGCGTGCGACGCCCACGCCCTTGATCCGGCGTTTGCGATGCTCGCCCCTGACGAGCGCACCCCGCCCGGCTATACCCTCTTCCTTCAGGCCGACGCGGCGAACGCAAAGCTGCGCGAGGTTGCCCAACGGGTCGAGACGGACCTGCGCGACAATTACCACTACGACTACTGCCGCCGCCTCGACCAGCTCGGTCCGCTTCGCCTCTTCCGCGTGACTGGGGACGCCCGAAGCACCTACCTGGAGCGGTGCATAGCAATGGGGCAGCGGGCCGGGGACGTTAAGCCGACGGCCCTCCATTCGGCCCCGGATTGGAGCGATCATTTCGACGGCCGCGCCCTCGACATCACTGTTCCCGACGCAGCGTAGCCCGTCGCGGCGAGGGGCCGAGCGCGCTCTAGTGGATCTCGTTTGCGGGGAAAACGCCTATCGCAACGCCCCCGAACCGCGCGGCAGAGCGCCTGCTCCGGCGGAGAAGATGACGTCGGAATCATTCCGACGCGCAAACGGGGAATGTGCCCGGACGTATTTTTTCTGTTGGTGCCTTCAGACTGCGCCGGAGAATCGTATACTGCACGCGGACCGTCTTTTTCCCTCCCCGGTAGGAACCGAGATCTTCCATCCGGGTAGGGCTGTCGGTATTCCTACGTCACCCCCTCTAACGCAATGCGACTCAACCGCCTACCTCTCTTCCGACTCTTCGGACTTTTTCTCATCGCGAGCATGCTCGGCGGGTGTGCGGGCACCCAGGAAGCGGGAGTAGACACGCGCTCTTTTACGTACGAAGCGGACATGTACCGCGTCGAGATCGACCAGCGCAATCAAGACGGAGACTGTGTCCGACGCACCATTCTTTTCACCTCGTACAACCGGCTGTATACCCAGCCCAAGGTGGATCGTGTGCGCGCCGTCGACAACGGATGCGACGCGACGTACACCCCGGATTTCGAAGAGTTCGAGATTCAGCGCGCGCCGAACCAGCGGTCCCGATACGAAAACAGCTCCTCGTTCCGACAGCGGATCAACGATGACCTCTGGGATTCCTATCGGGCGGCCCTCTTCGACGTCGGCGAACTGTAGGAGAGCGACTCATCGAATAGGCCTTCTTCTCCGCCGCTGTAACGGCCGGTAATTCGTGCTGAACGCGGGATTTTCTTCCGCACTCTCTGTTTCCGCCGACCGCCCTGATGGAGCGCGGGGCCCTCGCTCCCCCGCTCGGGACGAAAAATGAGAGCTCGTGCTGGCAATTCTATCCCGCAGTGGCTAGGCTGCCTGTCCCCGCCACTCGTGTCGTCTGCCAAGCTCTCGATCTCCGTCATGCCTCGTCTTCTGCTCTGGAGTCTCTCGCTGTGCCTCCTCCTCGCGGGCGGACCGGTTCATGCCCAACCTGCCAACCAAGTTGGATTTGGCCGTGCCGTCGCCGTCGGGACCGACCACATCTTCGTCGGGTCGCCGCAGGACGTGAACACCCCCGGGCGCGTCTACGTCTACGGCCGTGACACGGAGGGCGCGTGGCAGGAGCGCACGTTTCTGGAGGCGCGGGACGGGCGCGTTCGGGACGGGTTTGGGACGGCGATCGAAGCGGCCGGCGACCGGCTCGTCGTCGGAGCGCCCGCGACCAATTCTGTCTATCTCTTTCGGTCTACGGACGATGGGTGGCGACAGGCGGCCCGCCTCACGCCGGGCGACAGCACGCGGAGCTTTGGCCGGAGCCTCGCCCTCGTGGACGACCGGCTTTTCGTGGGCACCAGCGCCACGATCTCGGGGGAGAACGGCGACACGACGCGGACGGGGGCCGTGCATCTCTTTCGGCGGGACGACGCGGGGACCTGGACTGAGGCCCGCGTGCTCCGCAGCGACTGGGTACAGGCCGAATCTGGATTTGGCGCTTCACTGATCGCCTCGGGCGAGCACCTGCTCGTCGGTGCTCCCGAGCAGGAGGACGGCACGGTCGTGGCCTTTCGGCGCGGCCCGGACGGGTGGGCCGACGTCCAGATGCTGACGGCGGCGGGGCTGGGGGGCGCGGCCCGATTTGGATCGGCGCTGCAGTGGGCCGGAGATCAGCTCCTCGTCGGCGCGCCCCGGGCCCTCAACGCGACCGGCGCGGTGAGCACCTACACATTTAGCGCACAGGACACGTCGTGGACCCGCACGGGGCGGCTCCTCCCCTTCGACGGAGACTCCCGCCGCTTCTTTGGCGCCGCTCTCGCCTACGATGGCACCGACCTGTGGGTCGGCGCCCCCGGCTCCATCCGCATGGTCTTCATGTACCAGAACCGCGCCCGGCAGAACTGGCCGTTGGGCACGGGTCAGAATCGGGGCGGGGCGCTCTACCGCTTTCGGCACGACGGAGATGACTGGACGCAGGCCAATCGCATCGCCCATCCAGGCGCCGCGTCGGGCGACGGCCTGGGGGCGACGCTGGCCGCCAACACGTCCGTCGTAGCGACGGGGCTCCCGGGCGACGACTACGGGGCGGGTACCGCGGCATTCTACTCGATTGCCGGTGGCGACTGGACCCACTCCACCCTCCGTACTCCTACCCAGGGCACGCGGTTTAGCACCCTGACGGGTGAGGAACGGTCCTGCGCGGACGGAACTGTCGAGGCCTTCTCGTGCAACCGGGTCGACCTGAAGGCCTTTCTGCCCATCCGCGCGGTCGGAGGCGAGCGCGGCGTCCACCTCACAGACATCTGGGGCTGGACCGATCCGGAAACCGGCACCGAGTACGCCCTGGTGGGCCGCTCCGACGGCATCGCCTTTGTCGACGTGAGCACCCCGACCGACCCGGTCTACGTCGGCGAGCTGCCGCAAACCGAAAAGGCGCGAGTGAACTCGTGGGGCGACATGAAAGTGCACGAGAACTACGCGTTCGTGGTGGCGGACAACGCCGGGGACCACGGCCTGCAGATTTTCGATCTGACGAAGCTCCGTGACGCGGACCCCGACGAGCAACCGGTGACCTTCGAGACGGACGCCCACTACGACCGCGTGAACAGCGTTCACAACCTGTTTGTCAACGAATCAACTGGCTACGCCTACCTGGTAGGCAGCAGCGGCGGGGGCACCACCTGCGGCGGCGGGCTTCACATGGTCAACGTGCAGGACCCGCTCAATCCCACTTTTGCGGGCTGCTTTGCGGACCGCTCCACGGGCCGGTCGGGCACGGGCACGACCCACGACGTGCAGTGCGTCGTGTACGAGGGGCCGGACGCCGACTATCAGGGGCGCGAGATCTGCGTCGGCTCCAACGAGACGGCTATCAGCATCGCGGACGTGACGGACAAGGACAGCACAGTCGCGCTCGCGACAGGCTCGTACCCGGACCACGCGTACGTCCATCAGGGCTGGTTCGGGGAGGACCAGCGCTACTTTTACCAAAACGACGAGCTTGACGAGCTTCAGGGCAAAGTCCCGCGCACCCGAACGCTGGTCTGGGACCTGCAGGACCTCGACAATCCGACGCTGGTCACGCAAAAGCTCCTCTCGGAGAAGTCATCGGACCACAATTTCTACGTGGAAGGCTCGCTCCTGTACGAAGCGAACTACAAGAGCGGGCTGCGCGTCCTGGACGTGAGCGATCCCACGAATCCCTCCGAGATGGCCCACTTCGACACGAAGCCCTACGGCCCCAACGATCCCGGCTTCGCGGGGGCGTGGAGCAACTACCCGTACTTCGAGAACGGAATCGTCGTGGTGTCGAGCATCGACGAGGGACTGTTCGTGCTGGAAAAGCCCCGCCAGGGCCTGTAGAACTGAGATCGGGGGTTGGCCTCTCCCCGCGCAATCAAGAAGCACCCTGTGGCAACCCGATCCGCACTTCCCGTATCCATATCCGTCTGTACGCTGGATGTCCCTGACTGACGCCAAGCAACTCGTCCTGGACACCCTCCAGGCCTACACGGACGACAAGGGCGAGCGCCTGGCCGCGGCGCTCGCCTACTATGCCACCTTCTCGCTGGCCCCCCTCCTCGTGCTGACGCTCGCCGTCGCCGGGCTGCTGTACGGTCGGCGGTCCGAGGCGGCCCAGGACGAGCTCATGGCACTGGCCGGAGACGTGTTGGGGCCCGACGGGGTCGCCCTGCTGGAAGGCATCCTGGAAGGGGCGGCGGCCGCGCCGGGAGCGGGCGTGTGGGCGACGGTTCTGAGTAGCCTCGTTCTGGTGGTCGGCGCCACGGCCCTCTTCGCGCGTCTTCAGGAAGCACTGAACACCATTTGGGACGCCGCACCACAGTACACGGGCATTTGGGGGTTTTTGCGGAGCCGCGGGCTCTCGCTCCTGCTCGTGATCGGGGCCGGGGCGACGATCGTCGCGAGCCTGTTGCTCAGTTCCGTCATCGTTGGGCTGGCGGATCGCTTCGGGGCGCAGGCGCTGCTCCGGGTCGCCGAGCGGGTCGGCTCCCTCGCGATCCTTACGCTCCTGTTCGGCGCGCTCTACCGCACGTTGCCCGACGCACCTGTGCGCTGGGCGGACGTGTGGCTGGGGGCCGGCGTAGCGGCCGTGCTTACGACGCTGGGCACGTGGGGCCTCGGGTGGTACCTCGGCTACGCCTCCGTCACCTCCGCCTACGGGGCAGCCGGCGCACTCGCGGCCTTTTTGCTCTGGATCTACTACTCGGCCCAAATCTTTTTCCTGGGCGCCGAACTGACGACCGTCTACGCCGGGCGCCCCACCGCGACAGAGGTCGCCCCCGCGCCCCCACCTGCGCCGGAGCCCTCATCGGCTCCCGCGGCGCAGAATCGCCCTTCGTCGTGGCTTCGTCGGCTCGGCTGGATCGGGCTCGGCGTGGTGCTGGCGCGGCTCTTTGGGCGATAGCCCGCCCTCGTCCCGCTACACTCCAGATCCCGTCCGTTCGTTATCCCCTCTGCTCGCAGGGGCCGCAACTCCCCCAGATGCGCCCTTGAACCTGACCGTCCTTCCCCTTCGCCCCCCAAAAATCCCAACCGCCCGAAACCTTTTCCGCCACGCCTCTTTCCGTCTTTTTTGGAGAGACGGTCCCCGAAGAAAACACCCCACCCCGATGAGCGACACCGACTCGTCCCGCCTCTGGCGGGTCTTCTACACCCGCGCCCGCGCTGAGAAGAAGGCGGAGGAGCGCCTGGAGGACCGGCGTATCGACGTCCTCGTGCCGAAGAAGAAAGAGATCCGGCAGTGGTCGGATCGGAAGAAGGAGGTGACGGTGCCGCTCTTCCGAAACTACCTGTTTGCCCGGGTTGACGAAAAGGACCGGCTGCGCGTGCTCCGGACGAAGGGCATCGTGCGGTGCGTGCACTTCGACGGGGAACCCGCCCGGCTCCGCGCGGAGACCGTCGAGCAGCTCCAGACGGCCCAGAAGGCTCCCGAGCGGCTGTCCGTGGCCGACCTGCGCCCCCCGGTCGGCGAGACGGTCACCGTCACCGACGGCCCGCTGCAGGGCCTCACCGGCGAGGTGCAGGAGCACCGGGGGCAGATGCACGTCCTGGTTCGCGTGAAGGCCATCCGGCAGGCAATGAAGGTAGAAGTGCCAGCCGACTGGGTGGAAGTTGACCCCGCCGAGGCGTGAGCTTGGTGCCGATGGTCCCGAAGACCTCTCCCGGTCCGCACCCGGGCCTCTCCGGGGGACGGACGGCCCAGGCAGAAACCGGGCCCGCTCTGTTTCTCGCCTTGATGCAGCTGTCCTCGATTCCTCCTTGATCTTTTCTTCGATAGAGGGAATCTTACCGTTGGCGGGTCGGCCTCCGATGCAGACGCAGCCGAGGGCGAGGACCGACGACGATTGGAAATGTGTCTGCCCGTACCCCGCCAACGAGTCGAGACGTGTACCGGGACGCCCGACGCTTTTCGTCCGAAGTGGACGCCCGACTCGATCCACAACGTCCTCACCGCACACCGCCCATGCGCTGCTTCGCATCCCGGTATGGAGCGTCCCTGCTCCTTCTCGCCGTCGCGGCGTTTCTGGCGGGGTGCCAGGAACCGCCCCCCGGCGACCTGAACGCCATCAGCGGAGAGGATGGATATGTTGGCTCCCCAGACACAGTCAAGGCGCGTCTTCTCGGCTGGAAAACGCCGATGGGTTCGATCCAGTTTGCCCCCCTCGACAGCACCGAAACTGCCTGGCTGGAGGCCCGCGACTACGTGCTCGTCGACTGGCGCGTCGACTCAACGGCCACGTACTATTACCGCCGTCGGGCCGACCGGCGACCGCGCTGGGACCAGAATACGGTTATGACGGAACGGTTTTACGCGCGTCGAAGCGCCTCCCCAGCCCCCACACGATCCGCCGGGGCAGCGTACGGGAGCAGTTCACCGGGCACCGCGACCGGGCCCCCGGCCGACTCCGCGTCCGCACCGTCACCCGAAACAAGAGTCTCGCCCGGACGGCAAACGGCCCCTGCGGGACCGGGCGGGCCTCCAGCGCCGAGGCGCACAGGCGGTCCGTGGAGCATCGTCGTTGGGGCCATGGCGGATTCAACCGCCGCCCGCTCACTCGTGGCGACGTACCGGGCCCGCTTCTCGACTGCTCTTCCCATTTTCGTAGAGCCCATGGCCCGGGGCGACAGCACCCTGCACCGCGTGCTCGTCGGCGCGTTCGACTCCCTCGCGGTTCGGCAGGCCCTCGACCGGTACGATTCGAAGCTTCCGAGCGACGCGTGGCCGGTTCGCCGTCCATAAGTCGCCGGAAAGGCGCCTACGATGTGAGGGCCCTCTCTTCGCGCCCCCTGCGTTTCGGAAGGGGGGACGCGTCCCCCTCCGAGGCGGGCCGGAGCGACGGGTCAAAATACTGACAGCCCACCCCGGCGGCCATGCACTTCTCCCGGAGGCGCCGCTGTTCGGCCTCGGAGACCGACTGGACGGGGACAATCACTTCCTCCACGTCCTGCGCCGAACAGAGGCCCGGCAAGTCCTCAGCACTCCCCAACACGTCCACCCCCTGCACCCGGGCTTGATGGCGGGTCGGATCGCCATCGAGAAGACCCTCCACCGACCGGTTGAGTTCGGGGTGGTGGCGGAGATAGCGCAGCACCAGCATGGCGTCGGCGTCCGTGCCGTAGACAAGCACCGGGCGCCCGTCCTCCCGGTGCGCGGCCACGTACTGGCGGAGGGCCCGGAAGGCAAACCGCGTGCCCCCAACGCCCATCGTCGCGGCGGCCCAGTCGATGATGAGGACCGGAAGTAGCGCTCCCGCGCCGACCCCCGTGGCCGCCAGAATACCGATTCCTGCAAGGAGCGACGCCGCGACCGACCCCATCCCGAGGCGCACCACTTCGGGCGTGCCGGCGTGCCGCCAGATGCCTTCGTACAACCCGAAGGCGTACAGCACGAGCAGCTTGCCCCCAATTACGCCGGGCAGCACGCGGGCCACCAACGCCTCCCAATCCGGGGGAGGCGCTCCCCCATAACGCAGATGGACGGCCACCACGAAGGCCGCCCCGACCACCAGCAGGTCCGCTCCCAGTCCAACCACCGACTTCCAGGCGCTCCCCCCGACAAATGTTCGCATGAAGGCCCCTGCCCGCTGCGTAAGGCGGGGAAGGGCCACGGCGCCATCGGGCAGCGCGTAGCGGCCCGTCGTCGCGAGATAGCCTCCGACCACTACCGCAGCCACCAGGCACAGGCTCGCCACCGCAAGGGTCAACCGCGGAGACATCCACAGCGCCGCGACCGCCGCGCCGCCGCACAGGGCACTCGTGCCACACAGCACCACCACGGCGCGCCTTTCCGACAGGCCGAGATGGACAAGCCGGTGGTGCACGTGATCCGTCCCCCCACGGGCCACCGATTGCCCCCGCAACAGCCGCGTGACGGTGACGAACGTCGTGTCGAAGATGGGCACGGCCAGCACAGCAATGGGCACGAGCGTGCCGACGATGGGCCCGCCTCCCCCCTGTACCCCGAGGGCGCCTGCGGCCAGCAGGTACCCCAGAAACAGACTCCCGCAATCCCCCATGAAGATGCGGGCCGGGGGCGCGTTGTACACGAGAAAACCAACGGCCGCGCCTACGACGGCGGCCATCAGGACCGCCACACCGGGCTGCCCGAGTGCAAGGCTGATGAACACAAGCGTCCCGGCCGCCACCGCCGCCACGCCGGCCGCCAGCCCATCGATTCCGTCAATGAGATTGAACGCGTTTGTGACGCCGATCACCCATAGGAACGTGAGGGGCATTGACACCCACGCGGGCCCGCCGCGCCAGAACTCATACCCGCCGAAGAGGAGCACCGCGGCCGCAATGACCTGCGCGAGCACCTTGGCGTCCGGACGAAGGCCCCAGCGATCATCGGCCATACCGGTGGCAAACAGGAGCCCAGCCCCCGCCAGCAGGGGCCACGACTGGGCGAGGGGCGCCTGGCCCACCAGTGCGCCCAGCATGACCGCGCCCGCGAGGGCAATTCCACCCATGAGGGCCACCGGCCGGTCGTGCCAGCGGTCGTCCGAGGGACGGTCCACCCATCCTCGGGCCCGGGCCAGTCGAATGACGAGCGGCGTCAGGCCCAACGAAGCGAGAAGAGCCGCGCCGCCGCTCTTCCAGGGCAGCACGCCCGGCTCCAAAAAAATGTCCCACAAACTTGGCGACATAGAGACAGGAGTGATGGGTGATGACGGTGCCCCAAAGAAAAGGATCCCCAACAGGAGGCCGCTCCGGCACAGAAAATGATGCGTCGAGGCGTGTCTGCCCCCAATCCGTCCACAACACGTCTTTTTAGAATAGAGAGACGTCCCGGAAAGAAAGAGGGGAAGTATGTGAATTCGGAATGAACGGAAGCGCTTTTCGTCGTCCCGGCGAGGCCGATGCTCTCATGTCCGGGCCGTGGGTCCGACCGGCTTAAAGGGACGGGCGACCAGCGAGTTTTCAGGGGAACGTGCGAGTTCCAGCGAGGCCTTCAATCACTTCTCCATCAAATCCCACGCCACAGCCCCCTCGGTACAGTAAGATTTGCAAGGGTCATCCAAATCTTGCCCCCGTGCACAGTTGGAGGTATAACGCGGAGGGTCTTCAAATGAGCTTAATTGCGTACGTGTTAGGGAGTTGCCTCCTTTCGTCGAGCGAGGCAGATACAAGCAACACAGACCCGCGGTTTTCGAATTGGCTTCGCGCACCCATGTACGACCGATCTTGTCCCGATTACGTCGTCGACTGCGTTGAGGTTAGAAGCGGCGATACGATCGTCGTAGAAGACCAGGCCGGAACCCGGAAGAGCGTCCGCATCTATGGCATCGACGCCCCGGAGACCGATCAGCCCCACGGCCCGGCCGCCACGGAGGCCCTTCGCAGCGCCGCAGAGGGCAAGCGCGTCGAGGTCGAGATCGTGGACGAGGACCGCTCCGGGCAGGTCGTGGGGCGGGTCCGGCCCGGCCGCACGAGTCTCGGTCCGCTCCTGGTTCGCAACGGGCATGCCTGGCACGACCATCGACAGGCGCCGGAGGCCGACACCCTTGCCGCATTGCAACGGGAGGCCCGCAGTAAGGGGCGAGGCCTCTGGGCGCACGCGAATCCAGTCCCCCCTTGGGAGCACCGCGGACGCGGTTTCGGCGTGGGCACCGCTGCCCGTCAACTGGTGGAGTTCGTGGCATCCGTCGTGCGCAGCCGCTCGGGCCACGATGGACCGGTCGTAAGCATCGACTAGTATCGGGAAGGAGAACCTCTTCCTACCACACGCAACGATTTCTTCCTGGCCTCCCGGCTTCTGCCGTGTTCGCACAGCAAAACGTCGAGCAGAGGATCAGGCATCTAGTCGACTACGCCGCGACGGCGGTCTGCTCTGAGGACACCGTCCCAGTCGTTTCTCTACGGACGCGACCACCGACCTCTTCGCGGAG
>Ga0207797_1002672_pt1 | contig 12270 bp, 12 predicted proteins | sample PRCRCaboRojoPR_6_FD_187275 | JGI IMG/M metagenome (GOLD analysis project Ga0207797, IMG submission 187275) | Marine sediment microbial community from Cabo Rojo, Puerto Rico - PR CR 10% Liquid 1 (SPAdes) | ecosystem: Environmental > Aquatic > Marine > Coastal > Sediment | place: Cabo Rojo, Puerto... | reverse complement strand
GAGGAGGTAAACCATGGAGGGATTAACAACGGATGAACAGAGGGTTTATGATATAGTGAAGCGCTTTGAACAGGTTTACTCTCAAGGGAAGATTGAATTAATCGATGAGCTGGTAGCTGAGAATTTCCAGCACCATGCCCCCATACCGACCCCGGATGGTCGTGAGGGGTATAAACAGTTTCATCAGCAGTTCCGGGCGGCATTTCCGGACTATACATCTGTTGTTCAGGAGGAAGTGGTCGGTGGCAACAAGGTTGCCCAGGCGTTTGTCATGCGCGGTACGCATCAGGGGGAGTTCATGGAAATCCCGGCTACCGGAAATGAGGTGGAACTGGAAGGAATCAGCATTTATCAGGTGGATAACGGGAAGATCACCCACGAGTGGGCACAACCGGATATCATGTCCATGATGCAGCAGCTGGGAGTGGTTCCCTCCGCGGAGGAATAGGTTCATATACGACAGAGTTGCGGTTCAATGCGAAGAATCCGGGCGTTCAGGAGGCAGGATGGAATGTTGTGTTACAGCGCATGTGAGGTGTTTTCACGTAAGATCGTGGAAAAGAATCAGCGGAAAGCATTGATGGTTACTCGAACAGACGTAAACGGGAAGCGTCTCTTCTTGATTTCCCCCAGTACACCCGGTGGTATCGGATCGTTCATGTATGACCCCAGTGAGGTGTAAAATGCTATACGAGGAATGATATGGAGAGGACGTCCAGCGCCTATAGTAAAATCGGTGCAATATTTTTTGTGATCTGGGGGGTGATCCACGTGATCGTGGGTGCCATCCCGGTCATCGCGTATTTCACCGGAGGTCCTATCGCCATCTTCGCACAGAATGAGATGGCAGTGTCCGCGGAGCAGATCGGACCCCTGCTGGTGCATGTGGGCAATATTTTGGTGGAATACAGGACGGATATTTTCGCATTTGGTGTGCTGTCTATTCTGATTGCCGTCACACTGGTCTGGAAGAACAAAGCCCCAGGATTCTGGATTAATACGATCGTGCTGGGCATTGTGGATGTTGCGTTCGTGTTCGCTCAAATGGTGCCCGGGTATCAACCGCTCTTCCCTCCGGTGATAGGTCCTGCATGCTATGTCCTGGCGGTGGGATTCAGTGCCGCCGGACTATTGCGCAGCCGTCCGCATCCCATGGGGAGTCTGAAACGGTAGTTACGGGGAGAAAATCCAATGGAGTATATCTACAAATCGGCTCTGGAACTGGCTGAGATGATCCGGACCGGCCAGACCACTTCCGTCGAAGTGACCCGGGCCCATCTGGACCAGATCCAACAGCATAATGAGACGTTGCAGGCCGTAGTGATCCTCACAGAAGACGAAGCGTTGACCTCAGCTGCAGAGCGGGATGATGAGGCGAAAGCGGGGAATTACCGGGGGCCGCTGCACGGCGTCCCCATGACCATCAAGGAGCAGTTCTGGCTGGAAGGGCAAAAGTCGACCATTAATGTGAACAGGTACGCGGACTGGGTGGCGCCCGAGGATGCTGTGATCATCGAGCGGTTAAAGCAGGTCGGGGCAATTCTCATGGGCAAGACCAACGTTCCGAAAAATCTGCTGGACTATCAGGTCTGGGGAGATATCTATCCGGAAGGGAAGAATCCGTATAACCTCGAATATTCCCCGGGTGGAAGTAGTGGAGGATCGGCCGCCGCACTCGCTTCCGGTATGACTCCCATCGAATTGGGCGGCGATTTCGGCGGATCCATTCGGATACCGTCGTACTTTTGCGGTCTCTACGGGATGAAACCCACCGAGAACACCGTCCCGCATCACGGACATCTGCCCCAGGCGGAATCGGAGAAAGGGCATGTCTTTCATATGGCTGTAGGTGGTCCAATGGCCCGGACAGTGAATGACCTGGAACTGGTGTGGAAATCGATCCGGGGATCGCATCCCAGTGACCGGATCACTCCCCGGATCGACTGGGATGAACTTAATGATAAGGAATTAGAAGACTACAGTATCGTTTGGGTGGACCGGTGGCCGGAGTATAAACCCAGTGATGAAATACGGGCACGTATCAGGGAATTTGTCCAAATACTCCAGACGAGTGGTGTGCAAACAGAGAATGCCGGACCGGGAAATGACCTCCATGTCCGATCGTTGTCCGTGTGGATGCGGTTGTCTAATATCCTCCTCTCTCAGGATGTCCCGTGGTTCATGAAGCCGCTCATGAAATTTCAAATGAATCAGACTATTTATCGGGGAATGGAGAAATTCACCGAGGAGTTCAAGAGGGGGTTCAAATCCTCCTTTATCAATTATTCTGAGACCATGGGACTGAAGGCGCAGATAACCAGTGAGTGGGAGCGGTTTCTGGAGGACTATGATTTACTGATCTGCCCTATGAGTTTCGGCCCCTCGTATACCAGGCGAAAGGCGGGCTCACCAATCAGTTATGAGGGGAAGGCCATGAAATATCTGGATTACGCATGGCCCTATGTTACCTGTTTTAACGCCAGTGGTCATCCGGCCATGAATATCCCGTTAGGATTGAATGATGCGGGATTGCCGGTTGGGGTGCAGATTGTGGGGTCCTATTGGAGTGAGCCGTCCATGATTCACTTTGCAAAGCTAGTCTCAGCACACACACCCGGATTCATTCCACCTGGCAATTATTAACGGTGGAATGGGATGTATTCAATACGGTCGGAATCATGGAACAGTGCGGTGTCCAATAATCTAAGAGTGCGAGATGACATACTGAGGAGGTTACAATGCCACTAAAACCCAACATAATAGAGCGCTTTCTCATTAACCGGGGGATGGTTCCGAATCTGCTCATCGACGCTGGGATGTCCATCTTCCAGTTTTGGGCCCTCATCGGAGCAATGGAAATCGGACTGTTTGAGTCATTGGACCAAGAACCGGGAGATACCCCTGCTCTTGCGGAGCGGCTTGATGTTTCCGAACGCGGGCTTGAGACACTGATAAATGCCCTGGAACCGCTGGGATATCTGGATTATTCCAATGGAAAATACAGTCTGTCAACTGCGGCGGAGCGATCCATTCCTCTGGATCTGCTTCAGGATATGGTGCCGTTTCTTAAAGAGCAAATGATGGAGTATGAAGACGTGGCCAGAGCAATCCGGGAAGCCCCGGAGGACGGGATTTACGGCTGGGAAGGAGTGAAATCGGGGGAAGTCGGTCACAGCTATCAGGTAACAATGCGTTGGCTTGCTTCCAATTCGGTGGATGAGGTGGTAAAGAAAGTTGATCTGCCCGAGGAGGCGGAAAGGATGTTAGACATTGGGGGCAGCCACGGATTATATACCGTGGAGTTTTGCCGGAAATATCCGGAATTGGAGGGCACGGTGCTGGACTGGGAAATCGGTCTGGAGAACGCCCAAGAGACGCTGGAGAGGAACCCGGGAATGCGGAACCGGATTGATCTTATAGAGCGGGATTTTGAAGAGGAAGAGCTGCCGTCCGGATATGACTTTGCCTTTCTAGGTAATATCATCCACGGGATCACCCCGGACGGCAATAGAGAGCTGTTTGGAAAACTGGCCCGGGCCACCACCGAGAATGGCATGGTGGCTATCCTGGACCAGTTTGCCGGGAATTCCGGATCAAAGTTCGCGCGCGGGGTTGCCGGACTGCTCGGTTTCAATCTCTTCCTGTTCAGCGGTGGACGCTCATATCCCTTTGATACGGTTACAAACTGGTTGCAGGATGGGGGGTTTTCGGATGTGTCCCTCGAAAAGACCCGTCAGCCGGGATTTTCGCTGCTCATCGCAAGAAAAAGCTGAATTAGATAATACAGTAACCATGAACGAAAGGAGTGACTCCTATGCATATGATGTTGAAGGTAGATGTGCCGCTCGAACCTCGGAATGCCCTGATCCGCGACGGTGAAATGGGTGAACTGATCAAGGAAGTGATGGATGACGTACAACCCGAGATGGTTTTCTTCAGTGAAGAAGATGGGACCCCGACTACCTACGTATTGGTCTCCATAGAAGACGGTTCTGAAATCCCGTCGGTCACTGAGCCGTTCTTTCTCAAACTCAACGCCAAGGTGGAGATCCATCCGGGCATGACCACGGAAGAAATTATGAGCGCTGATCTCGACGCGCTCGGTCAGAAGTGGGGCTAGAGGTCGACTGGGGTGAATCACATTCCGGTTTCCGCACAGCAGGCTGGGCCTGCTGTGCGGATGCCAATGTGCCGGTAAAGCTTCAATCTCCTGTATGAAAAATTCCACCCGATTCGTTACGGAAGATATCTCACGAATTGTGAAACAACAATTCTCCCTCCTTCACGGGGAGAAAAGAACAGCTCGAGCTGTTCCAAAGATACAATTGTTGAACTTATTTTTAGGATATAAAGTTATGTACCTACGATCGTTTGCAGAGAAAAGCTCTTGAAACCATACGTTTTACCAATTATCCTAAAATGTGACTAAAATAGTCACATCACACCTCTTCTTCGCGTTTTAATTGCGGAAATTGGTATCACAGCGCACCAGGACATTCATGAAATAATATCCGAAAATATAATGGGAGAGAGACCATGCAAATAAAAGGCAGTTACACCTGGTTTGTTCGCATCGGCCTCATCCTCATCGGAGTTGCCGGTTATATATTCGCCATCGGTGATGCCATGATTCCCCAGGAGTTTGGAATGTTTTCGGCAACGGAGGATCCGAAAGGCTTTGCCGAATTGGTGACCATGGAGGGGTTTCGGTTCTGGACGCTCCGTGGAATAATCGGTGCACCCCTGGAAACGATTGGGACCATTGCCCTGTTTTTTGGGCTTATTGGATCTCCAAAGGAGACCTGGGCATTTTGGGGGATGCTTCTTGCCGTCCTGGCCGATCTTTTCGGCACGGGAATGTTTATGATTATGTACTACGTATTCCCCCATGTCGGAGAGGTCATTCTTGAAGGTAATACAGCGGTGGCTTCGGTGGCTTCGCTGGAAGGATTCATGCCGGTGATGGGGTTTATGTTCCTTGGCACTGTCGTCGGCCTGATTTTGCTTGCCGTGGCGATCTGGCAATCCGGGCGATTCCCGAAGTGGTCCGGTGTAATGGCGGTGGTCGGATTTTTGGCGCTGATTATTCAGACCAGTTACGTTATCCAGATCCTGGCCAATGTAGTCTGGGGCTCAGCCTATCTCTGGATGGCGGTCTACAGTTGGAACCGGCTGCCGTGGGGGCAACCAGAACCGGAACTGGCGTGATCTGATTCCACAGAATGTACCTTACGTGGATTTTTCGCCGGGGTGAAGTCCTCCGTGGAAGGTGTGTTTCAATAGAAAGGAGATAGGATTATGAAGAAACTGCAATGGTGGATGCGTATTGTCGGGGTATTCTATCTACTGCTCTTCCTCAGTTCGGCTATTGTGAAACTCCCGTTTCGTACACTGTTTGACAGTGTGCTTGCCCAGGCTGCTGCCGGTGATCGTGTGGCGATGATGCTGATCGATACCTGGGTGATGTTTGGTCTGGAGGTAGGGGTTATCGGGGCAGCATTGCTCATCGCATCCCGTATTCCCGGATCGGCGCGGGTCCTTGTCTGGACGGTTCTGGGCCTGGAGCTGGTCAGGGGTATCATAGACGATATCTATATGATTGCCCGAGGGTATGAAGTCACAGTTTATGTAGTTTGGATCATTATTCATACAGTGATCATCATCACCGGCGTGATGGCGCTTCGCGCACACCGGTCGGCGACAGAACCTGCAGGACAAGTTACATAGTCTGGCGTAAAAACGACCCTGCCAGAGTCCCGGACTCTGGCAGGGTCCGGTTGAACCGGTTTGATATTCTGCATCCGTCGATGTAGAATATAACCTCCGGAAAATTTTGAAATTATGGGTAACTATCCATCCGCCCAATTTAAGCAAATCTGAATAGATGGGAGTATACTCAGGTCAATGCAAGCCCGATATTATATCCCCGAGAAGCTCACAGGCCTGGTGAACGCCATCTGGGAGCAGCGGGCGGTTGGACCAAGGCAATGGACCTTCCTGCCCACCGGATGCGTTGAACTGATCTTCCGGTTAGGACCGGCACTGGAATCCATTGAAGGAAAATCCCTCAACGACGAGGTGAACCCTACCAGGAATGTGGCATTTCTCTCCGGACTGCACACCCGCCCGTTTGAGGTGCGCTTTACACGATTCCATTTCATCGGTATCCAGATGCAGCCCATTGCCGTGAATGCCCTCTTTGGCATACCCTGCTATGAAGTAAGAGATTGGGCCCTGGACGGCAATATGCTCCTGCGTGACCTGGAGGAACCGGAGATTGAAGAGCGGCTGAGGGGAGAAGAGGACTTCCGGCAGAAGGCGCGCTGGCTGGAAGATTTTATGGTGAACCGACTGGGGGATGCCGACGATCTGACCTTTGCCGGAAAACTGATGGAGGTTGTCGATTCGGTCATATTCCGAAGAATAACCGGGGAAGACGTCAGCATCGAAGATCTGACCGGGTACTCCCGCACACATACGTACAGGCTGTTTAAAAAGTGGTTTGGCGTCTCACCTTCCAGATGTGTACAGCTCTATCGATATGTCAGGGCGCTCAATCAAATTCACATGGAGAATGGTGTCGGGAGACTCACCGATGTTGCATACGGGCAGGGCTATTATGACCAGTCGCATTTCATCCATACTTTTAAGGAATTCGCCGGCATGACACCGGGGGAATACCGGGAAAGCAAATCGGAAATCCCCTTCCAGCTCAGCCGGTAATGGAACATCTGTACAATTCATACCGCCGGTAGTTCTTTATTCTATTAATAACAGAATTCCCCAGGGTCTCTGCCACGGGGTCGTTCATTTAACCTGATTAATTCATGAACCATAAGTCATTGTCAACTGAATGAAAAGGAAACAGATAGTGAGAGAGAAGGGCCCTGCCGAGGGCCCTTCTCTCTCACTTCTTCCAAGCCTTTGTGTCATAGGACTTTCATCAATTTTATGAATAATTCAGGTTAAAAGAGCGAAACCGGAGTTGAGGTTAAACAAGCGGTATTGCTTACCGGATGAATCGGATGCTCATTCGCATCCAGGCAGTACCGTTCCAGAAAGACGGCATTGTTAGTGTAATACGACCACTAAATTGTCATGCAATGTTTCATTACCGGCGCAACAGGTTTTATCGGCTCCGCAATTGGGGAGAAACTCCTGGAAAGAGGATATGAGGTCACCGGACTGACTAGCTCACCCGGGAAAATCGGTTCTCTGGAGAAAAAGGGTATAAGACCGGTTCTGGGAGATATGAACAATCCGGAGGAATGGAGTCCCGCAGTCAGAAATGCTGATGTGATTATACATACCGCAACGATTCCCCCACCGGTACGTCCGGGAAAGCGATATATGGCAAAACTCCTCTCCGCACAGCGGACCACGGTAAGCCATCTGCTCAAGGAGGTGCAATCTTGTGAGGTTTTTGTGTACACCAGCGGCATGACAGTTTATGGAGCCGGTCCGGCGCTCAAATCCGAGTCGTCGGCGATCAATCCGGTTGAACTGGCACGTCCCTATGTTCTGGGCGAGCAATTGGTTATGGAGGCCTATCGTGAGAGAGACGTTCCCGGCATGATCCTGCGTCCGGCAGGAGTCTATGGGGACGGCGGTGTGTTCGGCAGATACTGGACAGAACCCATGAAAAACGGGAAGCGGGCACCCTATCCGGGTAACGGAGAACAGGTGAAATCGTTTATCTCGGTGGAAGACTGTGCGCAGGCGTATGTAACCGCTGTGGAAAATCCCATGCCGGGACAGGTGATTAACATCGCTGATGACGAGCCGGTGGCCTTCAATACGCTGATCCCGTTTCTGGCAGAGAGAATTGAAGCGCCGAACCCTCCAGGGATTCCGGCACCGTTATTCCGTATCCTGGCCGGACGGATACTTGCGGAAATGCTGCTCACCGATATGCGGATCAGCAACCGGAAGATGAAAGAGGAACTGGGTGTAACCTTGAATTATCCGACCTATCGGGAGGGGATATCGGCCCTCGCGGGAGAACTGGGAGAAATGAATACCATTGAAAGCAAACCATAACGGAGGTGTATAATCATGCCTGAGGTAAAGATCGTCAAGCATATAAACGCCAACCCGGAGAAGGTGTGGGAATTAATCAGTGACATCAAAAAGGGACCGGAGTGGGTGACCGTGATGAAGGACCTGGTCCATACCACGGATAACCCGCTGAAAGAAGGAGCCGTCTACCGGGAATTCTCCAAAGTCGGTCCCAAAGAAGGCGAGACGGAGTGGAGGGTTACTACATTTGATCCGCCGAATATTCAGGTCCATCGGAGCAGGGAATCGGACATGCACATTGACCTGACTATGCAGGTGATGCCGAATGATGAGGGCACCAGATTCCTGCACCAGACGGAATTTACCATGATGCCGAAATTCCGTCCCCTGGGATGGCTGCTGGAAAGCCTGTTCGTCAAACGGCTGATGTCCCGGGAAATGCATCAAACAGTGGAGAATCTGAAAAAGATCGCTGAGGAAGGATAAACCTTCAAGAACCGACTTGTCATATAATCCGGCAGTGGTGTGCACAAATTTAGTTGTCGTAGTGGTGCACCACAACATTCCGTTGCATCGATACGTTTAAGAAATACTAACTAAACCCATTGTGTGGAATGACTTTTTAAAACCGTTCACTCGATTATTGTCATACTAATGTTTGGCTTTTACCCCCGACTTCAGAGGGGGGGGTCATAATACTTGCACCCTTACACAACTGTTTCAACAGTTTTCGCTTATTCAATTGCATTTCACAAGAGGAGTTAACTGAAAGATATTCACTTATGGTCCGACAACTAATGGTGGTCATGACGACCAATTGGCAGAGAACAACTACCAAAGAGAAATACATAAAACATGCATTCCGATTGGGTTTGAATAACAATATCCTTCGATTGCCGGCAAGGGTATCTCCTTCCCATTACGGTCATTCTTTCGTAAAATAATTCTTCGTTTTATCCAAGATTTATCGGAAAGACCGGCTGTGCGGAACGTCACTGCCATTTCGGCCGGCGCATATTTAATTCAGAGCAGCGTGCTCATTCTAGCAATTCACGGACAATCATCCGGCTCTGAGTTTGAGAGCAAATCAATACTGAACATCAATCAACCCGGAGCAATTTCATGCGGTTTATGACAGGTATAATTATGACAGGAATGCTCACCATTGCACTTCTCACGCATTGCCAGCAGCCGCTGGAATCAGAGGATAATTCCCCGGGCGATAATGAGAAGAACTCATCCAACCAACAACCCGTGGCGTTGTTCTCGGTGCCATTCACGGTGACAGTCGGAGATTGCGTGGTAGCGGACGGGACGGGATCTCTGGATCCGGACGGTGATGAACTCACCTATGAGTGGGCATTGGTGACCACTCCATCAAACAGCAATGCAGTCCTGCAGAATCCGGATTCCTCGGAGACGTATTTCATTGCAGATGCGGCCGGAGAGTTTACAGTCCATCTCATGGTGTCAGACGGAACGGCTGATTCCACGGCGCAAGCCACAGTTACTGCTGTTGAAGATCAGGCGCGGATACTGGAGGAGATCGCCACCGATACCGTCCTGGAGAATATTGTCACCGATCCGAGACTCCCGGATTATCGCGCGCCGAGCACGGTGGATGTCACGGCGGCCCTGACCATCGAACCGGGAGTTCGTATTGCCTTTGGTGAAAAGGCTACTATGCTGGTACGTACTGAAGGTAGTATCATTGCGGAAGGGACGCAGGACAGTATGATTGTCCTGACCGGGGAGGAATCGGTTCCGGGATACTGGGGAGGTCTGGAGTTATTCGGCTCTCATGCTCAGGAAAATCGTCTGGACTATGTAATTATAGAGTATGGCGGTGGTGTGAACCCTGATCGGCGCGATGGTGACCAACGGGCGAATTTGATGCTGAATGATTTTTACGAGCCTGTAGAAATTGCTGTACTGCACACGACCCTTCGGCACAGTGCTGTCAATGGCCTATACGTGGGAGGTGACCGCAAAGGAGTCGACCTGGCTTTTGATGGGAATACTATGACTGCCAATGCAGTCCCGGCTCATATCGCTGTGAATTCACTGGGTGAGGTTATAGGCGGACCTATGTTCTACGGTGAAACACTGAAACCGGGTGAGCTCCTCCAGGAGGATAATGATTTTACCGGAAATTCAACGGATATCATCACCGTGTATGGAAATGTGGTGGACGGTTCCCAGAGATTTGAGGATCCGGGGGTGCCGCTGAAGGTGGTTGATCCGTTCGCGGTTCGGGGAACCTCTGAAAGACGGACCATACTGCGTATCTGGCCCGGCACGGAGTTACGCTTCGCTACCGGGACAGGCATACAGGTGAGAGAGTACGGCTGTATTGATCTCCAGGGTGAAGCCTCAGATAAAATTTTACTGACCGGAACCCGGCAGCAACCCGGACACTGGCGGGGAGTCGAGATTCTCGAAAGCGATACGATAAATTATTTAGAACACGTCGTTATCGAGTACGGCGGTGGCGGGGATCCCGATCAACGGAGTGAGCTTCATCGTGCCAATCTCATGTTCAACGATTTCTATAATCTGGTCCGTGCTGAGATCCAGGATGTGACGCTCCGGTATAGTGCCCACAATGGCTTTTATATCGGCGGTGACCGGGAGGGAGTCAGGCTGCCGGAGTTCACAGAAATCATCACCACAGCGAATGCATATCCGGGGCTGGTGAATATTAATCAAATCGGTGAGCTGGACCAGAATATTTCAATCTATGCCAACACCAATCAGGTTATTCGGGTTTATGGGAACCGGGTTGACCGGTCTCAGACCTGGCCGGCGGTGGGTGTACCCTTCCGCTTCAGGGAATCGGTCACAGTGAATGGATTGGAGGAACATTCCGTCTCGTTAAAAATTCAGGCCGGGGCTTCTTTCCAGTTTGCAGAGGATACCCGGCTGATCATCGGGGATTATGGAATATTTACCGTTGAGGGAACCATTAGCCGGCCGGTGACCTTCACTGGAGTTGAACAGGTTCCCGGCTACTGGGGCGGAATCGAATTTTTCGGGTCGGGATCTGCATTGAATACACTGGAACATGTGAATGTGGTGTACGGTGGCGGGATGGATATCGATGAGCGTCCCGGCACTGCGGCGAATCTTATGCTGAATGATTTCTATGAACCGGTGCGGATTTCCATTGTCAATAGCATGTTCGGTTACAGTGCCAACTACGGTATCTATGTTGGGGGGGACCGGGAGGGGCTTACCGTGGAATGCAGCGGATTGAATTTTCTGGACAATACCGGCGGACCGACAGGTGGTCCGGAAACACTGGAGTGCCAATAAAATGAATTGGGTTGTCCGGCTCATCCGTATGTATTGTAAATACGGTCCGCTCCTGCCGGAGCTTTTTATCATTCAAATTCAGATTACTACAAACGGGACGCCCCTCCGGGGCTGGGTCCGTATCCCGGAGGATCCGCAAAGGTGATGCCTGTGGTGTGGATTGGGGAGAGCGGGAGCCAATCTGTGACTGATAGTGCATCCGAATGCAACTAAAATGTCTGGATACTCTGAGCGCCTGGAGGCACGTCCCGTTTGCAGTATCCGGAAAGCCGGAGAAACCATGAGCCCCGGCAGGGGCGTGCCCGATACCCGGTACCGCAGATACTCCTTGCATAATCTGGTGGGGATGTTTAATGTACTCAATAATGACTATTACGGTCATCATTATTCTCTCCCTTCCTCATTGAGAGCAGACATGGATTCAATACCCCCGGTCGAGGTTAGCGTCTTTTGATTTCAAAACCCACGAGGATAGTTATGAGATATATGACTCTATGGATTCTGGTGTTGTTTATAACCTGTCCGCTGCCGGCGCAATCCATCGAGCGGTATACCGGACCAATCATTGATATGCACTTACATGCCTATAACGCGGAAAATTACTCCGGTGGCGGAGAACATCCCTCGGGAGTGAATTCTCCGGGAACGGCGCGGGAGCATTTTAATCAGACCCTGGCGGTCATGGAGGAATACCGGGTGAAAAAAGGGATGTTTAGCGGATCTCTGGAAACAATTGAATCCTATCCGGGGGATGATGATCGGGTGGTCGCCGGATATCAGGATGAGATAGTCACCGGGGATGGAGGAAATGGGCTTATACCGGTGCCTCGGTTTGAGGAACTCGTCCAGAACGGAAGTATAGAGGTATTCGGAGAAGTAACGGCTGTCTATAAAGGCATGACACTGAATGATCCGGCATATAAACCCTATCTGGAG
>Ga0207797_1002671_pt1 | contig 12274 bp, 11 predicted proteins | sample PRCRCaboRojoPR_6_FD_187275 | JGI IMG/M metagenome (GOLD analysis project Ga0207797, IMG submission 187275) | Marine sediment microbial community from Cabo Rojo, Puerto Rico - PR CR 10% Liquid 1 (SPAdes) | ecosystem: Environmental > Aquatic > Marine > Coastal > Sediment | place: Cabo Rojo, Puerto... | reverse complement strand
TGGAGGCCTCCCTGGCCGAGATGGGTGTCGCCCGGGAGGACGTGGACCTGGTGCTCAGCACGCACCTCCACTTCGATCACGCCGGCGGGAACACCGTCGTGGCCGGAGAGGACGAGTTCCGGCCGGCGTTCCCGAACGCCACCTACCTGATCCGCCGCGGCGAGTGGGAATTCGCACACCGCGACAACGAGCGGATCCAGGCCAGCTACCTCCAGCACAACTTCGACCCGCTGCGCCGGGCCGGGATGGTGGAGTTCCTCGAGGGCGACGAGGAGGTCCTGCCCGGCGTCCGGACCGTGCGGACTCCGGGACACACGCCCCATCACCAGTCGGTGATCTTCGAGGCCGGCGACGAGACGCTCTGCTACCTGGCGGACCTGGTCCCCACCGCGGCGCACGTCCCGCTGCCGTGGATCATGGGCTACGACGTGGAGCCCCTGGTGACGCTGGAGAGCAAGAGGAAGCTGCTGACCCGCGCCGCCGAGGAGCGGTGGACGCTGATCTTCGAGCACGACCCGGAGGTGGCCGCCGGCCGGGCCGTCCCGTCCGGAAGCAGCCGCGGCGGCTGCGAGCTGAAGGATCCGCGCCGGCATCCGGCAGGGGCGGAACGATAGGCGCCCGGCCGGAGTTTCCGTGGAGGAGGGACGACGGGCGGCGGGCCGGCCCGCCCGAGGCCGTCCGAGACTCGCCCCGAGACGCGAACCGAACGACGCAGGACATCCGAGATGAGTGATCCGACCCGAACCCCCGTCATCGTCTCCGCCGCCCGCCTGCCGACGGGCCGATTCCTGGGCGCGCTGTCGTCGCTCACGGCTCCGGAGCTCGGGGCCCGCGCCATCCAGGCGGCCCTGGACCGCTCCGGCGTGGACCCGGACGACATCGAGGACGTGATCGTCGGCAACGTGGTGCAGGCCGGCGTCGGCCAGGCCCCGGCCCGGCAGGCGGCCATCCACGGAGGCGTTCCGGCCACGGTGCCGGCGGTGACCGTGAACAAGGTGTGCGGGTCGGGGCTCAAGACCGTGATGATGGCCGCGCAGGCCATCCGGGCCGGCGACCACCGGGCCATCGTGGCCGGGGGCATGGAGTCCATGTCCAGCGCCCCGCACCTGCTCCGGAACCACCGGACGGGCAACAAGTTCGGACAGGACGAGCTGGTGGACGCCGTGGTCCACGACGGTCTCTGGTGCTCCTTCGGCCAGTGTCACATGGGCGGCCACGCCGAATACACGGCACAGAAGGCGGGCGTCAGCCGCGAGGAGCAGGACGAGTTCGCCCTGGAGAGCCACCGGCGGGCCGTCCGGGCCATCGACGAGGGGGAGTTCGACGCCGAGATCGTCCCGGTGGAGATCTCCGGGCGGCGGGAGACCACCGTGGTGGACACCGACGAGCCGCCGCGGCGGGACACGTCCATGGAGCGGCTGTCGAAGCTGCCCACCGTCTTCGCCGAGCACGCGCCGGACGACGTGGAGGAGGCCACCGTGACGCCGGGCAACGCCCCGGGCATGAACGACGGCGCCGCGGCCACCGTGGTCACCTCGCGGGCCTACGCCGAGGAGCACGGTCTGGACATCCTCGCCGAAATCTCTGCATATTCCGTCGGCGCCACCGAGCCTCAGGACCTCTTCTTCGCCCCCGTGGTGGCGGTCCGCAAGCTCATGGAGGCCGAGGGAACCGCCATCGACGACTACGGCCTCGTGGAGATGAACGAGGCCTTCGCCGTCCAGGCGCTGGCCGACGCCCACGAGCTGGGGATGGACCTGGACCGGGTGAACGTGCGCGGCGGTGCCGTCGCGCTGGGCCACCCCATCGGGGCCTCCGGAACACGGATCCTCACCACGCTCCTGTACGCCATGCGGGACCGGGACGTGGAGAAGGGCCTCGCCACCCTCTGTCTCGGGGGCGGAAACGCGGTGGCCATGAGCGTCGAGCGATAACCGAGGAAGGGAAGGGAACCATGCCGCAGCCGTCCACCTCCGGCTCCGCGTCCTCCGCCGCCGGCGGAGCCGCGGGGCTCCTGGCCCGTTCCGCCGTCGCCCGCCGTGTCCTGGCCGGGGCCGGTGCCGTCGTGCTCACGGCCCTGGCCGCCCGGGTGGCCATCCCGCTGCCGGGCTCCCCGGTGCCCTTCACCCTGCAGGTGCTGGCGGTGCTGCTCGTGGGGGTGGCACTCGGACCGCGGCTCGGCGCCGCGAGCATGGGCGCGTACCTGGCCGCCGGGGCCGCCGGCCTGCCGGTGTTCGCCGCGGGAGGGGGGCTCCCGTACCTGCTGGGCCCCACCGGCGGCTACCTGCTGGCGCTCCCGGCGGGGGCTGCGGTGGCCGGCTGGGCCGCGTGGAAGCGCTCGAGCCTGGCCCTGCACGCCGTGGGACTCGTCGCCGCGGTGCTGGTGATCCACGCCGGCGGCGTCGGGTGGCTCGTGGCCAGCCTGGGCCTGGAGGAGGCCGTGGCCCGGGGCTCGATCCCCTTCCTGCTGCTGGACGGCGTGAAGGCGCTCCTGGTGCTGGTCTTCGCGGACCGGATCGCCGGGGTCGCCCGCGAACTCCTCGCGTAGCCCGGTGGGCGGAGGCGGGGACGCGAACGTCTGGCGCTCCGGCTCCGGTCGGATCCGATGGGGGTGGAGGATCGCCCTCTTCACCCTCCTCTTCCTGGGGCTCCTGCTCACCCTCAACCAGGTGGCGGCGTGGCTCGACGCCCCCTGGATGAGCGGCGAGTGGGATCCGCGCACGTGGGGATGGCTGACGGCGGTGGTCGCCTGCCTGGCGGCCAGCTGGTGGATGGCGGAGGGGGTGGAGGACGTGCCCATGGCCGCCCTGGGCCTCCCGCTGGACGGGGGCACGGCCGGGGAGCTGGTCCGGGGCACGGCGCTGGGGATCGGCCTCATGGCCGTGGCGGTGGCCGTGCTGGCCCTGGCCGGATGGGTCACGTGGAGCCTGGAGGGCTCCTTCGCCGGCTTCCCCGGGGCGCTCGTGGAGTTCGCCCTCTTCTTCCTGGTGGCGGCCTTCGGCGAGGAAGTGCTGATCCGGGGCTACCCGTTCCAGGTCATGGTCGAGGGCGCCGGGCCGATCGCGGCCATCGTGGTCACCTCGGTGGTCTTCTCGGGGCTGCACGGGCTGAACCCCGAGGTCGGGACCATGGCGCTGGTCAACCTGGGCCTGGCCGGCGTGCTGCTGGGCGTGGCCTACTGGAAGACGTACAGCCTGTGGTTCGCCACCGGCGTCCACTTCGGCTGGAACTGGACGATGAGCTTCGCCGCGGACCTGCCGGTGAGCGGCCTCCCGATGGACACCCCGGGCATCGAGGCCGCCGTCTCGGGGCCGCGGCTGTGGACCGGCGGCGCCTTCGGGCCCGAGGCGGGCCTGGTCGTCACCGCCGTCACGCTGGCCGGCATCGCGTGGCTCCTGTGGACCGACCGGGTGGGCCGCAGCCTCCGCATCCTGGCCCTGGACCCGATCCCGGAGCGGCACGGCGAGGGCGAGGAGCGGGCCGGCGGGAGCACCCCGGGGACGGAGCCGAGGCATCGACGAGAGAGATCGACGCACCCGGAAGGGGACGCCTGAGATGATACCGGACGCGGACTCCGTGAGCAGCGCCGGCGTGGTCGGGGCGGGCACGATGGGGCACGGCATCGCCCACGTGCTGGCCCTGGCCGGCGTCGACGTGCGGCTGGTGGACGTGGAGGAGAGCGCCCTGGAGGAGGCCCTCTCCTCCATCGAGCGGAACCTGGGGAGGCAGGCCTCGAAGGGAGTCGTGGACGAGGAGGACGCCGGGGCGGCCCTGTCGCGCGTGGCCACCGGCACCGACACGGGGGCGCTGGAGGAGGCGGAGATCGTCGTCGAGGCGGTGAGCGAGGACCCGGACGTCAAGTTCGGGATCTTCCACGAGCTGGGGGAGACCTGCTCGCGCGACGCCGTCCTGGCCTCGAACACGAGCTCCATCTCCATCACCGACCTGGCCTCCCGGGTCCCCCGGCCCGGGCGGGTGCTCGGCATGCACTTCATGAACCCGGTGCCGGTGATGGAGCTGGTGGAGGTGGTCCGGGGGCTGCAGACCGACGACGAGGTCGTGGAGTTCACCCGGGAGATGGCGGAGCGCCTGGGCAAGACCCCGGTGACCGTCCGCGACTATCCGGGCTTCGTCTCCAACCGGGTCCTGATGCCGATGCTCAACGAGGCCATGTTCTGCGTCATGGAGGGCGTGGCCGAGCCCGAGGCCGTGGACGAGGTCATGACGCTCGGCATGAACCACCCCATGGGTCCCCTGGAGCTGGCCGACCTCATCGGCCTGGACACCTGCCTCTCCATCCTGGAGGTGCTGCACCGCGACCTGGGCGACGACAAGTACCGCCCCTGTCCCCTCCTACGGAAGTACGTCTCCGCCGGGTGGCTGGGACGTAAGAGCGGACGGGGGTTCTACCGATATGACGACTGACCGCATCCGGAGGGGAGGAGGCCGGCCGTGAGCCGCTCCTACACCGCCGCCGCTCTCCACGCCGAGGGTCGCCAGATCTGCGACCTGGCCGAGAAGGTGGCCCGCGAGGAGCTGCGTCCCCGGGCCGCCGAGCGCGAGACGGAGGACTTCGACCGGGCCATCGTGGATCAGCTCGGGGAGCTCGGCTTCCTGGGCATGCTGGTCCCGGCGGAGTACGACGGGCTGGGCACGGACATGCTCACCTACCTGTGCGCCCTGGAGGAGCTGGCGTGGGGGGACCCGGCGGTGGCGCTCTCGGTGAGTGTCCACAACTCCCTGCCCACCCGCATCCTGCTCCGGCACGGCACCGAGGAGCAGAAGGAGCGCTGGCTGCGCCCCATGGCCCGCGGTGAGCTGCTCGGGGCCTTCTCCCTCTCGGAGGCGAACGCCGGGAGCGACGCTGTGAGCCTCACGGCGCAGGCCACCCGCACGGACGACGGCGGGTGGGTGCTGGACGGCGAGAAGATGTGGGTGACCAACGGCGAGACGGCCGACCTGATCACGCTCTTCGCCCGCACCGACGAGCCGGGCGACCGGCGGGGGAAGGACGGCATCGGCGCCTTCGTGGTGCCCACGGACCGGCCGGGATACGTACCCGGAAAGGAAGAGGAGAAGATGGGGCTCCGGGCCTCGGAGACGGTGTCCGTCCAGCTGGACGGGCTGGAGCTGGGCCCGGAGCATCTGATCGGCGAGCCCTCCATGGGGTTCAAGTATGCCCTGCAGGGGCTCACCGGGGGCCGGCTCGGCATCGCCTCCCAGGCGCTGGGCATCGCCCAGGCCGCCCTGGACCATGCGGTGGAGTACGCGGCGGAGCGGGAGCAGTTCGGCACGCCCGTGGGCCAGTTCCAGGGCATGCGCTTCAAGCTGGCGGACATGTCGACGCGGCTGGACGCCGCTCGATCCCTGACGCACCGTGCCGCCCGGCTGGTGGAGGACGGCGAGCCCGAGGCGCGCCGCTTCTCGAGCATGGCCAAGATGGAGGCCAGCGAGGCGGCCATGCAGGTCACCCGCGAGGCGGTCCAGGTCTTCGGCGGGTACGGGTACGTGCGGGAGTACCCCGTCGAGCGGTTGTTCCGCGACGCCAAGGTGACCGAGATTTACGAGGGGACCAGCGAGATCCACCGTTCGATCATCGGCAAGCAACTATTCAGAGAACGAGGGCTGGAGACGTGAGTCACCCAGGAATAGAGGTGCCCGAACAGGTCACCGGCGAGGCCGACGATCTGGAGTCGGCGGAGCTGTTCGACCTGCTCGCGGCCCACGATCACGAGCGCGTGCTCTTCTCCCAGGACGAGGAGACGGGGTACCGCGGCATCATCGCCATCCACGACACGGCGCTCGGTCCGGCGCTGGGCGGAACCCGATTCTGGGACTACGAGTCGGACCGTGAGGCGCTGATCGACGTGCTGCGGCTCTCCCGGGGGATGACCTACAAGGCCGCCGTCGCCGGCCTGAACCTGGGCGGCGGCAAGGCGGTGATCATCGGCGACAACCGGCAGCGGGACCGGGAGATGCTGATGCGGACCCACGGCCGTGCGGTGGACAGCCTGGGCGGCCGCTACATCACTGCCGAGGACGTGGGTACGTCGGTGGAGGACATGGACTTCGTTCACATGGAGACCGAGCACGTGTGCGGGATCGCCGGCCGCTCCGGTGATCCCTCCCCGGTCACCGCCTTCGGCGTGTATCGCGGCATGAAGGCCTCCGCCAGCGTCGCCTACGGCAGCGACGAGCTCGACGACCGGGCGGTGGCGGTCCAGGGGCTCGGGCACGTGGGCTACCACCTCTGCAGGCACCTGGCGGAGGAGGGCAGCAAGCTCTTCGTCACCGACATCCGGGACGAGAAAGTGGCCCGGGTCGTGGAGGAGCTCGGCGCCGAGGCCGTGTCCGAGGACGAGATCTACGACGTGGACGCCGACATCTTCGCCCCCTGCGCCCTGGGAGCGATCCTCAACGAGGACACCATCCCCCGGCTCCAGGTGGACGTCGTGGCCGGCGCCGCCAACAACCAGCTGGACCGCGAGGAGCACGCGGAGCTCCTGGAGGAGCGGGGCATCGTCTACGCGCCGGACTACGTGATCAACGCCGGGGGGCTGATCAACGTCTACTCCGAGGTGGCCGACTGGAGCCTGGAGCGGTCGAAGCGGAAGGCCGGCGAGATCTATCAGACGCTGCTGCAGGTCTACGACCTGGCCGATCGGCACGACATGACCTCCGCAGAGGCGGCCGACCGGCTGGCGCAGAAGCGGGTGGACGCCGTCTCGTCGCTGCACCGGAGCTACCGCCCGGGCGGCAAGCGCATCCACGTGTAGCGCGGCGCAGCGAGCCGGACCGACCGAGCCCGCCCGACGGACCCGACAGGGAGGCGAACGTGCCCAGCGACCGAGACCCGACGCCGGAGTCCCCGCTCCAGGCCGCCGACCCGGAGGTCTTCCGGGCCGTGCGGAGCGAAGTGGAGCGCCAGCGAGAGAACCTGGAGCTGATCGCCAGCGAGAACTTCACCTCGCCGGCGGTGCTCGAGGCCACCGGCTCCGTGCTCACCAACAAGTACGCCGAGGGCTACCCCGGAAAGCGGTACTACGGCGGCTGCGAGCACGTGGACACGGCGGAGGAGCTGGCGCGGCGGCGGGCCTGCGACCTCTTCGGTGCCGAGCACGCCAACGTGCAGCCCCACTCGGGGGCCCAGGCCAACATGGCGGCCTACTTCGCCTTCCTGGAGCCCGGCGACACCATCCTGGGCATGGACCTCTCCCACGGCGGCCACCTGACCCACGGCGCCGGCGTGAACTTCAGCGGTCGCCTCTACGACGTGCACTCCTACGGCGTGCGGGAGTCGGACGGGCGCGTGGACGTGGACGCCCTGGCGGAGCTGGCCGACGAGCAGGACCCGGAGATGATCGTCGCCGGGTGGAGCGCCTACCCGAGGGAGCTGCCCTTCGAGGAGTTCGCCGAGATCGCCGACGACGCCGGCGCGACCCTCCTGGTGGACATGGCCCACTTCGCCGGGCTGGTGGCCGCCGGCGTCCACCCCTCGCCGGTGCCCCACGCCGACGTGGTGACCACCACCACCCACAAGACGCTGCGAGGGCCCCGGGGCGGGATGGTGCTTTGCGGCGAGCAGCACGCCGGGGCCATCGACAAGTCGCTCTTCCCGGGCACGCAGGGCGGCCCGCTGATGCACGTGGTGGCCGCCAAGGCCGTGTGCCTGAAGCAGGCCGCCACGTCCGACTTCGAGTCGTACTCGGAGCAGGTGGTGGAGAACGCCCGGGTGCTGGGCGAGGAGATGGCCGAGCGCGGCTACGGCCTGGTCTCCGGCGGGACCGACACGCACCTGATCCTGGTGGACCTGCGGGAGTTCGATCCCGACCTCACGGGGAAGAAGGCCGAGGAGTCGCTGGAGGCGGCCGGCATCACGCTGAACAAGAACACGGTGCCCTTCGAGAGCCGTTCGCCCTTCGTCACCTCCGGCGTCCGGATCGGTACCCCGGCGCTCACCACGCGGGGGATGGGCACCGACGCCATGCGTCGCGTGGCGGAGCTCATCGACCGGGTGCTGCGGGCCCCGGACGACGAGGACGTCCGGGAGAGCGTGCGCGGCGCCGTGGACGACCTCTGCTCCGCCTTCCCCCTCTACGAGGAGGGCGGCCCCTTCGGCGGCGCCGAGTCCGGAGCCGTGGGCCAGGACGCCGCCTTCACGGCGGCCGACGGCGACTGACGCCCGGCGGCTCCTTCCGGATCCCGGACGGCGAGAGCCGGGCCGAGATCCGGGTGAAGGGGTCGCGCTTCCTGGCCCGGGCTTTCCGCGCCCGGGACGACGCGGCCGCCCGGCGGGCCCGGGAGGAGTCCCGCTCCCGCCATCACGACGCCACGCACCACTGCTACGCCATTCGCCCCGTCCGGGGCGACGCCCGGTGGGACGACGACGGTGAGCCCTCCGGCACCGCGGGCCGCCCCATCCTCACGGCCATCGAGGGGGCGGGACTCTTCGATGCCGCCGTCGTGGTGGTCCGCTGGTTCGGGGGCACGGAGCTGGGCACGGGAGGCCTGGCACGGGCGTACGGCGACGCGGCGGAAGAGGCCCTCTCCGGACTGACGTCGACCAGGTGCCGGCCCGGGCGCCGCATGGAGGTGGAGTACGCCTACGACGACACCGGGGCCGTGATGCGCGCCGTGGAGGCGTCGGCGGCGGTGAGGAGGGACGAGCGGTACGGCGACCGGGCCACGCTGGTGGTGGACGTGCCGGAGGACGGCGTGGAGGCGCTCCGCCGCCGGCTGCAGGACGCCACCTCCGGCCGGGCGGAGCTCCGCTCGACGGGGGAGGCGGTGCTCGTGCCGGACGCCGAGCTCCCCTGACGGGGAGAGCGGGACTCAGAACCCCCAGATGACCGCGATCCCGACGGAGGTCACCACGGCGAGCAGGATCTGCAGGGGGACGCCGACGCGGAGGAAGTCCGAGAAGCGATACCCCCCGGCATCGAAGATCATCAGGTTCGTCTGGTAGCCCACGGGCGTCATCAGGGAGCAGCTCGCGGCGAAGGTCACCAGCAGGAGGAAGGAGAAGGGGTCGCCCCCCACCCGCCCGGCGATGTCCACCGCGATCGGTGCCATGAGGACCAGGCTGGCGACGTTGGTCAGGACCTCGGTCAGGATCGCGGTGATCATGTAGAACGCCCCGGCGAACAGCAGCACCGGGACCACGTCGGCCAGCGGGATCAGGAGCTCGGCCAGGAACGCCGCGCCTCCGCTGCGCTCGAGGGCGATACCCAGCGGGATCACTCCGGCGAGCAGGAAGATCACGTTCCAGTCCACCGCCTCGTACACCTCGGACGCATCCAGGCACCCGGTGAGGACCATGGCCACCATGCCGGCGAGGGCCGCGATGACGATGGGCAGGACGCCCAGGGCGGCCAGCGAGACCACGGCCGCCACGATCGCCAGGGCCGGCACCACCCGGGATGTCCGGTAGTCGGGGCGATCCACGTCCTGCCCCAGGATCAGATTCCGGTCGGTCGCGAGGCGCTCCACCGTGTCCGGGTCGGCTTCGATCAGGAGGGCATCGCCCCCCTGCAGCGCGACCTCGGACAGCTTGCGATCGACGAGTCGTCCACGCCGGCGGATTCCGAGCACGGAGCCTCCGTACCGCTGACGGAACCGCAGCTGTTCGAGGGTCCGGTCCGTCAGGGACGTGTCCGGCAGGACGACGACCTCCACGAGGCGGAGGGGGGTCGCCTCTTCCGTCTCGTCCCCCTCGTGCGCCGTCCCGTCGCCGCGGCTGCGAGGCGGCAGCGGCGGGTTCCCGGCTTCCGGAGCCGTGACGCCGTCGACCTCGAGGAGCTCCGCCAGGGTCCCGGAGTTGGCGCGAACCAGCAGGGAGTCGCCGGCGCGGACACGACGGTTCCCCAGGATCCCCCTGAGTTCCCGGTCGCCCCGAACGATCCGCAGGACGGTGACGTCCAGTCCCGTCTCCCGGCCGATCTCGTTCACCGGGAGGCCGGCCAGCGCCGACTCCTCCCCCACCTTCACCTCGCCCAGGTAGTCGGCCAGCGCGAAGAGCTCTTCCGGCCCCTCGCCCGGACGGATCCGCTCCGGGATGAGATGCCGGCCCACCGTCAGCAGATAGGCTCCCCCCGTGACGAGCACGAGGGCCCCGAGCGCGGTGAACTCGAACATGGTGAACGGGCGGCCCAGGAGCCGTCCGGAGATGTCGCTGGCCAGGATGTTCGTCGACGTACCGATCACGGTGAGCATGCCGCCCAGCATCGCAGCGTACGACAGGGGGATCAGCAGGCGCGAGGGAGAGGTCTTCGTCCTCTCCGCGATGTCCACGACCATGGGCATCAGGATCGCCACGACGGGCGTGTTGTTGACGAAGCCGGCCAGGGGGCCGGCGAGGCCGATCGTGGCCGCCAGTTGCTTCGACTCGTCGTCGCCGGTGAGCTGGATGAGCTTCCGGCCGACGGCGCGGATCACTCCGGTGCGACGTACCCCTTCGCTCAGCACGAACATGGCCAGCACGGTCAGGGTCGCCGGGTTGGCGAACCCGGAGAGGCCGAGCTCCGGAGTGATCCGGGTCCACGGCTCCAGGAGTATGAGGAGCACCATCACCAGCACGGCGCTCACGTCGATTCGGATCCTGCTGGAGACGAAGAGCGCCAGGGCCACCGCCGTGACGCCGAAGACGACCACCATCCCGGTCGTCAGGCCCTCGGGGCTGGAGGCGGCCGCGCCCGTCATGCCTCGACGGGTGGTCGCGCCCCCGGCGAGACACGGGGTGGAGATTCTCCCCCGGGGCGGAGAGGCCAGGTGGACGTGGCGAGGGGCGCCGTCATTCGGGTGAGTTGCGTGGGTCGCGTCGACCGGAGCGGGCCTCAAGGTAGCCGGTCCCTGACGGACGCTCACATGCGCGGTCGACGCCCGCGTGGCGACCGGGGAGCGGCGCAGGCGAGAACTTCGGAAGCCCCCGAGGGGGCCGGCGGTCGGGGGGAGGATTTCGCCTGCCACGGTTTCGCCCCCGCCTTGACTGCGAAAATCGGCGCGATCTACATTCCGCCCCGACGCCGGCAGGGTCGAACGCGGAATGCCCTCACGGGAAAGAGACGGAGAGCACGGGCTGGAACGGCTTCGAGACGGGACTCATGAGCACACCGCTGACAGACGTTTCACTGGAGGAGGCCATCGAGCGCATCCGGCGGCACCAGCCGCAGTACGACCGTGCCGCGTACCTCTTCGTCCTCACCGCCCTCCACCGCCGTCTCGGGGAGCTCGAGACGCCGCGCCACCTGGAGGGCGCCGAGCTGGCCGAGGCCGTCCGCCAGCTGGCGCTGGACACCTTCGGCCTCATGTCACGGACCGTTCTGGAGCACTGGGGCGTGCACTCCACGTCCGACCTCGGGGACATCGTCTACCTCCTGGTGGAGCACGATGTCCTGATCACCCGTCCCACCGACAGCCGCGAGGACTTCGAGGGCGTCTACAGCTTCGAGGAAGTCTTCGACGAGGACTATCCCTGGGCCCGGGCCCTTCCCGGGCGGGCGACGAGCCTTTGACGAGTCTCTAGCCGTTCGACAGGCGAGCATCGCGGAGGAGCCGAGCATGGACGCGTCCGGGGACTGGACCGAGTGCCTGAGATGCCGAAACGGGTCTCTCCTCCCCCTCTCGGCGGAGGGCGAGGACGGGGCCGCGCTTCGGTACAAGGCCTGGGTCTGCTCCAATCCGGAGTGCGGATTCAACCTCCGGATCGACGACGGCGAGATCAGCTTCGGACGCGACGTCTCGCCCTCCTACCGGTAGCGTGACACCCGGAGCAGCAGGCGAGGGCGCCGGTGAGCCGCCCCTCGGGGCCCGTGAGGTCTGGCTCCCCACCGCCGAGGAGATGGCGGAGATGGACCGGCGCGCCGTGGAGAGCGGGGCGATTCCGGAGCGGGGGCTCATCGAGAGCGCCGGCCGCGAGATCGCCCACCAGGTGGCGGATCTGGTTCCCGACGGACCCGTGGTCGCCCTGGCCGGGAGCGGCCACAACGGCGCCGACGCCCTGGTGGCCCTGCGCACCCTCTCGGCCTGGGGGCGCCCGGTGCGGGCGGTGCAGTGCGGAAGCGCTCCCCCGGAGCCCGACGTCCTCCGCGGGTGGGACATCGAGCTCCTGCCGGCGGAACGCATGGAGGAGGCCTGCTCCGGCGCCGCCGTGATCCTGGACGGGATCCTGGGGACCGGCGTCCGGGGCGCCCCGCGGTCCCCGCAGGCGGAGTACATCGAGCGGGCCAACGCCCTGGAGGTGCCCGTGGCGGCCGTGGACGGGCCGAGCGGGATGGAC
>Ga0207797_1002670_pt1 | contig 12277 bp, 7 predicted proteins | sample PRCRCaboRojoPR_6_FD_187275 | JGI IMG/M metagenome (GOLD analysis project Ga0207797, IMG submission 187275) | Marine sediment microbial community from Cabo Rojo, Puerto Rico - PR CR 10% Liquid 1 (SPAdes) | ecosystem: Environmental > Aquatic > Marine > Coastal > Sediment | place: Cabo Rojo, Puerto... | reverse complement strand
GTGAATCCAAGACTATTCATATAACTGTTTACTACATTCCTTTTCCTGATTGTATTCAGACGAATGCATAACACCCACCCGTTTTTGAGCGCATCTGAACAGAAAGAGTCTCTGGACAAAAACTTCCTAATGATGGAATTGAGAAAAGCAAAGCCAACTCTTGAATCCATTGCAAATCCCCGGAAATTTGAATTTTCCCATCCCTTTGAAGCTCATCCATTGACGTTTCTTGGTTGACCACCGAAAGAAAATCTTGTTCCGCGACCCGGATATTTACCTGCCTGTTCTGATTCTCTCTTTCTCCCGACTCCTTGCCCCCCAGGAACACCCAAGCTTCTTCCTCAGGTGAATGGTCCGTCAGGATCAGACGAATCGATCCCGGAGGTATTTTTTCAACCAGTTCCGGCGGCAGGTCTCTTAAATACCTCACCCAATCGTCCACTGTGAAATATCTTTTCCAGGAGATCTCCGGGGTATAGATTGACACCGCTTTTTTATTCGCCCGGATGATTACATATCGTGGAACTTCACTTTTCCAGAAGTGCGGCTGGTTGAAAGTATCTTGAATGGTCAGGGCGTACTCAGTATCAGACCGCTCCTCATTATTCCAAGCCACTGCTGTAAGCCCATCCCCCTGCTTGTCCTTAATAACATGCCTGCCCACCCCGGTGAGAGTTTCTAGCAACGCCTTCCGCTGCGTATCCGCCAGGCTCTGCAGATAGGGCTCCAACCCCGACGGGTCATCCAGAAGCTGGTCTTCCTGAAGAGAGATTTTCTCTTTTATCCAACTGTCAAGCCTGAAGTGCTGCAGCAGTTTTTGGAAGGTGATCCTATGGTAATCACCCCCCACTTGGAATGCGTCTTTCTTAGGTTGTAATTCCACGGTCACCTGATCCCCAGCTTCGACCACCACGCCGGATACCACCAAGGTCATCTTCTCTTTCAGGTAGCGCGCCTCCAGATCGACAGGCACCCCGCTCCGCTCCGCGGACACCCGAGCGCTTTGCTCAAGGCCGCGGAAGGAGAGCCTGATTGATCTTTCCACCGGCAAATGGCCTCTTTCACCCTCTGCAGGGCCAATGGTCACCCGCCAGGACTGCGGCGAATAGCTCTGAACAAGGGGAAGCTCGCTCACTGCCCCTCTCCCATCATCCTCAATCAATTGGAACTCGCCATCCGCAAGCGGGAACAGCTGCACATCCAGAGACTCTGGGGTTTCCAAAGTGTTCTCCCGGCCGTCCGCTGCCAGGGGCAGGATAGCCCCAGCACGGGCAAACAGCGGCACATCCCCGAGCCCGCCGTAGACTGCCTGGTAGCTGTTTCCGGGAACCCGCAGGCCGGAAAAATAATCAAACCACTTCCCCTCCGGCAGCCAGACTACCTGGCGGCTCAAGCGTGTATCATGATCTCGGGGAGTGAGATAGGGGGCGACAAGCAGCTCACTACCGAAGAGATATTGATCCGGGCAATGGTACGCCTGCTCCTCCCTGGGCCACTCGTGATACATCGGCCGCACCAGTGGGATATCCTCCCGGTGGCTGCGGTATGCCATGGTATAGAGATAGGGGATCAACTGCTGGCGCAGGCGCATATACCGGGAGGTAATCTGATTCACCTCGGGGTTGTAGCCCCAGGGCCGGCGCTCGTGATATCGGTTTTTGCCGCTGTGCAGCCGGAAGATGGGGCTGAAGACACCGAACTGCACCCAGCGGGTATACAGCTCGGGATCTTCGATCCCGCCCATATGCCCGCCTATATCATGGCTCCACCAGCCGTAATTGACGTTGGCAGCGGTGGCCGTGAAATAAGGCTGGAAAGCCAGTGAACTCCATGACACCAGCGCATCCCCCGAGAAGCCGAGCGGATAGCGGTGGCTGCCCAACCCGCTCCAGCGGGAAAAAATCAGGGGGTCTTGCTTCCTGCTGGCCAGGTCATGGTAGTGGTTGTGATTCAGCCACCACAGCGGATCTAGCCCCTTAATCCCGGAAAGCTCTCCCTGCTGCCAGTCCAGCCACCAGAAATCCACGCCCTGCTTTTCCAGGGGATGATGCAACAGCGAAAAATAGGCCTCGACAAAGGCGGGGTCTTCCACGTCGAAGTCAATCGGCCTGCCGGCCTTGGGGTCTCTACCCAGCGCCAGGCAGATCTCCGGGTAGGAATCTTCGTGGGAGTGGATGCCTTCAGCAGGGTGAAGATTCAGGGCCACCTTCAATCCCCGGCGGTGCAGCTCTGCCAGAAATTCCTCCGGCTCCGGAAACAGCTCCCGGTTCCAGGTGTATCCTGTCCAGCCCGAAGAATCGTTCCCGGTTTCAGTGATATGCCAATCCATATCCACCACGCAAACAGACAGGGGAATCTCCCGTTCCTGAAAGGCGTCCATCAGGGCCAGCAGCTCTTCATCGGAGTAGGCCCAGAACCTGCTCCACCAGTTCCCCAGAGCCCACCGAGGGACAAGGGGAACCTTTCCGGCAACTTTTGAAAAGTCGCTCAGGGCTGCCTGATAATCCAGGCCGTGCCCAAAAAAATACAGGTCCCGGCAGCCCTCTCCGGCTTCTCGGGAAACGAGCTCTCCTTTCCGGGTGAAGACCAGCGACTGGGAATCATCATAAACGGCCCAGCCGGATCTTGACACCAAGCCCTGCTCGAGCTCCACCCAACCCGCGCTGTTGTCCAAGGTCCGGGTGGTTCCCAGCATATTGGCGGGGTTCCCAGCGTCCAGCTGCCAGACCGCACCGGTTTCTTTGACGCAAATCTGAAGGGAGGCTTTCTTCTCAATCAGAGACTCCCCTTCCCAGGAGCACTCCAGACAGTCAGTGCTGATTTTGGTCCGGGAGGATTCCTCCCTCAGTTCAAACTCCGGGGTTGGTAAATCGCGGAACCAGAAAACCTGACTGGGGCGGTCCTCAAACTGCCGCTCGGGGCTGAATTCCAAGCGGAGCAATCGCTTGGTCAGCAGCGTGCAGCGCAGTCCGCCCGCAGTGATAATGGATCGGGAACCAGTGAGATTACTGACCGGAGGTGTGTAGGTTTGCTTCATATAGTCCTCTTGATTGGTTCTTCCTCAGCCAGAAAGCCAGAATCCCTGCTCAAAAAGGATTCCGTTTCATTATATTCCGATATCTCCAGCGGGGAAATTAAACTGGGCCTAAAAGGGGCTGGTCGGCTTCAGCGAAGCAGCAGCCTACGGGCAGTAACCGTGAATAAGAAATTCTCCTGGATTACCATCAGGAAAGACCCGGATGATCAGCAAGCTCCTCTCCTGATCCCAGCACCAGCCGGTTTCTTCCCCGGAGAAGAGCCCGCCCGGGTCTAATTCCGCCAGCCGCCGGCCGTTGCCCTCCTCCAGATAATTCACCCCAGAGCAGGGAAGCAGGAGGTGGACAGGCTCGCTGAAAACATCCATTGCCAGATGCAGCTTTCCTTCCGCTTCCAAGCTGTGATAGGAGAAATGGTAGGTTTTCTCCCGATGATGGAAATTGAGGATGCCTTCCTGCTGTGGATAGATCTGGAAACAGAGCCGCTGGTAGCCACGGTGGGCCTGGCCAACCGGATCGCCAATTTCAAGGGAGTCAGCCAGATTTAAGGGCAGAATGGCCCCTTTCCGGATGTAGACCGGGATCTCCTCCAGGGGAACCGGTCGGGAGATTTCCTGCCCGCCTGGAACCTCTTCCCTGGTCCAAAAATCAATCCACATGCCTTCTGGCAGCCACACCCGCCATTCCGCGGCCCCCTCCTCCACCACGGGCGCGACCAGCAGGTCACCGCCCAGATAATATTGAAAGGGATACTGTCGGGCAACGAGGTCATCGGGGGTGAAAACGGCCGCAGACCGCATCAGGGGGATTCCTGTCTCAGCCGATTGCGCCGCCTCGCTCAGCAGATAGGGGAACAAATTCATCCGGACATTGACCAGACGTCGGAAGGCCGGCACCACTTCCGGATTCCCGCTGCACTCCTGGACATTCCAGGGCGAGCGGTCAAAAGACAGCTGCGCCTTTTCTTCCTGGGTCAGATCGAGAGAAATGATCGAGTGGAACTGCATCAGCGGGCAGAAGGCTGCCACCGCTGCAGAGCGCAGGTAAAGCTCAGCAGTCGGCAGTTCATCACTGAAGCCACCGATATCCCAGCCCCAGAAAGACACCCCGGCCATGCCGGCGCTCAGGCCGGCATAGAGGCATTCCCGGATCGTATCCCAGGTGGAATCCTGGTCGCCGGCCCAGTGGCAGGAAAAGCGCTGGGCACCCGTGAACCCCGCCCTGCTGAAAAGCACCCAGTCGTTTCCGCGGGTCGCTTTCAGGAAATTGGCGAAGGTCTCCAGGTAATCAATGGGGTAGAGATTGCGGAGCGCTGCTCCCTGGATCCCGCTGTGGCTGACCAAGCTGGAGAGCACCGCCTGCTCTCCCCCGTCGGTTTTGAAACCAGCCACACCGATGTCCTCCACCAGGTAGCGGCGCTTTTCCATCCACCAGCGGGCAGCATCTGGATGGGTGAAATCCGGCATCAGGCTGCGAGCAAACCAGTTCTGATCCGGGATCCGGTAGGGCTCGCCGCTTTCGTGGAACAGGCAGTACTGCTTTTCAATCAGGTATTCCCAGTTAGCCTTATGCTGCGGTTGGGGGCCATAGTGCATATGCTCCTCATGGAGCGACTTTATCACCGGCACCTGCCAGAGCACCAGCTCCATCCCCAGTTCGTTGAGCTCCTCGACCATGCCTTTCGGATCTGGCCACCGGCCGTCGGCGGGGAAGTGATAATCCTCACAGCGTAAATGCTCTCCGGGGTCCCGGAGTGGATACTCGGCATCATACCACTGAAAGATGGTCGTTTCGTCGCTCCAGGCCTCGAGGACCACCACAGAAGCGGGGATCTCATACCGCAGACTTTTCTGAACCTCCTCCTGGACGCGCTGCTGGCTGTTCCAACAATTGCTGCTCATCCAGAGCCCGAAGGCCCAAGTTGGCGGCAGGACCGGCTTCCCCACCTGGTCGGTAAAGCGGCGGATCCGTTCGGCCGGGTCGGGATCCGGCCAGAGTATGAAACCAAACGCTTCTCTCCCGTCCATTTCCACCTGATAGCTCCAGCGATCCTCCATGCTGGAACAGAGATCAAACAGTGTGTTGCCGTTGTTTTCGAGGAAGAAGCTGTAGTCTCGGGAAGAGAGAAAGTACGGCACGGGGAAATAGGTCCGCTTACCTTGATTCTGCCACTGGTTGTAGACAATGGTGTCAAGCAGATTCCCCCGCTGATCCAGGGTGTTGTAGCGCTCTCCGAAACCGTAGAAGGCCTCGCGATCCGGGCTGAAGAAGGTCTGGCGGAAGTGCTGCACCTCTCCTTCCCGGTCGCAGATCAGTACCGGCAGGGCTGCTTCCTCGAGTTTTAAATCCTGCCCCAGGGGGATGAGGGTAAGCAAACCGGACTCTTGAGAAATCTGCAGCTGATAGCCGGGAAGCTGATAGCTATCTGCCGTTGTTTGCTCAGATCTTCTTAACTTTTCGGGGGGAGAAGACGAAAACGTCCATTCGCACCCTAAACCACCGTCCTCCCTGGCAAAGAGCTCCAACCGGGGGTGCAGATCCGGGTGTGCCGTCTGATACCAGAGGACCAAACTCTCCTCATGCTCGACAGCCAGCAGCCGCTGAACAGGCACCTTCTGGTAAACCTCAAAAGAAAACTCTTCCGAAAAAACCCGGGAGGAGGCCGGATTGGCGATAAATCGGTAGCGGTACTGCTTTCCTCCCCCCACTTCCGGGAGGGCCGCCACCCAGCGGTCCTCGGTCTCCTCGGCAGACATCCGGCTTGCCGGCAGCACCTCTCTTTCATTTTCACTCTCATCCCAGAGCTCAACAGCCAGGTGATGGACCCGGCCCCTCGGGAAGGTAAGCGCCTTGAGAAAGACCGTCTCCCCTTGCACAGGTTTCCGGGGATGTTTCTCCTCCGGTTTGCTGACATAGGGATTTTCGGTGCCGTCCGGGTTGTGGAGAATGACAATAGATTGCGGGTTCTTTTCAGACATCATCTTCAACTGTTTTTGGATAAGGCGGAATGAAGGATTAAATACATGGCATGCGACCAGAGCAACGGGAGGGCGATCACCCCCCAATCCTCAACCCAGGTTTGATACTTATCCGGGAACAAAAGATGTCCGGAAACCTGCTCCGGGAGCTGCCCCTGGCTGTCAGCCTGGTCTTCCATCCATAAGAGCATCTCCAGGGCCCGGTTCTGCCTGCCGGTTCGGGCGTAGTGCCAGCCCAGCCAGCCGGCCAGCAGGACCCATTCCCCTCCCCCGTAGTAGGTGTCTTTGCAGAAGCGGTAAACCCCGCCTCCCTTGCGGACCAACTCCTGTTCAATCTCAGCAATCGTCCGGGAAAAAATTTCGTCATCGGGAGGCAGCAGGCCGTAGGGGGTGCTGGCAGCGATCAGGCTGGCATCGACCTCGTTATCAGGTACCGACTCCTTTCCCATCTCGAGATGCTTGACTAGCCTCCCCTCCAGCACACCGTGCCTAAGAATCAAATCCTTGATCTCTTGCTGGATTTTCACCAACTCAATCATTTCACATTCCAGGGGATATTCCACTGACAGCTGGGTGATGGCCTGCAGCCCTCCGTAGACCGCGCCCAGCGAATAAGTATGCAGGTAATCGGGGTTTTCTTCCCAGAGATCAAAGCAAGGCAGCCGGTAGGCGGCTTTCAGGTAGCGGCAGGTCAGTCCGATGCTTTCGGCCATCTCTTTCAGGAAGCCCGCATCCCCGGTCAGGCGGACATGCTCCGCCAGGGCCCACAACCAGGTGCCGTAGCCATCAATTTGAAAGTTTCCCCAGCCGGTGTCTTCCGGACCTTCTTCGCCGTTTAATAAATACCGGGTGTGTAAAAACTCCTGATCCTCCGGCTGTTTTCCCCGGGACAGTTTCTTCTCCAGTCGGGTGACTTTCTCCGCATAGCGCTTCAGGACATGATCCACCCACCGGAAGTAGGCCCGGCTGCTTTCGTGCTTTCCCACCTGGTCCATGGCATGAGCAATAAAGCTGCTGTCGCGCAGCCAGCAGTACTGGTACTGCTGAAAATTTGGGGAGGCCACGTATGCGCCGGAAGAGTCTTGATGGCTTTCAATCAATGCGATGCTTCGCCGGTACAGTGTGTTCTTTGCTGTCAATTTTGGCCCCTTTACTACCCTTTGATCCCACTCAGCCTGATGCTGCGGATGAAAAAGCGCTGAGTCAGCAGGAACAAAATCACTATCGGAATCAGGGTAATCACGGAAGCGGCCATCAGGGGACCCCAATCCGTAAAATATTGCTGTGATAAATACGATAAGCCCACCTGTAGGGTGCGGACCTCTTCCTTACGGAGCATGATCAGCGGCCACAGGAAATCGTTCCAAGCCCACTGGAAGGTGAGCAGGAACTGGGTGGCCAGGATTGGCTTGGCATTAGGCAGCAGCACATACCAGTAAAACTGCAGCGGATTGCAGCCATCTATCTTGGAGGCATCTTCCAGCTCGGGCGGGAAGGCCAAGAAAAACTGGCGCATCAAAAAGGTCGCATAAGCCGAGGTCAGCGCGGGCAGGATAATCCCGATATGCTTGCCTACCAGTCCCAGGTAGCGCATCAGGATGAAGTTGGGCACGATCACCACGCCGGCTGGAACAATAATCGAGGCAAAGTAGACAAAAAAGATCTTATCCCGGCCGGGAAAGCGCATCTTAGCAAAGGCATAACCTGCCAGCGAGCTGGTCACCACCTGGCCGAGAGACACGGTGAAGGCGATCTTGAAGGTATTCCACCCCAGGCGAAAAAAGTCGATATTCCTGCCCTCTTCCGACCATAAATCAGTGTAATTTTCCCACTGAATGGTCTCGGGCAGAAGCTTTGGCGGCAGGGCGAAGATTTCCGCGTTAGGCTTCAAAGAAGTGGACACCATCCACAGGAAGGGAAAAAGCATGATCACCGCTCCAATGGATATCAGCAGATAGGCCAACACTTTCTTGATTATCTTACGGTGCTTGTAGATCGAATTCATACTCTCATACCTCAGCATACACGAAACGCTTCCGCAGCCGCCATTGGATAAAGGTGATCAGCAAGATGATCAGAAAGAGGGCGATAGCCAATGTGGCGGCATAGCCCATTCTGAGGTTGCTGAAGCCCATTTCCCAGATATAGAATGCCAGTGTTGTGGTGGCCCGGGCTGGACCTCCGTCGTGGTCAAATCGCATGTTGTAGACAATATCAAATCCCTGGACCGCGCCGATAAATCCAGTGATTGTGACATAGAGGATTGCCGGGGAGATCAGCGGCACCACCACCCGGGTGAACTGCTGCCACCAGCGAGCGCCGTCAATTTTCGCCGCGTCCATCAGATCTTCAGGAATGTCCTGTAAGGCAGCCAGAAAGATGATCACCTTGAAGCCGAGATCCTTCCAGATGCTGACAATCGTGGCGGCCAGCAGCACGGTTTTGGTATTATTCAGCCAATCCACCGACGTTCCTCCCAGCGACCGAATCAGGTAGTTCAGGATGCCGTAATCCCGGGAGAAGATCCACATCCAGACCATGGCAATAGCCACCGAAGCAGAGATCACTGGCATGTAATAAGCCACCCGGAAAAAGGTGATCCCTTTGATCTGCTGGTTGAGCGCCATGGCTAAAAGCAGAGCCAGAAAGACGCCCACCGGCACCCCGACAAAGGTGTAGATCCCGGTGTTGACTAGAGCTTTCGAAAAGACCGGGTCAGCAAACAACCTTTGGTAGTTCGCCAGTCCGACAAAATTGGGCGGTTTGAGTAAACGCCAATCAGTGAAGCTGATTCCTACGGATGCCAGGGTTGAAAAGAGATTAAAAACCAGAAAGGTGAGGATTCCCGGCGCGATAAAGAGATAGGCCCAGAGCTGCTCCCTGTGCCGGGCAACCCAGGTTCTCACCCCAGAGAAAACCCGCTGAAATTTACTCATCTAGCTCGTTGTCCTCTTCAGAAAAACCAATAGGGGCGGAGTCCCCTCCGCCCCTTCCAACAGCATCTTCTAGTATCCGTTTTCTTCCAGAAGGGTATCCACGCCATCACAGGCCGCGGTCATGGCCTCCTCCACCCCCTGTTCACCCAGCAGTGCCAGTTCGAGCTCAGGCCAGATAATGCCATGGATCTCTCCCCAGAGCGGATGGGCCACGGGCAGTATGGCGTATTCGGTTGCATCCAGGAAATACTCGGCATGCTCCGGTACGCCGTTGGTGGACTCAATGAAGTCCTTCGCGCCCACCGCCTTGACAGGAGAAGTTTCGTACTCACCCGCCTGGCGGATCCGGGAACCTTCTTCCCCAGTCGCGAACTTGATGAACTCCCAGGCTGCTTCTTTCTGTTTGGAGGTTGACGTCATCGAGTAGGCATTACCAAACATGAAGGTAGCCTGCTTGTTGAAGCTTATAAAAGGCATCACGTCCCATTCAAAGGAATCCTCAATGTTTTCCTTGAAGGGGGTGATCGCCCAGGTCCCATTGGGCAGGATACCTACCCCGCCAGCCATGAAGCGGTCCCAGTCGCCGGATGCGGACAGCTCGGCTCGATCAGGAGCGATCTTCTGCTCGGGGTCCAGGGTTAGATCAACCATCAGCTGCAGTCCCTCGATTGCTTCTGGCGAGGTCAGACCACAGCGCCCCTCTTCATTGAGAATTGTACCCTCATTCTGGTAGACAAAGTTTGGCCACCAGCCCACTACATAACCAAACTGATCAATGATGCCGTCACCATCGACATCCTGGGTCATCTTTTGAGCTGCATCAACCAGATCATCCCAGGTCCAATCCTCGGTGGGATAGGGAATCCCGGCTTCGTCGAACATGGTCTTATTGTAGAAATTGATCACAATCGAAAAGGTGGCTGGCAGACCAGCCTGAATTCCAGAGTGCTGGTGCATCCGGACGGTGCTGGCGTAGTATTTGTCGAGATTGAAATTCTCTTTCTCAATGAACGGCGTCAGGTCTTCGAGCACACCCAGGTCCGCGTAACGGGCTTCTTCCTCGAAGTTCATTGCCAGCACATCGGGCAGATCATTCCCTGCTGCCAGGGTGGTGACCACTGTGAAGTAGTCAGAAAAGGAAATGTTCTCATAGGACACCTTGATATTGGGATAGGCTCCCTCGAAGGCATCCACCACGCCCTGCTCCACCTCAAGGTTATCCGAGGCAAAGAAGGACATCACTGAGATTTCTACCGGCTCGGCCTCAAAATCCCACACTGAGCCTTCTGCTTCCGGTTCTTCAGTTTCCTGTTCGGATTCTTCTGCTCCCTCGTCGGCTTCTTCACTCTCTTTGATTTCTTCGCTGATGCTGGAAACATCGGCACTGGTTTCCACGGCCTCCGGCTCCTGCTTCTCAGCCTCTTCGGGAGACGCTCCACAGGCGGACAGCGCCAGCAAGGCTAGCAGGACTGCGAAAAGTAAAATATAGCGGTTCCTTTGTTTCATTTTTTTCTCCTTGTGGTTGTTACATCCCCTCCTTACAACTTGCTTTTGGCTACTTCTGGCTCACCTCCTCACTTTATTCATTCATTGAATTATTCAGTACAAAAAATTTTACAGGACTACATCAGACATACGGACTGACAAAAATTTGTTTCAACACCAGGCAGGCTGCGCCTCGGGCCCAGACATCATCGCCCCAGGGTTCCACCCGGATCTCATAGCTGCCCCTCACAGCCGGCATCACCCGCTCTTTGACTGCCTCCACCATGGGCTGGAATAGATAGTCGCCCATGCGGGTGCCTTCTCCGCTGACGATCACCAAGCGAGGGCCCATCAGGGTGATCAGGTCTGCAATCTTATTCCCGATCAACTGGCCCGCGTCGGCCAGAATGGCCACGATGTCTGGATTTCCTTCCTCCGCCAAGGAAACAACTTCTTCAATCGTCTCAACTTTCTTATTCAGTGTTTGATTTGCCCGCTGGATGACAGCCGGCTCGCTGGCGTACACTTCCAGGCAACCCTGGTTGCCGCAGGAACAGACCGGTCCGTCCTCATCAATCACCAGGTGCCCGAACTCCCCTGCTCCGCCGGTAGCCCCCCGGAAGGGAACCCCGTTAGACATGATCCCCAGGCCGATCCCCCGCCCGATGGTGACGGTGATGAAATCGCGCTCGTCCTCCGCAGAACCAAAGAGGCTTTCCGCAACAGCAAAAGTATTGACGTCGTTGTCGATATAGACCGGGACATCCAACGCCGAGCCGATCTTCTGTCCTAAAGGAACATTCTTCCAGCCGAAAAAGGGTGAGTACCTCACCAGGCCCCGTTCATGGTCCACCACCCCAGCCAGTCCAACGCCGACCCCCATCAATTTGGCCCGGGGAATGTCCGCTTTTGCCAGGGTATCTTTGACAGCCTGGGAGATTTCCCGGGCTGCCTGATCAGGCTCTTTAGTTTGGAAAGAAATATGCTGCTGGGAGACCACATTGGCTTCCAAATCGGTAAGCGCGCAGATCAGATGATCCTCCATCAGCTTGATGCCAATGACATATCCCCCGCTGGGCTTGAGAGCTAAAAGAATCGGTGGGCGCCCGCCGCTGGAATCCCCCAGGGAAACCTCTTCGACCAGCTCCTCTTTGATCAGGTCGGCGGTGATCCCGGTGACCGTAGCCGGGCTGAGGCCGATGATCCGGGCAATTTCCGCCCGGGCAATGGGCCCGTCGCTCTTGATGATATTGAGAATCGAAGAGCGGTTGATGCCTCTGATTAGGTCGCGGTTTCCTATGGAAGTGGCCATATAGTTTGTTTATTTGGTGAATAAAGTTAATTAGATTATACACGGGCTTTTTGCTTTGTCAAGTCTTATTTGAAATATATTTTTGTCTGTTAAGCGTCCGTTCAACGTCATTTTCTTGAAACATATCCTCAATTAAATCTCCTCCCTCTCCAGTCCTTGAAGGGGCTGCCGCAAGAGTTCCTCTGCCCGGGGACGAGTAATCACATTCTCTGCCAGGGCACGAAGCACGAGCTGCTTCAACCTCTGGGGGCGCTCCGGTTCAATCTGTTCACCCGGTTCTTTCTTGTGCCAGTTTCGTTTGCGGATTTCAATAAACATCTGACGCATTTTTGACTGTGATATGATGCCCAAGTCTTTAGCGCGATAGATCCAGGCCTGCATGCTTAAGCCATACTTTTGTTTGAGGATCAACAGTTCTTTCACACTCAGATGTTGGCGGTTCCGACCCAACTCCTCAAAAACCTTGGGTTTGGGAGCCAGAAAAGCTCCGGCGAAGCGGTGTGCTGCCTTCTCCTCATCCAGGGCTTCATC
>Ga0207797_1002669_pt1 | contig 12280 bp, 8 predicted proteins | sample PRCRCaboRojoPR_6_FD_187275 | JGI IMG/M metagenome (GOLD analysis project Ga0207797, IMG submission 187275) | Marine sediment microbial community from Cabo Rojo, Puerto Rico - PR CR 10% Liquid 1 (SPAdes) | ecosystem: Environmental > Aquatic > Marine > Coastal > Sediment | place: Cabo Rojo, Puerto... | reverse complement strand
GCGAGACCGTGACCGTCAGCGTGGAGGCGCTGCCGTGGGTGATGGTCAACGGGGCCGCGCCGAAGACGCCGCCCTCCGTCGTCGCTGTCACAGAGCCCGATCCCCGGTCATATCCTTGAACCACCGCCGTGACAACGCCACTGCTAGTCCCTCCGCTCCCGGGGTTGATGGTGGCGGGTAGATCGGTCGTGAAGGTCACCGGCGTGCCGTCGGCCACGACGTTCCCCTGCGCGTCGCGCACCGTCGCGCTCACCGCAGTTGTGGCATCGCAGGCGATCACCGATGAGCCCAGCGTCACAACCACGTCCTCCGGCGGCCCTGGTGTGAACGTCACGTCAACCGTATCCGCCATCCCGTCGAACGTGGCGGAAACCGACGCCGCCCCCGTCTCCGTCCCGCTCAGCAGCACCACGGCCGAGCCACCCGTCGTCGTCGCCGTCACAGTCTCTCCAGAGACGGAGCCGTCGGTGAGCTGACCCAAGGTCGTGGTGAACGTCACGACGCTCCCGTCCGCTGCGTATCCGCCGGTGTAGCTGGCCGTGGCCGTCAGCGTCGCGGTGGCCTGCCCATCGGCGACCAGGGTGGATGGTTCGACCACCAGGTCAACCCGGGGCTCGCGGGCAGCGGCCGTGGACTGAGGATCCGCCGCGCCGCGGGGCAGGAAGTCTGCGGCATTATCGTCAGCATCATGGCCGTTGCCGCTCACCTCATCGCTGCCCCCCGGGCCCATCGTCGCCGCCGTCGAGCCGCCGTTCGCCTTCCGCTCGATACTGCCGCCGGCGACGGGATTGGTAATCGGCGTCCCCTCGGAGACGCTGGACGCCCCCCAACCCACCAGGTCGATCGTGTCCTCGTCCGTCGAGGCCTGCTCCATGGGGCCGAGACCGAGCGCCACGGCGTCGTCCTCGTCGAGTCCCATGGTCCCCGAGATCAGGGCGTCGGCCGCCGCCCGCAGTCCCCCGTCCCCCGCCCCCTCGGGAACCACGAGGTAGAAACCGCGAGCCGGGATGGTCGTCCCGCCGGGGTAGGCGCCGTCAGCCGTCTCGCCGAACCGCAGCAGCACCGTTCGTGTCACGCCATCGGCCCAATGCTCGAGCCGGTAACCGAAAGCCGCCAGGTCGACGGACTGGTCCGTGGGGTTGTAGAGCTCGACGAAGTCGTCGTCGGGACCACTGCCGCCCCCGCCGCTGTCAATCTGGATCTCGCTGATCACCAGCGCCTCGGTGAAGCTCGCGGAAGCGTAAACAGGTCCGGCTGCCGGTTCCCCAGCGACGCGGGACTCGCGCCGGGCGCGGGAAGCCGGGCTGGGTCCCGCGGCGGTGGTAGGGAAAGCAGACCGGGGCAGCAGCCAAAGAAGAGCCAGGGTAAGCCCCCCGGCGAGCACCAGCGCAATGGTCGTACGGACAAGTGGCGAATCGCGGCGTGCGTTCTTCATATCAGCTTTCTGTATGTCATCCGCTGATGACGTCGTCTGCTCATCCCGCCCCTCCTATTGTTTCGGTCTCCTGACCGAAGCGTCACTGCGCAGACACCAAGAATGACTGGCACCGCTGCGAGATCGTCGCCCCTTTCAAGGCTCCAGTGAAGCCGTTGCTACAACATCCCTTCTTCGTAGTGAGCGCTTGAGCGCTTCCAACGGCTGAAGCCGGCACTACAATATGCCTTCGTTCGTAGCGAGCGCTTTAGCGGTTGACTACACTCGCTGAGCTATTCCAGCGCCGACTCTCGGTTCCTCTCCGTCCCAAAAAAGGGCGGATGCTCCATCCGCCAGAGCCCATACAGGCCAACCAGGGCAGCAACACCCCCTCCGATGTAGCCCTCCACCACGGTCCCTCTCGTCACGAAGATGGCCAGCAAGCCGGCCACAAACGCAGCCACGTAGATGACGAGCACGGCCTCTCGCCGGCTCAGCCCCGCTCGCACCAGCCGATGCGAGACATGATCCCGACCCGGTGTGGTGAGGGGGTTTAGCCCCCGCCGCAGCCGGGAGATGAAGACCAACGCCGTGTCGAAGATGGGCACCCCCATCACCAGCACCGGAATCATCCACGCCACGAAGCTCACGTTCTGGGGGAAGCTGAGCTTAATCCCCGTGGCGGCCAACATGAAGCCCAGGAAAAGCGATCCCGAGTCACCCATGAAGATGTTAGCGGGGTTCAGGTTGTAGCGCAAGAAGCCAAGACAGGCCCCTAACAGCGCGATAGCAAGCGCCCCGACCAGATACTGCCCGCTGAAGGAGCACATCAGGGCGAAGTGAGCCGCGGCGATGGCCGCCACGCCCCCGGCCAGGCCGTCCATATTGTCGAGCAGATTGATCGCATTGGTAATGTAGACTACCCAGAAAACGGTCACCGCCAGACTGACCGCTGGGTGGCGGAAGGTGGTCACGCTGACTCCGCTGAGGTAGAGGAGCAGCGCTGCGCCAATCTGCCCCGCCAGCTTGACGAAAGCGTGCAGGCCCCAGCGATCATCGATCAGCCCCATGAACGAGACGCCGGTCGCCCCCACGATAATGGTGCCGAACTGATCGAACTTGTAGCGCTCGCCCAGCAGGAGAGCTGCCACCACCACACTCACCAGGATGGCGGCGCCCCCCAGACGCGGCACCGGTTGCTCGTGGATCTTCCGCGCCTCCGGCTGGTCGATGATGCCCATCCGTGGCGCCAAGTACCGCGCCACCGGCGTCGCTCCGATAGCCAGCACCAACGCCCCGGCGAAGACCAGCAGGTAGATCGTCATAGTGAGCCCCTGGATTGGTGCAAGGAAACCACGTGCCAGGAAGTCGAGATGCCGAGGTGCAGGGGTGCGGAGGTGCTGAGGAGCCTACTCCCGCACACCATCATCGATTCCCTCTCTTCAGAATCCATGGCTTCGAATTTCGGATCATATTTACCAATTTGCCCACCACATGGTCGTAGGTCCCGTGCAGCTTGTTACCTTCATCGTCGTCCAGATAGCCACACCGCACGGCGAAGCGGATCCACGTCTGCGTCTCCGCCGCCTCCGACTCCGCGTCGTTAAGCTTGCTGACGAAAGCTGCTTCATACCGCCGTTTTCGCCACGCCTCGGCCAGGTTGGCGCACACCGACCGGGAGGAACGCCGAATCTGATCTGTAAGCGAGTACGTCTCCTCTCGCGGGAATCGCTTCGACACCTCGAAGATGCGCATCGCCCCCTCAAAAGCCAACTTATAGACGTCGAGCTCCTCGTGACTCCGAATCACCCCAGCTCCCCCGCTCCTCTACCCCTCCGCTCCTCCGCTCCTCACTCCCCTGCTCCTCCGCCTTCCTGCAGCTGGGCCACCATCTGCTGTAGGGTATCCTGGTGCTTCTCAGGCGCCATCTGGAGCGCTTTCTCCGCGTGGACCAGTGCCGTGTCCTCCCGATCGAGCTGATTGTAGAGAATAGCCAGGAGCCGGTGGGTGTCCCAGGCATTGTCGCCGTTGGGCGACAGCTCAAGCGCCTGCTGGAGCGCCTCGACTCCCTTCTGGGGCTCTCCTACCTGGGCGTAGAGTGAGCCCAATACCCGCCAGGCTTGGACGTGTCTCGGCCTCAGGTCAAGCGCTTGCTCGTAGGCCTCTATGGCCTGCTCCAGTTCACCGCGCTGCCGCTGGATGTCCCCGACCCGCAACCAGACGTCCGTCTCCCTTGGACTGAGCTCCAGCGCCGTCTGATACGCCTCCAGAGCGTCGGTGATCATGTCCTGATTCGCATACAGGTCGGCCTGGATCGTCCACGTCTGATCGAAGCCGGGGTCCATATCCAGGGAGTACGAGATCTTCTCCTGTGCCAGCTCGAACTGCCCCACGGAGAGAGCCAGCAGGCCCCACTCATTCCACAGAATGGCGTTTTGCGGACTCAACGTGGTCGCGATCTCGTAGTTCCGGGATGCGCGCTCGACCATCTGCTGGCGCGTCTCCGCGTCGGTCGTCAGCTGGGCCCAGGTCCGGTACATTCGAGCCAGATTGGCGCTGTGATCGGTGTTGAGGGGGTTGATCTCCCGGGCTTCCTTGAGCGTCTCCTCCGTCTTCTGAAGAACTGAGCGCCGTTGTGTGGGATTCTCCAGGGTTTTTGCGTACTCGAGATAGGCCCGACCCAGGTAGAGATAGTAGAAATCCTCCTGAGGGGCGAGGTCGATGGCCCGTTGGTAGTGCTGGATCGCCACCGGCCACTGTCCCTTTCGTTCATAAGGGTTCGCCTGCTTATAGATGATGTCTGCTCGGATGGGATTCAGATTCGTCTTCACGGAAACAGCCCCGACGAGTAGAACGAGCACCGCCAGCACGATGACGCTCATACCCCCCACCGGCTTCAGCGCTCCCTTAGTCCCGATGAAGAGCACACCGCCGCCCACCAGAAGCGTGAAGACGATGAACTGGTAGTACAACGTCACCACACCCGCTATGCGGCTGGCTACCCCGAGGACGCCTTCCACGGTCTGCGGCCTGGCCCGCACCACAGAAGCGTGACGCCCGGCCAGGACCAGTGCAAACACCAGCCCCAGGCTCAGAGACACAAGGGCATAGACGGCAGACGCCATCAGCCAGTCATCCTTCCGCTCATCCAGCGCACCCCGCTTCGCCATTTGAGCGACAAAGACGACGGTGCTCATCACCCAGGTGAAGGCGAAGATCATCAAGGCCCCATACGAGGACCGTCCTCCCTGCGCTGGCAGAACCGTCAGGCTCCGCCACACGATTCTCGTGACATCCGTGAGACGCTCCGAGTTGGTGACGAAGTCGAAGAACAGCGTGCCCAGCATGAAGCCGCCGATGACGGAGGCCACCAGGGTGGGCCTGAGCCACGCCGGCAGCCTTCTCTCACCTCGCCTCGTTCTATTGCCGTAGGAGCTCGTCTCCTCTTCCTCCTCCTCTTGGAGCAGACCAAGCCCGATGACGACCATCAAGCCGGCGTAGCACCAGAAGGTGGTGCGGGTAGCGGCGATGGCGATGCCAAAGTTGATCTCGATGAAGTGCGCTACCATGGCGGACAGGAGCCCCATCAGCAGCACGAAGCGAGGATGAAGCTCCACGTTCGTCTCGCTCCCCCACTCCGAGAAGCCCCAGACCACCAGATAGAGGAAGATTCCCCCCACGATGCCGACGGGAATGGCCAGCCCGAAGAACTGCGGGCCAAGGGTCGGCATAACGATCACCGCCGCCAGAGCCGCCCCGCCGGCCATCAGCGCAAAGAAGGCCGTTCGACGCCAGTCATCGGGCAAGAAGCCCAGCTTCCGGAGGCCGAAGGTGAAGACGCTTCCGAACAGCCACAGGTAAGAGACGAACCCCAGGAATCCCCGGGTCACCCAGGCATCCATCGTCTCGTTGTGAGACCGATCGGGAGAGGCCGTGCGAGACTCGTAGTGTCCCAGCAGCGGCGGATAGTAGGCATTGTACGCCACGTACATCGACTCCGGGCCGTGCCCCACCAGAGGGCGCAGCGCGTCGAAAGGATCGACGTGACCCTGGGAATGTGTCTCCGTCGGCGGATACCAGATCTCTCCGCCCGGCATAATCAGGTCGAGAGCCCCCTGCCAGATCAGATTGCGCACCATGCCGGTGCCGCCCTCATACTCCAGCACGCGGCCCAGACGGTTGAGAGGTGTCTCCATGGCCCAGTCGTGCAGGGGGCCGCCGGGGTTGATGAGGAAGAAGAAGACCGCCACCAGGAGCACCGTTGCCAGCGCCCCGATCCAGATGCCGCGCCACCAGCCCCTGCTCAACGAGCGGCGCAGCGCCAGGAAGCCCAGAATCATCCAGACCCCCAGCCCGGCCAGCAGCCCCATCAAAGGGCCGCGGCTCTGAGTGTACCAGATGGCGATCAGCTGGACCAGGAAGACGAAGATGTAGACGGCAGCGCGAAGCACGTCGGCCAGCCCCGTCTCGACGTCAGTGAGAATGGAACGGAAGGCATCCACGACTCGGGAAAGGGTGGGCGGCGCCGCCATGATCATATAGGCGGCGACGAAGATGGCGTTTCCCATGTTAGAGGCCACACGGCGCGTCACGTTCCCGCCCCACGGCAGTGGGTCCAACTTGTTCCGCTGGACGAGGCCGTAGAGAGCGATGGGCAAGCTGTTCAGGATGATGACGGTCAGCAGCCGCTCCACCTGGGCCCGCGTCCGCAGACCCTGCAGGATCACCAGGAAGAGAACAATATAGGCCAGAGTGGTGTACGTGCCCTGCAAGCGCTGATAGGATCCAAAAAGGCTTACTCGGGGGTTGACGGAAAGGACAGTGCTGACCAGATAGACCGCAACAAGGAAGATGGTGGGGGCAACCAGAGGCGTCTGCCACGAGAACCCAATATCCCGCCGACCGTGAGCTCGCTCCTCGATGATCTTCACCAACCAGACTGCCGCCATCACCAGCGCCAGGGTTCGCAGTGTGGTCAGCTTGTCCGGCTCGAAGACGCGGCTCGAATAGACGTTGAAAAAGAGCGGCGTGATAATCACCGCCAGAAGCCAACCCATCTCCAACACTTTGTCGCAAAACTTGCTCAACTTCGTGGCATGCATCCGTATCCCCTCTTCAAACTCAGAGGTCGCTGCTCCTTCGCTGTCGTACTCTCCTCAAGCCCTAAATCGCAGTGGCGTTCCAGTCGTTGTCGCTTCTCGCAGCGCACTACAGCTCCAGTCAGTTCCGCGGCCCTCCAACCCCGCCGCCAGGTTGACGCTAGCCCACCCGGAGATCGCGGCATCCAGGACCGCCCTCCCATACCATATCTAAAACGATACCAATCGCTGATCGTTACGGGCCATCCCGAACGGAGTCGGCCCGTCAGGTCGAAAACGCTCCAGCGCGGCTTCTATCCCGTTGCTGTCCCCCTCGAGGACCCCTGTCGAAACCAAGACAAGGTCCGCCGCAGTCCCTCCTCGAAAGGCGTCGTCGCCTCGAAGCCCAGCAGGTCACGCGCTCGCGCCACGTCGGGGACGCGGCGACGGGTCTCCTCGAAATCCGCTCCGTAGACCGACGAATAGGGCACGTGCGTGATCTCCGAGTCCGATCCCGTCAACGCCACGATCCGTTCTGCCAGCTCATTAATGGTCGTTTCGCGGTTGGACCCGATATTGAACACGTGACCAGCCGCTTCCCGCTCCGTCGCGGCGCGAATCGTCCCCTCGATGGTATCGGCCACGTAGGTGAAACACCGAGTCTGCCGCCCATCATCGTAGATGGTCAGCGGTTCGCCATCCAGGGCCTGTGTGAAGAACTTGGCAATCACACTGCCGTATCCCTTGGGATCGACTCGGGGCCCGTAGGCATTGAAGTAGCGCACGACAGTGACGGGCAGCCCCTTCTGGGCATAGGCCTGCGCGAAGTACTCGTCAATCGCCTTGGCGTCGGAATACGACCAGCGGTTGACCGTGGTGGGGCCCAGCAGACGATCGTTGTCCTCGTGAAGAGGCACCTCGGTCGACTTGCCATAGATCTCAGAGCTGGAGGCGATGACAGTCCTGGCCCAATACTTGAAGGCCATCTCCAGGACATTCTCCGTGCCCCTCACGTTCGTGATGATAGCGTGGAGGGGGTCCTCCACCACGTACTTCACACCGACCACTGCGGCCAGATGATAGATCACGTCCACTTGACGCACCAGACGCTCCAGGGTGCTCGTGTCGAGGATGGAGCCGTTGACGAAATGGAAACGATCATTCTCCAGATGATGCTCGATGTTCGATACCTTGCCGACGGACAGGTTGTCAAGAACGGTGACTTCGTGCTTCTGATCCATCAATGCGTCGACCAAATTGGAGCCGATGAAGCCGGCGCCACCCGTGACGAGAATATTCATAAGCAATGTCCAGACGTGATCTGTGGTTGACAATCAGACGACGACTTGATGAAGCCCAGCCGTGCGTATGCCGTTGTCTACGGCCTCGATATATCATACCCAAGCCAACTCAAAAGTCAAGCATCAACTACCACTGGGGCACGGCGATCGCATAGGCAGCCGCCGTCGTTCAGAATGTTCGAGTTCTCTGTCTCGGGGACCTCCTTCGGCGTGGAACATCCCGGTCCTTCTCCGCTCTCGCCGGCGACGCCCTCAGGTTAACCCACGCTTCATTACTCCGCGCTCACCTCTACACAGCAAGGAACCCCGGCTCATCACCGGGGTTCCTCAGCCCGCCTCCTTCTGTCCCTATGCCGTTGAGGCCTGACGAGCTTCGGCCCGGGTGCGCAACCACTTCACCAACACCACGACGCCTCCCACCAGCGACGCGATGGAGACGATGGCCCCCGCCACGGCGGCGCTGATCACCGCGATGCGGTGCCGTTTCTCCCGCTTGAGCGCACGCCGTTCCGCCTCCCGCACCAACTCCTCCCCCAGGCTCTCCACGAAGGCCGGCGATGGGCGTACCGGTTCCATGCGAGCGTCCAAACGATTGGCCAAGTGGAGGAGGGACGTCAACTCGTCCCGTTCCTCCCGGCTCATATCGAGCTCCAGCTGGCGGGCGTCGCCTTCCTCCGCGTGGGCGGCCAGCGCCTGAGCCACAGCAGAAGCCCCTTCTCCGGCTCTAGACTCTCTCTCTTCTCTCATCGCCCTCACTCCCTACCGTCTAAGCCAGCCCCTCTAATTCGTCCGCCAGATCCTCACGAAGCGCCACCAGCGCCCGGTGATAGAGCGATTTGATCGCGCCCTCCGTCCGCTCCATCACCTCTCCGATCTCGGCGTTGGTCATACCCTCCACGTGCTTGAGGATGATCAGCTGCTGCCGGTCCGGGGCAAGCCGGCGCACCGCCTCGAGCAACACGTCCTCCTCGTCCATCTTCTCCGTCTTCGCCGCCGGCCCCTTCCGTCGGGGCGCCCTCAACACCACGTCGTCCAACGTGATCATCTTCCGCCGACTGTGATCGCGATGCCAGTTGGCTACCAGGTTGTGCGCGATTCGGTAGAGCCAGGCCGAGAAGGGAGCGCCCCGATCTTCGTACCCCTGAAAGTGATCCAGCGCCCGGTAGAACGTTCGCGCGGTCAGGTCCTCGGCGTCCTGATCGCTGCCCACGCGGTAGCAGATGTAGTTGTAGATCTTATCCACATACCGCTCATAGAGTGCACCGAAAGCCTCCGGCTCCTCCTTGGCCTGAGCAATAAGTGTCGAATCGCTCTCTTCACACATCATCGAACCTGCTTGCAATCCAAGCTGGTGGAAGAGACACGACAGGCTCTCAGCTACTAAAACACTGTCGCGCCCCCGCGGTTACGGTCACCCAGCGCACATCGACGGTCTCCAGTCAGCGCTCACTTCTACAGCTGAGGCCGGTTCGATAGCAGCGCTCGGCCTGAACTCGGCAAGTCACAGGAGACGCCGGACGGCCGTTCGTTACGACGAAGTGCGCTGAGTATACCAAAGGGTCGGGGTTGGGTCAACCGCCCCATCCGCGACGTGAGGACTGCCGAGGGTGCAGCCTGTTTGCTTGCGCCTGAAACCCGCTGTACAATGGATGAACGACGAGACGACCTAGAGCAGCCCGTCAACGGAGGATACACTATGCCAGAAGCAACGTTCCACTTTCCCGATGACTTCCGCTGGGGAGTCGCAACAGCTTCATATCAGGTGGAGGGAAACAATACCAACAGTGACTGGTGGGCGTGGGAACAGGAGCGGGAGCACATCGCGCAGGGTGACGCCTGCGGCCTCGCCTGCGACTGGTGGGCCAACGCCGAGGTCGACTTCGATCAGGCGGCCGCCTTGGGCACCAACGCGCTCCGCCTCTCCGTCGAATGGTCCCGGGTGGAGCCGGAGCCCGGCTCCTTCGACGAGCACGCCTTAGCCCGCTACGCCGAGATGGTGGAGGGCCTGCGCGGGCGGGGGATTGAGCCTATGGTCACCCTCCATCACTTCACCAATCCCCGCTGGCTTGCGGAAGACGGAGGATGGGCGGAGCAGGAGACCGTCGATCGCTTCGCCCGCTTTGTGGAACACGTGGTGGAGGCCCTCAGCCCCTCCTGCGACCTCTGGTGCACCATCAACGAGCCGAACGTCTACGCCTATCAAGGGTATCTGGCCGGCGTCTGGCCGCCGGGAGAGTCTGATCTCGGGGCAGCTATGTCCGTCATGCGAAACCTCCTGCTGGGTCACAGCGCCGCCTACCGCGTGATCCATGATCTTCAGCCCGAGGCGCGAGTCGGCCTCGCGCACAACATGCAGATCTTCGACCCGGCCAGGCCAGGTTCCCCCCTCGACCGGTTCGTGACCTCCGTCATCGACCGAACGTATAACCAGGCCATCCTTCGCACGTTGAAGCGGGGGCTCTGGGCGCCCCCCCTCGGTTTTGGCCTCGCGCTGAAGCTGCGCGGCACCCTTGATTGGATAGGCCTCAATTACTACACCCGTGAGCTGGTGGCTTTCGACCGTACGCGCTCCGAGACGTTCTTCAGCCGCCGCTTCCATGCCGACGACGCCGAGATGCTCGACGGCGGCTACGGGGAGTTCTATCCGCAGGGCATCATGCGGTGCCTGGAGCGGCTGGCGCGGCTCGACCTTCCCATCTACATCACCGAGAACGGCATTCCCGACGACGACGATGACCAGCGCCCTCGCCACCTCCTGAGCCATCTCCATCAAGTATGGCACGCCATCCAGCGCTGCTATCCGGTTAAGGGATACTATCACTGGACACTTGTCGACAATTTCGAGTGGGCCGAGGGTTGGACGCTTCGTTTCGGTCTGATCGCGCTGGATCCGGAGACGCAGACGCGCACGCCGCGGCAGAGCGCCGAGCTGTACGGGAACCTGATCAGGGCCAACGCCATCACGCCGCAGCTGATCGACACCTATGCTCCCGAACTGCGGCCTGAGCTGCTGCCGGGGCCCTCTCGGTGAATCCGCTATGCCAGCTCCGGCATAGGCAACAGCTCACAGCCTGCCGGTCGCTCTGGTAACCCTAGCGACGGTGGGGAACCAGGGATGACCCGAGTAGGGAGCCCGGTCATTCTCAGATCATCATGAAGGCCGAGGAGAAACAGACCTACTGCCCCCGCTGCGGTGCGGGGATGGAGACTGGAGAAGTGGGAGGACGCCTGCGCAACGTCTGCCCTGCTTGCGGGTTCGTCCTCTACCACAATCCGGTCCCTGGCGTCGGGATACTCGTAGAGATGACACCCCCTGGCGACCAGGGGACAGACCCCTCGGCCAACTCAGGCCAGGCCTCTGGGCCAGGGATTGTTCTCGTGCAGCGAGGCGAGCCACCGTTCAAGGGGTACTGGGCCCTGCCCGCCGGCTATATCGAGGCGGACGAGAGCGTTGAACAGGCAGCGATACGCGAATGCCGCGAGGAGACAGGTCTGGAGGTCGAGCTGCTGGAGCTCTTCGGCGTCTACTCCTTCCCCGAGGGGCCGGTTCAGAGCGGAATTATCATCTTCTTCCGCGCTCGTCCCCAGGGCGGGACGCTAAAGGCCGGCGACGATGCCCAGGAAGTCGGCATTTTCCCCCGGGATGCGCTGCCGGAGGACCTCGCCTTCCGCACCCACCGGGAGGTGCTGGAGCGTTGGGTGCGCAGTCGCTCCCCCGAGTTCCGTACGCAGGTGCCAGGAACCGTCATCCGGGAAGCCCGGCCGGAGGACGAGGAGCGCGTACTGGAGCTCCTGCCCTTGATCCCGGCCAATCAGGACATGCCCGCTCCAGAGAGAGAAGCGGCGGCGCAGCGCTTCCGCGAGAGCCTGGCCATTGACGTCCTCGTGGCGGAAGTGGATGGCCGGGTGGTAGGATTCCTCGTCCTGGCGTTCGTTCCCGCCCTCTCGGGGCTGCGCGCCCTCATCGACGATCAAGCCGTCGATCCCGACTATCGGCGGCAGGGCCTAGGCGCGGCGCTGGTTGAGGCCGCCATCCAGCGGGCCAGCCGGCGCGGAGCGACGCACCTCCTGGTCGATACCTCCCGGGGCGACTCCGCCGCGAGAGACTTCTATGAAGCCTGCGGCTTCGAAGCGGAGGGGATCGCTCCCCTGCGGATCCGCTAGATTGCGCGATCAGCGCTGTGCCAGCATCTCCCGAAAGCGGAGTGCGTCAGCCCACATCGAAACCTTGTTGAACAGAACGTAGGCCGCCTCGAAGGGGTCACACCACGCCCTACCCTGCTCAAGCTCGTCGTCGGTGTAGTTGTGATAGTAGCCGTCGATGCCGTGCAGCCGGACGTAGGCTAGTTCCCAGAAAACAGAAAGGGCAGCTTCCCAGTGAGAAGCCGCCCCGATGTGGCGGAGAGGGTGGGATTCGAACCCACGGAGCCCGAAGGCTCACGCGCTCTCCAGGCGCGCGCAGTCGGCCGGACTATGCAACCTCTCCG
>Ga0207797_1002668_pt1 | contig 12290 bp, 9 predicted proteins | sample PRCRCaboRojoPR_6_FD_187275 | JGI IMG/M metagenome (GOLD analysis project Ga0207797, IMG submission 187275) | Marine sediment microbial community from Cabo Rojo, Puerto Rico - PR CR 10% Liquid 1 (SPAdes) | ecosystem: Environmental > Aquatic > Marine > Coastal > Sediment | place: Cabo Rojo, Puerto... | reverse complement strand
GCTCGCAGAGCGCGAGGATATGATATACAAAGGGACGGCCATTACCCGGGGGGCCGGGACCGCCGTTGTGGTGGCGACCGGGATGGACACGGAGCTGGGGGCTATCTCCTCGCTCGTCGAGCAGGCCGAGGAGGAGGCCACGCCCCTTGAGGAGCGCCTGCAGGAGCTGGGCCGGCGCCTCATCTGGGTCACTTTGACCATCGGCGCTTTTGTCGCGGTCGCTGGCGTGATCGCCGGTAGGGACCTTTTCCTGATGATTGAGACGGCGATCGCTTTGGCCGTGGCCAGCATTCCGGAAGGGCTGCCCATCGTGGCGACTATCGCCCTTGCCCGTGGGATGTGGCGGATGGCCAACCGGAACGCGCTGATCAATAAGCTCTCGGCCGTGGAGACGTTGGGCGCGACCAACGTGATCTTGACCGATAAGACCGGCACGCTCACCGAGAACCAGATGACGGTGACGAAGGTGGTCCTTCCCGTGGGGGAGTTCACCGTCACCGGTGAGGGGCTGAAGCTTGAGGGCAAGTTCAAGGAGGACGACGACCGGGTCGATCCCGGGGAGAACGGGATCCTCCACCGGGCCCTAGAGGTCGGTGTGCTGTGCAACAACGCGGCCATTGAGGAAGGGGACGACGGCGCGCAGGCCGAGGAGGCGATCGGCGACCCGATGGAGGTCGCACTGCTCGTCGCCGGGCTGAAGGCCGGCATCGACCGGGATGAGCTTCTGGAGCAGATGCCGGAGGCCCGGGAGGTGGCGTTCGAGCCCCGAGTGAAAATGATGGCCACGTTCAACGAGTCCGATTCGGGCTATCGCGTCGCTGTCAAGGGAGCGGCGGAGGCCGTGCTTGACGTCTCCTCCCACATCGTCACCGCTGATGGGAAGCGAGAGTTGACCGACAAGGACCGGGAGGAGTGGCTGAGACAAAACGAGCAGATGGCCGAGAATGGCCTTCGCCTGCTGGCGCTGGCATCGAGGGAGGCCGAGACGATCGAGACCGATCCCTACCAGGATCTGACGTTCTTGGGTCTCATCGCCCTGCTCGATCCGCCCCGCAGCGAGGTCAGACCATCGATCGAGGCTGCACAAGGCGCGGGGATCCGTGTGGTTATGGTCACCGGCGATCAACCTCCGACGGCGAAGAACGTCGCGCTGGCCGTCGGTCTGGTTGAGGAGAACGACATTCAGGTAGTGCGAGGCAGCGACCTTCGCGAGCTAGACTCGGCCTCCAAGGAGGAACGGCAGCGGATGGTGGAGACGAACATCTTCGCCCGGGTCGATCCAAAGCAGAAGCTGGATCTGATCTCGCTCCATCAGGATGCGGGCGCGATCGTGGCGATGACGGGCGATGGGGTGAACGACGCCCCCGCGCTCAAGAAGGCCGACATCGGTGTGGCGATGGGTGAGCGAGGCACGCAGGTGGCGAAAGAGGCCGCCGATATGGTGTTGAAGGATGACGCTTTCTCGACGATCGTGGCCGCGATCGAGCAGGGGCGCACGATCTTCAACAACATCCGCAAGTTCGTGCTCTATCTGCTCTCGTGCAACGTCGCCGAGATCATGGTCGTGTCGCTGGCCTCGATCGTCAACGCTCCCCTGCCCATCCGCCCGTTGCAGATCTTGTTCCTGAATCTCGTGACGGACGTGTTCCCGGCGCTGGCGTTGGGCGTGAGCGAAGGCGACCCCGCGATTATGGATCGTCCGCCGCGCGACCCAGATGAGCCGATTATGACGCGACGTCACTGGACCGCGGTCGCTGGATATGGAGCGATGATCACGGCTGCGGTGCTGGGGGCGCTTGCCCTGGCGCTCCAATGGTTGGGGATGGCGCAGGAGCGGGCGGTGACGATATCCTTCTTGACCCTGGCCTTCGCTCAGCTTTGGCACGTGTTCGATATGCGCGACCTCGGTTCGAGCTTCCTGCGCAATGACGTGATCCGCAATCGCTATGTCTGGGGCGCGATCGCGTTGTGCGCGTTGCTTCTGTTGGTCGCGGTCTACGTGCCTATCCTGGCGGACGTGCTCTCAGTGGTCGACCCTGGCCCGGAAGGATGGGGCCTGGTGTTGGGGATGAGCGTGCTCCCCACGATAGTGGGGCAGGTGCTGCGTCAGAGATCGATTCTTTGAGAATAGGAAGCAAACGTAAACGGATGACAAAGACGTTGAAAGGAGTATTGTGAGACGTAATTCAAGACAACGTGAACCCGAGCAGCAGCCACAGGATCCTCTTCGTTCGACGCGGTTCGGCTGCAGCTTTAGTAGAATCTTTATTTGGTTGCTCCTGCTGGCCATCATTGCCCCCTGGGTGTGGAGCCTGGTCAGCGATCAGTTCTCCGGCCCACCCCAGATCGATTACACAAAGTTTCGAGCGCAGGTGAGGGCGGGGAACGTGGAACAGGTCACCGTACAGGGAGAACGGCTCGAGGGCGAGTTCGCTGAGGAGGTCGAAAGGCAGACGGAGGAGGGAGAGACCGAGACGATCACCGAGTTCATCACGTTTCTCCCATCCTTTGGAGACGAGGAGTTGCTGGGGCTCCTAGAGGAGCAGGGCGTCGAGGTGCGCACCCAATCGACGGACACATTCCCCTGGGGCACCCTCCTTCTGAACCTGATACCCATTGGGCTGATGGTCGTCCTCGGTTACCTGTTCTTCACTCGGATGCGGTCCCAAGGGCAGAGCATGATGTCGGTCTTCTCAATGCGGGAGAGTCAGGCCAAGCCTTACGATCGGGAGGATGAGCGGACGACGTTTGACGACGTCGCGGGTGCCAAGGGACCAAAGAAGGAGTTGCAGGAGATCATCGAGTTTCTGAAGACGCCGGAGCGATTTGAGCGCCTCGGCGGCGAGATCCCCAAGGGTGTGTTGCTGGTAGGCCCTCCCGGCACGGGCAAGACCCTGTTGGCCAGGGCCGTCGCCGGAGAGGCGGACGTTCCCTTCTTCAGCATCACGGGCTCCAGTTTTATGGAGATGTTCGTCGGCGTCGGTGCTTCTCGGGTGCGCGATCTGTTCGACGAGGCGAAGAAGGCGGCTCCTTCGATCTTGTTCATCGACGAACTGGATTCGATCGGGCGGCGACGGGGTGCCGGGCTGGGTGGCGGTCACGACGAACGGGAGCAGACGCTCAACCAGCTGCTGGCCGAGATGGACGGCTTCGAGCCGAACAAGGGCATCATCGTGATGGCGGCGACCAACCGCCCGGACATTCTCGATCCCGCCCTGCTGCGACCCGGCCGCTTCGACCGGCGGATCACGGTCGATCTGCCGACGATGGAGGCCCGGGAGGATATTCTGAAGATCCACTCCCGAAACAAGCCCCTGGCGGATGACGTTGACCTCAGGCGGGTTGCGCGGGGCACGCCCGGGTTCAGTGGAGCCGATCTCGAGAACCTTTTGAACGAGGCCGCTCTCCTGGCTGCGCGTAAGGATCGGGATAAGATCCATCGCGCCGAGATCGAGGAGGCGCGCGACAAGGTTCTGATGGGCCTGGAGCGAGAGAGCCTGGCTTTGACGGACGAGGAATGCAAGCTGTTGGCCTACCACGAAGCGGGTCACGCGCTGGTTGCGGTCGCGCTCCCGAACGCCGATCCCATCCACAAGGTGACGATCGTGCCGCGGGGACGTGCGATGGGCGTCACGCAGCAGCTGCCCGAGCGCGACCGGTACATCTACGCGCGACCCTACCTGATGGATCGGATGGCCGTGATGCTCGGTGGACGGGCGGCGGAACGGGTGGTGCTCGATACCACCACGAGCGGCGCGGAGAACGATCTCAAGCAGGTCACACAGCTGGCCCGTAAGATGGTGCTGAACTGGGGTATGAGCGAGCGACTGGGTCAGGTCGCTCTCGGCGGAGAAAGCCAACAGGTCTTCCTGGGCGAGGAGATCGCCCAACGCCGAGAGTACAGTGAAGCGACCGCTCGGGAGGTTGATAAGGAGGTGAAAGCCATCGTCCAGGAAGCTTTTGAGAGCGCGCTGGACACACTCCGGTCGCGGCGTGATCAGCTGGACACTTTGGCTGATGCTTTGATCGAGCGGGAAGAGATCCCGGGCGACAAGGTGCTAGAGATCGTCGGGGAGGAGCGGAAGGAAGAGGTGGAGACGGAGTCAACAAAGACAGGGTGCGTTAGCTGAGACTCGGCACTCGATAGGGGGATTGGCTATGACCATTGATATCGCGCTGTTGCTAGGCACAATCGTCGTTGCGTTGGTCCTCTTTTCGATCGAGAAAATTCCCGCCGATGTGATCGCTCTGGCGGTGCTGGTCTTTCTTGTCTTGGCCGGTCTTCTGCCCGCAGAGCGGGCAGTGGAGGGGTTTGGCAGCGACGTATTCGTGACGATTATGGGCCTGCTCGTCCTCAGCGAGACACTGTCTCGCACCGGCGTGACCGATTACGTAGGAATGCGGATCGTCCGTTGGACCAATAGCGGCGAGAGCCAGCTTATTCTACTGATTATGGGGGCTGCGTTGGTTCTGGGAGCCTTTATGAGCAACACGGCGGCTACCGCTTTCTTCATCCCGATCGTGATCGGCCTTGCGAGGCGGGCGGAGAAGAGCCCGGCCAAGTTTCTCATGCCGCTGGCGTTCGCCTCGATCCTGGCAAGCTCCATCACCCTCATCAGCACGTCGACCAACATCGTCGTCAGCGGCTTTATGAGCGACTATGATATGTCTCCTCTCGGGATGTTCGAGCTGTCGCCCGTGGGTGTTCCGATCGCGCTGGTAGGATTTGGATACCTGTTCTTTCTGGGCCGACACTTGGTCCCCGATCGATTCCGCCCAGAGGAGTACCAGGAGTTGAGTTCTAGGCTCTACCTGACGGAACTCCTGGTCCTGCCGGAGTCGTCTCTCGTGGGAGAGACCCTGAAGTCGTCCAATCTTGGGCAGGATCTCAACCTGAACGTCCTGCGCATCATACGAGACAGCCGCCGATACATTCTCCCCAAGGCGTCCACCGATCTGGAGGCCGGGGACGTGCTGTTGGTCGAGGGGAGTCGGAGCAACGTGTTGCAGGTGAAGGAAATGGCCGGTGTGGAGATCAAAGCGGACTATGAGCTTGCGAATCCAGAGACCTCAGACGAGGATATCGATCTCACGGAGGTCATCCTGATGCCGGGTTCGCCGTTGATCGGGCGGACACTGAAGGGCCTGCGGTTCCGTCAGAACTATGGACTGCAGGTGCTGGCCATCAACCGGCACGGAGAGACGCTGAGACGAAAGCTGAGCCAGATCCGGCTGCAGACGGGCGATTCGCTCATCGTGCAGGGCGATCGCGCTCAGATCGAGACGTTGGAGAGTCAGGACATCTTCCGTGCGGTTGATACGATCGAGCGCGCGGGGCCCAGGAGAAAGCGAGCGTGGATCGCGGTCACTATCTTCGCCAGTGTTCTGGTGATCGCCACGCTGGAGCTGATCTCGCTGCCGGTGGCGATGCTCATGGGAATGGTCGCCGCTTTCCTGACCCGCTGTATCACGCCGGCGGAGGCCTACAGTCGCGTCAGTTGGAACGCGCTGATCCTGATCGCCTCGATGTTGGGGCTCGGAGTTGCGATGGAGGTCACGGGAACGGCCGAGTTTCTGGCAGTGCAGATCGTGGAGCTGATCGGGCGGTCGAATCCAGTCTGGCTGCTATCTGCGTTCTTTGGGCTGACCGTCTTGTTGACCCAGCCGATGTCGAATCAGGCAGCGGCCGCCGTCGTGCTTCCCGTCGCTGTCGAGACGGCGAACCAGCTGGGGCTGAACCCGCGCAGCTTCGCCATTATGATCGCCTTGGCGGCCAGCTGCTCGTTCCTGACGCCACTGGAGCCTGCCTGCCTGTTGGTCTACGGCCCAGGTCGGTACCGGTTCTGGGATTTTGTCAAGGTCGGTGCGCTGCCGACGGTGTTGATCTATCTGATATCGATCGCGATGGTTCCCTGGCTCTGGCCGGTGCATTGAGAGTTAGGATGGCAGATAACCTGTGATGGATGGGATCTTGAGTCTGAATGAGCTGTTCGCTCAATCGATCATCGCTGCCGCGCGGGTGTTGATCGGTCTGCTCGTCTTTCTCAGCTTCTGGGTGCTCAGCGCGATCGGCTATCGAATGGTTCGTCGTTTCGGTGCTCGGGGCCGCTTGAAGCCCGATGTCCGCGAGTTGCTTGAGCAGACGGTGAGGATTGTTTTGCTCCTCATCGGGGCGGTGACGGCCCTGGGTACGGCCGGCATCGACGTGCTCGCCCTCGTCGCCGGATTGGGCCTGACGGGGTTTGCGATCGGCTTCGCGCTCCGGGATGCGATCTCCAATTTCCTGGCGGGCGTATTGATCCTGGTCTACGAACCGTTCGCGCGCGGCGACCACATCGCGGTGTCGGGCCAGAAAGGCTTGGTCAGAGAGATCAACCTGCGGTACACCGTTCTGGATGGTGAGGGAGAGCGTATCCTTGTCCCGAATGCGCAGCTGTTCAGCCACGTGGTTGTTGTCGCAGAGGAGAAGACACTGTCAACCTGAGAGAAGAACACCACAGGGTAGGAGTAGGAAGGCGTCTGATTGGTAGACACAAGGAGGTTGCTGATGGCAAAAGAATATCCGATTGGAGAGGGAAAGGTGAAATGGGTGTCGACCGAATGGCTGGAGGAGCGTCTGGAAGACGTCGGCCTGACGATTTTGGATGCCCAACCCGATATTCACGACTACATTCAGGAGCATATCCCGAATGCGATCTACGTCAAAGAGGGGCTGTTCCGCGTGTCCAAGCGGGGCTTGCCAGGCCAGTACGTCCCTCCCGCCGTCGCCGAGAGTATATTCCGTCGTCTCGGTCTCAAAGCCGACGTGCCGGTGGTGGTCTACAGCGGCGTGGGGGCCTACAAGGGCTGGGGAGATGGTCTGGGACAGACGATGATCGCCTACACGTTGGCCCGCTTCGGCCACGAGAATGTCTACGTGCTCGACGGCGGGATCGACAAGTGGAAGGAGGAGTCGCGCCCGCTCTCGCAGGTGTTCCCCGAGGTTGAGGAGTCCGAGTTCGGCGTCGAGGTGCATCACGAGTATTTCCTCGAGTACGAAGGGTTCAAGATGATGAAGGATCGCGAGGACACGATCGTGCTTGACGCCCGCCCGCCCGAGGTCTACCAGGGGCAGGGCCCCTGGATCAAACCCGGTCACATCCCGGGTGCGATCAACGTACCGTGGAAGCGGTTTATGGATCCGGACAACCCGAAGCTGCTCCGACCGGACGACGAGATCGAGGCGGTCCTGGAGGAGTTCGATATCACGCCGGACAAGACCGTGATCTGCTCCTGCGGCACGGGCCGTGAGGCGACCAACGAGTTCTTGCTGTTCAAGTGGTACCTGGGATTCCCCAAGGTCAAGCTCCACGAGGGGGCGTTCACAGAGTGGAGTTCCTATCCCGCGAACCCGACGGTGACTGGAGAGAGTCCACGGTAGCTGTTCTGTTGGAGGTAGAAGTACCACAAGGAGGTACTTGTATGCTGTTTGAACGCGTCGAGTCGAAGGGGCTGGCTCACTATTCGTATCTGATCGGCGATGGGCGTGAGGCCGTCGTGATCGATCCACGCCGCGACGTTGACGGCTACATCGACAAGGCCAGCAAGGCGGGGTTTCACATCTCCCGCGTTCTGGAGACGCACCGCAATGAGGATTATCTGATCGGTTCCGTGGAGCTGGAGGCGCGGACGGGCGCCGAGATCTGGCATGCGGACGATCAACTGGAGTACCAATATGGTCGGCCGGTCGAGGACGGACAGACGTGGAAGGTCGGTCGCCTGGAGATCCAAGCGATTCACACGCCCGGCCATACCCCGGGGAGTATGAGCTATCTGCTCCACGACCCCGAGGGCGCGCCGTGGATGGTCTTCACGGGCGACGCGCTGTTCGCCGGCGACGTGGGACGCGTGGACCTGATGGGCATCGACGCGATGGAGTCGATGGCGGGCGATCTATATGAGAGCCTATTTGACAAGCTGCTCGCGCTGCCCGACGACGTGATCGTCTGCCCGGCCCACGGATCGGGGTCGGTCTGCGGCAGTTCCATCGCCGAACGGGTCTGGACTACAGTCGGGCTGGAGCGCCGTCTGAACCCGAAGCTGCGCTACACGGACCGGGACGCCTTCATCGAGAACGTGGCCGAGAAGCTGGAGCGTCCACCCTACTTCCGCCGGATGGAGGTCTTGAACCTGGAGGGGCCGCGCATCCTGGGAACCCTCCCCATCCCCACACCGATGGGGGCGGATGTGTTTGCAGAGCAGGCGGGTGAAGGCACCGTGGTCGATACGCGGATGGAGCTGGGATTTGGGGCCGCACACGTGCCGGGCGCCCTGTCGATCTGGCAGGGGGGGCTGGCGAGCTTCGCCGGCTGGTTCCTGCCCTACGACGAGCCCCTACTGCTGGTCAACGAGACCGACGACCCATCCGAGGCGGTCAGGACGTTGCTACGCTTGGGGTTTGACGACATCGCAGGGACGCTCTCGGGTGGTATGCTGACCTGGCATATGGCGGGGCGGCGGAGTGAGGCGATCGAGATGGTCAACGTGCAGGAGCTCTGTCACCTGCTGGATGCAGGAGAGGAGGCCTGGGTCCTCGATGTGCGGAGCGACGAGGAGCTGGAGGAGGAAGGGGAGATTGTGGGGGCAACCCACATTCACGTCACCCAGCTGCCCGCGCAGATACAGCGGGTTCCGAGAGGCCGGAAGGTCTACGTCTTCTGCGGGAGCGGTCTGCGGTCGATGATCGGGGCCAGCTTGCTGCGGCAGAAGGGTGTGGAGGACGTCGCGGTCGTGCTGGGTGGGCTTGCCGGTTGGACCTCGACGACCTGCCCGATCGACTTGGGTGAGTAGAGCGGTGTATGTGGTAGTGTGTCTCGTTGAGCCTTAGGGTATGGGTATAGGAGCGGTTCAGCGGGACAGATGTGGCAAACGGGAGGTACAGCGATGGGTTTTCAATTCGTTCCGGAAGGGGAGATCCAGATCCCGGAGATCGAGTTCACAGATGAGGTGGAGTTGCCGGTCGATGACAGCGCGGTGCTCGTGATCGACATGCAGAACGACTTTGTGAAGCCCGATGGTGAACTGCGTGTTCCGGCGGCTGGAGAGACCGTTCCCACCATCCAGCGACTGCTGGAGAACGCCCGGGAGAATGGCGTGCGCGTGACGTACACGCAGGATACCGAGGTTGAGGACGCCCCTGAGTTCGAGGTCTGGGCGAAGCATTGCCAGCAGGGGACCTGGGGCTGGGAGATCATAGATGAGCTTGAGCCAAAGTCCGAGGAGAGCGTGATTCGCAAGCATCGCTACGACGCGTTTTACAGCAGCAGGCTCGATCATCTGTTGTCAAGAGTATGGAAGCTGGAACATCTAGTGATCGTGGGAACAATAGCCAATATCTGCGTTCTCCATACCGCTGCCTCCGCTGGGCTGCGATACTTCCATATCGTTCTGGCGGCGGACGGGATCTCGGCGCTGAATGAGTTCGATCAGGCGGCCACATTGCGCCAGACCTCGTGGCTCTACAATGGAGACGTCGTCCGCAGTGTGGACGACATCACGTTCATCTGAAGTGATTGAGTAGAGAACGTCTAGGAGGGGCGAGTGCGTGAAATTCTGACATCGGCGATCGAGTTTCTCGTTCCAGCTCTCGAGGCCATTGGGGCTTTGATCATCACCGTGCAGGGGTTCTGGACTGCGATCCAGTACTTCTATCGATTCTTTGGACGAGAGACGCTTGAGGTCACGCCCCTCCGCCTTCGTCTGGGACAGAGCCTGGTGATGGGGCTGGAGTTTCTGGTGGCGGCCGATATCCTCCGGACGTCGGTCTCCCCCTCGTGGGATGAGATCCTTCAGCTGGGCGCTCTAGTTGGGCTTCGTACGTTGCTCAACTATTTCCTTGAACGCGAGTTGCAGGCGATGGACGAGGAGATTTCGGACCACGCTGTCGAGAATGAGGAAGAAGGTTAGTCTGTCTGGAAATGACGGATTGTTTGTGAATGAAACCAGCCACTGTGTCTTTCGCATGAAGGATTACGATTGGCGACAGGGGGCTGGGGAGAATTGAGGAGGTAGTGAAAATGGTGGACACGACGGATTTTGACGTGGAATTCAACGTCGAGGTGCCGAGTCTGAATCCGGAGCTACAGGATGAGGTGGTGGCGAGGTTGCTCGAACTGCGTGAAGGCCATACGGATATGATCGGAGCTGCGGTTGGCGTGGAGAAGGTGGCCGATGCAACCACACCTTACGGATACAAGGGCCGGATCGTGGTCTATATGCGCTCGAAGAACATCGCAGCGGTCGAGAAGGGGGACACCGCCGAGGCGGCGTTGATGGAGGCGATGGATGCCGTTGAGCGACAGGTCCACAAGCGCCGCGAGAAGCTGAGCGAGCGCTGGAAGCAGCCCTAGAAGCCGGATCGAGTGAAAACGGTTCTGAGATCGTGGTTCTGCTGCTATGGGAGCCCTCTATGGCTGTCTAGGCCGCTGAGAATGAGTGAACGGCCGGGTTCTTATGGGATTCTTGTGGTTCTAGGGTTTAAATAATTGCGATGAAGTGGTATAATAGTAGGGCTTAGGAAAAGAACATTTTAGGAGGAGGAAGAAAAAAGGATGCCACGAATTTCTGGAGTTGATTTACCTCGCGATAAGCGGGTAGAGATCGGGTTGACGTACATCTACGGGATCGGCCGTTCGCGAAGCAACGAGATCCTGGATCATGCGGGCGTCGATCCAGACAAGCGCGTGCGGGATCTCACCGACGAGGAAACCTCCCGCTTGCGTGAGTTTATCGACAGAAACTACCGCGTCGAGGGTGACCTGCGCCGTGAGGTGCAGCAGAACATCCGACGCTTGAAGGACATCGGCTGCTATCGTGGAATTCGACACCGCAAGGGCCTGCCGGTGCGTGGGCAGCGGACGCGAACCAACGCCCGCACACGGAAGGGGCCGCGCAAGACGGTGGCCGGACGCGGACGCAGTCGTGGCTTGAAGAAGAAGTAGTCTTTCCGCAAGAGTTCGGATAGCCCCAACAAGCCATATCGTGGGAGCCCCAATACCGCGAAGACGTTGACAATAGCTGTGGAGCAAGCCCGTTTCCACGAATGTGATTTTGGGGAGGAGGTGGAATACCTCCCGTTTTGCGGTGCCTGGGAAGCGAAGTTGTTTGTATTCTGCCTGCAACGGCGAGTCGTAGAGTTGCAGTAAGTCTGCGAGGGATACGTCTATTTGATGAGAGTGCGTGAGAAAGAGTCACTATCGGAGAGAATTGAATATCTGCGCGAAGAGGCGAAGGAACAGGGGTACCTGACCTTCGATCAGATCTTGGAAACCGTGCCCGAAGCTGAAGACAACCTCGGTGCATTGGAAGACCTGTTTACGGAGCTCTACGCGGAAGGGATCAGCGTTTACGAAAACGCCGAGGAGTGGGCCGAGGAAGAGATGGGCGATATGTATGATGAAGAACTAGAGGAAGAGGAGTCATCTGACGCTCCTGATTTGAGTGGGATCTCTTCGAGCAACGCGGTGAGTCTCTATTTCAAAGAGATGAGCCACGTGCCTCTCTTGACTCGAGAGGAAGAGATCGAACTGGCGAAGGCAATGGAGCGAGGCGAGGAAGCCGAGGAGCGGCTTGCAGAGAACAACGTCGATCCGGATGAGCGGGAAGAGCTCCGACGGCTCGTGCAAGAGGGCAAGGACGCCCGCGCTCATCTGATCAAAGCGAACACACGCTTGGTTGTGAGTGTGGCGAAGAAGTACCGCGGACACGGGATGCCATTCCTGGACCTGATCCAGGCGGGCAATCTCGGCCTGATCAAGGCGGCGGATAAGTTCGACTATCGGAAGGGGAACAAGTTCAGCACGTACGCCACGTGGTGGATCCGGCAGTCAGTGACCCGAACCCTCGCTCAGCAGGGAAGAACCATCCGAATCCCCGTCCATATGAGCGATCGGATTCGGAAGCTCTACAAGACCTCACAGGACCTAGAACAGGATCTCGGTCGGCGTCCTACGCCGGAGGAGCTGGCGGAGGAGATGGGAATGGAGCCTAGCAAGGTGCGTTGGCTCCTCCGAATCTCCCGTCGGGCTCTGTCGCTAGAAAAACCTGTGGGTGAGGAGGAAGAGACAGAGCTGGGCCACTTCATCGAGGATGAGAGTGTGCCCTCTCCCTCGGAGACGGCGGAGCAGCGCCTGCTGCGAGAGAGTCTGGAACAGATGATGGGTTCTCTCACGCCGCGCGAAGCTCGAATCCTCCGTCTGCGTTTTGGTCTCCACGATGGGCGAACCTATACCTTGAAGGAGATCGGGGACAAG
>Ga0207797_1002667_pt1 | contig 12294 bp, 11 predicted proteins | sample PRCRCaboRojoPR_6_FD_187275 | JGI IMG/M metagenome (GOLD analysis project Ga0207797, IMG submission 187275) | Marine sediment microbial community from Cabo Rojo, Puerto Rico - PR CR 10% Liquid 1 (SPAdes) | ecosystem: Environmental > Aquatic > Marine > Coastal > Sediment | place: Cabo Rojo, Puerto... | reverse complement strand
GAAGAGGAGTCGGCCGACGAGCGTGCTCTTGCCGTGGTCGACGTGGCCGATGATGGCCAGGTTCTGGTGCGGTTTGTCGCTCATTGGTGTCTCACGCGCGGAACGCGCTGTATCGGTGACTATGGCCGGATTTCCGTAAAACGATTTCGATACGTGGGCCGCCGAGACCGCCACGACGCGGCGTTCTGGCACGCGTTGACACGACACGGCGTCGTGCGGTGCGCCGCCGGGTCCTCGCCACCGCCTCGCCGGGCCCGCCCGGTCACGGACGCCGCCGTCGCTGTCGCGGTGGCTCTCCGACCTCCGCCGACGGGCGCGGGACCACCGTGGCGTGACGCGGTCGCCGCGTCACTCGAGCGGCGGGAGCCGCCCCACGTCCGACAGCACCGCGCTCGCCGTCTCCGGCCCGCCCGCCCCGCGCCCGGAGACGTTCAGTCGACCCGCGTGTTCGGTCTCCAGCTGGACGATGTTCATCGTCCCCGTCACCGCGAGCGTGCCGTGCTCGGGGATCAGCCGCGGTCCGACGCGGACGCCGTCGGCGTCGACCTCGCCGACCAGCCGCACCGTCCGGCCGTCCTCGGCGGCGAGGTCGAGCGCCGCGCCCGGGATGTCCTCGATCCCCTCCACGTCGGCGTCGGCCAGCGAGTGCCCGCCGCCCGACAGTACGTTCGCGAGGATGACGCACTTCAGCGCCGCGTCGGTCCCCTGGACGTCGAAGGAGGGGTCGGCCTCGGCGACGCCGAGGTCCTGTGCCTCCGCGAGGACGTGTTCGTAGCCGAGCCCCTCGGCGGCCATCCGCGTGAGGACGAAGTTCGCCGTCCCGTTCAGGATCCCCCTGACGGCGGTCACTCGCTCGGGGCCGAGGTCCTCGATGGTCGCGAGCGCGGGGATGGCGCCCCCGACGGTCGCCTCGAAGCGGACGCTCCCGGCCGAGGACCGCTCCAGCTCGCGCACCTCGCCGTACCGCTCGGCGACCGGGCCCTTGTTCGCGAGGACGACGTGCCGGTCACGATCGAGCGCGGCCCGGACGTGCGAGAAGCCGGGTTCGGCGTCGCCGAGCGTCGTCGGCGTCGCCTCGACGAGGACGTCGTACGCCGCCTCGAGCGCCGCGTCCGTGCTCTCGCCCCCGACGCTCCCGGACTCGGCCTTCCGGTCGAGCGCCGCCGCCACGTCGACCCCGTCGGCGTCGACGACCGCGCCCGAGGAGTCCGCGAACGCCGTCACCGTGTGGCCGTACTCCCCGGCGAGTTCGGCGACGCTCTCGCCGACCGCGCCCGCGCCCAGGACCGCGAGGCGCATCAGGCCTCACCCCCGCCGGCCAGCGGCTCGATGACCCGCAGGTCCTTCTCCTCGGCGATCGAGCGGACGGTCTCGAGGGCCCGGTCGCGGCTGTCGGCCGACGCGAGCAGCCGGAGCCGTGCCGCCGACTCCTCGCCGGTGCCCTCCGGCCCGTTCAGCGACACGTCGGTGATCGTGGTGCCGCCGCAGTCCTCGACCCGGGAGAGCGTGTCCGAGAGGTCCGTGTCGACCAGGTGGCCGACCAGCACCACGGCGAGCTCCTCGCCGTACCGGTCCGCACCTGCCCTGATGACGTTCACGCCCGCCTCCCGGAGCGCGTCGACGATGGTCTCGAACCGCTCGGGCGTCGCCTCCAGGTCCACCTCGACCGGGATGTGCCCGCGCGGGGTGACGTTCCCGCGCTCGTGGAAGATCGACAGGAGGTTCCCGCCGTTGTCCGCGATCGGTTCGAGCGCCCGGAGCAGTTCGCCCGGCTCGTCGACCAGTTCGAGGCGGACCGTGTACGCGCGCACCTCCTCGCTCACGGTCGCCACCCCGTCGTTCCGTCTCGTCGGTCCATCACCCGGTGTGACGGGCGCCCCCGTATAAGAGTCACGGGCTCCGCCGAGCGTCCACCGATCCCCCGGGGCCCGCCCGTGCCGGTACCCGACGGAGTTTAGCCCGCCGCGGACGACGGCCCCGCCGTGGCCCCGCCCGGACCGGTCGTAACCGCCTCCCTCGCACAGGCCGGCACGCCGACGACCACCCCGACGCCGTTCGACTCGACCGCCGTCTCCAGCCCCGAGTTCGCCGCCGTCGCCGCCACCCTGTTCGCCGTGGTCGGCGCGCTCGTCGTCCTCGCTCGCCTCCGTGGACGGTAGCCCAGCGTCGTCCGCTTCCCCGGGTCGCGGCCCGGAACCGGGAGCGACATACCCGTCCCCCCCGTCGGACCGGTCATGAGCTTCGGCCACCAGGTCGTCGACGTCCTGCTCTCGGGGGCCATCGCCGGCGTGACGACGTTCCTCGTGGGCGCCCTCGCGCCGCGGTACGCCCTCGTCATCGGAGTCGTCCTCGCCTCCTCGTACTACTTCTCGCGCAACCCCTGGGGGAGCCCGGAGGGCGACCGTATCAACGAGTACATCGACGACGTCTACGACCGTTATCTACCGTTTTGAGGCCATAGCGGGCACCTCCTGCGGAGGGCGGTAACAGCCGCCCCCTCCTCGGGTCGGGACGACCGCGCGACCGTCAGTCGGTCACCCGTCGGTAGACCGTCCAGCCGACGGCGACGAGTGCGAAGGCGGCCCCGAGCACGAGGGGGACGGGGTCGTCGGTCCCGCCGAACTCCCACCCGAGCGCGACCGATCCGACGACGGCGACGACAGCGACGGCCACTCCGACGTACCGGAGGGCGGGCGGCTGCGAGGATCGTCCGGGCACGTCGGGACGTCGCTCCCGTGAGAACAAGTGTCTTTTCCGGGCTGTCGAACGGACTGGAGTCGATCGGTTTACACTCCTCACATCTTCGCCCCGCCGACAGAGGGGGCTACGCCGCTCGGCCGAACGAACCACGGGTGGGCTAGATCACCGTACCGCTCCGAGCGCCGGAGGCGCGAGGAGCGGCCTTCCTCACCCATGTTTTGTGCCGAGCGGTGACCGCCTCCGGCGCTCACCCGAGGCGGAAAAGGATGGTGGCCTAGTAGAGGACGTGCTTCGTGTCGTAGGAGCCGAGTTCGCGGACCCACCCCTCCTCGGCGATCGCGCGGATCTCGTCGATGGCCGCCTGCGAGCGATCCTCGTAGAGGCCGGCGGCGAAGTCGACGTGGAAGACGTAGTCCCCCAGCCGTTCGCCCGAGGGTCGGGACTCGACGCGCGTGAGGTTGATGTCGCGGTTGGCGAACGGCTTCAGCAGTTCGAGGAGTAGCCCGGGGTAGTTCGTGTTCGGGTAGACGACGAGCGAGGTCTTCCCGCCGGCCTCGCTCTTCTCGGACTCGGGGGCGAGGACGACGAACCGGGTGGCGTTGGAGGTGCGGTCCTGGATGTCCTCGGCGAGCACCCGGAGCTCGCCGCCGGCGTTGTCGGGGTGGCCGATGGCCGCCACGCTCGGGTCCTCGCGGGCGCGTTCGACGCCGCGGGCGGTGGAGGCGACCGCCTCGGTCCTCACGGAGGGGTACTCGCGTTCGAGGTACGAGCGGCACTGCGCGAGCGCCTGGGGATGGCTGGCGACGACCTCGAACTCGCCGGCCTGCGCCAGGAGCGCGTGCCGGATCGGGGTGACGATCTCCTGGACGACGGCGACGTTCCGCTCGGCGAGCGCGTCCAGCGACTCCGTGACGCTCCCCTCGATGCTGTTCTCGATGGGGACGACCCCGCGGTCGTACTCGCCCGAGGCGACCCCCTCGACGATGCTCGTGACCGACTCGGTGAAGTCGATCTCGTCGGCCACGGCACGGGCGGCCCGGTGGGAGTAGGTCCCCTCCGGACCGAGTGTGAGCGCTCGCATGGGGGCGGATACCCCGCCGGCTCTCAAAAGGGCGTCGGGCCGGCGCCGACCGGTGCGGCGGTCGGCCCGCCGGATCGACGGCCCCGGTCCCCGTGGTCCCCCGACTCGGCGGGTCGGGCCGGCGACCGTCGACGTGTGAAACGTTCGTCCATTCACCGCGATATTTTTAAGAGCGTGCGTGAGAATAACTAACGTATGGTTCGCCCGGGGACCACGGTGTCCGGTGTCCTCGTCGTGCTCGTCGTGCTCGGCGCACTCGCCGTCGTACCCTCCGCCGGGGCCGCGGCACAGTCGGACGAGTCCTCGTCGCCGGCGTGGGCCGACGAGACCTTCGAGCGTCTGGAGGAAGCGGCCGAGGCGTACAACGCACGCGACGACGATCCCGGCGTCCTCGAAGGGTGGCTCCTCCGCGGCGCGCGGATCAACCTCCACGTCCGCGACGAGGAGGGCGCACGGGCCGTCTACTCGATCCGTCTCGACGAGGCGGCCCGAGTGACGGACGTGGAGCGCGGGCGACTCGAGGACCCGACGATCCGCGTGGCGACGACGAGACGGACCGTCGAGGACGTCCAGGCGGCCGGCGACGTCGGGGCGGCGGTCGGTCGGAGCATCCGGACCGGCCGGATACGCGTCGAACGCGTGTTCGAACTCCTCCCCGGGGTGCGGGTCTCGGTCGGCGTCGAGGAGGTCCTGGTCGGCGTCGGGGGCGTCGTGGCCGGCTCGGTCGCCGTCGCCAAGCTCGGGCTCGACACGACGCTGTCGTTCCTGCGTGGCCTGATACGGCGACTCCTCGGGCTCCTCCGGGGGCTCTGGGCGTCCGTCAGAGGTATGGGTCTCGCGGGCATCGCGACCCTGCTGACGATCCTCGAGAAGCTCGGCCTGCTGGAGCCGCTGCGGCGGCTGGTCGAGCGGGTTCGGAAGGCGATCCGCGGTGCGTTCGACGCTGTTCTGGGCCCACAGGAGCCGCCGACGAACCGGAAGGAGACGGACGAGGGGAAGCAGTAGCGGCGCCGCCGACGCTCGGAGTCATCCGGCGCTCGCGAGCGTCCCGTCGACCTACCCCACCACGCGGACGACCCGCTCCTCGCGGACCGGCGCGAGCGGCAGGTCGGGGAACGTCACCTCGACGGCGTAGGTCAGCTCCTCGTGGTCGGCGCCGAAGACGCCCACCGGGACGGCCGACTCCCCGAGGTAGGCGCTCGTGGCGGTCATCTCCACGTCGTTGACGGTGACGCGGACCCCCGCCGGGGCGCCACCGCCCGCGCTGTGTACCCGCACCTCGCACATCTCGTTCTCGCCGCGGGCGATCGTCTCGGGAAACGCCCCCCACTCGACGACGACGGCGGGGAGCGACCGGGCGTTCTCGAGGACGCGCTCGGCGACGCCCTCCGAGAGACCTGCCGCGACCAGCCCCTCGACGCCCGCCGCCCGGACGTCCTCGGGGGTCGCGAGCCCCTCGCTCGCGAGCTTCCCCGCCCGGCCGGCACCGACGCCGTCGACGGCCGTCAGGCCGACGGCGCCGGCGGAGACGCCGTGTTCGACGCGGGCGGCCACCCGTCGGACGAGGTTCGCCGCGGCCGGTCCCGCGAACTCCGCGCAGAACGCCCGGAGCGCCCCCAGTAGCCGGAGCGCGTTCTGTCGGATGACCCACGCGTCGCTCCGGAGCTCCGACGGCGTGGTGCCGTCCATCGACGCCCGGAGGATGGCGAGCACCTTCCGGTTGCCGGGGTCGAGGTCGGTCCCGCCGTCACCGTCCGGCGTGTCCGTCCCCGAACTCCCCCGCGTCCCCCCACCGAGCACGGCGCGGACCGCCTCTCGCTCGTCGCGGCGGGCGGAGACGGAGTCGAACTCCCCGGCGTCGGCCACCGTCCGGAGCACGACCCGCTCGTCGATCCCGCCGCGCCGGGCGAGCGTGGCGAACGACCGAGCGGTGTCGAGCCGCATGTAGAACTTCGAGGCCAGCCGTCCCAGCACCGTGGGCTCGAGGCCGAGCTCCGCGTCGGTCTCGACGAAACCGTCCTCGACCAGCCCCCCGAGCGTCTCGCGGACCCGCTCTCGGAGCCGGTCCTCGGACCGGTAGGCCTCGGGCGCCGAGCGCGCCCGGACGTAGTAGAACGTCGTCTCGAGCCAGTCCATCACGTCGTCGAGGTCGCGTATCGTCCCGAGGGCGACCTCGGCGTTGAGGTGGGCGTCGAGCTCCCCCGCCAGCCGCGACTCGATCTCCTTGCCCTCCTCGAGCAGCCGGCGGTACCGCCCGGCGTCCGCGCCGTCGGTGATCACGTAGGCGTAGCCCGCGTCGTCGTAGCCCGGCCGGCCGGCCCGCCCGAGCATCTGGAGGACGTCGAGGGGGCTCATGTCCACTTCACCCTCCAGGGGGTCGTGGAGCTTGGTGTCGCGGATGACGACACAGCGGGCGGGGAGGTTCACGCCCCAGGCGAGCGTCGAGGTCGAGAAGAGGAGCCCTATCTTGCCCTCCTTGAACCACGCCTCGACGCGGTTCTTGTCGGCCCGCGAGAGCCCGGCGTGGTGGAAGCCGACGCCGTCGACGACGGAGTTCGCGAGCGTGCCGTCGTCGAGTTCGCGGGCCTGGGTGTGCCAGTCGTAGTCCCCCCGGGCGCCCATCTCGATGTCGCGCTCGGCGACCACGTCGCGGGCCTTCTCGGCGGCCCGGACGGTGTCCCCCCGCGAGGAGACGAACACGAGCGCCTGGCCCCCGTCCTCGACGTGGGGCTGGGCGAGGTCGAGCGCGCGGTAGAGCCGCCGGTACTTGTCGGCGAAGGAGTTCTCCCCGTGGGCGTACGTCTCGACGCTGGCGTGTAGCGGCACCGGGCGGTAGGAGTCGCCGAACCGGAACGTACACTCCTGGGGGGCGTCGAGCCACCGGGCGACGTCCTCGACGTTGGGCATCGTCGCCGACAGCGCCACCACCCGTGGGTCACAGAGCCGCCGGAGCCGCGAGACGGTGACCTCCAGCACGGCGCCCCGCCGATCCGAGTCGAGGAGGTGGACCTCGTCGATCACGCAGAGGTCGACGTCGGTCACGAACCGGTAGCGGGGGGAGTCGTGCTTGCGGGTGGCCGAATCGGCCTTCTCCGGGGTCATCACGAGGATGTCTGCCCGCGCCGCCCGCCGGGGGTTCAGGTCACGCTCCCCGGTGACGACGTAGACGGAGTATCCCAGCTCCTCGAAGCGCGCCCACTCGGCCTCCTTCTCGTTGGTGAGCGCGCGGAGCGGGGCGACGAACAGCGCGGTCCCGCCCGCGTCGAGGGTCCGGCAGATGGCGAGCTCGGCCAGCGCGGTCTTGCCCGACGCGGTCGGCGCGCTCACGACGACGTTGTCGTCGCGCTCCAGCACCGCGGGGAGCGCCGCCTCCTGCATGCGGTTGAACGACTCGAACGGGAACGCCTCGGCGAACGCCGGGACCACGTCCTCGACGGTCTTCCCCTCTACGGCCACACCGGGTGGGGGGAGGCGACGGCCAAAACCGTTTCCCATCCGGCGGATCGATCCTCCCCGACGGTGGTCGCCGGTCGGCCGGCGGTCCCGCCCCGGCGGCGGTCGGTTCGGATGCGGGTCCGGGCCCCCGACCTCCACAAACGCTATACCGGCGTGACACGACATCGCACACGGCATGCGCGCAGCAGTTCTCAAGGAGTACGGCGAACCGCTGGAGATCGAGGACGTGGAGGCCCCGGACCCGGCGCCGGACGGGGCGGTCGTCGAGGTGGAGGCCTGCGGGATCTGCCGGTCGGACTGGCACGGCTGGCAGGGCGACTGGGAGTGGGTCGGCGCCAAACCCCCGAAGGGGCAGATCCTCGGCCACGAGCCCGCCGGCCGGGTCCTCGCGACGGGCGAGGAGGTCGAGGGCGTGAGCGAGGGCGACCGGGTGGCCGTCCCGTTCAACCTCGCGGACGGGGTCTGTCCGGAGTGTATGGCCGGACACTCGAACGTCTGCGAGAACGTCGTCCCGCTCGGCTTCGCGGACGTCGCCCCGGGCGCGTTCGCCGAGGAGGTCCACGTCCCGACGGCCGACATGAACGCGGTACGGCTGCCCGACGGCGTCGACCCGGTCGACATGGCGGGGCTGGGCTGCCGGTTCATGACCGCGTTCCACGGGCTCGCCCACCGGGCGGACGTCGGCCCCGGCGACTGGGTGGCGGTCCACGGCTGTGGCGGCGTCGGGCTCTCGGCGGTCCACATCGCGGAGGCGCTCGGCGCGAACGTCGTCGCGGTGGACCTCACCGACGAGAAGCTCTCGAAGGCCGAGGAGCTCGGCGCCGACGAGACGGTCAACGCCGACGGGACCGAGGACGTCCCGGGGGCGGTCAAGTCGCTCGCCGGCGGCGGCGCGGACGTCTCGATCGACGCGCTCGGGATCGCCGAGACCTGCCGGAACTCCGTGCTCTCGCTCGGCCGGCGGGGGCAGCACCTCCAGATCGGGCTCACGACCCAGGAGGAACAGGGGATGGTCGCCCTGCCGACCGACGCGATGGTGATGCAGGAGATCGACTTCCTCGGCTCGTTCGGGATGCAGCCGACCCGCTACGGCGAGATCCTCGGGATGGTCGAGCGCGGCAAGCTCGACCCGAGCGCCGTCGTCTCCGAGACCGTCTCGCTCGATGAGGTGCCGGGAACGCTCGCGTCGATGAGCGACTACGGCACCGTCGGTATCCCGGTCTGCGACGAGTTCGACTGACGTCGGCTCCGCGTCCGCGCCCCCGGTCGGGGGTCAGTCGGCCGTCTCGGTCGCCTCGCCCGCCGCCCGCTCGAGCATCCCGCCGGCGACGGCGTGCCGGTAGTAGATCCCGAGTCCGACCGCCACGAGCACGTTCGAGACGGTGACGGCCCAGAACACCGCCTCGACGCCCGCACCGAGGAGGAACGCGCCGGCGCCGGCGACCGGGAGCCGCACGACCCAGAACTGGACGAGGGTGGCGGCGAGGCTCGTCCGGGTCCGCCGGGCGCCGTTGAACCCCCCTTCGAGGAGGTAGGCGGCGCCGATGGCGGGGTAGCCGTAGGCGAGGATACGGAGGTAGGTGACGGAGAACTCGAACGCCCGGCCGTCGAGTTCGGGGACGAGCAGGCCGACGATCTCGGCCGGGAACAGCCACTGGAGCGTCCCGACGACCGCGAGCCCGCCGACGGCGACGGCGGCGCCGAGCCACGTCACCCGGCGGGCTCGCTCGGTCGCCCCCGCGCCGAGGTTCTGCCCGACGATCGACTGGGCCGCCTGCTGGAGCCCCGTCGCGGGGACGAACGAGACGCCGGCGACGCGGGCGCCGACGAAGTACGCCGCCAGCCCGGCGGCCCCCCCGGCCGCGAAGACGACGACCACCATCAGCACGTTGACGAGCTGTCGGGCGGCCTGCTGGACCGCGGTGGGGGTCCCGACGTCGAGCAGGTCGCGGAACTCGTCGGCCTCGAACGCGAGGGCCGACCGGACGGCGGCGCCGAGCCGGTAGCCCTCGACCCGGCCGGCCGAGGCCAGCGCGACCCCGGTCAGCAGGCCGGCGAACGCCCCGGCGACCAGCGCGATGCCGGCTCCGAGCACCTCGAGCCGGGGGAACGGCCCCATCCCGAAGATGAGCAGCGGATCGAGGACGACGTTGACGCCGACGGTCGCGAGGTTGATGTACAGCGCCGCCCGGGAGTCCCCCCAGCCGATGAACGCCGCCTCGACGGTGTCGGCGAGCGTCACGGCGACGAGCCCCGCCGCGATGACGCGGAGGTAGTCGACGGCGAACCCGCGGACTGCCGCCGTCCTCTCGCCCGCCGGCTGGAGGGCGACGAGGAGGTCCGCCAGCGCCGGGGCGGCGAGGAACGCGACCGCGCCGAGGAGGACGCCGCCGCCGCCGGCCACGAGCAGGCCCGCGCCCAGCGCCGAGACGGTCCCGGCCTCGTCGCCGGCGCCGACCCGCTGGGAGACGAGCACCTGCGTCCCGACGAACGGGGTGTACACCGTCAGCGCGAACAGCAGCACGACCGCCGGGAACGCGAGACTCACCCCCGCAACCGCCGCCTCCGAGAGCCGGCCGAGGAAGAACAGGTCGACCACCTGGTTGGCGACCTGCACGAAGTTCTGGACGAGCAGCGGGAGCGCGAGGACGACCAGCGCCCTGGGCAGGGGGCCCTCCGTTATGTCCTCGCTGTCCACCCGGAACACGGTACTACGACTGCTGACGTCGGCTCCCCTCTCAAACCTGTCGGACCCCGTGAAGGCGGGCGACGGTGCCGCCGGCGCCGTGGGGTTCCGAACCACAGGGCTTTCAACCCACACCCCGAAGGCGGGGGTGATGAGTGGGGTCCGCAAGCCGGACTGGCTGAAGACCCGCCCGCCCGCCGGCGAGCGGTTCACCGAGATCAAGCGGACGCTCCGGGACCACGACCTCCACACCGTCTGCGAGGAGGCGTCGTGCCCGAACCTCGGGGACTGCTGGTCCGGGCGCAACGGGCCCGGGACGGCGACGTTCATGCTGCTCGGCGAGCGCTGCTCGCGGGGCTGTAACTTCTGTGACGTCGAGACGGGAGGGATGGAGCCCCCCGACCCCGACGAACCCGCGAACGTCGCCGACGCCGTCGCGGAGATCGGCCTCGACTACGTCGTCCTGACGAGCGTCGACCGCGACGACCTCCCCGATCAGGGCGCGGGGCACTTCGCGGAGACGGTCCGTGAGATCAAGCGCCGGGACCCATCGATACTGGTCGAGGCGCTCACGCCCGACTTCCGTGGCGACCCCGACCTCGTGGACGAACTCTGCGAGGCCGGCGCGGACGTCCTCGCGCACAACGTCGAGACGGTCGAGCGGCTCCAGTGGCCGGTCCGGGACCGGCGGGCGGGCTACGAGCAGTCCCTGTCGGTGCTGAAGCGCTATTCCGAAGAGAGCGACGCGAAGGTGAAGACCTCGCTGATGCTCGGCGTCGGCGAGTACGACCACGAGGTCTACCAGGCGCTCTCGGACCTGCGGCAGGTCGGCACCGACATCGTCACGTTCGGCCAGTACCTCCAGCCCTCCCGGTCGCATCTCGAGGTGTTCGACTACGTCCACCCGGACAAGTTCGACACCTGGGAGCGGGTCGCGGAGGAGGAGTTCGGCTTCCTCTACTGTGCGTCGGGACCGATGGTCCGGTCGTCGTTCAAGGCCGGCGAGTTCTTCGTCGAGGCGCTGCTCCGGGAGGGGAAGTCCGTCGAGGAGGCGAGGGAGGCCGCAGCGAGCGTAGCGAGCGAGGCCTCCGATTAGCGAGCGGGGAGCGTAGCGACCCGCGAGCAACGCGGCGGGCGGCGCGAACGTAAGTGAGGGCCACGGTATGTCGAACGGGGAGCGGAGCGACCCGTGAGACGCGAGGCCGCAGCGAGCGAAGCGAGGCCGACCGAAGGGAGGCCTCGATGGTGGACGGCGAGCGCAGCGAGCCGTGAACCGCAGGGAGCGAGGCCTCCGATTAGCGAGCGGGGAGGAACGACCCGCGAGCAGCGGACGCGACCGACGCTGGGCGGCGATCACACGGATCCCGGATCCGGAACCGGACGCCCGTCCACCCCGTCGCCCGTCGGGTGGACGGGGCGGATCTTACGTAAACACTATGCCGCCGGCGGAGACAGTCCCGGACATGGTACGGAGGGAGCCATGAGCACGCTCCAGCGGGACCCCGACGAGCAGGTACGGGTCCTCGACGAGGACGGTCGGGTCCTCGAGGACGCGACCGTTCCGCCCCTCGACGACGAGACCCTGGTCGGGATGTACCGCGACATGCGCCTCGCCCGCCACTTCGACCAGCGGGCCGTGAGCCTCCAGCGCCAGGGCCGGATGGGGACCTACCCCCCGCTGTCGGGCCAGGAGGGCGCCCAGATCGGGTCGGCGACCGCCCTCGCCGAGGAGGACTGGCTCGTGCCCTCCTACCGCGAGCACGGGGCGTCGTACGTCCGTGGGCTTCCCCTCGATCAGACGCTCCGGTACTGGATGGGCGACGAGCGGGGGAACGAGGCCCGCGGGCGCAACATCTTCCCCGTGGCGGTGCCCATCGCCACGCAGGTGCTCCACGCGACGGGACTGGCGTGGGCGTCGAAGCTGAAGGGGGAGTCCCGGGCGTTCCTCTGTTACTTCGGCGACGGCGCCACCTCCGAGGGCGACTTCCACGAGGGACTGAACTTCGCGGGCGTCTTCGACGTCCCGGCGGTGTACTTCTGTAACAACAACCAGTGGGCGATCTCGGTCCCCCGGGAGCGACAGACGGCCTCGGCGACCATCGCACAGAAGGCCGTCGCGTACGGCTTCGACGGCGTGCAGGTCGACGGGATGGACCCGCTGGCGGTGTACAAGGTGACCCGCGAGGCGGTCCAGAAGGCCAAAGACCCCGGCGAGGGCGACCTGCGGCCGACGCTGATCGAGGCGGTCCAGTACCGCTTCGGCGCCCACACGACCGCGGACGACCCCTCGGTCTACCGCGAGGACGAGGAGGTCGAGCGCTGGAAGCGCAAGGACCCCATCCCGCGGCTGGAGTCGTACCTCTACGAGCAG
>Ga0207797_1002666_pt1 | contig 12295 bp, 7 predicted proteins | sample PRCRCaboRojoPR_6_FD_187275 | JGI IMG/M metagenome (GOLD analysis project Ga0207797, IMG submission 187275) | Marine sediment microbial community from Cabo Rojo, Puerto Rico - PR CR 10% Liquid 1 (SPAdes) | ecosystem: Environmental > Aquatic > Marine > Coastal > Sediment | place: Cabo Rojo, Puerto... | reverse complement strand
TGCCCTTGTCCAGGGCGTACTTGCCCAGAATCGTGACAACCGATACCGTGATAGGATCCATCGTACCCCCCCTTTTTGATGCTCCCTCTTGATGAACGGTGCGGGATCAGAACCGAGAACCAATGAGCGGCAGCAACGCTCGCCGAGCTGAGGCTGAAACCAGAAACAAGCACCGGCGCCCTACCTGCCGCGCAGGAGGCCCGGGTGGCTTTGGTCCGTATCGCGCCCCTGGTCGGGCGGTTGCGCATCCTGAGATGACGTCACGGGCTGTCAAACGGGCCCCTGGCGGGGATGATGGGTGGTGGGTGGTGGGTGGTGGTCGGCCGAGATCCCCGTGTCGTCGCACAGCGTGACGGCGCATCCATCGCTAGAACTCGCACGCAGCGCGACCAGGCCGCGATGATGCCTAGTATAGTATAGCGGGGGCCAGCGGGCAAGCTCGAGATCGCCGGGGAGAGCCAGCCGGCTCGGCGCCACGGGCAGCGATAGAACCCGGATGCAGCGCCTGGCGCCGCCGCTTCAAGACCCCCGAGGTCTGACGCGGTTCCTCTTGCAGCGAGATCTCCCCCGCCGAGAGGACGATTCTTGGGTTAACCGTGGAGGCGAAGACCTCGGGGGTCTGCGCTCGCCTCAAGAGAGCCTTAGGACTCTCATGCCTCATTATGTGACAGATAGTTGACAACTTCTTGACAACTCTCCTAATCCGGGGTACAATATGAGTCGACTAGATCGGCTCAACTGCGTTCTGGCGTCATCTCGGCGTGGCGTGCCGCAGAAGGCTCAACCCAGGGAGGCCCTCCAACGCCACCTGAATCCACCAGGACGCGGTTGTTCGTCTCGACAAAAGAGGATTTCCGAAAAGGAGCGACATGATAACCTACGTATTCCTGGCAGGTCTGCTGATATTTGCTCTATCAAGCGTCTATTTCTACGTCACCGGCAAGTCCAGGGACGGCTTCAACACGGCCTTCCTGGTCAGCTTCATCACCCTGATCTCCTACGTGCTGATGTGGCAGGGCGACCTGACCGTCGTCACCGGCTCCGGTGAGACAATCTTCTGGTCGCGGTGGCTCTTCTACGGCCTCAGCTGTACCCTGCTGATGGTCGAGATTGCCCGGGTCAAGGGAATCGGCGGCGGTGGGCTGGTGCAGCTTCTGTACCTGACGGCCATCGTCATGGGCGCCGGCTTCCTCGCCGCGCGGGATCTGACGGCTGTCAGATGGATCCACTTCGCCATCAGTTCCGTGGCCTACGTCCTCCTCGTGGCTAACGTGCTGTCGGCCGAGGCCAGCGGGTCGCAGTGGGTGAACAGCTACATCTTCTTCGGATGGACGGTCTTCCCCATCGTCTTCCTGCTCGCCCCCACCGGCATAGGTCTGATCGGCGCTGCCGTGGCTAACCTGCTCTACCTGGTGCTCGACCTGTACACCAAGATCGTCTTTAACGTTCAGCTAGCCCGGGCATCGTAGGCCAGCACGGCGCGACGCTCGAGGGAGCTCGATGGAGCCGGTCGCATTGGGATGCGACCGGCACTGTTGCACCTCGCAACGGGCCCGCTGAGTCCGACAGGTGACTCGGCTTCCGCCCGTGGATGACGTCGTGACACCCCAAGAGCCAAGGTGGTTCGACATCCCGGCTACGCCTCCCAGCTTCGCTCCCACGCAGACCGATCGTAGACCTGCCGAAAACCGAGCGCCAGGTAGAACGGCATCGCCGTTCCCACACACGCCACCTGCGCGCCCAACGCTCCGCAGCGGCGCACGCCCTCCATCACCGCCGCGCGGCCCAGGCCCAGCCGGCGGTAAGCCGGATCCGTCGCCACCGGCTCCACGTAGGCCAGCTCGTTGACCGGCTCATACCACATGCCGCAGTAGGACGCGAAGTTCCCGTCCGGCGCTTCCACCACGACGTTGAGATCCTTCCGGTAGTTGGGGGCGGACTGCATGAACTCGCGGTCCTCGATCCCGTCTGACGGCGGCTCGTCGCCGTGACCGAAGCCCCGCCAGAGCACCCGGTTCAGCTTCCGCAGGTCGTTCTCCTCGGCCAGGCTCTTCAGCTGGAACCCCTCCGGCACGGGAACCGGCGGGAAGGGATCCGGGATAGGAAGATGCGACATCGGCTCGCTGCCGCCCGTCTTCTCGTAGCCCCTCGCCAGGGCCAACCGCTGGAACTCGGCGTCCTGGTCGTTGATGTAGACGCGCAGGCTCCGCTCGCCGTCGTTCACGCCGCTGATCTCCTCCTCGGCGTACCCCAGCATCCCCTCCTTCAGCTCGCCGTGCTCCGGGTGGATCTCGAAGTAGGCGGTGCCCATGTGGTGCTCGGGATGGACCACGCCGACGATCTCGCCATCCATCTCCCAGACGCCGATGACGCGCAGGTCGACGTTCTCAATGTAGGGATGGTAATGCATGTACTCCCAGCGGGGCTGCACCCAGTTGATGTGACCGCCCGATGTGCGGTACGTCCTCACCAGAAACAGCCCCACCCTCTCGTAGTCAGCTTCGTGATCGTAGTGCCTAACTGTAACCCCCATCACTCCTCCTCTGTGCGGGAAAGGATGTGCCCAGCTCCCTTCTCCCGGGATCAGACAACGCCCTTCGCCCCTCGTATCAGCGTCCCCGTTCTCTAGTCCTGTCCGGGGTTCCAGGCCAGTTTCCTGCGGCGCCGGGGCAAGGCGCGCCTGTACTGGAAGCGCGGATACCCCAGCGTCATCACCACTTCGATCTTGCGGTCCGGCGGCAGGCCTACGGCGGTCCTCAGCGCCCGATTCCGTTCCAGGGCGACGTTGAAGAAGCCTATGTGGCACGTGCCCAATCCCCGCCGCTCCGCGGCCAGCATCACGTTGTAGGCGGCGTAGACGGCGTCATCCCGTCCGAAGTAGCTCGCCTTCGGCGCGTGGGCGATCAGCAACACCGGTGCATGGTAGAAGATCGGATCCTCGCCGCGCTCGTGCTGCTCGGCCAGCCTGTCGAAATCCTCCGCGCTCTCCACCGCCTCGTCCACTCTCTCCCTGCCCAGTGCCAGATAGAGGAGGGGCCGCGCCAGGCGGATCTGCAGCAGTCGGGCCAGCCGACCCAGCGTCTCCACCACCTCCGCGCTCAGCCGCGCGATCCGGGCGGGGTCGTCCAGCGCGATCCAGTCGATGTCCTGGGCATTGGAGGCGCTGGGAGCCCAGCGGGAGACGTCGACCAGCTCCCGCACCGTCTCGCGCGGCACGCGCTTCTCACGATAGACACGGATGGAGCGCCGCTCGCGCAGCGCCATCACCAGCTCCTCGTACGACGGCAGGGGGTCTGTCGGCGGACAAGCGCCCACTGGAAACCGGGCGTGGTCCACGGCGTCCGTCGGACAGACGGCCACGCAGTGTCCGCACAGCCAGCAGTCCTCGGGACGCACGACCTCCGCCGATCTCTCGTTCAGCTCGAAGACCTGGCTGGAGGCGCAGACCGCGACACACGCTCCACACCGGGTGCATCGGTCCTCGTGAATCTCAATATCTGGCACGTTTGCGGGCCTCCTTGTCAGTGCGAACGTCCCGAATCAGCCCATCCGGTCGATAGGGATCACACTATACGTCAGGCAAGATACGTGTCAAGGGCGGTCGCGACTCTCCAATCTGGCCGAACCGGCACCGGCACCTCTCCGGCGACGGTGCCCATCCGCGCTCAGTCCCCGGCAGCGACTTGCGCAACCGTGGACGCTGGCTACAATCCCTCCCTATGAAACCAAAAAACATGATCCCGCTATTCGCCGTAGCTCACTTCAGCCACCATCTCTCCACCGGGGTGTTGACGCCGCTCCTCCCTCTGCTTCGCCAGGACATGGGGCTTAACTACTTCCAGGCAGGCGTGCTGGTTTCTTCCTTCGGTCTCTCCTACGGCTTCGGGCAGCTTCCCATGGCCCTTCTGGCAGACCGATTCAGCCCTCGCTCTCTTATCATAGTCGGGCTCATCGGCACGTCTCTCGCCGCAGCCGCCGTCGGACTGACCGCTACCTACTGGCAGATGGTTCCATGTTTCGTCATCCTGGGTCTCCTCGGCGCGACATACCACGCCCCGGCGTCCTCCTTCCTCTCCCAGTCGGTGCCTAAGGGGAGCCGCGGGCGCTCTCTTGGCACCCACACCATCGGGGGCAGCGCCAGCTTCTTGATCACGCCCGTCTTGGCAGTCGCTCTCGCCAGCTGGACCGGGGCTTGGCGCTGGTCGTTCGTTCTGCTGGCTGTTCCTGCCCTGGCTATGGGCGTCGTCCTCTGGTCCGCCACCCGCGCCCGAGACGAAGCAGAGTCCACCTCTGCGGAGGAGGATCAGGGCCCATCGTCGGATCGCTCGGTGTCCGCCCCTGTCCTCCCGGACATTGAGACACCTCCTGCCACGTGGCAGCAGATCCTCGGCGCCGTGGGTGGTCTGGCGCTGATCTCCATCCTTATGCAGGTGATCTTCTCCAGCGTCAACTCCTACCTGCCCCTCTACCTGGTGGATCGTCACGGCATACGGCCGGAGTACGCGGGCATTGTCGTGGGCCTAGCGGCCGGGGCGGGCGTCGTTGGCGCTCCCCTGGGTGGTGCTCTCTCCGACCGCCTGGGGCGCAAGCGCGTCATCTTGCTTTCGCTCTCGCTGGCCGGCCCACTCCTCGTCGCTGCGCTTCGGGTGCCGGCCACCGTCTGGCTGCCCATCTCCCTGGGCCTCTACGGGATCATCGTCAGCGCCCGCATGCCGGTTATGGAGTCACTCATCGCCGACGTCGTCCGTCCCGACAAGCGCGCTACCGTCCTGGGCGTCTATTATCTGACCGGGCAGGAGACGGCGGGCGTGGTGACCCCTTTGGTCGGCCGCATGATCGACCTCCGTGGCCCGAACCCGGTCTTCACCGTTCTTTCCTTGGGGTTATGCGTTGTCGCGGTCACCGTGCTTGCCCTACGGAAGCGTATCTAGTGTCATTTCACACAACTAACCTGGACTTCCCGATTGCTCTGAGCCCCGTCTCGGGGCGACTGACGCGTATTGCCGAGCCTTGGGTGGAGTCAGGCCGCCCCCGAGACGGGGGCTGGGAGCAGGGGAAAAGCCAAGGTCTGTCGTCTGAAACAGCACTGGCCCTGCTGCCCCGCGGTACGAGTACGAACGAGAGGGATTCAGCAACTCGGGATCGGAAACGAGAGAGACAACCAGCGCATGGTGGCTGCGTGGAGCGCAGTTACCGCGACATGGGAGCGATCAACGTTCGCCAGTAGCCCGCCACAGACCTTCAGAAATCGGGTAGGAGGGGGCTCACGGCCCCCGTCCTCCCACACCACCGTGCGTACGGGTCCGTACACGGCGGTTTCGTCTACGGTTGCAACGCAGCATACCTGACGGATAGACTTACGAGCAGCTTGCTGGTCAAGGCTCGTTCTCGGTTCAACGCCGTGGTCGCTTGCCCCTCCTCGCACGCTGCAGCTCCGGTTCCGCCTTCACCGCTCGCGCCGTGGCACACGCTGCCCTCTTGCTCAAATAGCTGCAGTTGGGTCCACGTGCCTTGCTGGTGCTCCACGCCCATCGAGTTTCCCCGCCTGCTCCTTGCCGTAGATGATTCTGCCCTTCAGTGGCTTAAGCCACCTACTATGGCGTCTGCTGACTTGTCTGCACCCTTCCCCTACTGTCTCCAGCCTGGTAGTCCGGTTCGCCCGGACAGTTGCAGACACCTCCCAGGGTAAGCCGTGTCTCTTTCCTTGGCACTCGCCGGATTTACCTTCGCGACTTCCTGAATGACATTTGGGCCTCACTGTATCTTGCCAGCTTACCCGGCCGCGCCGGCCTTCTATCCGATTCCTGTTCGTCGAGTCCAAGGTTTGTCCCACCTGTCATTCGACAGGCAGCTTCCTTCGGATTCCGCCTCGCGACGGACACCCTTGCTTCGCCTAGCGGTTCCTGCCACTTAGGCCCGCAGAGGACTTCCACCTCCTAGAAACACGCCATGCCTGGCACACAAAGAGGAGCGGCCAGCTTACGCTGGCCGCTCCTCGCCAACACCTATCACCGACAATTTTACCTCGTTTCCCCGAAATTGCCTAGTTGAACCCCAGAGCGCACCCGCCGCCTGGGTCGGCACACGCCCTCGCTATCCTCACTCCATCCACGACCTGCCCTCTTTGAGAGACGTTAGTACATCATCGGTGCCATACGCCCCAGGTCTGGACTCTGTGCTGGGACACCTACCAGTCCCGGCTGCATCAGCCGGAGGCCAGTACGTCCATCCGGACCGCCAGGTGAGTTTGGCTCTCCAGGGCTGGGCGGCCAGTCGTCGTGCCAGATGCCAGCTTCATCCCGGCTGTAGCTGACATTCGGCCCGCTGAGACCAAACGCAACGGCGTCCACCACGTCTCCAGAAGGATCAATCAAGCGGACGTCATCACCGGTATCATCGAGCCCGATGCCCGTCGTCAACCCATAGAACACCATGAACGCTCGGGGCTGAAGCGCCGTCCCCTCGGGGATCACGTACGGATCGCTTCCACCTGTGCCGTCGTCCAGGGACCAGCCGCTCACATCGACCGGGTCGGAGCTGGTGTTGTAGAGCTCAATCCACTCGTCGGCCTCCCCCGTTGTGTCATCCCGAAGCGGCACCGGCAGGACTTCGTTGAGGCGCACCGTGCTCGTCACGGTGGGCGTCATCGTCGGTGTCAGCGTGCTGGTCGGCGTCGCTGTAACCGTGGCGGTTGGCTCGGGCGTGGGCGTGAACGTCGCCGTAGGCGTCTCAGTCGGCGTAGGTGTTCGGGTAGCCGTGGGCGTCGGTGTCGCCGTCGGTGTCGGTGTGGATGTCGGGGTCGGCGTGGACGTTGCCGTTGGAGTTGATGTCGGCGCTGGGGTGCGGGTCGGCGTCGCTGTAGGTGTGGCCGTCGGCAGAGGACCCAGCCGCTCCCACCCAAACGCTATCCGCGCCTCCCCCTCGCCCTCGTAGTATTCGACGACGACCGAGTGCTTGCCGCTCAAGGTCCTGTCCACCCTGTAGACCTCCGTCCCATCGCTCCCATGCCACTCGTCGATGATCATCTTGTTGTCCAGGTAAATGCGAACCCCGTCATCCGCCCTAGCTCGGAAGCGATAGATGCCGGGCTGGAAGGTGACATCTCGCCGCCACCGTGCCGCGAAATTGTCCGTGGGCAGACCGGCGGCGGCCGCCCCACTGCCCCAGTTGAACGCCACGTCCTTATCGTTACGGACCAGAGCCGGCTCCCCTTCCAGCTTCCGATTCGACCAGTAGTCGCCCCGCCAGTCGCTGATCGACGTGGGCACCTTCTCCCACCAGACGCGTATGCGCGCCTCGCCGCCGTGCTCGTAGTATGTCACCCGCAGGGTGTGAGCGCCTCGCGCCATGACGCGGTCCTTCGTCACCTCTCGGAGCGAGCCGTCGCGCCAGGTGTCGATGATGAGCTGGTCATCCACCCACAACCGCGCCCCATCATCTACCAAGACGTGGAAGCGGTAGGTGGCTGCGTCAAAGTCCATCCGGCGCGTCCATCGAGCCGAGAAATCGGTGTCGGGAAGTCCCGGCGCGGGCGATCCCCATGCCCAGTTGAAGTTGAGGGCAGCGTCGTTTCTCACCAATGACGGGCCGCCGCTCAGCGTCCGGTTCGACCAGTACTCACCCTTCCAGTCCGGATATGGAACCACCTTCTCCCACCAGACCTGGATCAGCGCGTCGCCTGTCCGCTCGTAGTACTCGACGCGAACGGCGTGACTCCCGGCGGATACCCCCCGGTCTGCGCTCACCTCTCGCCGTCCGCCGTCTGTCCAAGCATCGATCACCAGCTGGTTGTCCAGATACAGCCGCACGCCGTCATCCACCACCGCGTGGAAGCGGTAGAGCGCGTCGTCGAACCAGAGATTGCGGGTCCATCGGGCCGAGAAACCGTCGGCTCCCAAGCTGACGGCCGGCGCTCCACGACCCCAGTCGAAGTTGATGGCCGCATCGTTCCGCACCATCACCGGAGCACCTGCTAGATCCGGGCGCGGGAAGTACTCACCTCGCCATCCCTTGATCACCGGGGTTGGGGTGGCACTGAGAGTTGGCATCGCGATCGGCGTCCGGGTGGCCGTGGCCGTCGGCGTCGCGCTGGGAGCCGCGGTCTCCGCAGGGGCAGCAGTCACCGCACGCGTGGGCGTGCTCGTATCCACCGGCGCCGGCGTCATCGTGGTCGTCGGCGTCGGAGTAGGCGTCTCCGCCACAGCAGCTAACCGCAGGACAGCCGAGACCTCGTCACCCCCATCCACAGAAGCAACCCTTACCGATGCCTCGGCGAATGACGGCCAGGGCGGTTCGGGCGGGAAGAAGAAGGGAACGGTGAAGGTGCCGTCCTCCCCCACGGCCGCCCTGGCGACGAACCGCCGGTCGCCGGACGGACTGATCAGCTCGACGGAGACATCATCCCGCGGCTGCCAGCCTTCGGCCGTGATGACAACTAACTCGTCCGCCTCTATACCCTCCTGGGGTGACACGGTGATGGCGGGCACAGCCGGCAGCAGCGTGGAGGCAGGCGTAGCACTCGGTTGCGGCACCGGCCTCGGCGCCCGGGCCCGAACGCTCAGGGCCGCAAAGATGGCCAGTGCCACCCCGATGACAGCGAGCAGGACAAACAACCAGATACGTCTTCTGTTTTTAGCTCCATTCGCCAGGACCATGTTGGCCCCTTCCGCTGAATCGCACAGCGCCTCTTTACTAATGAACGTCTCTCGTTTGGGCCGGTCAGTCGGTGAAGGCGAAGGTCCTCACCACCAGCGGGATGAGATCCACGATCTCCTCGTTTGCCTCTGCCCGCTGTGAGAACCCGCTCACCGCATCGGTCAGCGTCACCCGCAGCTCATCGTCCGTCGGGTGTTGATATACGTACTGGGCCATGTTGTAGTCGTCTCGCGTGTCCCATTCGTGGAGCGCGCTCAGTCCATTGACCTCGATGGTCTTGCTGGCTTCCAGTTCCATAAACTCCCGTCGATACGCCTCCAGCGTGCCAACCGTGACCTGGATGCTAAAGGCGGGATAGGTATCTGCGTTGGGATCCGGAGGCCCTCCGGGCTTCAGCCGCTCCTCCCAGTCCTGCGGATAGAATATAACCAGCCGTTTGATGACCGTGGGTGGGCCGTCCGCACCGGGATCGCGAAGGGGAAGATCCATGAATCCCCAGTCCGGCGGATAGGCGATCTGGAACCCGTATGCTTCATCGCGGAAGATGGGCCAGCCCGCTGTGGCGTCGCTTCTCGACACCTCCTCCCCCTGCTCATCACCGCCCTCGTCGTCCTCGGGCTCTTGATCCGACGGGGCAGCGGCTGGCAGCGGGGTCGGAATCGGCGTCGCGGCCTCGACCACGTCTTCTTCTTCCGGTAGCTCCGGCGACGGGTCCGTAGCGCAGCTGATGTCAGCAATCATCCACTCGCCATTCACCTTCATCACGCCCACATAGATCTTGTGACCGTCAAACTCGCTATGCACCGCAGCGGTTGCCGACTCCGGGGAGCGATCTATGATCTCCACGCGGAAGCTCCGAGGCCGTTCCTGGGCGCACAGAATCGGGTCGTAGCCCGCGGGGCTGTTCTCGAAGGAGGCCACGACGGCATCCACTTTCTCCAGCAACCCCTCTGTGACCACCGGGCTGGTCGCCAGTGCCCCGTCAGCCATAGGATTGCCAGGATATCCAGCGTACCAGCGGAAGAACCCTTCGATCGCCTCCTCGGGTGTGACCTCTACCGGCGCCGCCACGACTTCCTCCGGCACGACGGGCTCCGAGCCGCAAGCTCCGGTCGTCATAATCAGCAAAGCGGCAACCCCCAACACCACGATCTTGCTCCGCCTCATGTCAAAACCCTCCTCTTTCGCTTCTGATTGAGCTCCCACTGAGCTCTACAGCATCTATCGTATCCCAAGTCGATAGGCTCTGCATCGGTCAACCGGGTGATTACGAACTACGTCAAAGGACTGAGATCAGCATCGATCGGGGTACGTCAGACGGAGCATCCATCGAGCCTAGGAACAGCTGCGCCTTTCCTATTCGTACTTCAGCGCCTTGATGGGGCTTAGGCTCGCGGCCCGACTCGCCGGATACGCCCCCGATGCGACCCCCACGAAGAGGGCGAAGGCGACGGCAAATATCGGCAGCCACAGCGGGGCATAGGCCACCGTCCCGGATCGGCCGGCGCTGGCCCCAGCCGCCACCTGCTCCGCTAGGACACTCCGGCTGATCACGTTGATCACCCCGTTGACTAACACGCCCAGCACGACGCCGCCCACGCCACCCATCAGGCCGATGCCCCCTGACTCCGCCAAGAAGACCGTCATCACGTCCTTGTTGGTAGCGCCGACCGCCTTCATCAGGCCTATCTCCTGCGTCCGTTCGTAGATCGCCATCAGCATCGTGTTGGCGATGCCGAAGGCCGCCACCAGAAGCGCCACCGCACCGATGCCGCCCAGGACCGCCTGGACGGTCGCGAAGTGGGCGTTCGCCTGCTCCACCTGCTGCCGCTGCGAGAAAGGGGGGAACCCCATCTCCGTCAGCTTCTCCTCAATCTCGATGGTGTGCCGGGTGTCCACTGCCCGTACGATCACCTCCGCGTACCCCTGCCGGGACGGGTCGCGCCGCCGGCCCTGCGCCCACGTGTTCAGGTCAACGATGTCGCGCAGGGGCATGTAGATAGAGAAGTCGTGCTGCCAGCCGCTCTGCTGTAACACCCCCACCACGTCCAGGCGAACTGTCTTTTCGAGCGCCGTGCCGTCCGCACTGAATCGCGTAAGCCGCAGTCGAAGCACCTTGCCCTGTAGATCAGGTATCTCTCTTCTCTCGTGCTCGGGCTTGACCTGATAGGCATTCCATAGATCCGGATCCCGGAGCGAGGACTCGGCCACTTTCGCCCCCACCACGCACTGGCCCCGCCGGATGTCCAGCTCGCCAGTGGCTGCCTGGAGCTGCCAGGCCTCCAGCGCGCCGGGATCGACGCCCTTCATGGAGGGGAATCCGCGCAGCTTCTCATACGTCAGCTCCCCCTGAGCCATAAGAGGTTCGGCCACACTGACCGATTCTACGCCGGGCATGGCCCGAAGCTCCAGCAGCACGCGGTCATCCACTACCTGGAACTGCATCTCCCGCCCTGACTGCTCAGGCATCGGGCCCATACCGCCGTTTGGCCCGCCGCCGCTGACGTCCTGGAAGTTGACCGGTGCGAAGACGCGCAGCTCCGTCAACCCGCCCCCGGCCATCAGGCTCTCTCTCGTCTGCCGCTGCAATCCCGCTCCCAGCGAAACGAGAACCAGCACGGCCGCCGTGCCGATCACGACGCCTGCTGCTGTCATGACAACGCGGCCTCTCATCCGCTGCAGGTTGCTCAGGACTAGGGTCACCAAGTCGCGCCACTTCATCCGCTCACCCTCACTGGTCTAGCTGCCAAATCCCAGAAACCCCCGGATGGCCCGCATGATCTTCTGCCACATTGTTTCCACCGGCTGCACCCGCTCCATCTGGCCGGGGGTCCGCGGCATCGTCGGCCCGGCAGAGCTACCCAGACCGGCGGTCACGTCGACCCTCAGGGTCCGGGTCAGCTCCTGGAGCTGGTTGAAGTCGTCCCGGTAGAGCACGCTGATCACGATCTCGGCGGAACCCCTCTCGCGCGGCGTGACGGTCATATCCACGGGCGCTGACCCTCCAATCTCCACCGGCCCTATGAAGGGCGCCCCTTCCGCCTTGATCTCCATCTGCGCACTGCGCGCCGTGACTTCGACCACGTTCACCGCGCTGAGTCCCACATTGACCAGTTCCAGCGAAAGGGGCGTCGGGGATCCCACCGCCATCGACTCTGGCTCCTGGTAGAAGGTCGCCTGAAGCTCGGCCCGACGCCGCACCACCAGACTCAACCTTTGGACCTCCTGCTGGCGCGTGCCCTCCGCGTCATCGTAACCCAGCGCGATGGGGAGGTTGTACGCCTTCGGGTCGGCAGAGCCGTCCACGACAAGCCGCCGGGTGATCTCCATCGACGACCCGGCTTCGATCTCCGACACAAACACCACGTTGCCAGCACCGACTGGAATGAAGGGCTCCAAATGCGCCCCACCCTCGCCCCCCAGGGCCAACGTCAGCCGCTCCGCATCGCCGCCGCCGACGTTGGCCACACGTAGGGTCATGGTGAACGTATCTCCCGGCGTGACGAAGTCCGGCACGGTAGCGTACTCGGCGATGACGAGCTGCGGCCGTTGGCTCAGACCCGTGTCGACGTCGAGGCCGACATTCGGGGTATCGCTGTACGTTCCCCCACGCCCGTCGGCGTATTCGAGGCTGACGGGG
>Ga0207797_1002664_pt1 | contig 12305 bp, 8 predicted proteins | sample PRCRCaboRojoPR_6_FD_187275 | JGI IMG/M metagenome (GOLD analysis project Ga0207797, IMG submission 187275) | Marine sediment microbial community from Cabo Rojo, Puerto Rico - PR CR 10% Liquid 1 (SPAdes) | ecosystem: Environmental > Aquatic > Marine > Coastal > Sediment | place: Cabo Rojo, Puerto... | reverse complement strand
CCGGAACCAGATCGCCGTTCTCACGGGGCGCCCCCCGGGGAGGGGCCTCCGGGAGGAGGGCCTGGACGAGCTGCCGGTCCCGCCGCCCCCGGAGGCGGGACTCCCCATCACGGTCCTGGACCGCCGCCCGGACGTCCAGGCCGCCTGGCTCCGGCTCCGGGCCGCGGACCACCGGGTGGCGGCGGCGGTGAAGAACCGACTGCCGGCCCTCCGCCTGAACGGGTCCCTGGGCTACAACAGCTCGGAGCTGAGCAACCTCTTCGCCGAATGGGTCTACAGCATCGGGGCGAGCATCGTGGCCCCCCTCTTCGACTTCGGGCGTCGCCGGGCCGCGGCGGACCGTCAGAGGGCGGCCGTGGAGGCCGCCGTGGCGAACCTGGGATCCACCCTCCTGGTCTCCCTCCGGGAGGTGGAGGACGCCCTGGCCCAGGGGGCTCGCCAGCGGGAGTACGTGGGGAAGGTTCGGGAGCGCCTGGCCGTGGCGGAGAGGCTCCTGGAGCAGGCCCGAGCCCGCTACCGGCAGGGCCTGAGCGACTACCTGCCGGTGCTGAACGCCGTCCAGACCCTCCGGGGGCTCCAGCGGTCCCTCCTGTCGGCCCGCTACCAGGTCCTGGTCTACCGGATCCAGCTCTACCGGGCCCTGGGAGGCCGGTGGATGGACGCCCTGGAGCCCATGTCCACGTCCGCCGACTCTCGCTGAGGAAGAGACGCCCATGACCGGATTCAGGGACCGCGTAGCCACGACCTTCCGACGGCATCCGACTCTCACCCGGGTGGCGCTGCCCCTGGTGGTCCTGGCCGCGGGCGCCGGGGCCGCCCTGCTTCTCATCGCCATGAGGGAAGAGGTGGAGATGGGAGAGCCCCAGGCCCGGGCCTACCCCGTGAAGGTCGTGGAGGTGGAGCGGCGGGACCGGGACGTGATCGTCCACGCCACGGGGCGGGTCCAGGCCTCCCGGAGCGTTCGCCTGGAGCCCCAGGTGGGAGGACGGGTCCAGTGGATCAGTCCCAGGCTTCGCCCCGGCGGCCGGTTCCAGGAAGGGGAGGTCCTCCTGCGCATCGACCGGCGGGACTACCAGGTGGCGGTTCAGCAACAGGAGGCGGCGGTGCAGCAAGCCCGGGTCCGGCTCCAGCAGGAGAGGGGCCGGAAGGAGATCGCCGAGCGGGAGTGGAGGCTCTTCGACAGCATCGACACCTCGGAGCGGGGCCGGAGCCTGGCTCTCCGGGAGCCCCAGCTCAAGGAAGCGGAGGCCGGGCTGGAAGCTGCCCGGGCGGCCCTGCGACAGGCCCACCTGAACCTGGAGCGGACCACGGTCTCGGCTCCCTTCGATCTGGTGCTCCGGGAGGAGAACGTCGACGTGGGGCAGATCGTCCGCCCCGGGGCCCCGGTGGCCACGGTGGCAGGGTATCGCCGGTTCTGGGTGGCCGCCTCGGTGCCCCTGGACGAGCTTCCCCGGCTCCGGGTTCCCGGGAGCGAGGCCAGGATCGCCGTGGAGCTGAGTCGGAACCGGTGGGTGGTCCGCCGGGGAGAGGCTGTGGACATCCTTCCCGCTGTCCAGGCCGGAGGCATGATGGCCCAGGTCCTGGTGGCGGTGGACGACCCCCTGGGGGAGGCCCTGGAGGATGAGTCCGTCCCCCTTCTCCTGGGAACGGTGGCGAACGTGGAGATCCGGGGCATCCGGGCCGACTCCGTCTACGCCCTTCCCCGGGCGTCCCTCCGCAGAGACGACAGCGTCTGGATGGTCTCGGACAGCGCCACCCTGGAGGTCCGGACCGTGGACGTGGTCCACCGGACACCGGACTCCCTGCTGGTGAGGGGCAATCTGGGCGAGGGGGCCCGGATCGTCACCAGCATGATCGCCACGCCCCTGGAGGGGATGAAGCTGGAAGTCCGGGAGGGGGGTGGCGGGTGACGGCGTCGGGCCCAGGAGATGGCGACCCCGGCGGAGATGACCTGGGGGAGGCGTGCGCCCGGGAGATGAAAGGGCCCATCGCCTGGATGGCCTGCAACTCCGTGGCGGCGAATCTCCTCATGGTCACTCTCCTGGTGGGGGGCGCCCTCATGGCCTTCCAGGTGAAGCAGGAGGTCTTTCCCGAGTTCGAGATCGACGTCATCAGCATCCTGGTCCCCTATCCCGGGGCCACCCCGGAGGAGGTGGAGCAGGGGATCCTCCTGGCCACGGAGGAGGCGGTCCAGGGGCTGGACGGGGTGAAGAAGGTCACGGCCACGGCCGCCGAGGGGACGGGGACGGTGGTGGTGGAGCTCCTTCGGGACGCCGATCCGGACGAGGTCCTGGGAAACGTGAAGAACGAGATCGACCGCATCCGGTCATACCCCCAGGAGGCGGAAGAGCCCGTCATCTCCCAGCTGGCGAACCGGAACCACGTGATTTCGGTGATCGCCTACGGGGATCTTCCCCGCTGGATGCTCCGGGAAGCTGCCGAGGAGGTCCGCCGGGAGCTGTTGAACCGGGAGGAGATCGTCCTGGTGGAGATCCCCGCGGTGCCTCCGCCTGAGGTGAGCATCGAGGTCCCCCGCCCGGCCCTGAGAGCCTACGGCCTGACCCTGGGCGATATCGCCGGCCGGGTCCGGTCGGGCTCGGTGGAGCTCACTGGGGGAGCGGTCCGGGCCGAAGGAGGGGAGATCCTGATCCGGACGGCGGAGCGGCGGGACCTGGCCGACGAGTTCGGGGACCTGGCCGTCCTGAGCACCCCGGAGGGGGGGCGCGTCCGCCTGGGCGAGATCGCAACCGTGAAGGAGACGTATCGGCAGACGGACCAGGAAGCCACCTTCCAGGGAAAGCCGGCGGTGAAGGTCGACGTCTTCCGGGTGGGGGATCAGACCCCCACGGAGGTGGCGGAGGCGGTGGAGGACTACTTGCAGATCGGGGACGCCGGAATCCCTTCCAGCGTCGGCCTGGCCACCTGGGACGACCGATCCCGGGTCTTCGCCGACCGGATCGGGCTCCTGCTGAAGAACGGCGCCCTTGGCCTGGTCCTGGTCTTCCTGGTTCTGGGTGCCTTCCTGGAGCTCCGTCTGGCGTTCTGGGTGATGCTGGGTATCGCCATCTCCCTCCTGGGGGCCTTCCTCATCTTCCCGGTGTTCGGGGTCTCCATCAACATGATCTCCCTGTTTGCCTTCATCATCACCCTGGGAATCGTGGTGGACGATGCCATCATCGTGGGAGAGAACGTCTACTATCGGCGACAGGAGGGGATGGAGCGCCTTCCGGCGGCCATCCGGGGGGCCCGGCAGGTGGTGAGGCCCGTGGTCTTCGCTGTCCTCACCTCGGTGGTGGCCTTCTCCCCCATGCTCTTCGTTCCGGGTTTCGCCGGGAAGATCTTCCGGGTCATCCCCATCATCGTCATCAGTGTCCTGGTCCTCTCCCTGGTGGAGTCCTTCTTCATCCTTCCCGCCCACCTGGCCCACTCCCGGCGGGAAGAGCCCCGGGGTCTGTGGGCCACGATCCGCCGACCCCAGGAGATGATCTCCCACTGGCTGGAGTGGTTCGTGGACACCGTCTACCGACGGCACGTCCGGGCGGCCATACGTCACCGTTACGCCACCATCGCCGTGGCCGTCAGCCTCCTCATGGTGGCCCTGGGCCTCATCCGGGGAGGGCACCTCCCCTTCGTCTTCATGCCCACCATCGAGTCGGACATCGCCGTGGCCTCCGTGCGCCTGCCGGTGGAGGCTCCCATGGACGAGGCCCGGCGGATCCGGGAGCTCCTGGTGAGCCGGGCCCAGGCGGTGGTGGAGGAGATCCGGGAGGAGGAGGGAGAGGTCCTGCAGGGACTCTACGCCCAGATCGGATCGCCCCTGGGGGAGACGGGTCCCGCCGCCGGGCTGGGGACCCGGGAGACGGGGGCCCACGTGGTGGAGGTGGCCATGGAGCTGGTGGGGCCGGACCGGAGGCGGACCACTACGGCCGCCATCGCCGAACGGTGGCGGGAGAAGGTGGGCCGGCCCCCGGGGATCCGCACGCTGGCCTTCCGCTACAGCACCGGCCCCGGCGCCGGTGCCGATATCACCATTCAGCTCCAGCATCCGAGCACGGAGGTTCTGGAGGAGGCGGCGGAGGAGCTGGCCGGGAGGCTGGAGGACTACACGGGTCTCACGAACGTGGATCCGGGGTTCACCGGGGGGAAACCCCAGCTGGACCTGACCCTGAAGCCGGCGGCCCGGGCCCTGGGGCTCACGGAGGCAGGCATGGCCCGGCAGGTCAGGAGCGCCCTCTTCGGTGCCGAGGCCCTCCGGCAGCAGAGGGGGCGCTACGAGATGCGGGTCATGGTGCGCCTCCCGGAAGAGGACCGTGAGCGCCTCTTCGGCCTGGAGCAGTTCCGGCTCCGGACCCCGGGCGGTCGGGAGCTCCCCCTCTTCCAGGCGGCGGAGATCACCGAGACCCGGGCCTACACCACCATCAACCGGGTCAACGGCCAGAGGGTTCTGAACGTCACCGCCGACACCCGCCCCGGGGCCGTCACCGGCGAGATCCTGGACAACGCCCGGGCCGACGTGCTCCCCGGGCTCATGGAGGAGTTCGCCGACCTTCGCTACCAGGTCGTGGGGCAGCAGGAGGATCTCCAGGAAGCGGTGTCCAGCCTCATGACGGGCTTCCTGGGGGCCCTCCTGGTCATCTACGCCCTCCTGGCCATTCCCTTCGGAAGCTACGTGCAGCCCCTCGTCGTCATGGCGGCCATCCCCTTCGGCTTCATCGGGGCCATCATCGGGCACCTCCTCCTGGGCTACATGCTCAGCATCATCAGCCTCATGGGGCTGGTGGCCCTGGCGGGGGTGGTGGTGAACGACTCCCTCCTCCTCATCGTCCGGACCAACGAGAACCGGGCCGGGGGGAAAACGGTCTACGACGCCGTGGTGGAGGGTGGCACCCGGCGATTCCGGCCCATCATCCTCACCTCCCTCACCACCTTCTTCGGGCTGGCGCCCCTGATCTTCGAACGATCCATCCAGGCCCGGTTCCTCATCCCCATGGCCATCAGCCTGGGATTCGGTATCCTTGTGGCCACGGCTATCGTCCTGATCCTGGTTCCGTCCATCTACATGGCCGTGGAGGACCTCCGGAGTCTCCTGGGCTCGGGCCGGGAGACGCCGGACCAGGAGCAGCGTCACCAAGAGGGTTGAGGATTCGGGGCCGAGAACGAAGGAGACCGAGGTGAACGGACATGCGCTTCTCGATGTCCTTGCCATCCGAATTGCCGCTCTGGCCGTGGGGAAGAGGAAGTTCTTTCAGGATGGGGCTGAGAGCCCGTCGCTGGGGGAAGCCATCCTCGAGGTGGGAACCCCGGAGGTGGGGGGACTCGAGGAGGGCGTCGAGGAGTCCTATCCGGTGGGAGGACGTGACGTCTCGGTGGAACCGGCCCTGATGCCGTGGCGCCTCCGGGATCCGGAAGCCCCCGCCCTGGTCTATCACCACGGAAACAACGAGTCCCCCTTCGACTTCTCCCGTCTGGCCAAGAACACCTTCCGGTCCCTTGTCACGAAGCAGATTCCGGTTTCGGGGTTGAACGTCGTTCTCCTCTGCGACTACGTCTCCGGTGCCATTTTCGAGACCCTTTGACCCTTCTCCGCTTCCACCGCATCCTGTCGGGACAAGACATGCGCTACGAAGGTACGCTGTACCGGCCACCCTCCGAGGCCCGGTCCTACATTCTCCAGGCCACCATCGGTTGCTCCCACAACCGGTGCGTCTTCTGCGACATGTACCGGGCCAAGACCTTCCGCCTCCGGCCCCTGGACCAGGTCCTGGAGGACATCCGGGAGGCGGGACGGGTCCACCCCGGCGCCACCCGGGTCTTCGTGGCCGACGGGGACGCCCTGGTCATGGACCCGGATCGATGGATGGTGATCCTTCGGGCCCTGCGGGAGAGCTTCCCGGAGCTTCGCCGGGTGTCCTGCTACGCCACGACCCAGAATCTCCTGGAGAAGGGAGAGGGAGAGCTGGAGAGCCTCCGGGAGGAAGGACTCTCCCTCCTCTACGTGGGCCCCGAGTCCGGGGACGACGAGACGCTCCGGCGGCTGGCGAAAGGGGCCACCTTCCGGGATCACGTGGAGGGGGCCCGGCGGGCCCGGGCGGCCGGAATGAAATTGAGCATGATTCTGCTCCTGGGGGCCGGGGGCACGGAGCGAAGCCGGGAGCACGCCCGAGCCTCGGCCCGCCTCGCCACGGAGATGGATCCCCGGTACCTGTCGGCCCTGACTCTGACCATCCTGCCGGACACGCCTCTCCAGCGGATGGCGGGGCGGGGAGGGTTCCGGCTTCCGGAGGTGGAAGGTCTTCTACGGGAGCTCCGGATCCTGGTGGACGAGGCCCGGCCCTCCGGAGCCATCTTCCGGACGAACCATGCCTCCAACTACCTCCCCCTGGAGGGCCGACTCCCCCGGGACCGGGAGAGGATCCTGCACACCATCGACAAAGCCCTGAGGGGGGAGATTCCCCTCAGGGCCGAGGATTTCCGGGGGTTGTGAAGGGTGGTCTCGCCAGGGTCCGGCTCACCTCGTGAAGGCGTTTGCAGGTCCAGTGTATGACGACGGCGTACGCCGCTGCCCCGAGAAGTAGAGTGCCCATCCTACGACCCCCGTGACGGGATGGTGGCCGGAAGCGATGTCCCGCCTTCGTAGGATCGGCCGATTCAGGCTTGCTCTTGAGCCTCCTTCCACGAACCTTCCGCCGGTCAGTCGTCCCGGGCCTCGTCCACCTTCACTCCCTGGGAGATCACCTGCATGGGGTTCACTTGCTCACCAACCTCGTTCAGGGCGATGAGCACGCCCGAGTCCTCCTCTCCCTGGAGTCGCACGGTCTCACCCCTCAGCTTCCACGTGCCCGCCAGGGCCTGGAGGTGCTCCGGAGTCGGCGTGATACGCGGGACGGCCTGCATGGGCGTCCTCCTTTCCTTGCTGCTCATAGGACCAGTCGATTCTGCGCCTTGTTCGGGGCCCGCTCCTCAACCGTCCCGGGACTTCGGAAACGGTGGTCACAGGTCTCCGCTACCGACATCGGGGTGAGCAAGGGCCATACCGCTTGCGGGTAGCCTGGGAAAAGGAGGGCCTTCGAGGGGGAACCCCTGAAAAAGCCCGTCGTCATGCGGGTTCTGACACTTCAGGCCTCAAGTCCCGGCGGGCTTCCCCGGGACTCCTTCGAAATATGTTGCGTGCGTGCAACGGCCACGACCCCAGAAGCAACAGCCGTCGAGAGGGGAAGCGGTAGCGCAAGGGTTTTCTGTTTTTATGGAGAGGCCGAGTAGCTCCGGCCGAACCGATCCGTGGCCTCCACCCGGATCTCCCGGGCCCGGTGGGAGGCGGGGGCGTAGAAGAGGTGGCCCGTGGGATACGGCTCCACCCAGGGCCGGTGGGTCGGCAGATCCTCTCCCCGGTGCAGTTCCTCACTCAGGGGGTCCGTCCCCACTCGCCGGGCCATCTCTCCCTTCCGCTCCCCGTCCTCGTACCAGACCACCGTCCACTCCGGGTCCCAGTCCCAGACGTTGGCCACGATCTCGTCGGGAGCCGCGGGGTCGGATCCGGGGCCGTAGACCCGGAGCTGGTAGGCCGGCTCCCGTCCCGTGGCCTGGTAGCGCCAGGTGACTTCCTCCCCCCGGATGTCGTAGAGGGAGTAGCCGGCGGGCGTGCCGTCGCCACAGATGGGCCCGCTCCACCAGGCGCCGCAGACGGTGCCGCTCACGTGCTCGTGGGTGCCCTGGTGGAAGACGTGCTCGTTCTCGTGGGTGTGACCGGTGAGGATGTGGGCGGGGTAGGGCTCCAGGAGGCGATAGAGGGCCTCCCGATTCGCCACGCTGATCCCGGTGGAGGGGTTTCGCTCCCCTTCCCGGACGTGGCGGCTGCCCAGGACCGGGATGTGGGCGGCCACGATCACGGGTCGCCCCGCCTCCACGTGTCTCAGGTCGTTGGCCAACCAGAGGAGCTGATCCGACCCCAGGTATCCCAGGTATCCGGCCCCGTGCCAGAAGACGTCGTCCAGGACCACGTAGTGCACCCGCCCCCGGTCGAAGGAGTAGTACCGGGGCCCGAAGTGCCGGGAGAAGGTGGTGGTGGAGGCCTCGTCGGTTCGCCGCTCCTGGTCCAGGTCGTGGTTGCCCACCACCTGGAAGAAGGGGATCCCCATGCGGTCCACGCCCCGCTCGTATTCCGGGTAGAGCTCCAGGTTGTCGAACATGATGTCGCCGCAGGCGATCCCCAGGGCGTGGCGGTCTCTCATCCCCTCCAGGGTCTGTCGGATATGGGGCACGGACCGTTCGTGGAACCACTGCATCTCCTGGGCGTCCTCGGTCTGGATGTCCGCCAGGAGGAAGAGGGTGTGGTCCTCGTCGGAGATCTCGTTCAGGGGCTCCAGCTGGAAGAGGGCTTCCATCTCCCCCCGGGAGTCCGGACGGATGGGCTGGTAGAAGCAGGCCGTCCCCGTGGGATTCCGAGGGATGGTGTGCCCCGCCGGAACGCTCACCCGGAGGAAATCCCTGTGGGCCGTGGTCATCAGCTCGAAGGTTCCGTCTCCGCCGGTGAGGACCACATCCAGACCATCGGAGACCGCTACGCCCGGCACCCCCCGGCCGGCGCTTCGGACAGCTCCACGGACCCGCACGGGAGGACCCTCGGGGAGACGGAGAAGGGGCGCGTAGGGATCCGCCCGGAGACAATCCGGGAGGGCCAGGAGGGCCGCTCCGGCGGCACCGGCCCGAAGGAAATCCCGACGGTTCCAGAGAGGCGATGGATGGGACGTCCGTTTCATCTGCGGCTCCGTGGTGGCGGCTGGGCGTTGGGGTGGTGCCCCGTGGTTGGGGTTCCCGACAGAGTGCAGGATCGGCCCCGAGGGTTCAATGTGCCTGGTCCGTCCGTTGTGTCACGGCTCGGAGTCGGGCGTGTCACGGAGCCGACGGTATCGAACTCACCCACCCGCCGCTAGGTTGCCCTCCCTGGAGGCTGGTGGGAAAGGTCCCCGGGCGGCCAAACGCCCCTGGCCCACCAGCCTTCTGGCTCGCCGGACCCGCCGTCCCGCTTCGGTCCGGCAGGGAACACCCGAATCGGAAACGGAGGAATAGCACCATGATCCGTACCCATTGCCTGGAGGGAATCCGACGCGCCGTCCGCCGGTGGAGGGGCTGGGGTGTGCCGATCCTCCTCGTGGCCCTGGCTACCGGGGCCTGGCCTCAGGAAGCTCCGGCCCAGGAGGAGGGGTGGGAAGCGGTGCTGGAGGCTCTCCAGCGGCAGAACGAGATGCTCCGTCACGAGCTGGACGTCCTCTCCCGACAGGTGGACGACGTCATGTTCTTCCACCGGCTGGGGGATATGGCCGAGATCGACAAGGTTCGCATCACCGGCCCGCCCCGTCGTTACGAGCCCAACCCGACGGCCCAGGGGGCCGGCAATCCCTTCCGCTTCTACGCCTACGTATTCATCCCCCGGGACCTGGACCGGAGCGAGGACCAACCCCTCATCGTGTTCCCCCACGGCGGGGTCCACTCCAACTTCGGCACCGGCGCCACCAACGTCCTCCGGGAGATGCTCCGGCAGGGCTACACCGTGGTGGCTCCGGAATACCGGGGGAGCACGGGCTACGGTGGGGGGACCTACCGGGCCATCGACTACGGGGGACTGGAGATCGAAGATACCTACGCCGCCCGGAATTTCATGCTGGAGAACTACGACTTCCTGGACGAGGACCGGGTGGGGATCGTGGGATGGAGCCACGGGGGCCTCCACGCCCTCATGAACATCTTCGAGCACGGGGACGCCTACGCCGTGGCCTACGCCGGGGTGCCGGTGAGCGACCTCATTGCCCGCATGGGCTACAAGACCCAGGGATACCGGGATCTATACTCGGTGGAGTACCACATCGGGAAGACGGCCTACGAGGACGTGAACGAGTACCGTCGACGCTCCCCCTCCTGGAACACCCACAAGTACGACGGCACCCCTCTCCTCATCCACACGAACACGAACGACGGCGACGTGAACGTCCTGGAGGTGGAGCGGCTGATCCAGGCCCTGCAGGCCGAGGGGAAGACGGGCTTCGAGTACAAGATCTACCAGGACGCTCCCGGTGGCCATTCCTTCAACCGCCTGGACAACCAGCTGGCCAAGGAGTCCCGGAGGGAGATCTGGCGCTTCCTCTCGTCCCACCTCCGCCCGGAGAACCCGATTCGATAAGAGGGCCGTGGCCGTCCCCCGAGCGAGCCGGGAAGGGGAGCGGTCCGACCCGGGCAGTCCGGGAAAATGGTGTTCAGCCCGGGAAAGAAGGGGACGTAGCGGGGTAGCAGGCGGACCGGGATGGCACTGCCGGGCTCCGAAGCTCGAAGAGCAACCAGGACGGAGGAGTCGAGGGACATGATTGAGGGCCATGGCTGAGGCCGGGACCGCGAGATCTCCCCAGGACGCACGGGGTCGGCCGGTGTCCGTGTCCCGGCGAATCGAGCCCGTCCGGCCCCAGGCTCTCCTCTCCCTGGGCCGGGGGACGGTGCGGGGGTTCTGGGCCCGGGAAGGCCGGTGGTTTGCCCACCTGGGCATGGCCGCCTCCCTGTCCGTGCCTTCCATCCGGGGGCATTCCCATCGCTTCCGAAGGATCCGGGAGCAGGCTCGGAAGCTCCTGGACGGCTTCCCGGATTCGGCCCGGGAGGGTCCGGAGCCCACCCCACGCCCCCGGTTCTTCGGCGGGTTCTCCTTCGCCGAAGACCACGAGGCCCGGGACATCTGGTCCCATTTCCCCTCCGCCTTCTTCGTCCTGCCGGAGACGGAGCTGGTGGTGGAGGACGGGACAGGGATCCTCACCTGCCGGGGTTTCCCTCCGCCGGACCAGGATCCCAAGGCGTTCCGGGAAGAGCTCCGAGACCGCCTGAGGGAACTGGAGACGCTCCTGGCCCGGGAGTCGCCCCGGGAGGGGGACCGGGATCCCTGGATCCCCGCCACCCGGGCCGAAACGGACGGTGAGGCATGGCGAGAGGTGGTGGACCGGGTCCTGGAGCGGCTGGGGGAAGGGTCCATGGAGAAGGTGGTTCTGGCTCGGGTCCAGCGGGTCTCCACCCAGGGAGTCCTGGACCCCGTGGAGGTCCTCATGAACCTCCTCAGGGAGAACGCCTCCTCCCACGTCTTCCTCTTCGAGCCCCGACCCGGCTCGGTTCTGCTGGGGGCGGCACCGGAAACGGTGGCTACGGTCTCGGAGGGGACCTTTCAGGCCACTGCCGTGGCGGGATCCGCACCGGCGGGATCCTCTACGGAGGAGCGGAAGGCCCTGGCCCGACGACTCCTGGAGAGCCGAAAGGACCGCCGGGAGCATGGGGTGTGCGTGAAGGACATGGCCCGGCGTCTGGCTCCCCTGGCCCTGGAGGTCCAGGCCCCGGAGAAGCCCCGGGTCCGGGTCTTCTCCACCATCCAGCATCTGGAAACGGAGATTCGAGCGCCCCTGAGGGAGGGGGAGGGCGTGCTCTCGGCCCTGGAGGCCCTTCACCCCACCCCGGCCGTCTGCGGCTATCCCCGGGACCAGGCCCTGGGCTTTCTGGAGGCGGAGGAACCCTTTCACCGGGGCTGGTACGCCGGTCCGGTGGGGTGGTTCGACGAAGCCGGAAACGGAGTCTTCGCGCCGGCCCTGAGATCAGCGGTGGGATCCGGCAGGGAGTGGCGCCTCTTCGCCGGCGCCGGCATCGTCCGGGGCTCCGATCCGGACCGGGAGTGGGAAGAGACCCGGATGAAATTTCAACCGGTTCTCCGGGCCCTGTCCGGGGCCCGACCCCGGAGAGACCCGGACCAGGAGCCGGAGGACCCGGGGCCGTGAAGGAAGCCAAGGCGAATTCCCTCTGGGCCGAGACCCTCCTGGAGTCGCTGGCCCGGTCCGGAGTCCGGGAGGTCTGCCTGGCCCCTGGCTCCCGGTCCACGCCCCTGGTCCTGGCGGCGGCCCGGCAGCCGGAGCTCCGGGTGTTCTCCCTGGTGGATGAGCGCTCGGCGGGCTTCTTCGCCCTGGGTCTGGGTAAGGCCACGGGCCGTCCCGCCGCCGTGGTCACCACCTCCGGGACCGCCGGGGCGAACCTCTACCCCGCCGTCATCGAGGCGTCCCAGGGGGAGGTGCCCCTCCTGGTCCTCACCGCCGACCGGCCCCTGCGTCTGAGGGACACCGACGGCAATCAGTCCATGGACCAGCTCCGACTGTTCGGTGTCTTCCCCCGGGCCTTCTTTCACCTGGAATCGGTCCGGACGGAGGACCCGGACCTGGCCCACCTCCGGGCCGTGGCAGCCCGGAGCGTGGCGGTGGCCCGGGGAGCGCCACCGGGCCCCGTCCACCTGAACCTGC
>Ga0207797_1002663_pt1 | contig 12305 bp, 19 predicted proteins | sample PRCRCaboRojoPR_6_FD_187275 | JGI IMG/M metagenome (GOLD analysis project Ga0207797, IMG submission 187275) | Marine sediment microbial community from Cabo Rojo, Puerto Rico - PR CR 10% Liquid 1 (SPAdes) | ecosystem: Environmental > Aquatic > Marine > Coastal > Sediment | place: Cabo Rojo, Puerto... | reverse complement strand
GCGAACATCGCGAGCAGACTCGCGGCGACACCGAACACCTCCACGACTATTCACCCCGGAGGACCCGGGCGATGGTTGGACCGAGCACGCGCTCCAGTACTCCGTATCCGACGTACAGCAGGAGCGCCTCTACCAGGACGACACCGATGAGAACGGCGGCGCCCGTCGGTCCGGTGAGGCTCTCAATACCGAACATCGTTAGACACCTCGTATGGTCTTGCGTGTTCCATGGGTTTCTGCGCGGAAGACGATAGCCGGTGGCTGGACTTAACGGTTATGGGGGTATTGTACAATACTATATCGCAGTGAGTAACACATGGTTGGTGATACGTTATGCATGGCTACAGGGGTTCTCGGGCGATACTGTGGTGTCTCGGGCCGATTCGGTGGACGACACGCACGCGGACGACGCGGACAGGTAGATGGATGTATGCGTGTGGAAATCCCAGTGTCCTCTATGACTAAGTCCAGGGTCTGTCCGGACTGCGGAGCCGAGCTGGATCGGATGGAACTCCAGGGTACCGACGCCATGGCCTCGCTCACCATCGTCTCGTCGGAGCCCTCTGAGGGCTTCCTCTCGAGTATGCGCGCGGACGAGGTCCTGACACCCGTCCCGTACGTCTGTCCCGACTGTCGCCGGACGCTGCTGTACGCCGAGGACTGATCGTCGCGGAGACGTGGATGGTGCGAGCGGACACCACATAGTATTGGCAAAAATGCACAATTTTATACTTCTCGAGGACCAACGGTCGGACACGAATGCCCAAAGCGATGAAAGAGTACCTCCAGCAGGACATGGCGTGCGAGGGGCTGCTGGAGTGCTTTCACGGTCTGAAGGGCCTCGACCGCGAGGTGTTCGAGGTCCTTGCGGACGCCGAACAGGCATTGACCGTCGACGAGATCGCCACTGCGGTCGAGCGGGAGCGCTCGACTGCCTATCGCTCCATCCAGCGGCTTCTCGGCGCCGGCATCCTTCAGAAAGAGCAGATCAACTACGACCACGGAGGATACTACCACGTCTACCGGGTTGCCGACAGCTCCGACGTGGCCCAGCACATGCAGCGGATGCTCAACGACTGGTACGCCCAGATGGGCCAACTCATCCAGGAGTTCGAGGACAAGTACGAGGGAGCTGGCTCCATCGAGGTCTCCTCCTGACCCCGCCGCACGGACCGGGCCCGATCTGAAAGTGGCTGCTCCTTCCTGATTTCTGAACGAACCTCGATTTCCCCCGCCCGTATACGAGGCAAGTCTTGTAATTGGGACGTTGTTCTATTTTTCCACCGAGCACGCCCGCTGCGGTTGTCACGGTGTCCCGGGCTGAACGGCGGCGCGTAGGCCAGGCCAAGGGGCCCCACGTCCTCGACGGTCGTCCCGCCGTGGAGCACCCTCGCGACGGCGAGAGCTCTACTCTGACGTCTGCTCTGAGTTGTCCTCGATCCACCCGCCGCGGAGGTCCTGATACTCGTCCGGTTTGGGATAGTGTGGCTTGATGTCGAGCACGGGCGTCCCGTCCACCAGGTCGAGCCCCTCGACGTGGAGCACGATGTCGCTAATATCGGTCAACCGGACCACCGTGAGACCGATCGGGTTCGGCCGCTTCGGGCCGCGCGTAGCGAATATCCCGGGACGGAGCCCCTGGACGAACGGGGGCGACGTCCTGAGCGTGTACCCCTCGATCAGGTGCAGGTGGGAAACGATCACGATATGGGAGAACCCATCGAGTAACGCGAGACCGTCTTGGTATTGTTCGTCCAGCTCGACTCGGCCAGCGGCGTCGACCGATCGACTCGACTCGCATGGCACGTCCTCGGGTGCATCGAAGGGCGACCGGACGACGCCGATCGGATGATAGACGACTGGTTCCATGGTTATCACGTAATCTCCGGCAGGTTATCGGTGGGTGTCGAAGTGGACTCTCCCGTCTGGTCTATCGGGGTCGATAGCCGTTGGCCGCCTTCGCGTATCTCAACGACCATGCGTGTACCCCCGATCAGGAAGTGGTTCGCCATCGATCGTCACTTCGTGGTCGGTGACTTCTCCGACGATCGAGACCGGGACCGGTGAGGCGTCACGAGCGGCGTCGATCTGATCACGGGAAAGCGTGAACACGAGTTCGAAGTCCTCGCCCGTGTAGAGCCCGAATTCGTGTTCCTCCGTATCTGTCGTCGCCATCTCACGGACCGTCTCGTCGATGGGGATCCGGTCCCATTCGATCGCGAAGCCACAGTTGCTCGCTTCGGCCAACTGGTGGAGCGAGCGGGCCAGTCCGTCGCTCGAATCCATCATGGCGGAGACGTGCGGGGCGAGTACCTGACCAGCCCTGACTCGGGGTTCGAACTGGAAGCGGGCGTTCGCCCGGTCGTAGGCTCCCTGCTCGAACAGCCGCAAGGCCGCCCCGGTCCGTCCGAGCGTCCCCGTCACACCGACGGCGTCTCCGGGTGAGGCCGTCGACCGGAGCGTCGGAGCGTCCGTACGACCGATCGCCGATGAGGCGACCGTGAACTCCTCGTGCTGGTCGAGGTCGCCCCCGACGTACCGACTGCCCGTCAGCTCACACACGTCGCGAGCCCCCTCGATGAACGCGTGGAGTTCCTCGGGGTCGAATTCGGGGGCTGCGTACACGGCGACGGCGGCGATCGCCTCGGCCCCCATGGCCGCGATATCGGACAGCGAGGCCCCGACGGCGCGCCGGCCGGCCGTGTATCGGGTCGTCCCCGACGGGAAATCGGTCCGCTGGTGGAGCATGTCCGTCGTGAAGACCAGATCGTCGACCACAGCAGCGTCGTCGCCGGCATCGGGCACCCACTCGTAGACCGCGGCAAGCGATTCGCGTTCGTCCATGCACAGAACGTGGTGGCAGCGACGAATTATTCTTCCGCGGGACACCTCGATGATGACATCCATGACGGAATCCGCGGTTACGGTTCGGCACCTCGAACAGGATCCCATCTCGTCGCGGTCGACGGAGTTCGTCGAACGGAAGGGGATCGGTCATCCGGACTCGATCTGCGATGGCATCGCCGAAGCCATCTCACGGGAACTCTCCCGACACTATCTCGACGAGTTCGGTCGGATCCTCCATCACAACACCGACAAGGTCCAGCTCGTCGCCGGGACGACGGATCCGCAGTTCGGTGGCGGAGAGATCGTCGACCCGATCTACGTCCTGCTCGGTGGCCGAGCGACCAAGACCGTCGACGGACAGCGGATTCCGGTCGACGACATCGCGCTCGATGCCGCGAGAGACTACGTTGACGCTCGCTTCGAGGAGCTGTCCGCGGGTATGGTCGAGTTCGACTCGCGTATCGGCGAGACCTCGGCCGAGCTACACTCGCTGTTCGACGCACAGGACGTCCCCCGAGCGAACGACACCAGCGTCGGCACCGGCTACGCACCACTCTCCGAGACCGACCGGATCATCAGGGGACTCGACCCCGAGCTACGCGAGCAGGTTCCAGCGATCGGCGAGGACATCAAGCTGATGGGCTGGCGCACCGACGACGAGCTCCGGATCACCGTCGCCGCCGCCGTCGTCTCTCGATACGTCTCGGATACCGACGAGTACGTCGAGGTGATAGAACAGGTCGCAGAGATCGCCAGCCGATACGCGAGTGAGCGAACGGACCGTGCAGTCCACGTCGACGTGAACGCCGCCGATGACGTCGAAACGGGGACCGTCTATCTCACCGAGACCGGCCTCTCGGCGGAGATGGGTGACGACGGAAACGTCGGGCGAGGGAATCGCGTGAACGGCGTCATCACCCCTCACCGGCCGATGAGTCTCGAAGCATCCGCGGGGAAGAACCCCGTGAGCCACGTCGGGAAACTGTACAACCTCGTCGCCACGAACGCCGCCGAACGCGTCCACCGAACGCTCGGAGCCGACCACACCGAGGTCAAACTCCTCTCACAGATCGGGACCCCCGTCACGGACCCCATCGCGATCGACGTCGATACGACGGCGCGCGACGACGAGGCGATCCGACGGATCGTCGGGTCCGAACTCGACACCATCGAGTCGCTCACCCGTGACCTCGTAGCCGGCGACGTGTCGCTGTTTTAATGCCGACGGGAACGAACGGGCCTCCCGGGTATCGACATGGACCGATCCCGGCCGGGAACTCGGCGAGCAGTCGAATCGGTCTATCTGACCGATGGCCACGGATCCGTGTCAGGCGGCACGCTCGTGGGACTGACGACGAAGGACGGCGTACTCGTGATGGCCGACACTCGCACGAGTCGAGAAGCCAGTGTCTGCAGCGAGACGGTCCAGAAGATCTCCCAGGTTCATCCGACCGCAGTAATGGGATCGACTGCCGATCTCGGCGCCGTGCAATCGTTCGTTCGAACCATCCGCTCCGAAAGCGAACGCTACGAGGTCTCCCACGGCCAACCGATGGATATGACTGCCCTGAGTACCGTCGTGGCGTCGGAACTCCCGCAGAGATCCGTCCCGAATTCGACGTTCCTCCTCGGTGGTGTCGACGACGACGGCCCGCACGTTTTCACGCTCGATGGAGATGGAAGTGTACTCGAGGAGGCGTACGCGGCGGTCGGAAGCGGCCGGCAGGTCGCTTTCGGGATCCTCGACGCCGAAGCGTCACCGGCGCTCACGATGTCCGAGGCACGACGGGTCGCCGGTCGCGCCATCCAGAGTGCAGCCGAACGGGACGTCCAGACGGGCGTCGGGGTCCACGCCGCCGAGATCTCGGACGACGGCGTGGATCTCAAGAGGTACGACTCCGTAGAAACTCTCGAACAGTGATGGGATCCGGCGACCCTGCCGAACAGAACCGCTGTATCCAGCACGCTGGTACCATGGCGAGGGGAGAGCTCGTGTCGCCACTGCCGGAGACAGGGCGTCTCTGATACGGACGGTCGTAGTCTTTTACCGGTGATCGCGCGGATGGGATCGGCGATCACCGGTGTACCGTTACGACCGTATGGATGAGTACGCCTCCCCCCACCGTATCGACGATCGGGACGTCCTGGGTATTCGTGTCCCGTTCTCCTCCCGATGATCCATGGAACGTGGCTACGGATGATAATCAAGCAGCGGGTTTACATCCAGCTACCGAGAAGTGCCGCTATGGTATTTGTTCTCGATCTGTGAACAGGGAGGTGCTATGGTATACAAGAAGATCGAGTTGATCGGGCGGAGCAACGAGAGCTTCGAGGACGCCGTCAACGACGCCATCGACCGCGCCGAACAGACGCTCGAGAACCTCATGTGGGTGTCCGTGGTGAACCAGGCGGTCGAACTGGACCAGTCCGAGCGCGAGTACCAGGCCGAAGTCGAAGTCGCGTTCGAACTCCAAGAAGGGCTCGGCGAGTAACTCGGTCAGTCGCCGCCCCTGGCTTCTCTTCCGAGCCGTTCTTCGACGGCCGTGACCTTCTCGCTGGCGTGCTGGTGGACGGTTCGCTTGTCGTCGATCTTCAGCGTCGTGATCACCCGATCCTCGTCGACCGCCTCGTGGGCTGCCTCTGCCGCGGCGAACAACTCGTGGACGTCGTCGGCCTCCAGGATCGTCCCCATCGGAGTGGTCTCGTAGGTGACGTCGAACGCTTCAAGAGCCTCGATAGCCTTCGCGATTTCTCCTGACATGCTTCCTTTCCGGACAGGAACGATGTTCAGCTCGCCTATCGCCGTCATGAGACACGATAGACCCCCTCCGAGCATATATGGACCCCCGGTCGACGTAGTTTTTGACGTTCAATTGAAAAATGGGGCTGGATCCCATCGCCTGGGAATTTTCGTAAGATGTCTTGTTCGGTGTCCTCGTTCCTTCGAGTGTTGAGTCACATGGTCATCAACACGAGAGAAGAAATCATCGAAGCGACGGACAGAATCTTCAATCAGGGAGACATCGACTACATCGACGAGATCTACGCCGAGGATATGGTGATGCACCACGTCCCCGGCAACCGGGAATACGAGGGGCGAGAGGCGTTCAAGGAATGGCGGCGGGAGCACCATCAGGCCTTTCCTGATTTCGAGGTCGAACACGACGACATCATAATCGGGGAGGAGAAGTTCGTCACCCAGTGGACCGCAACCGCCACGCATCAGGGTCCTCTCCCCGGGCTGAACATCGAACCGACTAACAAACCGGTCGAGTACCATGGGGTGACGATCCACGAGATGGGCGAGGAGAAGTTGACAGAAGCGTGGTGGTACTTCGACCAGCTCGGTATCCTCATGCAACTCGGTCTCATGCCTGGGCCTCCTGACGCGAGTCAATAGCACCAGCTAGGTGATTTCCACGTCGTGAAACCTGCTGGTCATAGCGAGCGGCCCAGTGTGGTCAGCGATGCCGCGTCGCCATCGCCTCTCCTGCCGGATATGACTCGTACTGAATACGCATGTCCTACGCGATACGACTGTCGAGACGTATCGGTCCTGTGGAGTTTCAACGAGGGCGTTCGTTCGAATAATACGTTAGCTTCGATCTGGTGGCAGCGTAACGCCTACTTCGTGGCGCTCGAAGACGCATCGTATGGCTGGAAAATGCCCGCACTGCGAGGAGGAGATCACGCCCATCAGCGGCGGGGAACCACAGAACCACTCGGGGGTGGCAACCGTCTGGATCTGCCCCATCTGCGAGACGATCCTCGGTGTCACCGAGTGGATGGACTGATCCAGCCTCGGGGAACTACGGTAGAGAGTCCGAATCGAACCAGGTAACGACGGTCGATGTCACAAGAGAAACCATCCGTCACGTTCGACCGCCTGACCGAACTCGAAGCCGACGCGCCAACGCTCATCGAAGGGCTTCCCGGCCATGGGCTCGTTGCGGCGATCGCCGTCGATCAGATCACCAAGCAGTTGCACCTCGATCACCACGGGAACATCGTCTCGGAGGACTTCCCGCCAGTCACGTCGTTCAAAGACGGCCGCGTTCGAGACACCGTTCGTGTCTACGCACGGGACGACCCGCCCGTGATGACGCTGCAAAGCGACGTGGTGCTGCCAGGGCGAGCCTTCAAGCCACTCAGTGAATGCATCCTCGAAGAGCTCACCCAGGAGTTCGAACGGGCATCTTCCTGGCAGGGGCCCCCGCCGAGTCGGAAGACCGGATCGGCGACGTGTTCGGCGTTGCGACATCGGATGCTGTCGAGGCCCAACTTCACGACGCCGACATCGAACCAGGCGAGGACGTCGGTTTGATCGGCGGGATAACGGGCGCGCTCGTCAATGCCTGCTATCATGCCGACGTCCCTGCTGCGGTCCTGGTTGTGAAAGCGAACCCGTACCTTCCGGATCCCGCTGCCGCTCGTTCGGTGATCGAGGATGCGCTCGAACCGCTCCTCGACTTCGATATCGATACGACCGAACTCGAAGAGCAGGCGGATCAGATCAGAACTCGAATGGAACAGATCGCCCAACGCTACGAACAGATGCTCAAGGCACAGCAAGAGCCCGACGAACCCATGGGACCGACGATGTACCAGTAACACCTGCGTTGATCCCGCATCCGATCGGGTCTAAGTAGTGCCGTAGAACGCGTTCGAACGACGACTGTCCGCTACCGAGTCGCCCTGATCCCGACGAACGATCCGTCGCCGTATCCGTTCTCGATCGGTTCGGGGCCGTCTATCTCGTCGAGCCAGTGGTAGATGGTCTGGACGAACTCGAACTCGGTGAACCCGGCCGTCTCCAGGGCGTCGACGAGTTCCTCGGTCGAGACGAAGACGGCCTCGCGGTAGAACGGGTTCGCCTCCTTCGTCTCCTGATAGATCTCTCCGACGGGGCTGTTCTTGTCGATGTACCCGATCACGAGGCTGCCGGACGGCTCGAGGATACGTTCGGCCTCGGCCAGCGTCCGGGGAACGTCGTCGACGAAACAGATCGTCGTCACGATCAACGCGGTGTCGAACGTTTCGTCCTTGAACGGGAGATGTTCGGCGACGCCTTTGACCACGTCGATCCCGCGCTCACGGGCGTACTCGAGCATCTCTCCAGCCGGATCGAGCCCCACCTGCATCCCGAGCGGGGCCGCGAACCGCGCGCTCCCGACGCCGATCTCGATGCCGTATCCCGGCGCCGGCAGGAGGCGACGGAGCGCGTCCAGTTCGGACCGGTAGGCGTCTTCGTGTTCTTCGAACCATCCCTCGTATCGCTCGGTGTGCTCCTCGAACGGTGCAGCTTTCGGCATGGTCGAACCTACGAAGCGCGACGATACCAACGTTCGGTACGAACGGGGGATCCCCGAGAAACGTTTGTTAGGACACGCTCCGTTGGTCCCCGGTATGAACGAGCCGTCGACGATCGAGAAAGGCGGAGGCGGGTTCGAAGGGGTCAAACTCCTGCTCTGTGAGAACCCACTGCCGCCTATCGACGAAGCGATCGAAGCCGCCCGGGACGAACTCCCCCGGAGCAATCACTACACGGAACCCTACTCCGAGCCGTTGCGCGAGTTACTCGGTGACCACCTCGGGGTTCCGATCGAACACCTTCACATCAACGCTGGATCCGAGCTGATCCTGCGCCAGCTGTTCGATCGGTTCGGCCAGCAGGTACACCTCCTGACGCCGACCTACCCGCTGTTCCCGGAGATCGCCGACCAGTACACCGAAACTCGACTCCAACCCGACGACGACTTCCGGTTCGACCTCGGCGAACTGGAGGTTTCCGACGAGACCTCACTCGTCGTTATCGTCAATCCGAACAACCCGAACGGAAGCGAATTCGACATGGAACCGCTTCCGGACCTGCTCGAGGAAAACCCGGGAACCCGGTTCCTCGTCGACGAGGCGTTCGTCGACTTCCTCGACGAGTCGGCCGCCCAGCTCGTCCCGACGTACGACAACCTGCTCGTGACCCGGACGCTGTCGAAAGCGCACAGCCTGGCGGGCTTTCGGGTCGGGTACGCAGTGCTTCCCGAGCCCGTGGCCGCGGATCTGAACGCGAGTAACGACGCCTACCCGTTGGCGCGACCGAGTCAGGCAGCGGCCATCGCAACACTCCGGCACGAAGGGAAGATCCGAGACCGGATCGATCGACTCCGCTCGTGGACGGAAGATCTGGCTGACAATCTCCGATCGCTGGGCGTCAGAACGTTCCCGACGGAGACGTACTTCTTCCTCGCGGATTTCAGCCCACACGACGCGAGCGCCGTCGCTGCACGGTTGCAGGAGCGGAACATCTTCATCAAACCACTCGCCGACGAGCGGCTCGGTTCCGGCTACATGCGCGTGACGACGGCCCGTCCCGAGGACAACGAGCGAGTCGTCGAAGCCCTCGAAGAGATACTGTGATCGATCTCAGCACGAAGTGCCGCTCACTACCGGTGACCTGCTGCACGAATGCCAGTAGAATCCTTTCAGGAAGGAGAACAGTCCACCGATCAATTATTTGTAGTCGGACAGGGAAAGCGAATGGCAATGGAACCGTTTGACACGCTCGGACTCCCGTCACCTGACGAGTGTCTGGGCGTACTGGGACTCATCGTCAGCATCGTGGGTGCGATCGTCGGGATCGTCTGGCTCATCCGGTTCGATGGCCAGATCTTGAGCTTCGTCCTCATCGTTCTGAGCGCGGTGCTCGGCTGGGTGTCGTTCATGTACTGCGAGGTCTGGGAGCAGTCCCTCCCGATCCCCAGATGAGATAATCGGTCCGGTATGTCCACCCGCCGTCGGCCGCATCGCTCGCTGGGCCAGAGAGTCGAACTCTCGGTGCACTCTATCCACTCGGATGAGAGATCCGACGCGACAGCAGTGTGACGCGGTTCTTATCCGATGGGAATCGCCGTCCTGATTCAATCCGCATCGAGGCGTAGTTCGATGTGATATGCCTCCCTGGCATCACCATTGCTGCTGTCCGTACCACCGCCACGGTCACCTGTGTCCACTGTGTGACGGCATAGATGACTGGCCGCGGACTCATGAAGAGTGGGAAGGACCACGACAGATGGACAGAGATCAGCTTTCCAACCAGCTCGAGGGGCTTCGTGCAGCCGTCGAACAACTAAACGACCGGATAGACGCGCTCGAGGAAGAATAACTCTTGCCTGATATATAAACGCCGTATCCAGTAGACGTGACGTTGCCTGTCCGAACCAGCCGGGGCGCTCGTCGGCCTGGCTGCCGTCGATGTCGTCCCGGCGCTCAACCCCCTGTTCATGGCGTTCGCTGCGGGCGCGATGCTCTACGTCTCGGGCCACGAACTCCTCCCGATGGCGAAAAAGTACGGGAACATGCGGCCGTTCGGACTCGGCGTTCTCCTGAGTGGCGTCGCATACACTGGACTCGTCCTGCTTACGCCGACACTCCTCGTCTAGCCCGTCCACTCGATCCCTCGAAACGATCTGTCGCCCAGTCGCCCAGTCGCCCAGTCGCCCAGTCGAACAGTCGTGCTGTGTTCGAGGCACGATACGCTCGACGTGATTTCGACTGTCGGAGGGATGCTGGCGAGTCGAGCCGTCCGACTCCGACTCGTTAGCGCGACGAGCCACGGGAGCTGGCTTCCCCGATATCGAGCCTGTGAAGGACGTACTGGAACGGCCTGATGTCCTCGCGGTCGATTACGAGTTCGGCGAGGGCGGCGAACGGGATCGCGACGAGGACGACGATCACCACCATCTCGAGGGTGAACGGCTCGTCGGTGGTGAGCCAAATGGCAAGCAGGTCCTCGGTCACGCCCATCAGTATCCCGATGACGAGGAACTCGAGGAACCGCGCGATGTGCTTCCGTTTCATGACTCCAGCATCGGTAAGCAGCACGGAAAGCTATCGGACGACCGACTCCAGCTGTGGATCCGAGATGGCATCGCGTGTGACGATAGCGTCGTCCGATCGTGCGTTCGTTCCGGATCGAGTGACCGATCGCCTCGGGAGGCCAATCCCCTCGTCCACTCGGTCACGAACGCGTCCCACCGGGTCGCCTTGTGCCGGTTCCCCTACCGGCGGCAGACGGTACGGCCCATGGTGTCCATCGCGATATCGAACGTCTCGCAGTTCGAGCGGAGCCACCCGTACCGATCCTCGAGATCGCTCACCGTTTCTCTTCCACCACGAAAATCCCGACCTGTCCGTCCCGTGCGATGGAAAACGCGGTTTCCACCGCATATCGAGCCCGACAGGCGGTCAACCGAACCCCCTGCGGAGGAGTTTGACCCCCAGCATCAGTGCGACCCCACTCAGGAAGACCAGGAAGTAGATGGCCGCTCGTCGAACGTTCTCTTCGTCCTTTATTTCGGGAATGAGGTCAGAGCTGGCGATGTAGATGAAGTTCCCTGCCGCGAACGGGAGGAGGAACACTGGCGTTCCCTCGATGAATCCAGCGAGATAGTACCCGGAAATCCCACCGAGGATGACGGTCGCCTGGGTGAGGTAGTTGAGCACGAGGGCCTGCGTTCGGTCGAAGCCGCCGTATATCAGGACGCCAAAATCCCCGATCTCCTGTGGAATCTCGTGGAGCGCGATCGCGGCCGCTGTCACGAGGCCGACGTCGACACCGAGGAGGAACGCGCCGGCGACGACCAACCCATCGATATAATTGTGGATCGTATCCGAGATCAACACGAGATACGACACCGGTTCGTGCTTGTGGGTAGCCGCATGATGATGGTGCCAGTGGATGAACTGTTCGAGGATATAGAAGAGACAGAAGCCGACGATCAGATAGAGGAACAACGGGAGCGTATCCGTCGATCCGTACTCCTCGATGGCCCGAGGGAGCAGGTGAAGGAACGCTCCACCGATTAGCCCACCGGCGGCAAGGGCGACGAGGACCAACAGGACCCGGTCCAGCAGCTCGTCGTTCAAAAAGAGTGTCAAGATACCGATCCACGCGATGAGACTGATCAGGAACGTCGAACCGACGATCCAGCCGAGTGGGCCCATTTAGTGGTCGTATTCGTGGTCGAGTGATATGCGTTAGGCAGGATCCGAACCGAGGAACGTTCGGCGGTGGCGAGGTGGTCGCAGACGCCTCCTGGATTCCCGACCGCAGTTTGGATATTTCGGTTCGTGGTCCGAGACCTGTTCTCGCGGGGCGAAAACACCCTCAGTACGGTCGAACAGGCGAACCGCTGGCTGTGCCAACCAGCCGTCGTTGACACGACGTCACTCGGCGCGTGCCGCATGAACCAGTCGCTGCCGTACCAGAGTATTCTGTTTCGCCGGAGCGCTCCCACCAGTGGATGATTACCCTCCTGTAGATATCGCACGTTGTCGTCGAACTCGTCCCGTTGGAACCGCTCAGTTCGCGGTCCCAGCCTCTCGTTTCCCCGTAACGTCATCGGGGGTGAGTCGGAAGAAGCGGAACTCCAGCCTGAGCGGATGACTGTCGTATACGTCCA
>Ga0207797_1002662_pt1 | contig 12310 bp, 11 predicted proteins | sample PRCRCaboRojoPR_6_FD_187275 | JGI IMG/M metagenome (GOLD analysis project Ga0207797, IMG submission 187275) | Marine sediment microbial community from Cabo Rojo, Puerto Rico - PR CR 10% Liquid 1 (SPAdes) | ecosystem: Environmental > Aquatic > Marine > Coastal > Sediment | place: Cabo Rojo, Puerto... | reverse complement strand
CCCCCTGGGGCGGCTCGATGCCGAGCTTCTTGAAGATCTGGGGGTGTTTCATCGGCAGCTCCACCATCTCGCGGACGCGCTGGATCTCGTTGGAGAGCCCGCCGATGTCCTCGTAGGTGATGCCGCCGCCGGTCTTCTCGAAGCCGCTGATCGGTTCCTCGCGGAGTTCGACCTCCGTGTCCTCGGTGATGAGACACACCCCCTCGGGGTCGGTCTCGACGGCGATCAGCGGGATCGCCTGGCCGGGCGAGCGCATGAACGGGTGGTTCGTGGAGGACATCACCGGCACGATGTCGCGCTCGACGACCGGCCGCTTGAGGATCTGGCGTTTCACCATCCCGGCGGCGTCCGAGCCGAACTGCACGGACGCCTCCTCGGGGGGCGCCAGCACCAGCTTCTTTGCTTTCGTCGCGTTGGCCTTGCGGATCTCCACGCGCTCGCCGATGCCGACGTCGGCGTTCTGTCGCGTGAACCCGTCGATGCGGACGGTGTCGGTGTTCCAATCCTGCCGGTCCGCCCGCCACACCTTCGCGGCGGTGGTGTCACCGCCGTCGATCTCGATGATGTCGCCGGGGCTCAGCTTCAGATGCAACAGCGTGTCCGGATCCAACCGGGCGATCCCGCGCCCGGAGTCGTTGGGGTACGCCTTGGCCACCTCTAGTTGGACTTCGTTCACCATGTCAGGGGTTACTAGGAGTGGGGTACCGCCGGACATATCCCTTTTGCTACTGTGACCCACAGCCGTCCGGGCGACCGTGCCGCTTTTCGCAGCCCGCGACCGACCACAACTATGCGTACGCTCGCGTTCGACGGCCGCACGGGCGCCTCGGGGGATATGCTGCTGGGCGCGCTCTTGGCGGCCGGCGCCGACCACGAGGCGCTCGCTCCGGTCGAGGCCGCGCTCCCGGTGACCTACGACGTCCGGGAGGTGACCGAGACCGGCGTGAGCGCCACCCGGGTCCTCGTCCGGCGCACCGACGGGGAGGAGGGCGACGCTCACGCGGGGACGAACCACGACCACACCCACGGGAGCGACGACGGTGCTCACGACCACGACCACGCGCACGACCACCCCCACGACCACGCGGAGGGGAGCGGTCCGACGCGCACGCTCGGCGAGGTGCTGGAGATCGTCACCGGGATGGAGCTCCCCGCGGGGGTCGAGCGCGAGGCCCGGGCGACGTTCCACATCCTGGCGGAGGCGGAGGCGGCGGTCCACGGGACGAGCGTCGAGGAGACGGCGTTCCACGAGGTCGGGGCCGACGACGCCATCGCGGACGTGGTCGGTGCCGCGCTGCTGGTCGCTGATCTCGACCCCGACCGGGTGGTGACGACGGCGGTCGCGGCCGGCGGCGGCGAGACCGCCTTCAGCCACGGCACCTACCCCGTGCCGACGCCGGCGGTGGTGCGAACCGTCGAGGCGGCCGACTGGGAGCTCCGGGGCGGCCCCGTCGACCGTGAGCTACTCACCCCGACGGGGGCGGCGATACTCGCCCACTACGCGGAGGGGGTGGACAGCCTCCCGCCGATGCGGTTCGAGCGGGCCGGTTACGGCGCCGGCGGCTACGACCTCGGCGACCGCCCGAACGTGCTCCGGGCGACGGTCGGCACGGAGCAGGGCGGGCTGGGGCGCGAGGGGGTACGGCTGCTGGAGACGAACCTCGACGACGCGAGCCCGGAGGTGCTCGGTGACCTCCAGCGGTCGCTCGCGGACGCGGGCGCGCTGGACGTGTCGGTGGTGCCGTTGACGATGAAGAAGGCCCGCCCCGGCCACCTGGTGAAGGTCGTGGTCCGCGAGGCGGAGGCGGCCGCCGTGGCGCGCCGGCTGGCGAGCGAGACCGGCACGCTCGGCGTGCGGGAGTCCCCGGTGCGCCACCGGTTCGTCGCCGACCGGCGCTACGAGACGGCGACGCTCGCAATCGAGGGGGAGCGCCACGCGGTGACGGTGAAGGTCGCCACGGACGACGCCGGCGCGGCACTCGACGTCAGCGCCGAGCACGACGACGCCGCGGCGGTGGCCGACGACACCGGCCTGCCGACCCGCGAGATCACCCGCCGGGCCGAGAGCGCCGTCCGCGAGGCCGGCGGGCTGGACGACCGCCTGTTGCACGTCGTCGCCGCGGCGGACTGGCAGGAGCGGCTCGCGGACGGGGAGTACCGCCCGCCGTCGCTGGCCGAGGGGGGGTTCGTCCACCTGTCGCCGGCCGACGCGGTCGCGGGCGTCGCGGAGACGAGCCACCGCGACACGGCGGAGCCGACGCTGGTCGTTCTCGAGCGGGCGGCGCTGCCGGAGCTCCGTTACGAGGAGACCCCCGACGGCGCGTTCCCCCACCACTACGGCCCGCTGCCGGAGGCAGCCGTCGTCGAGACGCGGCCGTTCCCCCGCGAGGACGGCCGGTTCGTGCTGCCTGCGGCGCTGCGCGGCGACTGAGGCGACTACCCCGAGCGGTGTCTCTCGAGGGCCTCCTCGACGGTGAGCTCGCCGGCCGCGACCCGCTCGGCGAGCGCAGCGCTGATGGTGCGTTCCCCGTCGCTCGTCTCCCGCGAGCGGCGCTTGATGCGCTCGATCTCGCCGTCGGTCGGCTCCACCTCCCGGGCGTCGATGGACTCCCCCTCCAGGCGGGCGATGTTCACCGCCGCGAGCACGTCACCCATCCCGCGAGCCCCGGTGCCGAGATACGGCGTCGTGCCGGTCTCGTCGACCAGTTCGACCGGGACGTCACCGAGCCCGTCGACGATGCGTCGGCCCTGGAGGCGCGCGCCGTCGCCGATCCGCACCAGCGGGTCGACCGTCCCCTCCAGCTCGGCCATCACCGCCTCGGGGGCCTCGGCCAGCGGCACCTGGAACGCCGCGACGACGGTGTCACCGGAGAGGACGGCGATTCCGGGGCGGTCGCCGGGGTCGACGCCGACGACGGTGCGGCCGTCGCCGCCGCGCAACACCGCCAGCGCCTCCTCGACGGCCCGCCGCGGGTTCGCCGGGTCCGCCCGGACCACCTGCACGGGGAGCTGTGCCTCGTGGACGTCGTCCTCGGGGCCGGTGACCAGCAGCTCCACCCGGTCGTCAAGCGGGTCACCGACCTCCTGGGTGGTGAACGTCACGCCCCGGTCGCGCAGATCGTTCACCACCCCGTGGTACAGCTCGAAGTTCTCGGTGGCGACGACGATCACGCGTCACTCCTCGAGGCGCTCGCGGGTGAGCTCCCGGGCGGCCTCGAGAGCCTCGCGCACCTCCTCGTCGCTTCCCGGCACGGAGCCGTGCGCGTGGCCGTGGTCGTGGGCCCGGCGGTCGTGCTCGCCACCGTGGTCGTGGTCGCCGGTGGTGTCCTCGAACACCTGCGGGTAGTCGGCCTCCTCGGCGAGGGGGGCGACCTGCTCGGCCAGCGCCGCCTCGCCGGCGGACTCCCAGTCCGGGCAGTGCTCGTCCAGCCAGTCCTCGTGGTCGTCGCCGTGGATCAGCGCCGTGAACGCGAGGTGGTTGGCGAGATGGCGGGCGTCCGCCTGGGGCGTCGCACACACCGGACAGTCGTAGCCCATACCCCCGGTAGTCGCGGCGCCGGTGAAAAGCCGTCCGGTCAGTCGGACTCCCGGACCATCACCAGCGCGTCCTCCCCGTCGGCGTAGTAGCGGTGTACCGTGCGGCGGTGCTCGAAGCCGAACTCCCGGTACAGCGCCAGGGCGGGCTCGTTGCCGGCCCGGACCTCCAGTTTCACCGTGCTGGCGCCGTCGGCCTCGAGGACACCCAGCGCGCGTCCCAACAGCAGCCGGCCGAGACCCCGACCGCGGTACTCCGGGTGGACGGCGATGTCCTTGACGTGGCCCAGCGGCCGGCCGTAGTTGGGCATCGAGTCCGCCACCACGTAGCCGGCGACGGCGCCGCCGGCCTCACAGACCAGAAAGCCGTCCTCGCCGAGAAACCGCCGGAACGCCTCGTACGGCCACGGCTGGGGGAACGACTCCCGCTCGATGCGCTGGATCGCCAGCAGGTCGGCCTCGACCGCCTGGCGGACGGTCGTCGACGACTCCTCGCCGGGCGCCGGTGTCGTCACACCGCGGCTTGGCGGGGGGGCCTCATACCTGCTGTGGTCGCTCAGGCGAGCCGACGCTCGAGGAAGTCCGCCAGGATGCGGAACGTGCGGGCCTTCTGGTCCTGGTCCGAGGAGGCGTGACCCTCCTCGCCGAGCTCCTCGTACTCGTAGTCGGCGGTCTCGCCGGCCTCGAACCCCAGCTCCTCCAGGCGGTCACGGAAGATCCGCGCCTGTGACACCGGCACCCGGCGGTCGTTGACGCCGTGGATCATCAACAACGGCGCCGAGAGGTTCTCCGCGTGGGTCACCGGCGAGCGCTCCTCGTACAGCTCGGCGTTGTCCCCGGGCTCGCCGAGGTACTTCACCATCAGCTCGCTGCGGAAGTGTGGCATCGTGTTCTCGGCCATGTCGAACAGCTCGGTGACGCCGATCCAGGCAATGCCGGCGTCGTACAGCTCCGGATACTGCACCATCTGCCAGTACGCGGAGTAGCCGCCGTAGGAGCCGCCGAACACGGCCACCCGGTCCTCGTCGAGGAACTCCTTCTCCGCGAGGACGTGCTCGGCGCCGGTCGCGACGTCGCCCTGTTCGGCGCCGCCCCAGTCGTCGTACAGCTGTTCGACGAACGCCCGGCCGCGGCCGGTCGAGCCGCGGTAGTTCACCTGCAGCACGCTGTACCCCTGGGAGACGAGAAACTGCGTGTAGAGGTCGAAGCTCCGGGTGTCCTGTGCCGGCGGGCCGCCGTGGGGGTTGACCACCAGCGGCGAGGGCCGCTCGCCGGAGTCGTACAGCAGCGCCTCGATCTCCAGCTCCTCGTAGGGGTCGTGCTCGACGGCCTCGGCGGGCGTCGCCGGGACGCCGTCGGACCGGAAGGTGAGGTACTCCGCGTCGGCGAAGTCGCTCTGCTCGAACGGGCCGTACTCCGCCTCGACCAGGGTGTCGTACTCGTCGGCCGCGAGGTCGTACGCCAGCAGCTCCGGCCGTCGGGTCGGGCTCGTGTGGGTGACGAGCACCCGGTCGCCGTCCAGCGTCACCTCCCCGACCCGGCCGAACGTCGCGACCCCCTCCGGCAGGTCGAGTTCCCGGGCCTCGCCGGTGTCGAGGTCGTACACCACGGGCACCTTCGAGCAGCGCCGCGTCCGGACGGCCAGCACCCGCTCGCCGTCCGGCGTGAACGCGACCGCCGACTCGTGGTGTTCGAGCTCGCCCAGCCACCGGACGGTGTCCTCGGTCAGGTCGTACACGCCGGCCCGGTCGAGGTCCTCCGTGTTGTCCGACACCAGCAGCCGCTCGCCGTCCGGCCCCCAGTCGACCGGCGCGGCCTCGGCGCCCGTCTCGCCAATCGCGAGATTCCGGGGGTCGGAGCCGTCGGCGTCCGCGACGTAGGTGTCCTGGTTGTCGTAGTCGTCGGACTCGTTGGTGGCGAACGCGATGCGCCCGCAGTCCGGCGACAACAGCCCGGCCCCCACCGCCCGCTCGTACTCGGTCAGCTTCGTCGTCTCCCCGGTCGGGAGGTCGTGGCGGTAGAGGTTCATCTGGCCGTCCCGGGAGGAGGCCAACAGCAGCGTCTCCCCGTCGTCGCCGACGTCCGCGAGCGCCACCTGGCCGTCCATCTCGACGACCGGCTCGGCGGCCCCGGTGTCGAGGTCGACGGCGTGGATGTCGTTCTGCTCGTTGCCGTCGTCGTCCAGGTGGAAGAACACCCGGTCGCCGTCGGCACCCCACCGGACGAACCAGCGGGCGTTGCGGGGGACCTGTCCGTCGGTCACCTGGCGGTGCTCGCCGGTGTCGGCGTCGAGGACGTGGAGCTCGTTGCGGCCGCTGACGTCGTAGTAGAACGCCACCCGGTCGCCGTCGGGCGACACCGTCGGGTGGGCCAGCGTCGGGAGGCGCGCGAGTTCCTCGAGGACGTCCCGTCTCTGCTCGGGCTCGGACATGCGTCGTAACCTTCGCCTGCTGGGAGTTAACGGTTTTCTGAACGCGTCTTCGGTTCGCTGGCTGTCACGAGCCGGCGGAACCGGCGGGAAACACCCGTGACATCCCCCCGAGTCCCGTGTTCTACAGTGGCTAACGGCGGCCTGGTAGCGAACGTTTATTACCCCGGAGGTGTCTACTGGGAACTGCCGGGACGACGCTTTTCTCGTCCGACCGGCAACACAAGGCGACCCACCCCCACCATCGCCCCGCCGCCGGGCTTGGCCCGGGGCCCGGCGGCTTCTCGACTCCCACGAGCGACCGCGTTCGCTCCGCTCCCGTCCGTTTTCGCCACACACGACGACCAGCGACCCACCGGTCGCTCCCGCCGGCGCGACCTCCCGTCGGGTACTCCCCGAGCGCCAGGAGCCGTTCTCGGCGAGTCCCCCTGGCGTGTCGGTGGCTGCGCTCCCGTCGGACGTCCGGCTGACGGGGCCCGCTCAGTCGTCGCCGGTCTTGATGTCCGCGGACAGCCCCTGGGCCATCTGGATCTCCTTGGAGTTGTTCAGCGTCCAGGCGGTGCGCTCGGTGACCGCCTCGATCACCTCGCGGGCCGAGGGGTAGCCGTTGCCCGAGCGCTTCACGCCGCCGAACGGGAGCTGCACCTCCGCGCCGATACACGGGAGGTTGCCGTACGCCAGCCCCACCTCCGCGTTGTCGCGGTAGTAGTTGATCTGGCGGTAGTCCTCGGAGATGACCGCCCCCGCCAGCCCGTAGGGGGTGTCGTTCTGGACGTCGACGGCGTGCTCGATGTCGCCGTCGTACTCCAGCAGCGCCACGTGGGGGCCGAACACCTCCTCGCGGATGCAGCGGGTGTCGCCGCCCACCTCGTGGTCGATCTCGTAGACGAACGGCCCCACCCAGTGGCCGTCCTCGTGGCCCTCGGGGAGCTCCGCCTCCTCCAGCTCCGCCCGGTCGACCAGCACGTCGGCGCCCTCCCGGCGCGCGAGGTCGTTGTACTCGTGGAACCGCTCGACCTGGCGCTGTTCGATCAGCGGCCCCATGAACGTGTCCTCCTCCAGCGGGTCGCCGACCGCGACCGACTCGGCGACCTCCACGAACCGCCGTTTGAACTCCTCGTACACGTCCGTGTGGACGACCAGCCGCTCGCTGGAGACACAGCGCTGGCCGGTGGTCTTGAACGAGGACATCACGGCGGAGTGGACCGCAACGTCCAGGTCCGCCTCCTCGGTGACGACGACCGCGTTCTTCCCGCCCATCTCGCAGGCGGCGATCGTGCCGGGCCGCTCGGCCACCGTGGTGGCGATCTCGTGGCCCACCTCCGCGCTGCCGGTGAACAGCACCGTGTCGACGGCGTCGGCCTCGGTGAGGGCGGCGCCGGCGTCACCGTACCCCTGGACCATGTTGAACACGCCGTTCGGGATGCCCGTATCCTCGAACAGCTCGGCGATGAGCTGACCGCACATCGGGGTCTGCTCGGCGGGCTTCCAGACGACGCTGTTGCCCTCGACCAGCGAGACCGCCATGTGCCAGAACGGGATGGCCACCGGGAAGTTCCAGGGCGTGATACAGCCGACCACGCCGCGGGGCTTGCGGCGCATGTAGCTGTCCTTGGCGGCGATCTCGCTGGGCACGACGTCGCCGTGGGGGTGGCGGGCGTCGCCGGCGGCCCACTCGACCATGTGGTAGGCCTCCACCACGTCCGCCTTCCCCTCGCTGATCTCCTTGCCACACTCCCGGGAGACCATCTCGCCGATCTCGTCGGTGCGGTCCCGGAGCTCGTGGTAGATCTCCCAGAGGTACTCCGCGCGGTCGATGTAGGACAGCTCGCGCCAGGCCTCGGCGGCGTCCTCGGCGGCCGCCAGCGCGCGCTCCACGTCCGACTCCGTGCCGCGGGCGAACGTGCCGATCTCCTCGCCGGTGGCTGGGTTGTGGGATGTGAACGTCTCCGTGCTGTCGCCGTCGGTGAACTCGCCGGCGATGTAGTGGCCGTGTGCGTCGAGCGCCTGTCGGCTCATAGCCCAGGTTGCGCGACCGGGGACAAAAGCCTCACCCCACGGCGACCGGCGCGTCCGGTGGCGGGTCGTGGCCGACGGCCCGCCCGGTCAGTCGGCGGCGCTGTCGATCTCGCTGCGCAGCGCGGCCGCGTCGAAGTCGTGGTCCGGGCGCATGTTGACGAAATCAAGGAACCTGCGGGCCTCCAGCAGCCGCGCGGGCGACACCACCTCCAGGGCGGCCGCCACCGTCGCGCGGGCGCCGATTCCCGGGGCGAGGGTGGCCGCCGCGCAGGCGACGTCGTAGGCGGCGGCGTCGGCGAGCGCTACGGGGTCCTCGCGGACGTTGGTGGCGTCGATGAGGTACACGTCGCCGTCGAGCACGAGCACGTTCTCCGCGCGGACGTCGCCGTGCGCGAGGCCGGCGTCGTGGACCGTCGCGAGCGTCCGGAACACGTCCGGGGCGACCGCCTCCAGCTCCGGGGTCCCGAGCTCGCCGAGCGTCCGGAACCCGGGGAGGTACTCGACGACGACCACCCCGAGCCCGTCGTGCTCGAAGGCGGCGACCGGCTCGGGGACGGTCACGCCGCGCTCGTACATCCGGCGGGTTGCCGCGAGCTCGCCGGCGGCCATCTCGGCGGGCGTCTCGAACCGCTCGAAGAACCCCTCGACCCCTCGGGAGAACGCGCCCACGTTGCGCCCCGCGGTGAGAAGCGCCTGCAACAGGGCGTGCTGCTCGGAGACGACCTTCACGAACAGCCGGTCGTCGACGACCGCCGGGACCGAGAGCCAGTTGTCCGCGTCGAGAAACTCCACCCGCGTCCCCCCGTCGCCGTAGCGCTCGGCCACCTCGCGGAACACGCTCTCCAGCCGGGGCCAGGACACCTGCCCACGGAGCAGCCGGCGCATCGCCATGGCCGTCGTAGGCGTCTCGCGGCTATGAGCCTGGCCCCTGCTCGCGGATGGCGCCGTCGTCGGCGTGTGCCCGCACCCACAGCTGGCCGATGCGTGACAGCCGGGTGCGGTAGGACTTGCCGTCGGGCTCCTGCTCGACGTACCCCTTCCCCCCGGGGCCGAGCCGGTCGACGTTGTAGATCACCTTCGACCGGAACGCGTCCGTGTACTCCTCGCCCAGCTCCCGGGCGAGGGTGCTCGCCAGCTCGGAGACGCTGTCGAACTCCCCGTGTTCGCCCAGCGTGAACAACACCAGCTCCTCGAACGGTTTCACGTTCGAGAACGACGCCACCGGTAGCTCGACGACGTGGCTGCCGCCGACCTCCTTGGCGCCGATGGTGGTGCCCCGCTCGTCGAACTCCGCGAGCAGCGCGTCGATGCTGTCCAGGCGGTCCTCGAGGACGGTCGGGTCGGCCTCGCCGTCGCGGGCGGCCGCCAGCGCCGTTCGGGCCTCCCGGAGCTCCTCGGCCAGCTCCGTCTCCAGGTACTTCTCGGGCACCGTGTAGTAGGTGTGGATGCGGTCGCGGTCCTCCTGGCGCTCGACCATGATCGAGTGGGCCGCCGTGGCGAACGCGAACGACACCGTCCGGGGCATCGCCGAGACGTTCACCCACACCGACCCCTCGCGCTGGTCGAGCTCCTCGTTGATCAGGTCGAACGCCTGCTCGAAGGCGGTGTCGTAGTCGTACACGTCCTCGACGACCACGCGGCTGGTGTCCGCGCCCAGCAGGTTCCGGAAGTCCGTCTCCAGCTTCTCGGCCAGCTCCCGGGAGTACTCCACGTTGGCCTCGCTGCCGACCGCCCCCTCGAGCAGTATCACCCGCCCGACGTCGAGGCGCTCGCGCACCAGCGGCGCGATCAGCCGGTCGTAGTCGAAGCCGACCGGCACGATGTGGGTCTGCATACGCGGTGGTCGGGCCGGTGGTCACATAAACTACCAGTCACCAGGCCGCCGCGGTGTGCGCCACCGGTCCACGCGGCCCCACCGGGTCGCCCCCGGAGAAACACGTTAGTAGTCCACCCCCCGACGGAGGGAATGGGACGAGACCTGGACGACGTCGACAGGAGCATCCTCTACCTGCTCCAGCGCAACGCCCGGGACACCACGGCGGAGGGGATGGCGGAGGCGGTCGGGGTGTCGGCCAGCACGGTCCGCAACCGGATCGACCGCCTCGAGGCGGACGGCATCATCAGGGGGTACCACCCCGAGATCGACTACGAGGCGGCCAAGCTCCCGCTGCAGGTGACGTTCGTCATCTCCGCACCGCCGACCGAACTGCGGAACTACTCCGAGCGGATACAGGCGGTCCGGGGGGTGATCGACGTCCGGGAGATGCTGACCGGCCGGCGGAACATCCACGTCGACGTGGTCGGGACGAGCACCGGCGAGATAACCGATATCACCGACGCGATCCACGACCTCGGCGTGAAGATCGAGTCCTCGGAGATGCTGCGACGACGCCACGTCCAGCCGTTCGACCACTTCCTCCGGGAGGGAACCGAGCGCACGGTGGCCCGTGCGGGCGACGCCGTGGACGACCACCCGACGTCCTGAACGGCCAACGGGTTCGGGTTTCCGCAGAATCCGGCCCCGAGAGTCCGGTTCCGACACGACCGAGCTGTGGTTGTCACAGCTCACGCCGGCCGTCGTTGTGGAACATACAACCTCCCCGCGTGCACCTACAACAGGCTTATACCGACAGTCGGCCTGTCGGACGGCGTCAGTGTGACACCCGGACCCCTCCGCTCAGGCTGACTCCACCGACATGACAGCAACAGACAACGCATTCAGGGCACTCACGGACGGCCACTGCCGGACTCTCCTCGTCGACCTCCTGGCCGCGACCCCGCAGGTGGCGGGGGCCGGACCACCGGGAGGCCGGGCGACGGACGTGACCGTGGCCGAGTACCGCCAGCAGACCGCGATGTACCACGTCCACCTCCCGAAGCTCGAGCGCTACGGCTACATCGAGTGGGACAGGGACGCCGACGAGGTCACCAGGGGGCCGCTGTTCGACGACCTCAGGCCGCTGCTGGAGGTCGCCGGGCTCGACCGGGAGGACTGACCGAGCGGCCCGACAGTCGTCACCGCTCGTCACCGACGTCGTGGCCCCGTTACTGCCCGACGCCACGCCGGGCGGCCGGAACGACGGCGATGGTCGGCCCCGCGACGGCCGAGCCGCCGCGAGGGCGGGGCGTCGGCCACGCTCGGTTCTCAGTCGTGTCGACGCCGAGCGTGCGGCCCGGCCCGCAGAAGCAGGTGACCGCGTTGACCCCCAGCCCGACCGCGGCGACCGCAGTGAGCGTCGCGCTCCCGTGTCGTCCGCGCCGGAGCAGACCCACAGTGAGGGCCGTCAGCACGACTGCCAGTACCGCGGGGCCGGTTCCGTCTAGCCCGCCGACGCTGTCCGGTAGTCCCACATCACCCGGGTGACGCCCACCGGCTCGTACCCTCAGCCGGACCGTAGCCTCAAATACCGGGACGGGCCCAGCCCCGCGGTGCACGCGTTCACGGAGCTCGCGACGGCGGCGTACTGCCCCCGACAGCTGTACTACCGGCGCCGGGACGACACCGACCCGCCGGCGCGGGACGACCGCCACGAGCTGGCGTTTCGCTACCCCGAGCTGCTCACCCCCGGGACGGCGCTCGCCGACGAGCCGGTGGCGCTCGACCCGGCGGCGTACCGCTCGAACCTGGGGCGGTCACGCGCCCGGCTCGGTCGCTCGCGGTTCCGGCGGCTCGCGGACCCGCCCGGGCGGGACGTCCGCCTCGAGGGGAAGGACGCCCGCGGCGTGGCGCACAAGCTGCTGGAGACGCCACTCGCCCCGTCGCTGGTTGTCGCGGGTGCGCCGCCCGAGACGGGCGTCTGGGAGCCCCACACCGTCCGGGCGGTGGCGATGGCCAAGGCGCTCGCCTGGGAGCGCGAGCGCCGCGTCGAGCGGGCGTTCGTCGAGTACCCCACCCACGGGGTCGTCCGGGAGCTGGAGCTGACCGCCCGCCGGACGGGGCTGTACCGCCGGGCGCTGCGCACCGTCGACGGCATCGACGGCCCGCCGCCGCGGGTGGACAACGACAGCAAGTGCGAGGCCTGCGACTACCGCGAGGAGTGTGGGGTGCGCACTCGGTCGTTGCGGAGCCTGCTGGGGTAGCTACAGCCAGTCGTCGATCTCCTCGGCCAGCGCCCCCCGGCGGAGAATCTCCCCCGCCCCGAGGTCGACGACCGTGCTCTCGCCGCCGGGGGTCTCCCCGTCGTCGAGCACGACCGCGCCGGACCGGACCCGCTCGTCGATCTGCGCTATCCGGCGGGCGCTGGGCTGGCCGCTCCGGTTGGCGCTGGTGGCGGTCAGCGGCGCGACCCGCTCCAGCAGCGCCAGCGCCACCGGGTGGTCGGGCACCCG
>Ga0207797_1002661_pt1 | contig 12315 bp, 10 predicted proteins | sample PRCRCaboRojoPR_6_FD_187275 | JGI IMG/M metagenome (GOLD analysis project Ga0207797, IMG submission 187275) | Marine sediment microbial community from Cabo Rojo, Puerto Rico - PR CR 10% Liquid 1 (SPAdes) | ecosystem: Environmental > Aquatic > Marine > Coastal > Sediment | place: Cabo Rojo, Puerto... | reverse complement strand
TGCGCATCCAGCGGAAGGTCCCGGCCGAGGTCGCACGTGGATACCTGAAGAGGCACGGCTTGATCCGCAGTTCTTCGTGTTCGAGACGATCTCACGGCAGCCAGGAAGCGACCAGGTCCCGATGGGAGGCCATCCAGTTCCGGGCCGCCTGCTCCGGGCCGCCCGAAGCCTCCCGGATGGCTCCCATGAGGCCCCCCAACTGCTGTGAGTCGAGCTCGAACGCCTTCAGGAAATCCACCACCCTGGGCATGTCCTGGGCCAGCCCCTTCCTCGTGATGGTGTGGAGGTTTTCCTCCTGGCCGTAAACGCCCTTGGGATCCTCCAGGAACTTCAGCTTCCACCGGGCGAACATCCAGTGGGGCCGCCAACCGGTGACCACGATGGGGGCTTTTTGCCGGACGGCCGATTTGAGGGAGGTGGTCATGGCCGGCCCGCTCGAGGCCAGGAGCTCGTACTCCAGGTCGTACTGCTCGATGGCCTTCTCGGTGCGTTTCATGATGCCGGCGCCGGAGTCGATGCCCGTGATCTGGCCGCCGAATCGGTCTCGGTGCTCCGGCAGCTGGGGAATGGCGCTCACCGGGACGTACTCGGGCACCACCAGCCCGATGCGGGCCCCCTTGAAGTTGGGGCCCAAGTCGGTCACCCGGTCGCCGTACTCATCCATGTAGTCGCCGTGGGTGACGGGCAGCCAGGCGTCCACGAAGACGTCCTTGTCGCCCGAGGCCAGCGAGGTGAAAAGGGGCGCCGGATCGGCCATGGTCATGACGACCCGGTACCCCATCTCGTCCTCCAGCACCACCTTGACCAGGTTGGTCATGGCAATGCCCTCGGCCCAGTTCACGTAGACCAGGCTGACGGTTCCCCGCTTGTCCCCTCGGACAGGGGAGCCGCCGCCGCGTTGGTCGAACACGAGCCCCGCGGCAAAGGCGGCGATCGCCACCGCCAGAAACCCGTACCTTCGGACGAGCTGGACAGGGGAGTGTTTCACGAGCCGCCGATCTTTCCTTTCTGGCCGAGCTTGTGGGTGATCCGGTCCAGGAACATGGCCAGGATCACCACGGCGATGCCGCTCTCGAACCCCAGGCCGATGTCCAGCTGGGTGATGCCCTTGAGCACCTTCTGGCCCAGCCCGCCTGCGCCGATCATGGCGGCGATGACCACCATGGACAGGGCCAGCATGATGGTCTGGTTGACCCCTTGAAGGATGGTGGGCAAGGCGATGGGCAGCTGGATCTTGAAGAGCATCTCCCGCGGGGTGGCACCGAAGGCCTGGCCGGCCTCCATCACCTCCTTGGGGGTCTGCCGGATGCCCAGGCTGGTCAGCCGCACGGCCGGCGGCATGGAGAAGATGACCGTGGCCATGGCCCCGGGCACACGCCCCAGCCGGAAGAAGAGCACCGCGGGGATGAGATAGACGAAGGCGGGCATGGTCTGCATGAAGTCCAGAATCGGGCGGATCACCTTCTGGACCGTGTCGCTCCGGGCGGACCAGACGCCCACCGGGATGCCCACGGCCAGCGCGAACAGGGCGGAGGCCGCCACCAGGGCCAGGGTCTCGACGGTGGGCAGCCACAACCCCATGCCGTCGATCAGGAAGAGCCCGATCAGGGAGAAGAGTCCCACACCCCGGCCGGCGATGCCCCAGGCCAGGGCGGAAAGGACGAGCATCATGGACCAGCTGGGAACCACCAGGAGGCCCGCTTCCACGCTGGAGATCACCAGCTCGACCGCGGCGCTGATCCAGCTGAAGAGCGGGTCCAGGCTCCGGTTGAGCCACTCGATGGCGATCTCGATGTAATGTCCGACCGGTATGTTGATCATGAGATCATCCTGTTTCCCTGGATGCCCGACAGGAGCATGCGTCGGGTGATCCAGCCGAGAAGATTTTCGTTGTCGTCGAGCACCACGATGGGCAGGTCCGAGTCCGCCGACGGGATCAGCAGCTCCGCCAGCACCCGGTCCGGCCCGGTTCTCACGGTGTCCCCGCGGATCAGCTCCTCCAGGGATTTTCGCTTCCCCTGCTGCAGGTCCTCCCTCGTCACCAGGCCCAGAAAGCGACCGTCGTCATCCAGGACCGGCAGCACCTTGTCCTCGCCAAGCGTCTTCCGGGCCTCCTTGACCGAAGCGTCCGCCCGCACGGTGGCATCGGGTTCCATCATGACCGTGCGGGCCTTGACCACCTTGCTTCGGTCCACGTTCTCCACGAAGGCCTCCACGTATTCCACCTGCGGGTCGACCAGGATCTCCTCGGGTCGGCCCAGCCGGACGATTCGACCTTCCTTCATGATGGCGATGCGGTCCCCCAGGAAGAGGGACTCGTTCAGGTCGTGGGAGATGAACATGATGGTCCGCGGGTGGTTCCTCTGGAGGCCGAGAAACTCCTCGTGCATCTCCGTGCGGATGAGCGGGTCCAGGGCGCTGAAGGCCTCGTCCATCAGCATGATGGGCGTGGAGGGGGCCAGGGCCCGGGCCAGCCCGACCCGCTGCTGCATGCCGCCGCTGAGCTGATCCACACGGGAGTCCTCGTTGCCCTCCAGGCCGACCATCTCGATCGCTTCGTGGGCCTTGCGCTTTCGCTCGTCCTCCGGTTCGCCCTGCAGCTCCATGCCGAACTCCACGTTGCCGAGGACGGAGCGATGTGGCAGGAGCCCGAAGTGCTGGAACACCATGGACATGTTCTCCTGGCGAAACCGGCGGAGCTCCGTATCGGACAGGGCCAGGATGTCCTGCCCGCCGATGTGGACCTCTCCGCTGGTAGGCTCGATCAGGCGGTTGACGCAGCGGAGCAGGGTGGACTTGCCGCTGCCGGAAAGCCCCATGATGACGAAGATCTCGTGCTCGCGGACCTCGAACTCGGCGGCGGAGACGGCGATCACGGCCCCTGTCTCCTCCTGGATTTCCTTCTTGGACTTGCCTTCCCGGACCATGCTCATGACCCGGTCGTCGGGCTGGAAGATCTTGTACAGGTCTCGGACCCTGATCTTGGCGTTCTCGTTCGCCTGGGCCATGGCGGCGCGCTCCTCGTTCAGATAAAGCCTGCTCGGCGGCCTGCACGGTCGTTGCCTACCGCAGCAGCCCGAGGACCCCGATCAGGATGAGGTAGACGGCCACGACGTAGTTGAGCACCCTGGGCACGGCCAGGATCAGGATGCCCGCGATGATCGCCAGGATCGGCTGCAGCGTCAGGTGCAAACCCATCGGAAAGCGCTCCTTTCTCGAGTGGTGCCTTCATCGTCACGGAATGGCAGGGGCGTTCCCGCCTTTCGATCCTCGTTCACAGGCCCTCGACCCGCTCCGCTCAAGGCGCCGGAGGACGCCTGCCCATCAGTCCCATCACGAGGAAGACGATGAAGACGATCAGGAAGAGGAAGAACAGGATCTTGGCCACCCCCGCCGCTGCGGATGCAATGCCGGTGAAGCCGAAGAGCGCTGCGACAATAGCGATGATGAAGAAGATGATCGCCCATCTCAGCATGATGTTCCCCCCTCTTGGAATGGGGTGAAGGACCCCCCTATCCCTGGTTTCGGATCGGGCACCCGGCTGCGGAGCAGGCCGCCATGGAGCCCAGGCAGTTTTCCACCTGCCGGAATCCGTGCTGCTTCAAAATGGTCGCGGCGATGACGGCCCGCATGCCGCTTCCGCAAAAAGTCACGACGGGTCGGTCCCCGGGGATGTGGTGCAGGCGGCTGGGCATCTCTCCCACGTAGAGGTGCTGCGCGCCGGGCAGGTGTCCTGCCCGGAACTCGCTTTCCTTGCGGACGTCCAGGAGGAGGAAGCTTTCCTTCGCGTCGATCCTCCGGACCAGCTCCCGGGCGGAGACCGACGGGATCGTCTGGTAGTCCCGGCCGGTGATCTCCCAGCCGTGTAGCCCCTCGTCCAGGTACCCGGGCACGCGGTCGTAACCCAGCCTCAGGAGAAAACGCGCTGCCTGGTCCACCTGGTCCCCGTCCTGGACCACCAGGAGCAGGTCCCGGTCGTAGGGGAGGAACCACCCGGCGAATGCGGGCACCATCTCCAGAGGGATTCCGAGGCTCCCCGGGATCAAGGCTCCGCCCATGGCCTCGGGGCTGCGGACGTCCAGGATGACGGACCCCCTGCCCGCTTGCGTTTGCAAATCCTCGGCACTCACGGGTGGTACGCCCAGCGGATCCGGTGCGGCCGGCGCGGACCCACTCCGGTTCACCTTTTCCATTTGCCGGAAGTAGGGGGGCTGGTCGTGCTGCTCCCGGAGCTTGCGTTCGACGAACTCCGCCCGCCCGGGAACCTGAAGGGCGGGGTTGAACCGCCTTTCGTAGCCCAGGGTGGAAATCTCCCGGTCGGCCATGCCTGCCCCGCAGACCGAGCCGGCCCCGTGCGCGGGGTAGAGCACCACGTGGTCCCCCAGGGGAAGAAGCGTTTCGAAGATGCTGTCGTAGAGGAGCCCCGCCACCTCCTCGGCCCGATCCGGGTAGAAGTCGGTTCGGCCCACGTCCCCGATGAACAGGGCATCGCCGGTGAAGACCCCCACCGGGGCCCCGCCGGAGCTCCGATCGGCGAAGGCGATGGAGATGCTCTCGTCCGTGTGCCCGGGGGTCTCCAGGACGCGGAGCTCCAGGTCTCCGGCACGGAACCGGTCGCCTTCGCCCACGGGCGTTCCGTAGGCGAAGTCCAGACGCCCACCGTGAAGGACCTCCGCGCCGGTCCTACGGGCCAGCTCGGAGGATCCCACGACGTAGTCCTCGTTCCGGTGGGTCTCGAGGATGTGAGTGATCCGGACCCCCTTGCGGCGGGCGATCTCCTCGTACACCCGGCAGTCCCTGCGGGGGTCGATCACGAAGGCCTCGCCCCCGTCGCCCAGGAGATAGGACAGGTGAGAGAGGCCCTCGGATCGGACGGTTTCGAGAAACATGAACGGTCCCCCTCGTTTGCCGGTTGGCTCTGGTCTTTTCTCCCTGGTTCCTGCACGAACGATCCGGCGCGACGGTCGGCTTCGAGCCGGCACGAATCGATCAAATGGGTTCCTCGTGTCGATTTGCACTTGCCTGACCATCCTAGAAGAAGCCGTGACGGCCAGTAATGGGGTCGGGACCCCATTGGAAACGGGAATCCCCCGTATTGCCCCTGCAGCTTGCTTCCGGACCGGAGGTTCCCGCTGGAGCGGGCGGGGAGGGAGGCCGAGGGTAGGGTTCCGCAGAGCTGGATCAGCGGAATACAGGGTTCGCCCCATTCCCAGGTGGAAGGGCGTGTGAAAAAATCGGCGCATGGTTCGGCGGCACTCAAAGCACGGCGTGACAAGAGGCCACGGCCCGCCTCTGGAAGGGGCGGTCAAGCGCCTCATGCAGAGAAGGCTCGCCTGCACAGCCTGCGCCCTCCTCTTCTTCGCGATCGGGCTTTCGGGATCGGCCGCCGCCGAGGAGGTGGAAGCCCTTCGCCGGGAGCTCCGGGCGCTCAAAGAAAGGGTCCGCGCGCTGGAGGGGCGACTGGAGAAAGCCGAACGCCTCCGCGAGGATCGTCCGGAGAAGGTCGCCGAGGAGCCCGAACCGGAGAAAGCAAAGGGGGAGGAGCCGGCGTATCGCATCGGAGGGGCCCTGAGGGGGAGCTACGCGTACCGGGAATTTGACGAGAACAGCGAGGCCCGAGGCGGCGATTTGGAGTTCGACGTTTTCCGCCTGGACGTGGACGGCGCCTACAAGGGGGTCCTCGTTTCGGCCCAGTACCGCTGGTACAGCTACATGCACGTGATCCACCACGGCTGGGTGGGCTGCGATGTTTCGGAACAGTGGCATGGACGGCTCGGCGTGACCCAGGTGCCCTTCGGGCTCCTTCCCTACGCATCCCACAGCTGGTGGTTCGGCGTTCCCTACTACCTCGGCCTGGAGGACGACTACGACATGGGCGTGAAGGCGGTCCGGGATTCCGGTCCGTGGAACCTCCAGCTCGGTTTCTTCAAGAACGGAGAGTGGGGTGACGCTTCGAAGACCGAGCGGTACTCCTTTGACGTGGTGACCCTCGGAGACCAGCGGAACGAGGAGACGAACCAGCTGAACGCGCGGCTCTCCTACCGCCTCGAGCATTCGGGGGAGAGCACCAGCGAGTTCGGCGTATCGCTGCAGTGGGGCGGGCTTTACAACCAGGTCACCGGCGACACCGGGCATCACGGCGCCGCGGCGGTTCACTACAACGGAAAATTCGGACCGCTGAACCTCATGCTGGAGGCGGTGCGCTACGAGTACGATCCGGAGAACCCGCCGGGTGTACCCCGGGACACCGTGCTCCTGGGGGCGTTCGGCTCCACCTACCTGGCCGCCGCGGAAGGCGCGGTCTTCGTGGCCAATGTCGGCTACGACGTGCCCGTGGACTGGGGGCCGGTCACCATGCTGACTTTCTACAACGACTTCAGCATCCTGGTGAAGGACGAGGAAGGCTCCGGGGACTCCAGCATCGACACGCTGGGCTGCCTGATCACGGCCGAGCCGGTCTTCACCTACGTGGACTTGATCTTCGGCAAAAACGCACCGTTCCTGGGGAGTGGGACGAACCCCCTGGCCACTGCGGCGGGTTCGGACGGCGGCTGGCAGGCACGGTTCAACGTCAACGTGGGGTACTACTTCTAGGCGAACCGCATCGCGGGGGCCCGGAAAACGGAGGACGGCAGGGGGCGGGCATGCAGGAAAGCGGAAGGCGTTCGGACATCGGAATGCAGAGTCGGGGGAGGGTCATGGCCGTGTTCATCCTTTCTCTCGTGGTGTGCGGTTTCGCGGCCGCCCTGGGGATCCTGCGGCCGGAGCTTCTTGCAGAACGGGTGACGGCAGCCACCACCTTCTGCCTGAACTCCTTCGACTGGATTTACCTGCTCTCGGTCACGGCGTTTATCCTGTTCTGCTTCTTCCTGGCGTTCAGCCGGTTCGGGCGGATCAAGCTGGGGCGCCCCGATGAAGAGCCGGAGTTCGGAACCGTCTCCTGGGTCGCCATGCTCTTTGCCGCAGGTATGGGCGCAGGGCTCCTGTTCTGGGGGGTGGCCGAGCCGCTTCACCACTACATGTCCCCGCCGCCGGAGCAGACCCCCATGACGCCGCAATCCGCGAGGTGGGCCCTGGTGGTCACGAACCTGCACTGGGGCATTCACGCCTGGGGAATCTACGCCATGGGGGCCCTGGTGCTCGGCTACTTCGGCTTTCGCCGGGGCTATCCCCTGCTGGCGAGCTCCCCGATCCAGGCGGTGTTCACCGGGAGGTTCGGCAGGATCATGGGGTTCGTTGCGGACCTCGTGGCCGTTGTGGCGGTGGCCTTCGGCATCGGAGGCTCTCTGGGCATGGGCGTCCTTCAGATCAACGCCGGCATGGCCGAGGTGTTCGGCACCCCGGCGGAGTCCATGCAAATGCTCATCGGGATTCTCGGGGTGCTCATCCTCTTCTACATGATTCCCGTCAGCACGGAGCTCGGCAACGGCATCAAGATCCTCTCCAACCTGAACATTGCGGTCGTGGTCCTCATGATGCTCTACATCCTCTTTCTCGGACCCACGGCGTTTCTGCTGTCCACCTTTGTGACAAGCCTCGGGGATTACGTGACCCATCTCCTGAACCTGTCGTTCAGGCTCTACCCCTACAGCGGGGAGACGGAGTGGACCCGCATCTGGACCCTGACCTATCTGATCTGGTGGATCGCATGGGCGCCCTTTGTCGGGGTGTTCATCGCCCGCATCAGCAGAGGGAGAACCATCCGCGAGTTCGTGATCATGGTGATGTTCATCCCGTCCCTGTTCTCGATCCTATGGTTCGCCGTGTTCGGGGGAACCGGGCTGCACCTCGAGATGTTCGGCGAGGGGGGGCTGGCCTCCCTGGTGCTGGAGGACACCTCCAAGGCGCTGTTCAGCCTGTTCGCCTACTTCCCCCTGAGCCGGGTCCTGGCCGTCACCGCCATCTTTCTCATCTTCATCTTTTTGAGCACGAGTGCGGCAAGCGGGGCCTTCGTCCTCGGCATGATGACCACGGGGGGGTCTCTGGAGCCTCCTCGCTCCAAGAAGCTCTTCTGGGGGGCGGTGGTCGCGGCTCTGACCGCCGCCGTCCTGTTCACCGGGGGCGGCCTCACGGTGCTTCGATCGATCGCCATCAGCGGCGCAGTGCCCTTCACGGTCATCATGATCGCCCAGGTTGCCTGTCTGTTCAAGAGCCTGGCCGCGGAAACGGTTCCTCGGGAAGCCCCGGCGGAGGTCGAGGATCGACCGGAGATCGGAGAGGAGGTGCCCGCATGACGCGTCGAGTCGTCGTATGGATCCTGTTGCTGACCTGCGTAACGCTGGCGGTCTCCTGCGGTCGGAAGGAGCCGGTCCGAATCGCCTCCAAGAGCTTCGCCGAAAACCGGATCCTGGGCGAGATGTTCGCCCTGCTGGCCCAGGAGGAGGGGATCCCGGTGGAACGGAACATCCCTTACGGCAACACCTTCGATCTCCAGGAAGCCATCAAGGAGGGACGGGTGGACGTCTATCCCGAGTACACGGGCACGGGCCTCGCCATGATGGGCGTGCCCGCAGTGAGCGAGGAGGATGAGGCGCTTCGGACCGTCAAGGAGCTCTTCCGGCGCTTCGACCTGGCGTGGCTGGATCGGCTGGGCTTCAACAACTCCTATGTCCTCGCCATGCAGTCGGACCAGGCCGTGCGGATGGACGTCTCCCGAATCGGTGACCTGGCCGACAAGACCGGGGAGGTCCGGATCGGGTGCGAGGAGGAGTTCCTGGTCCGGCCCGTGGACGGTTTCCCCGCCCTGGTTCGTCGATACGGGTTCAGCCCGGAACCGGAAACGGTCGTGGCTTCGAGCCGGGAGGATCTCTATCGAAAGCTGGTCGCCGGGCGGATCGAGGTGGCGGTGGTTCAACGGACCGACCCTCAGATCGAGGAGTTCAACCTGACGCTCCTCGAGGACAACCTGAGCTTCTTCCCGGCGTACCAGGGGGTGCCGCTGGTCCGCGAAGCGGCGCTGCAGGATCACCCGGGCCTGGGAGGCGTCCTCGGCCTGCTCGACGGGCGGATCTCCAATGGGACCATGCGGGAGCTGAACCGGGCCGTGGAGCTGGACGGGTTGGAGCCCCGGGCGGTGGCGGCGGGCTTCCTGGTTCGCGAAGGGTTGCTGGAGCGAGACCCCCCCGAGCTGGAACGGAGGGTCCTGACCGTGGCGGTGCCGCCCGCCGACCAGCGCTCCCGCATGCTGGCCCAGGCCCTGGAGGCGGTGCGGCGGGTGTTCCCCAACCGGCGGGTGGAGGTGTCGTTCACCCCAGACCCCGGCGAAGAGCTTTACGGGGGGAAGGCCTTCATCGCGCTCTTGGGTGCGGAGCACTTCTTTTCCGTCTCGCCGGGTGGGCTCCCCGAGGTGCGGGACGACGTGGAGGCGGTCGCGCCGGTGGGGCATCGGGTGGTCCACCTGATCCGGAGGCGGTCCGATCTGCGAAAGGACCCCTTCAAAGGGGTCCGAACCCTCGGGGTGGGCCCGGAAGGCGGCAGCTCGGCCCAGGTGGCCGATATCCTCACGGACGCGTACGCGGTGGAGAAGCGATTGGAGCCCGTCTTCGGGAGGGTCTCGAAGCAGGCGGAGGACGTCGATAAAGGAAGGCTGGACGCTCTCCTCGTCATGGCCGCCCCGGGGGACGCCGAGATCATGATTGTTCTGGAGAGCCGGAGGCTGGCCCTCCAGCCCATCTCGGGATGGAACCGATCGGATCGGCAGTACCGCTACCCGTTTTTCCGGCTGGCCCGGATCCCGGCGGCCCTGTACCCGGGCCTCGACGAGAACCTCGAGACCGTGAGCTCCCAGGTGGTGCTCGCAGGGCCGCGGCCCGAGGCGCCGGCCATCGGCGACGGAGACCCTGTGAGCGGGTTGCGGGCCCGGCGGCAGCGCCTGCCCAAGGGTGTGAAAAAGAGCCTGATCGACGCCTTGGGGATCAAGGAGGCCATAGATCCCGCCCTGCCCGGTGAAACCGTGTCCGTGGTGACGGCGCGAAGAGACGTGGTGCCGGTCAATCCCAGCCCTGCGGTCTCGGTGCTCACCGCCCTGTTTTTCCTGGCTCTGGGGGGATTTTTTTACCTGCTCTCCAGGGCTGCAGGCGGCCGCGGCGGTTGAGGCGGTTTCCTTGATTGCCCCTGCCAGGGAAGGAGTGATGACCCATGGAATCGAAAGTGATCGTCGAACAGGTTGTCGGATGGCTGTTGACCGGCGGCGTACGCATCCTGATCATCGTCGCGCTGACGCTGGTGGCCCTGCCCGTGGTCCGATACTTCTCGAACCGCGTCTTCGCCTGGAGAAGCAGGGAGGACGAGGAGTACCGGAAGCGCGTGGACACCCTGAGCGCGGTGGTTCGCTATTTACTCACCATCACCGTGCTGACCGTGGCCGCCGTCATGGTTTTGGGAGAGATGGGCGTGGAGGTCGGACCGATCCTGGCTGCAGCGGGCATCGTGGGCCTGGCCGTGGGCTTCGGCGCTCAGAGTCTGGTCCAGGATGTCATCAGCGGCTTCTTCATCCTGCTGGAGGACCAGGTTCGGGTCGGCGACGTGATACAGATCGGGGACAAGGGTGGACTGGTGGAGAGGATGACCCTCCGCATGGTGGTCCTCCGTGATCTGGCCGGGGTCGTGCACTACATCCGGAACGGCCAGATCCAGGTGGTCAGCAACATGACCAAGGAGTACGGACGATACATTTTCGACATCGGCGTCGCGTACCGCGAGGACGTGGATCATGTCATCCGGGTGATCCGTGAGGTGGACGAGGAGATCCGTGCGAATCCCGAGTTCAAGGACGACATCCTGGAGCCCATCGAGATCCTCGGCCTGGACGAGTTCGGGGACTCGGCCGTCGTGATCAAGGCCCGCAACAAGACCAAGCCCATACGCCAGTGGGCCGTGGGCCGGGAGTTCAACCGGCTGCTCAAGAAGCGTTTCGACGCCGAGGGCATCGAGATTCCCTTCCCTCACGTCACCATGTACATGGGGCAGGACAAGGCCGGCCAGGCGCCGCCCCTGCGGGTGAGGGTCCAAGAGCGGGAAGGCGATCGGTCCTCGTGAGGGACGATTTTGTGTAACCTTTTCGGGAAGGAAAGCTCTTTGGGGCTCTTTTCTCGCGCCGGCTCGATCAGGAGGATGGAGGCGTCGCGTTCAGGGCCTCCCGCAGCTTCGCGGAGAAGGTCCGGATGTCGAAGGGTTTCTGGATGAACCCGCAGCAGCCCCGTGCGATGATGTCCCGACCCCGGTCGCTTTTGCTGTATCCGCTCGAAAGGAGCACCCGGACATCCGAATCGATCCGCTTGAGGGCGTCGAAGGTCTCCCCCCCTCCCATGCCGGGCATCACCATGTCGAGCACCACCAAATCGATCTCCTCCCGTCTCTCCCGGTAGGTCCTCATCGCCTCCTCCCCGCTTCGCGCCAGCAGAACCGTGTATCCCAGGCGATGGAGGAGCTCCCGCCCCACCTCCAGCACCATCTCCTCGTCGTCCACGAGCAGGACGGTCTCCGACCCTTTGTGGACGGGCGGGGCCGGTGCGGTGGAGGCTGCGTCCGCCCTGGAGGTCGAGGCGGGAAGGTAGATGAGAAACTCGGCGCCTTCTCCTTTCCGGCTGCGGACCCGGATGGCCCCGCCGTGACCGGAGACGATCGTGTAAGCGGAGGAGAGTCCGAGCCCGGTGCCCAGTTCCTTCTGCTTGGTCGTGAAAAAGGGGTCGAAGATCTTTGCAAGAACTTCTTCGGGAATCCCCTCGCCGTTGTCTTCGATGGAGAAGCTCACGTATCCTCCGGTCGTTTCGCGCGGCGGATCGATGCTCACGCTGAGGCTCCCCCCCTCGGCCATGGCCTGCAGTGCGTTGAAACAGAGATTCATCACTACCTGATGCAGTTTCTCGGGATCGGCCCTCACAAGAATCGACCTGTCGCCGTCCCACCTTCTCTGCACGATCACATCGCGGCCGAGTCGCTCAATCTCAATCTCGACAAAATTGACAATCTCGGTCAGGACCTCGTGAAGATTGACGTCGCGAACCTGCGCCTTGACCGGCCGACAGTAAACCAGGAGGCTGGAGACGATTCGATTGAGCCGGGACAGCCCCTCCACAATCCGATCGAGTGTTTTCTTCCGGGGGTCGTCGGCATCAAGGTCCCGCTGCAAGACCCCCGCCCATATACCCATCGCTCCGAGCGGATTGCGGATCTCGTGCGCCACCGTTGCCGACATCTCTCCCAGTGCGGCCATGGCCCTCGTCTGTTGCATCTCTTCTTCGAGCTCTTTCAGTCGTGAGATGTCGCTGAATATTTCCACCGCCCCCAGGAGCCGTCCCGAGGGGTCCCGCAGCA
>Ga0207797_1002660_pt1 | contig 12315 bp, 14 predicted proteins | sample PRCRCaboRojoPR_6_FD_187275 | JGI IMG/M metagenome (GOLD analysis project Ga0207797, IMG submission 187275) | Marine sediment microbial community from Cabo Rojo, Puerto Rico - PR CR 10% Liquid 1 (SPAdes) | ecosystem: Environmental > Aquatic > Marine > Coastal > Sediment | place: Cabo Rojo, Puerto... | reverse complement strand
CCCGCCGTATTCAGATCCCAGCAGCCTCCGAGACAACGCCTGATCAATGGCAAAGACGGGACCCTCTACCAGAATTGGATGCAGCGGCGGTTCTTAAGTCGCGTCACCCTGAGTACGGATCCGGAACAACATGCCGGTCTCGGTCTCGATGCCTATCTCACCATCACTTCGCCGCTGCGCAAATATCTGGACCTGGTCACACAGCGCCAGCTACGAGCCGTTATGGGAATGGACGATCCATATTCGGAAGATGAACTCACCTTCGTTATTCAGGCGGTGAGAGAACCGTTGAGCCGCGTTGTATTTCTACAGCAAGAACGGAAACGCTATTGGATATTGAAATATCTCGAAACCATGATCGGTCAACGGGAAGAGGCATTGGTTCTCGAAAAACGGCGACAACATTACGTCATACTGTTAAAGAACTATTTGATGGAAACGACTATCTCCGTAACCGCCGTCAGGGAACTTGTGCCGGAAGCGAGTATAACGGTGACCATCGACCAGGTAAATGCGAAGGCCGATAAACTCGTTGTATCTGTGGTTTAGGGGACGGTTATTGGTTATTTGGGAACCGTTATTCGTTATTGGTTAATGGTTATTGGTTTGTAGTCATAGGTGTTATTGGTTGTTAGTTATTCGTTATTCGGACCCGAATCCGCCGGTTTTCCATCTTCCACGTCAAGTCTTTTCCCCTTAAAAGCCCAAAGTGAAGTGGTCTACCTCGACAATGTTTGATAATGGAACCAATAACCATTAACCAATAACAGCGCCCCTCATCCTTCCCCGCCGTCCTCGCCCTCCTCGCCTTCTTTCCCTTGATACTCCTGGAGAACCGCGTTGGCCTCGGATACGATCTTTTTAACCTTCATGTGAAGCGTTTTCAACTCTTCGTCAATCTCTTCCAAAAACTCGTCTTGCTTTTCTTCAACCACGATACCCCCACTCCACCATTTATGACTCTATTTGCGATCTCGCTACGTATCCCTTCTGCTGGAACGAAAGGGATTTTGATAAATCCTTCTCTGCGGCCGGTACGGCTCCGCCGTGAAAAGCGATACGTCGACCACCGTATTCAAGCCGTTGGAAACTCGGGCACGAAACCATACGATTGATAGATCGCCTGGCCACGAGGTGAAGCGACAAACCGTAAAAACCTGTCCGCATGTTCAGGATGTGACGCCGCCTTCAGTTTCCCCATGTAATAGTTGATCTTATCTCTTTGATCCAACGGTGCACCCACCTCCACACCATCAACGGCAAGGCCTTCCTTTTGGGCATGAATAATTTCGGTTGCCCACACCGGCCCCACATCAGCGGTACCCTTTGAGATGCGTAGAGGGGTCTCTCGATGATGCACGATCGTATAAAGGGTTGTCCCTTCTGCCCGTTTGTCTTCCATGATACGGTTCACAAGGTTTTGCCCTCCGGCATCACGATACATTTCAACAATATAATTGGCGATATCTTCATAATCGGGACTGGGCTGGGAAATCCGTATATCATCATGGGCCAGGTCCGTGACCGATCCGATCTTTTTCGGATTATCGGCCTTTACCATAAGGACCAACCGGTTATGCAAATACAAGGAATAATCTCCGTCGGCGACAAAACCGTTTTCTTCGAGACGTTTCATCGCTTCCAAATTCACGGATGCATATATGTCCGGTACCACATCCAACACGTGGTCTCGAAAGAGCGCACCTCCGGCAAGAATTTGCTTCAACTCCAGACCGGGTGGTAGCGTTTCGTAATAGATCCTTTCCACCTCGGGATGCTCTTCTCGAAAGGCCGCCAACAGCGTCTTCATCACCATGAACTGATTTCCGGCCATAAACAGTACCAGATCCGCAGAGTCTATGAATTCCAGATTGTGCAGGTCATCTTCCCGATTGGAGGGAATCACCGGAAGGTCGCTTTGTTGGTTGCCAGGCATGGTAGATTCTCCTGAGATATTCGGTTACTAGAAAAAGTTTTAGGTGTTAGGTTTTAGGTTTTAGGTTTTAGGTAAAGGTAGCATGGAGAAAAAAACAATCGCCTTGTCAACTTTTTTACATAAAACGTAAAACATAAAACCTAAAACCCGCCGGAATGCGAATTCACGGTTTACTATTTACGATTCACTTCTCACTCCTCACTACTTACTATTCACCCTTCACTGCCGCCTTGCTCCCTCGCTTATCCTTATAATAATTACTCCCCGACATGGACTTCACGTGCTTTTTCACCTCTGCGGCGATGGCACTGACTTGTCCGATGTGCCGAATCGGCCGGTATTCGTTGGTCACCACAGCAATCGACAAGGATACGAAGGGAAAGTATTCCTCCTCGCCTTTACGATTTTTCGACTTTATGAAGCCCCGTCTCCTGTCGTCTTCGTCATAGAAATCTCCCACTACCAAGTCGAAGTGGGCTATGATCTCTTTGCAAATGGCGTCTATCTTCTCCGGGGGTACTATGAAGACGAAGTCATCTCCTCCCACGTGCCCGACAAAGCCGTGGGACAGACGCAACCGCCGTACCGAGTTGGTTACGATACGGGCTGTAATCTTGATGATTTCGTCTCCTCTCAGAAAGCCGTATTTGTCATTGTAGGACTTGAAATTGTCCAAGTCTGCATAGGCTATGCAGAAGGGCTTGTCTGCCTCGATGCAGCCGTCGATTTCCCTCGTTATCGAATAATTTCCCGGTAGCCGGGTCAATGGATTGGCATCACGCACCCGGGTGGCTCGAACAAAAATCAAAGAGATCCGCGACAGTACCTCGCTCGACATCAGCGGCTTATGTAAATAGTCATCTACGGGCAACTGCTGCCAATCCAGAGCCGGATCCAATCCATGGCCGTGAAGAACCAAGACAATCGGTAAATGCCCAAACACCGTATCGCCTTTGATACGGTGACAAAAGGCCGTCCAATCCTCTTCGTGGAGCAGCTCATCTACCACGATAAGGTCAGGGGGATCGCTGTAAATCACATCCAGCGCCTGGAGCGAAGATTCCGCCCGTTGAACCTGATACGCACCCTTTGCTTCCGCTAAAATCCGCTCCAGCGCGTCGGCATCCGCAGGCTCCCCCACAATAGCCAGTATCTTTTTCGACCCTTCCGTCGTCATCACTGTATATTGTCACCGGAAAGAAAGTCTTCGGCATCCAAGAGTTGTTCGGTCATCTCTTGAATGATGTCTTCAAGGAGGGCATCGGAAATCTCCAGTTTGTTCCAGACCTTTTGGTTGATCTGGGGAACGATATCGTCCCCACCGGATCCGAAGCCATGAGCCTTGACAAGGCTGTTGGCCACATGCACGATGCCAGTGGGTATCTCTGCAACAGTAGACAGGGTCGGATTGTGATGATATCGAATCGGCTCCGTAAGCTTGTATGGAAGATGCCACTCCTCGCATATCCACCTGCCTACGGTCGTGTGGTTGACTCCTAGGACCTTTTCTTCCGCCTCCCGCGTGGAGATATCTTCGTTTGTCACCAGCGTATCGATTTGTTCCACTTCCTCGGGCAACTCCGTTTTCATGACTACCTTGCCGATATCATGCAGTAGTGCGGCGATCGAAATCTCTTCCGGGTGCGGATATTCCGTTTTCCTGGCGACCACACCCGCCGTCACGGCACAGCCAAGGGAATGCGCCCATAAGCCGTGCATCCCCTTGCTGATCATCATATCGAATACCGAAGTCGTCAAAACCAACCCTTGGACGACATCAAAACCGAGGATGATAAGCGCGTGTGTCACACTCGAAATACGCCCGGGAAACCCATGTAATGCCGAATTGACCACCCTCAGGATCTTAGCGGAGAGTGCCTGATCCGATGATATCACGGCAGCGATATCCTCGGCTCCCGTATCGGGGTCCTCCACCAGTGCACTCACTTTTTCAAACACACCCGGAAGCGTAGGAACGCTTTTTAATCCCTTCACCCGCGCCCGTAGGGCATCTTTATCCACGGTCATTGGTCTTCAACCTCTTCCAACAATCTTTGCCGATCACCCTGTCTCTGTTACGCGCGCATCAAAGTATTTCACGCTTAATTCGATGTTGGACGTTCGACGTTCGTCTTTTCACTCGGCTTACCTTTACGACTCCGATTCCTTCAATACCTTTACAAAGGTATCTTCAATCTTGCGCATGAGGGGATCTGTCTTCACTTTTCTGAATCGGTTATGCATGGCCTCCAATTGTTCTTCCACATTCCGGCCATCCCCCATGTCCACGGGATGTCCCTGCACCGTAATCTTTTGGATCTCCATATTGGAAAGCCGAGCGATCGCTTTCTCTGTCAGTTCCGTCCCCTCACCGTATAGCGTCATGCCTCGGTCGTTTTCCACCGCCTTGGCCAGAATCATGCCCGGTTTGGCTCGATTCAGAGATATTCTTTGCATGCCTATGTCACTCCATTTCCGGCGTTGTCTCGGAAAACACAACAGATCATGACTACCACATCCTTCCGACCTGTGTCAAAAAGTCTCCAGTTTTTTGGCGGTGGATTTCGTGTCATACCGATTCTTCAGAACCGAGGGGCAACTTCTCCTCCACCATCCCCTGGACCACCCGATCATGACCGCCATAATCCTTGACAACGCTTATCTGCACATATGCCTCGCTTTCCTCCATTAGGCGTTTGGCATCCTCTCCCTGATCGTAACCAATTTCAAAAATCAACCATCCTGAGGGAATGATGAACTTGTGTGCCTGTTGAATCAGAACACGAACAGCGTCCAGGCCATCCCGGCCGCCGTCCAAGGCCCTGGGCGGCTCATACTTCGAAATCTCGGGTGCCAGATGCCTTACTTCACTCCGCCTAATGTACGGCGGGTTGGAAACGATCAGGTGAAACCCCTTTTGACGGTACGCCAACGGATCGAACCAATTCCCACACAGGAAATGAACCTCATCTTCCAATCCGTGTTTGCGGGCGTTTCCCCTTGCAACCCGGAGGGCCCGCGGTGAACGGTCAATACCATAAAACAAATGTCCGGGACGCTCCATGGCCAGCGCCAAGAGGATCGCCCCGGATCCGGTACCGAGATCCAAGATCTTCTGAGGACGCTGGACATCCTTGTGGGGCAGGATGTCCAGGGCCGTCTCCACGACGATTTCCGTCTCCGGCCGAGGAATCAACACATCCGGTGTTACATCTAAATCCAGAGACCAGAAGCCGCGCTCACCGACAATATAGGCCACCGGCTCACCTTTCAAACGCCGCTGGATCGCTGTCTTGAAAGAGGCTAGTTCTCTGGGATTTAAAGGTCTGTCGTAGTGAATATATAAGTCGATGCGTTTGCAACCCAGGACGTGGGCTAGAAGGATTTCAGCGGTAGGTCTCGGAGGATGGATATGATGAGACGTAAAATATTTGGTGGCCCACGTAAGAAGCGTAAGGACCGTCCATGTTTCAGGCGACATCCCTGGACTCGGATTCCACTGCTTGGATGGCCATGGATTGATGATGCGTTACCAGAGCATCGATCAGGGGGTTCAATTCACCCTCCAAGACATTTTCCAGTTTATGGAGTGTAAGACCGATACGATGGTCCGTAACCCGGCCTTGAGGGAAGTTATAGGTTCGGATACGTCCGCTTCGATCTCCGGTTCCCACCTGGCTTTTACGGGCTTCAGACATCTTCTCCGTTTGTTCCGAAAGCATCTTGTCATAAAGCCGGGCCCGCAGCACTTTCATGGCTTTGGCTCGGTTCTTGTGCTGAGACTTCTCATCCTGACAACTCACGACAATGCCCGTCGGCAGGTGAGTCAGGCGAACGGCGGAATCCGTGGTATTCACACTCTGACCTCCCGGTCCGGTGGATCGAAACACATCCATCCGAATCTCATCGGGCTCAATTTTCACGTCCACCTCTTCGGCCTCCGGCAAGACCGCAACGGTTACGGCGGATGTGTGAATCCGACCTTGGGATTCCGTTACCGGGACCCGCTGGACCCGATGCGTACCGCTCTCATATTTCAAAGTGCTATACGCACCCTTCCCTTTGATCAAGGCAATCACTTCTTTCAAACCGCCGACGCCGGTTGCATGACTGCTGAGCACCTCCACCTTCCATCCTACATTTTCCGCATACCGGTTATACATCTTAAAGAGGTCCGCAGCAAAAAGCCCCGCCTCTTCCCCACCGGTGCCGGCACGAATTTCCAGCAGGATGTTTTTGTCGTCATTCGGATCTTTGGGAATGAGGAGGTACTTGAGCTTTTCCTTCAATGCCTCCAGTCGTTCGCTGGAAGAGGCAATGTCTTCCCTGGCCAGCTCAACAAGCTCGGTATCTCCCTCTTCGAGCAACTCCTCGGATTGCCTCATCTCCTCCCGGACCTGTTTATATTCTCGAAAGGCGGAAACGATCTTATTCAGTTCCCCGTGCTCTTTGCTGTACTGCTGATACCGTTCCTGATCCTTCAGGACTTCCGGATCACTCAGAAGGGTCTCCAACTCGACAAAGCGCTCTTCCACCCCCGTCAGTTTATCAAACATATCCAGTTGCTCTGTCATTGTCGGTTATTTCCTTCCTCCTACCCTATACCCGGGTCTTTCCGCCTACTGTGCTCACCAAGGACAAGTACATCCACAAATGGCCACATCTGTCCTCTTCCAGTCGATGACTCCGTTGGATTTCCTCCCTACGCTGAGATTTCGAGGACGTTTCAATCGGTAAGCAGTTGGAAATGGCTAAAATACCGGAGTGCAAGGTTGCCGGAGTACGGGGCGTCCGTCTTTAGTTTGATTTGCCCTGAGCCTGTTTCGCTGAATTGAACTTCTCGTACTTTTTTCTGAATCGCTCAATTCGTCCGGCCGTGTCCACCAGCTTCTGCTTTCCCGTAAAAAACGGATGGCATTTGGAGCAAATCTCGACTCTGATGTCCTTTTTCGTGGACCCGGTTTCCACCACGTTGCCACAGGCACATTTTACTGTCGTTTGGTGGTAATCCGGGTGTATCCCTTTTTTCATCTCCTCCTCCTCTTTCGGTCATCAACGTGGGAACCATGCTCGGCTGACGAAATCGATGGCCATTTACCTGAGCTGAAAACCGATAACCAATAACTGATAACGACGAACCAGTATTTAGCTGTTCATCGATTCCAGGAACTCATCATTATTCTTGGTTCCTTTCATTTTTTCAAGTAAAAATTCCATGGCGTCGACGGGGTTCAGGGAAGACAACAGCTTTCGAAGGATCCATGCCCGGTTTAGCACTTCGGGCTTCAGGAGCAGTTCCTCTTTCCGCGTTCCCGATCTGTTGATATCCAATGCGGGAAATATCCGTTTGTCGGCCAATTTTCGGTCCAGCTGAAGCTCCAAATTACCCGTTCCTTTAAACTCCTCGAAAATCACCTCGTCCATGCGGCTACCGGTATCCACCAAGGCGGTGGCCACAATGGTAAGACTTCCACCTTCTTCTACATTTCGGGCCGCCCCGAAGAATCGCTTTGGACGGTGAAGTGCGTTGGAATCCACACCACCGGACAGGATTTTACCGCTTGGCGGCACCACGGTGTTGTACGCTCGCGCCAGACGGGTGATACTGTCTAATAAAACCACTACGTCTTTTTTACGCTCCACGAGTCGTTTCGCCTTTTCCAACACCATCTCGGCCACTTGGACGTGACGCTGGGGGGGTTCGTCAAAAGTGGAACTTACCACCTCCGCTTTTACCGAACGTTCCATGTCGGTAACCTCTTCCGGACGTTCGTCGATGAGCAGTACGATTAACATGATATCTTTGTGGTTGGCGTTCATGCTGTTGGCAATGTTCTGCAGCAGCATGGTCTTCCCCGTCCTGGGAGCGGATACGATCAGGCCCCTTTGACCAAACCCTATGGGTGTCAACAGATCCATAATCCGCATGCAGTAATTGTCCGGCTCCCTTTCCAAGATAACCCTTTTTTCCGGGTAGAGGGGCGTCAAGTTATCGAACAGTATTTTGTCTCGGGATTTTTCTGGGTCCTCAAAATTGACGGACTCGACCTTTAAAAGGGCGAAATACCGCTCGCTGTCCTTGGGGGGACGGATCTGACCGGATACAGTGTCCCCGGTCCGTAAGTTGAATCGCCGTATCTGGGATGGAGACACATAGATGTCGTCCGGGCCGGGCAGATAACTATAGTCCGGTGCCCGCAAGAATCCGAATCCGTCGGGTAGGATTTCGAGTACGCCCTCCCCATAGATCATCCCGTTCTTTTCGGTCTGGGCCTGCAAAAGCGCAAATATCAACTCCTGCTTTCGCATGCCCGCGATGTCTTCAATATTGAAATCTGCGGCCATCTTGTGGAGCTCACTGGCCTTTTTTGCCTTAAGTTCTGCTAAATTCATAGCACTCTCATTCCTCTATAGAGTAAAGGGTAACAAACTGTGGCCGCGGGACCACACAAGTAGACTATCAAAGGAAATCCATCACACTGCAATGAATAAGGACACTATCGGATAAGGGATTGGCTCCTCTTATTCAAAACTTGGGGGAAAGTGGCAGTGTCTGTCTATGATACCTAAAATGGAGTAATTGCCGGTATTTCAGTATAAGTCTGTTCTCCCAGGCAGGTGAGGTATTACTGTATAAATATGTTATGACAAGGCTTTCGGTCTGTCAAGGCTTTTCAAGCATTTCTTTTGCAGTTCTCCAAAATGTCAAGTTGGAGGCCAGGCGGGACCTCATTCGTCTTTACGAGGCCGCAGAGATTTGGCGGTACACTTCGCCCACACGCCTCCTGAGCGTTTCACTCCCATCTACATTTTCAATCAGATAATCGGCAAATCGCCTTCTGTCCTGCGGAGAAGCTTGGGCGGCAACCAGGTCTTGAGCATCCTGGAAGGAACAACCATCTCGAGACATGATCCGTCGTTTTTGGCTCTCTTCGTCCGCTTCGACCACCACGACGACGTCGAATCGGTCCTGAGCTCCCGTTTCCACGAGCAGCGGCACTTCAACGACCACCACGGCATCGGGGCAGGTGGCCGAAATTGCCTCTAACTCGTCCTCAAGGCGTCGAAAGATCTCCGGATGGGTAATTTCTTCGAGTTTCTCTTTCGCCCCCGCATCCCGGGTAATCATGCGTCTTAAACGGCCGCGATCCAGGTTTCCATCGGAATCGATTACTTTGCCCCCGAAGTGCGCCACAATGGCGTCAAAGGCAGGGCTTTGCGGTGACACCACTTCCCGGGCCAAGCGGTCCAAATCAATGATTTTTGCCCCCATCTCCCCAAAGAACCGGCAGACCAGACTCTTACCGGTGCCGGCTCCTCCGGTGACGGCCACGCGACGCATGTGATTATTTCTTTCGATTCTCTGGCCGGAGGGCACGAACCGCCGCTCCCGCTCGCCACATCTCGGAATCCCTCAGTTCTTTAAGTTCTTCTTGAAGTTTTTCATGATAATCGGGGGCACTGTTGGCTTCTAGGACGATGCGGGTCTCCTCTCCGGAAACTACGCTTTGGTAGAGATCATCAAACACGGGGGCCACGGCTTCTCTGAACCGATGCCGCCAGTCGAGCGCTCCTCTTTGGGCCGTGGTACTGCAATTGGAATACATCCAGTCCATCCCGTTTTCGGCAACAAGGCGGATCAGGCTCTGGGTCAGCTCCTCCACAGTCTCATTAAATGCCTCACTGGGACTGTGGCCGTTTTTGCGAAGTACAGTATACTGGGCCTCGAAAACACCCTCCAGGCATCCCATCAGCACCCCACGCTCTCCGGTGAGGTCACTGAACACCTCTTTCTCAAACGTCGTGGGAAACAGATATCCCGAGCCAATGGCGATTCCCAAGGCCAACGCCCTTTCCTCGGCACGGCCCGTATAATCCTGGTGCACCGCGTAACTCGCATTGATGCCGCTTCCGTCCAAAAAATTGAGGCGCACGTTCCGCCCCGATCCCTTGGGCGCAACCAGGATGACATCGATGTTTTCCGGCGGGATGACCTTCGTCTGGTCTTTATAGGCAATCGAAAAGCCGTGTGAAAAATAAAGTGCATCCCCTTCCTTCAGCAAGGGCTTGAGACGGGGCCAAGCGGCCATCTGCCCGGCGTCTGAAATCAGATACTGAACAACGGTAGCCCGTTCGGTTGCCTCTTCCAGAGAGAAAAGATCCTTTCCCGGAACGAAGCCGTCTTTCTTGGCCCGCTCCCAGGAACTGCCCCCTTCGCGCTGCCCGATAATTACGGAGATGCCGTTGTCCTTCATATTCAGGGCTTGAGCGGGCCCTTGTACTCCGTAACCGACCACGGCTACGGTCTCATCCTTTAATACATCTTTGGCCTTGCTCAATGGAAACTCATCCAAAGTCACCACATCTTCCGTTACTCCCCCAAAATCGATCTTCGCCATTTCTTCCTCCCTGGTTGTCTCGTCAGTTGTTTCCCCGTAAAACGGGCAGTCCGTAAATTCTAAATAGTTAATATGATGTGCCAGCGGGAGGTTTTAGGTGTTAAGTTTTAGGTGTTAGGTAAAAAAGGAAACCTAAAACGTAAAACCTAAAACGTAAAACGCGCCAAGGGCGCCTACTTCTTCTCTCTCCCCAATGCAATTGCGCCGGTTCGGGCGATTTCTTTAATCCCCATCGGCTTTAAGAGCGCCAAAATGGCGGCCAGCTTTCCCGCTGTCCCAGTGACTTCTATGGTGTAGTGAGTGGGGCTCACATCCACCACCTTGCACCGGAAGATGTCCACGATTCGAAGGATTTCGGGTCTCGACTCCGCCTTGGCCTGAACCTTAACCAGCGCCATCTCTCTTTCCACGTATTCGAGGCCCGTGAGATCGTGTACCTTGATGACGTTGATCAACTTGTTCAGCTGTTTCTTTATCTGCTCCGCAACCGCATCATCCCCCCGGGTGACGAGGGTAATCCGAGAGACACTCCGATCGAGTGTCTCTGCAACACAGAGACTTTCAATATTGAATCCTCTCCCGCTGAATAAACCGGTAACCCGGGACAAGACTCCCGGTTCATTATCCACCAACAAGGACACCGTATGCTTCTTTTGCATCGCCAGAACTCCTTTTAATCCTACGCAGCTTCTTTTCCGAGAGAAATACGTAACGTATCTTGCTCTTTGAGGGCACTCACTCTCAAAATCGAAAAACCGATCACGTTTCCTTCTTCGTCAACTTTTTTCATAACGGCGTCGTTTTCTGTTTCCCGAAAGTATCCCTTCTTCACCCCAAACAGCACCTCAAGGTAATCTCCCTCTTTGTCGTACCAAACCTTTAGTTCTTCCGCCATAAAGTATTCCCCCTTTTCACTGTATCAGTGTAATAAGCTGTAATTATGAAGCAATTTCCCGGCAGACACTTCACGACTACGCACATTGCTTTCTTCGTAACCGGCGTATTGCCGTACCAACGGTAAAACAGCTCTACGGCTTCATCTGTTCTAGACGTAACGATTACGTCAGGATTTTCCAGTGTTTCCTCAACGCGCTCTAATTGCTCGGCCATCTCCGGATGGTTGTTCTCAAGATGTTCACGTCGCTCATTCGTGAGCCTGATCGTTCTCTCTTTGTAATCCGTAAATACTTCCACTTTTTCCTTTCAAAAAAAACAACTTTTCGTGGTTGTTCGGCTATCCGGAACGCAGGCCTTTTTTTGTCTGTGTGGGCTTGCCGTGCCGAAGCCATTGGCGAAGGCGGGTCTGCGGTTAACGATTCCTCTACACCAAGAGCATTTCCGTGATCGCCTTGCCTGCAGGGACCATGGGATAGACGCCTTCTTCCCGGCTCACCCAGAAATCCATCATGGCGGGGCCTGAATGGGAGAGGCCTTCTTGTAGGACCGCATCGACTTCTTCCGGTTTGGTCGCCTTCAGCCCCAAAACGCCGTACGCCTCGGCCAGTCTGGCAAAATCCGGCGCGTGGGCGATGTCCGTGGCCACGTACCGTTTCTCGTAGAACAGCTCCTGCCACTGACGAACCATACCCAGATACCTGTTGTTTAGAATGACCACCTTCACCGGCAGCTGATATTCCGCCGCAGTGGCCAATTCTTGAATGTTCATCTGTATGCTGCCGTCGCCGGCAACATCCACAACCATTCGTTTGGGGCAGGCGGCTTGTGCTCCGATTGCAGCGGGCAGTCCGAAACCCATGCAACCGAGTCCGCCGGAAGTAATGAAACAGTTCGGCTGATCAAAGTGATAGTACTGGGCCGCCCACATTTGATTCTGTCCCACCTCGGTGGTAATGATCGCCTTGCCTTTTGTCAGCTCGTAGAGTCTTTCGATGACGTGCTGTGGTTTTATGGCATTTTCCTGTTTGTAGCTCAATGGTTTCGTGTTCTTCCACCGGTCGATCTTGTCCAGCCAGGATTTTC
>Ga0207797_1002659_pt1 | contig 12322 bp, 9 predicted proteins | sample PRCRCaboRojoPR_6_FD_187275 | JGI IMG/M metagenome (GOLD analysis project Ga0207797, IMG submission 187275) | Marine sediment microbial community from Cabo Rojo, Puerto Rico - PR CR 10% Liquid 1 (SPAdes) | ecosystem: Environmental > Aquatic > Marine > Coastal > Sediment | place: Cabo Rojo, Puerto... | reverse complement strand
GGCAGGCCCCGGTCGAGGAGCTGGAGGAGGTCGGGGGCGTGGGGCCGAAGATGGCCGATCAGATCGCCGGATTCTTCGCCGACGAGCGGAACGCCGAGCTCCTGGACGCCCTGGCCGAGCGCGTGGAGATCCTGCAGCCGGAGCTCCCGGAGGAGCGCCCCCTGGACGGCCGGCGCTTCGTCTTCACCGGCGCCCTGGACCGCTTCACGCGGAGCGAGGCGCAGGAAACGGTCGAGCGGCTCGGCGCCCGGGCCACGTCCTCCGTGTCCGGGGCCACCGACGTCCTGGTCGCGGGGGCGAATCCGGGCTCCAAGCTGGAGGAGGCACGGGAGGAAGAGGTGGAGATCATGGACGAGGAGACGTTCGTGGCCCTGCTCCGGGAGCACGGGGCGGGTCCCGACGGCGGCGGGGAGGAGTGACCGTGGAGAACCGGGAGATCGCGCGCACGCTGGAGGACGTGGCCGACCTGCTGGACATCAGCGGGGCGAACCCCTTCCGGGTGCGGGCCTACCGGAACGCCGCCCGCACCGTGAAGGAGCACACGCGGCCGCTCCGGGCCATGGTGGAGGAGGGCGCCGACCTGACGGAGCTCCCGGACGTGGGCGACGACATCTCGGGCTACGTCGAGGAGCTGGTGGAGACCGGCGACCTGGAGCTCCTGGACGAGCTCACCGAGGAGGTGCCCTACAGCCTCATCGAGCTGACCCGGCTGCCCGGCGTCGGCCCGAAGAAGACGAAGAAGCTGTGGGAGCGACTCGGCGTGGAGACCGTGGACCAGCTCGAGGAGGCCGCCGGCGCCGGCGAGGTCCAGGAGCTGGACGGCTTCGGCGCCAGGACCCAGGAGAAGATCCTCTCCGGCATCGAGCAGTACCGGCGCCACCAGGAGCGCTTCCGCCTCTCGGAGGCGGACCGCCTGGTGGCACCGCTCCTGGAGCACCTGCGGGAGCACGACGGCCTGGAGCGAATCGAGGTGGCCGGGAGCTACCGCCGCCGGAAGGAGACCGTGGGCGACGTCGACCTGCTGGCCATCTCCGACGACGGCGCCTCGCTCATGGAGCGGTTCACGGGCTTCGATCGGGTCGAGGAGGTGGAAGCCGCCGGCGACACGCGGGGCACCGTCCGGCTCGACTCCGGGCTGGACGTGGACCTCCGGGTGCTCCCGGCGGAGAGCTACGGCGCCGCCCTGGCCTACTTCACCGGCTCGAAGGAGCACAACGTCCGCGTGCGGAAGCGGGCCGTCCGGCGCGGGCTCCGGGTCTCCGAGTACGGGGTGTACCGCGAGGAGGACGGCGCCGGGAGCGCGGAGGCGGGCGACGATGCCGGGGACGGCAGCGACCCGCGGTCCGGCGAGCGGATCGGCGGCCGCACCGAGGAGGAGGTCTACGCGGCCGTGGACCTGCCCTGGATCCCGCCGGAGCTCCGGGAGGACCGGGGCGAGATCGAGGCCGCCGAAGCCGGGGAGTTGCCGGGACTGGTGACCCGCGACGACCTCCGGGGGGACCTGCAGATGCACACCACGTGGTCCGACGGGAAGCAGTCGGTGGCCGAGATGATGGAGGCGTGCCGCGACCTGGGCTACGAGTACCTGGCCGTCACCGACCACAGCCAGTCGCTGGGCGTCACCGGCGGCATGGACGAGGAGAAGCTCCGCCGGCAGTGGGAGGCGATGGACGAGGTCGAGGACCGGGTCGACGGGATCCGTCTGCTGCGGAGCATGGAGGTGGACATCCTGGCCGACGGGAGCCTCGACCTGGCGGACGGGATGCTGGAGGAGCTGGACGTGGTGCTGGTCTCGGTCCACTCCCGCTTCAACCTGCCCGCCGACGAGCAGACCGAGCGCCTCGTGACGGCCCTCCGGCACCCGCAGGTGGACATCCTGGCCCATCCCACGGGGCGGCTCATCAACCAGCGCGATCCCTATGCCTTCGACCTGGATCGAGTGCTGGACGTGGCCGCCGGGGAGGGCGTGGCCGTGGAGCTGAACGCCAACCCGAGCCGACTCGACCTCAGGGACACGCACCTGATGAAGGCCCGGGAGCGCGACATTCCCGTGGTGATCAGCACCGACGCTCACCGGGCCGCCGAGCTGGAGCTCATCTCCTACGGGGTGGAGCAGGCCCGGCGCGCGTGGCTGGAGCCGGAGGCGGTGCTCAACACGCGCCCCGCGGACGAGCTGCTGGCGGCGCTCCCCGGCGACTGAGCGCCTACTCCCGCCTCCGGAACCGGGCGAAGGAGCGTCCCGCGAGGATCCAGCAGGTGGCGGCGAACAGCGCCAGGAGGAGCAGCTCCGTCCCGTACGCCGACCATCCCTGCCCCCGGAAGCCGGCCCGGCCGAAGGTCACCGCCCAGTCCACCGGGTTGAAGGCGGCCATCCGGGCCATCCACTCCGGCATCAGCTCCCGGGTGATCAGCAGGGAGGAGAGGAAGAGGAGGGGGAGGACGAGGAAGTTCGTCAGGGCGAGCATCGTCTCCTCCTTCCTCACCACCAGGGCCAGGCCGGTGGAGGCGCCCCCGAAGGCCGCCCCGAGCAGCGCGGCCGCGGCCAGCACCGCCGCCACCCCTTCGAGGCCACCGGGCGGACGCACGCCCAGGGCGAAGGCCGTCCCCAGGATGATCAGGGCCTGCAGCATCACCACGGTGGCCGAGTGGAGTCCCCGGGCGCCGATGAGGGCCGTGCGGCTCACCGGCGTGGCCAGCAGCCGGTCGAAGATGCCCCGGTCCAGGTCCCGGATCACCCCCATGCCCGCGTAGGCCGAGCTCCACGAGGCCGTCATCACCGCCAGGCCGGGCGTCAGGAAGGCCAGGTAGGTGGCGTCCTCGAACTCGGGCAGGCGCCCGACGGCGCCGAAGAGCTGGCCGAAGAGGATCAGCCACAGGATGGGCTGGACGATGGACATGACCAGGTACGCCCGGATCCGCAGGCTGTAGCGCACCTCGCGCAGGTAGAGGGGGCCCAGGTCCCGGGCGAAGCGCAGGAGCCGACTCACGCGCGCACTCCCGCGTCCTCTCCGTCTCCGGCCGCCTCCGCGGCTTCCTCGAAGGTCTGTCCCGTGGCCTCCAGGTAGACGTCCTCCAGCGTGGGGCGCGACAGCGCCACCTCCGCCACGGTCAGCCCGGAGCGCTCCAGGGCGGCCACCAGGTCCGGCACCGCCCGCGCCCCGTGGGTCACGTGGGCGTGGAGGAGCCCGGACTCCGGGTCCGTGGCCGCGTCCACCACGCTGTCGAGCCCCCGGAGCACGGTGCCGGCCTCCTCGGTCCGGTCCTCGTCCTCCAGCTCCACCGTCACCCGGTCGCCCCGGATGTCGGATTTCAGCCCGTCGGGGCTCCCGCGGGCGACGATCCGTCCCGCGTCCAGGATCGCCACGCGCCCGGAGAGCAGGTCGGCCTCTTCCATGTAGTGGGTGGTGAGGAGCACGGTGAGCTCCTCCTCGCGGGTGAGCCGCGTCAGCTCCCGCCACACCGAGCGCCGGGCCTCCGGATCCAGGCCCGTGGTCGGCTCGTCCAGGAAGAGCACCCGGGGCCCGTGGACCACCCCCATGGCCAGGTCGAGCTTGCGCTTCATCCCGCCCGAGTAGCCCTGCACCCGCCGGTCGGCCGCCTCCGTGAGCCCGAAGGAGGCCAGCAGGCGGTCCGCGCGTTCGTCGAGCGCATCCCGGGAGACCCGCTGGAGCCGGCCCTGGAGCATCAGGTTCTCCCGCCCCGTGGCCTCGGGGTCCACGGTGCTTCCCTGCGCCACGTAGCCGATGTTCTCCTGCACGCGGCGCCGCTCCCGGACCACGTCGTGGCCGGCCACCCGCGCCGAGCCCGACGTGGGCGAGCTCAGGGTGCAGAGGATGCGCACGGCCGTGGTCTTCCCTGCGCCGTTGGGGCCCAGCAGACCGAAGACGCTTCCGCTCCCGGCTTCGAAGGAGATGCCCCGTAGGGCCTCCACGCCGTTCCGGTACGTCTTGGCCAGGTCCCGGACCTCGACGGCGTTCATTCCGCCGCCTCCGGCCGCCCCCGACCCTCGGCCCCGGGCCCTCGCTTCGGCGTGATCGGCAGGATGAGGCGCACGACCCGCTCGTAGGAGACGTAGTCCCAGGCCCAGTTCAGCAGCACCACCAGCCGGTTCCGGAACCCGATGAGCTTGGCCAGGTGGATCATGAGCCACAGGAGCCAGGCGGCGAAGCCGGTGAAGGCGCGGCCGAAGACGTGCGCCACGCCGTGGTTCCGGCCGATGACCGCCAGCATGCCCGGGTCGTCGTAGCGGAACGCCTCCGGCGGCCGTCCCTCGATCTGACGGCGCACGTTCCGGGCGGCGTGCTCGCCCTGCTGGATCGCGGCCGGGGCGATCATGGGCAGGTCATCGCCGTCCTGGCGGAACCCCGAGAGGTCACCCACGACCTGCACCTCCGGGTGGCCCGGCACGGTGAGGTCGTCGTTCACCCGGACCCGTCCCCCGTCGCCGGTGGGGAGCCCCCAGCGGCCGGCGTCCGGGTCTCCCCGCACCCCCCCGGTCCACACCACCGTGTCCGTGGGCAGGGCGGTTCCGTCGGAGAGGCGCACGCGGTCGGCGCCGACCTCCTCGACGGCGACCCCGGTCCGGACGTCGACACCCATGTTTCCGAGACGGCGTCCGGCGTAGCGTCCCAGCTTCTCCGGCATGGCGGCCAGCAGGCGGTCCAGGGCCTCCACCAGGAGGACCGACACCTCGTCCACGTCCAGGTCCGGGAAATCGCGGGAGAGGGGACCCTGGATCAGCTCGGCCAGGGCGCCGGCGTACTCGACGCCCGTGGGCCCTCCGCCGACGATCACGAAGCGCAGCATTCTCCGCCGGGCCTCCGGGTCGTCGGCCCGGGCAGCCTCCTCGAAGCGCTCCAGGACGTGATTCCGGAGGGCGATCCCCTCCTCGATCTCCTTCAGGGGATACGCGTGCTCCGCGGCCCCCTCGACGCCGAAGAAGTGGGCGTCGCTGCCCGTGGCCAGGATCAGGTGGTCGTAGGAGACCTCACGCCCGTCGGCCCGGACCGTCCGCCGATCCAGGTCCACGTCCTCGACCTCGGCCATCCGGAACCGGGCGTTCTCCTGCCCGCGGAGGATCTTCCGCACCGGATAGGCGATCTCGGTGGCGTTCAGCTCGGCGGCGCCGATCTGGTAGAGGAGGGGATAGAACGTGTGGTAGTTGTTGCGGTCCAGGAGAAGGACGTCCACCGGGGCGTCGGCCAGGGACCGGACGGACCACAGCCCTCCGAATCCCGCCCCCACCACCACGACGCGCGGACGCCCCGTCTCCGTCATCCGCCCTCCGATTCCTCCAGCCGGATCTCGACGCCGCGATCGGCCAGTGCCTCCACGAAGGGGCCGTAGGGGATCCCCTCGTCCGGCGGCAGGACGCCGGTCCGCTCGATCTCGTCCCGCCCCAGCATGAGACCGACGACGGCCAGCGAGTAGCCCGTGCACCGCATCATGGCGCTGATCCCCGTCTCCTCGTCTTCACGGTCCAGGAGGTTCCAGGTGAGGGTGACGTCGCGGCCGTCGCGCTCGCCGGTGCCGACGACGCGGAGAGCCACCAGGTCCGGCTCGTCCGGGTGCTCGAGCTTCGGGCGGGCGCAGGCCACGAAGACGTCGCGCGGCACCACCTCCCGCCCGTCCACGTCCACCGGCTCCCGGGACAGGAGGCCCAGCTCCCGGATCGCCTCCATGATCCGCGCGTGCCCGGGGTAGCGGAGCGTCTTGTACTCCAGCCTCTCCACCCGGCCCTCCAGCCGCCACGGGAGCACCGACGCGCCCCCCGCCGTGTGGAAGGCCTCCAGAGCGCCCAGCCCGTCGAACTCCAGCTCCTCGACCTCCGAGAGCGCCTCCACCTGCCGACGGCGGCCGTCCCGGATGACCGAGGAGGGAGTGGTATAGTAGTCCAGCGCGCCCCTGAGGGAATAGACCACCTGGTAGTCGAGCGGGGGGCGGGGGTTCTGCGGGAGGCCGCCCACGAACATGCGCACGGACTCGGCGCGGTCCAGGCGGCGCACGGCCTCGGCGGCCAGCACGTTCACGATCCCCGGCGCCAGCCCGACGTCCGGGACCTGGGTGACGCCGGCGTCCCGGGCCTCTCCGTCCCGGTCCATCTGCCTGAACACGATCTCCGTGTTGCCGCCGAGGTCGCTGTAGTCCAGGCCCTCGTCGATGGCCAGCCGCGCCAGGTCGTCGTTGAAGAAATACGGCGCGGCGGAGAGCGCCACCCGGTGTCCGGACATGGCCCGGCGCACGTCGTCCTCGTCGGCGAAGTCGGCCCGCTGCCACCGGAGCCGGTCGTCGTCCGGCAGGAAGTCGGGCGCGTCGTCGGCGCCCCTCTCCAGGTCGGCGATCGTCACCCGCTCCACGTCGTCCTGACGGAGGAGGTCGTACGCGCAGGCGGTGCCCTGGAGGCCCCCGCCCAGGATCAGGAATCGCATGGTTCCTCGCTTTCGACGTCTATGTCCGGCGGTGGATCCGCACTCGCTCCGGCGCGGGAACGTCGCGGGTCTCCCGCGTGCGGCGGTCGGGAGCGGGGCGGTCCGTCGTGAATGTGGCTTGAGGTCGGCGGCGGAGACTACCGGTCCGGAACGGCGGCGCGCAACCGGATGACCCGGAGGGCCGGGCGGACGATCGGCGGGCTGCGACACGGCCGCTCGGCGGGTGCGGGGGGAGAGATGCGGGAGGTCACGGAGGTGCGAATGGCGACGCGACGGCCGGGACCCGTCTCGGTGCTGCGGGACGTGTCGGTGGATCGGGACCGCCGGGAACCGCCCGGTCGTCAGCTGGAGCGGCAGCTGGCCGTCATGGTCCGGACGGGGCGGCTTGAGCCGGGGCGGCGTCTTCCCTCCACCCGGCGGCTGGCGGCGGCGGTGGGACTGCACCGGAACACCGTGGCCGCCGCGTACAGGCGGCTCGCCGGTCGGGAGCTCCTGGTGATGCGGCACGGCGCCCGGGCCCGGGTGGCTTCGGGGCCGGACGGCGAGGTCGACGGCCCGGTGGACGGGGTCCTGGCCGCGGCGGGTGACGGCGGGACGGCCCGGCTCCTGGCGGCGGAGCTGCGGGCGGCGCTGCCGCGGGCCGTCGACGTCGAGCCTGCGGCGCCGGGCACGCCTCCCGGAAAGCGGCAGCTCGTGGCGGCGCTGCCGGGGCCCGCCCTGCGCCGGGCGGGCCCGGAGTCGTCGCTGGGGCTCCGGCAGGACCGGCGCGAAGCGGTCCGGGCGGCGCTCCGCCGGGCCCCTCCCCTCGCCGTGGTGGCCGTGCTCACGGGATGTCCGGCCCTCCGGGAGGCCGTGCTGAGCGACGTGGCCGGGCTCCGGCGAGAGGATCTCTCGCTCCACGCGGCGTCCGTGTCGCGCCCCCGCCGCGAGATCGGGACAGCGATCTCGACGCCGGCCGCGGACCTGGTCATTGCGGACCGGCTCGCCGCCGACGCATTCTGTGGAGCGAGCACGTCGTCGCCCGGCCCCGCCGTCGTTCCGGCCCGACTCGTCTGCCGCGACGGGCTGGAAGCCGTCGCCCGTGCAGTCGGCGGCCCGGGCGCCTGACTCCTCCGTGAGCGTCCGCCGCAGCGATCCGTCCGTCAGGAAGGTGTCCCATGGATATGGAGAAGGCTCAGGTCGTCCGCGCCCGCGTCCCCGACGACCGGCGCGAGGAGTACCTGGAGGCGTGGGGGGAGTGGAGCGGGCAGCTGCTGCCCATGGGCATCGACTGTCAGCTGCTGGAGAGCGAGGAGGAGCGGGGGCGCTTCGTGGAGCTGACCTGGTTCGAGGGCGCGGACGCTGCGGCCATGGCCGACGACCGGCTGGCGCGGATCAACGACCGGTTGGACCGTGCGGCCGCCGAGCGCCAGGGGGCTCGGGAGCTCTACCGGCGTCGCGGGAAGGAGTAGGAGCCGGTCCGGCGGCAGTCGGCGTAGCCCCGGTGGGGGACGACGGGAGCGGAGGCCTCGGCCCCTTCAGGAGGCCCGCGATCGCCGGAACTTGAACGGCCGGAGAGGATAGACTAACATCGCCGACGCTCCCTCTCGGGGGCGACGATGGCCCGTGGTGTAATCGGCAACACGCTTGGCTCTGGACCAAGAGAGTCCTGGTTCGAATCCAGGCGGGCCAACTTCCCATCGAGCCTGTCCGAGCCGCCGCGGCCCACCACGCCGCGGCGAGCTTTTTCGGGGCAGGTCGACCGGCCCCGGACGACGGGCCGGCTTCACGGAGGGGTGGCTGAGTGGCTTAAAGCGGCGCCCTGCTAAGGCGTTGGGCCTCGTGCCCACGAGGGTTCGAATCCCTCCCCCTCCGCTCCCGGACGGCGCCCGACAGGGCGGAGTCCGGTGTGTTCACATACGGATGGGTGGCCGAGTGGCTTAAGGCGCACGATTGGAAATCGTGTGGGGGCTCAACGTCCCTCGAGGGTTCGAATCCCTCCCCATCCGCTATCCCCCTCACGGAGGGGTGGCAGAATTGGCAATGCACCGGTCTCGAAAACCGGCGCCCTCACGGGCTTGTGGGTTCGAGTCCCACCCCCTCCGCTCCCCACCACGTCCGGATCAGCCATCCGGCGGATCTGAGATCCGTTCGAAGCTGATTCCCTGCACCCGCCCGGCGTCCAGCTGGAAGCCGTCGGGTCGCTCCCCGGCTGGGTCCGGAAACCGGAGGGTGAGGAACGACCGCTCGAAGACTCCCTCCCCGGCCGGCTCCAGCTCGCCATCGAGGCGGTTGCCGACCACGAGCCGGAGCTCCCTGCCGTCGAGCTCGATCCGGTAGACCGCGTCCAGCTCGGGGCTCTCGTAGCGTCCCCGGTACCGCTGGAGAGTCCCGGGGGCGGGCGACCACCCGGCCTCCTCCTCTTCGCCCCCGGCGTCCGGGGAGCCCTCTCCGGCCTCCCCTTCCCCCGGCGGCGTCATGACGGAGTCCAGGTAGATCTCCGCCACGGCGCCGAGCTTCTCCATGGGCTCGGCGTCCGCCCGGTTGCAGAGGGCGACGGCCGAGAAGTCCTGCTCCGGGAAGCGCATCATCCCGGCCCGGTACCCGACGAAGGCGCCTCCGTGGCTGACGCGACGCAGCCCCCGGTACCGGTCCACCCGGAGTCCGCGGGCGTATTCGATGGTGTCGCCTGAGGAGAGGACCCCGCGTCGCGTCATCCGCTCGCCGAACTCCGCGCCACCGACCGACGGATCGGACAGGTTCTCCGACCAGCGGAAGAAGTCCTGAACCGAGGTGTAGACGCCGCCGTCGCCCACCATCGGGAGGGTGGTGACGCTTCGGCGGTACCCGCCCTCCTCCCGGGGCTCGTATCCGGTGGCCCGCTTCGGAACCAGGTGGTCGGGGCGGTCGTGGAAGTGGCTCCGGTCCATGCCGAGCGGCCCGAAGATCCGGTCCCGGGCGAACGCCCGCAGGGAGCGGCCGGAGGCGGATTCGACGATCTTTCCGAGGAGGAAGTAGCCGGCGTTGCTGTACAGGTAGTCGGAGCCGGGCCGGAAGTTGAGGGCGTCCTGTCGGCCGAGGATCCCGACGACCTCGCTGTCGTCGTAGTAGTCCTCCTCCCGCTTCCCGGCGAGCGTCATGAGCGTGAGATAGTCCCGGACCCCCGAGGTGTGGTGGAGCAGGTGACGGATCGTCACCCCGGAGTAGGGATCCGACGGGAGCTCCGGGACCCAGCGGCGGACGGGATCGTCCAGGGAGAGAGTACCGTCGCGGGCCAGGAGCAGCACCGCCGCGGCCGTGAACTGCTTGGAGACCGAACCGATCCGGAAGACGCTCTCGGGCGCGATCGGGATTCCGTGCTCCAGGTTGGCCATACCGTACCCCCGGGCCAGGAGGGTCTCTCCGTCCCGGCGGACCCCCACGGCACAGCCCGGAGATCGGGTGTCGTCGAAGGCGGAGAACACGCTGTCCACCCGTGCTGGCCCGGCGCTCCGTCCCTCCGACTCTCGGGACCGGGTGAAGTTCAGGACGCGTCCCGCCCGAACGCCCGTGAATTCGCCGTCCCGGATGGCGAGGCGGCCGTTCACGAGCACGTGCACCATGCCCTCGGCCAGCTGCCTCGGCTCCAGGTAGGTGCTGCGGTCCCGGACCCGCTCCGGGTCGAAGACCACCACGTCCGCCTTCTGCCCCTCCGCCAGCACTCCCCGGTCGTGGATCGGGTACGCCTCCCGGTACAGGGAGGTCATGCGACGGATCGCCTCCTCCAGCTCGAGCGTGCCCCGGTCCCGGACCCAGGTCTCGATGATGGTCGGAAACGTCCCGTAGCCACGGGGGTGCGGAATGCCCGCTCCCGCCGGCGAGAGAACGCCGTCGGAGGCGATCATCGTCCACGGTTTCCGGAGGAAGGTCTCGATGTCGCCTTCCTTCATTCCGAACGTGACGAACCCGGCGCCACCCTCCAGCAGGAGGTCCAGGGCGAGGGAGGCGGGAGCCGTGTCGCGGCTGCGGGACGCCTCGGCCAGGGTCATCCCCTCGAGCCCGGAATCCGACGGCACGCCTCGGAGCTGGATGCGGGAGGGGCCGCCCTCCAGTTCGATGGAGCGGCGAATGCCCGACAGCAGGCTGTCCCGGGCCTGCGGTTCGTCCTGCAGCCGGGCCCGCAGGGCTTCCTCCCCACCGGCGAGCGCCTCGCGGGGGACCAGTATGCTGGCGACGCTTCCCCCGGCTGCCCGGTACGGATAGAGGTCCGCGAAGACGGCCAGGCCGTCGGAGCGTGCCTCCTCGATCTGTTCGACGAGCTCGTCGGAGAGCCCCCACTCCCGTGGTCCGAAGGCCTTGATGTGAGTGTGGATCGCAGTGATACGGGCCCGTCGCGCGATCTCGATGAGCTCCCGGTTGGCCGCCAGCCCCCCCACGCTGTACCCACCCTCGTCGCGGACGTGGCTCTGGTAGACACCGCCGTGACGCGCGGCCACCCGGGCGGCGTCGACCACTTCGTCGGTCTCCGCGTACGTCCCCGGCGGATAGAACAGACCCGTGGAGAGTCCGATCGCCCCGGCCTCCATGCCCTGCCGCACGCGGCGCCGCAGCTCCTCTCGCTCCGCCGGGGTGGGGGCTCGATCCTCCTCCCCCATGACCGCCGAGCGGACCGAACCGTAGGGGACGAATTGGGCCACGTTCACGCCGATCCCGTCTTCCCGGAGAGCCCGGCGCTGCGCCGTGAGGTCGGCGGGTCCGCCGCCGTCCGGGTTCACCATGACCGTGGTGACCCCCTGGGCGAGCTGCGGTCGGGCCGCGCTCAGGGTCGAGTCCGTGAGGCCGATGCCGGCGTGGGTGTGGCCGTCGATGAAGCCGGGGGCCACGACGAGGCCGCTGGCGTCGATCACCGTGTCCGCGGTCGCTCCCGAGAGATCTCCCACCGCCGCGATGCTGTCGCCGCTGATCCCGACGTCGGCATTCACGGCCGGGGAGCCCGTCCCGTCGATCATCCGCCCGCCGCGGAGGAGGAGGTCGTAGGAGGCAGCCTGTGATGACCGTCGACCGAAGCCCGTCACCAGGACGGCCGTGGCGGCGAGAGCGAAGGCGAGGAGAGCCGCCCGTCGAATTCCGCCGGCGGGTCGAGACAGTCCTGAGAGGATCCCCGGAATTCGCCGTCGTTCGTGCATCGACTCCCCTTCCCGTTCGGAGTCAGCCGGGCGCCGCCGACGTCTCTGTTGCGACGCGGACAATATGGCGACGGAGACTGCCCCGGAGACAACCGCGGGGGCGTACGGTGACGGCGGGGGGAGGGGGCGAGGAAGGTCGAGCGGGAGAGCTCAGCCGGTAGCTCTCCGGTACGGCGCGGCCCGAGAGCCGGGGGCTTCGCAGACCGCTCGTTGCGCGGACGCCGGCCTGATCGGGCGGCGCCGTGGTCTCCCGACTACTCTGCGGACAGAAGCAGCCGAAGGGCGTCCCGGTAGAAGGACCAGGCGCGCCGCACCCGGTCGACCACGGTCGGGTTCTGGGGTCGAGCCGTCTCCATCGCTCACCTCCTTCGGAGTCCCGTGTGCCTGGTAGACGTCTGAAGAGCGCCCAGTGTTACAGACTCCAGTCGGGAGGGGCGGGTTCAGCATCCCGTTGCGTCACGGGTTCGTGGCCGGTCGGCCGGGTCCTTGCGGTACCCGGCGCCTGCGCAGGTGTCCGCCGGACCGCAATCCCGGAGAGGATCACACGATGTTTCTGTACCTGGTCGATCTGATCGGAGTGGCCGTCTTCGCGGTGAGCGGGGCGCTCGCGGCGGGGCGGAAGCGGCTCGACCTGCTGGGGGTGGTCGTCGTCGCCATGGTGACGGCCATCGGCGGCGGCACCACCCGCGACCTCCTGCTGGACCGGCACCCCGTCTTCTGGGTGGAGGACCCCACCTATCTCGCCGTGAT
>Ga0207797_1002658_pt1 | contig 12323 bp, 15 predicted proteins | sample PRCRCaboRojoPR_6_FD_187275 | JGI IMG/M metagenome (GOLD analysis project Ga0207797, IMG submission 187275) | Marine sediment microbial community from Cabo Rojo, Puerto Rico - PR CR 10% Liquid 1 (SPAdes) | ecosystem: Environmental > Aquatic > Marine > Coastal > Sediment | place: Cabo Rojo, Puerto... | reverse complement strand
GGCGAGCCACTGCGCTCCCCGTCCCGCCACCGCCCGGAGCGGGCCATCGGCGATCCTGACCGGGGTTCACGAGCCGCCGTTCCCGTCGTAGACGACGCCCTCGTCGGTGCTGAGCACCGCGCCCGACGCCGTCGCCGCGACGTCGGTCGTCGTCCCGGCGCCCACGTCGCCGTCGACCTCGGTGAACGTCCGCCCGCCGTCAGCGGTCCGGAAGGTGCGTCGACTCGTGTCACAGACAAACCCGACCGAGTCGTCCCGCAGGGCGACGCCGGCCACGCTCGACCCGCTGCCCGGCTTCACCGGCTCGGCCCAGTCCACCGCTCCCTCGCGGTACACGCCGCGACGGATCCGGCCGCCCGCCCGCGGGCCGTCCGGGAGGAGCGTCGACCAGCCGTCACCGTCGGTCCGGAGGAGCACCCCGTCGTCGCCGACGGCGTACGCACCGGCGCCGGCGACCGCCACGTCGTGGAGGTCGACGTCGGTCGGAACCGACGCGGTCGTCCACCGGGGCTCCGGATCAGACCGAGTGTCGGGCGTGGAGGGATCGGTGGTGGCGGGCGACGAGTCGGCGTCGGACGGGGGCGAGTCGGGGGAGGGATGGGGGCGAGTCGTCGCCACCACCGGACGGGCCAGTATCGCCCGTGGGTGGGTCGGTGTCGCCGGCGGCGGCGTGGTTCGACGGGGAACCGGCACCCGCCGCGGCAGGCTCGCCGTTCGACCCGCCCGTGAGGTACAGGACGACCGGCGGGAGGGCGTACGCCGCGATGGCGACGGCGGCGAAGCGCTCGTCCACGACCGTGAGCGTCCCGAACGCCGTCAGCGCCGCCGTCGCGAGCGCGTGCACCCACGTCTTCGCGTATCGCCGGACGAACGCCGTGGGCCGCTCGCGGCCGGTCCGGTCCGTCATCGTCGCCCGGTAGCGGCTTCCGAGGTTCAGGTCTTTCGCCGGGAGGGCGGGTCCCTCGACCCGTCGCGCCCCCGCCCCGCCCGGTCTCCCCGCTCGACGTATCGGTCAGTCCTCGGCGACCTCGGCGACCTCGGTGACCGCTGCGTCGCGAACGGCTGCGTCGCCGGCGGCGCCGTCGTGGACCGCCGCATCGCCCTCGGCGACCGCCGCGCCCTCGCCGGCGTCGGTGTCCTCGCGCTCGCTCCGGTGCTCGCTGAGCGCCTCCCAGACCTCCGCGCAGCCGCAGCCGTCGTCGACGTCCTGGAGGTGCGCGTCGTCGCGATCCGCCTTGTTACTCATCTTGTGAGTAACCAACCGACCCAGCGACTTATAGTTACCCACTATTCGAGTAACTACGCGTGTCGTGGTCCGGTCGTGGCGTACGGTCGAGGGAGCGCTCCCGATCCCGCACCGGCACGCCCGACGGGCCCGGTGCATCGAACGACATCGTCCGGCGACCGGTCACCGGCGCGGGCTCGTTCACCGACGCGAGGACTTTTCACGTCGACCCCGGACGTGTGGGGTAATGACCGCCGGCGCCGACCCGGATCGACTGCTCGACGAGCTGGGCTTAAAGGAGTACGAGCGGACGGCCCTCCGGGAGCTGCTCTCGATCGGGCGGACGACCGCGCCGAACCTCGCGGAGGCGACGGGGATCCCCAAAGCCCGGATCTACGGCGTGTTGGAGTCGCTGGCGAACGCCGGCTACGTGAAAGTCTTCCCGGGGCGCCCGAAGGAGTTCCAGCCGAAACCGCCCGGCGAGATCCTCGATCGGGCGACGGAGAACCGCCGCCAGTCGTTCGAGTCGTTCCGGTCGCGGATCGACGAGCTTCGCGAGGAGTTCCTCGCGACGTTCGGGCCGCTCTACGAGCAGGCCAGCGACGAGGTCTCCCCCACCGAGGAGCTGTTCCACGTCGTCGACGTCGGCGACCCGAGCGAGACGGAGACCCGGCGGCTCTACCGCGCGGCCGAGCGGGAGCTCCACGTCGTGACCAAGAGCTTCGAGTACCTCCCCCGGGTCGCGGACGCGCTCGCCGACGCGGTCGAGCGGGGCGTCGACGTCCGGGTGCTCCTCCTCCACCCGACCCACCTCTCCGAGGCCAACGCCGAGATCCAGCGCGAGGTCGTCGCCGAGCTCCGCGAGTCGTACCCCTCGGTGGCGATCCGGTTCAGCGAGGAGCGGCTCCCCTGGCGGGGAACGATCGTCGACCCCGACATGAACTACGAGTCCGGCGAGGCCGTGCTGCTCGTCGAGGAGAAGGAGATCCCGCTCCACCAGCGCCAGGCGGCCGTCACCGAGAACGCGTCGTTCGTCGCGGGGATGCAGCGCTACTTCGAGCTGGTCTGGGCCTACGAGAGCGTCGCGGAGTACCCGACGTCCGACTCGCTCGGTTCGGACGCGTAGCGATCGGGTCGTCCGTCGACGCGGCGGAGCGATCGACGGCGACGACGGCCGACCGGACGACGAGTCGCGATTCGCGCAGGCAGCGACTGGCGGCGGAGGGACTCGCAGCGGAACGGCTCCCGGCGGAGCGACCGGCCAGCTACTGCGCGTTCGCGTTCGCGTCCGCCTCGGCCTCGGCCTCGGCGTCGACGTCGGCGGCCTTCCGGCGGATCAGCGCGCGGACCGTCTCCTCGACGGTGTGCTCGGGCTTCCAGCCGAGGGTCTCGCGCGCCGTCGAGGTATCGACGGCGAACTCCTCGACCATCGTCTCGCCGCTCCGGGGGTTCTCGACGAGCGCGACCTCGGTCTCTATACCGGCCTCCTCGCGGGCGGCCCGCTGGACGAGTTCGCCGACCGCCATCACGCCCGGGTCCTCCTCGGAGGCGATCTCGAACTTCTCGACGCCGGTCTCGCCGGCCGCGAGCTGCTCTAACAGGCGCTCGGCGCTGTGGACGTACGCCCGCGCGACGTCCTTGACGTGGATGAAGTTGCGCGACTGCGTCCCCGGCTCGTAGACGGTCAGGGGCGCGTCGGCGAACGCCCGCCCGACGAAGAAGTTGATGACGGTCCCCTTGGTGATCGTCCGCCCGTCGATCCGGTGTTCCCCGTAGAGGTTCGACTTCAGGAACATGTGCGCCGGGAAGGCGTCCTCGGCCAGTGCGTCGATCGCCTGCTCGCCGAGGAGCTTCGTCCGGCCGTACCAGTTCATCGGGTCGCGCTCCAGGTCGGTCGTGATGGGGAACGTCTCGGGGTCGCCGAGGACGGCCATCGAGAACGGGAAGACGAGCCCGGCGCCGGTCTTCCGACAGAACCACGCGACGTTGTTCGTCCCGGTGACGTTGACGTCGTACGCGAGGTCGCGGTGCTCGTCGCAGTCGTCGACGCCGCTGATCGCGGCGAGGTGGAGGACGACGTCCGCGCCCGCGAACCGCTCTTCTAACCGCTCGCGGTTGCGCACGTCCAGGTACTCGATCGCCTGGCCGCCGATCTCGCGCACCTTCCCCAGGTAGAAGTTGTCCGTGAGGACGAGCTCCCACTCCGGGTGGGCCTCCTGGAGGAGCGTCGCGACCCGACTGCCGATGAAGCCCGCCGCGCCCGTGATCGCGATCGTCGGGGGATCCGCGCGGTCGCTCGTGGTCGCGTCGACGTCGGCGTGGCCGTTCGTCGTCGCTTCGTTTCCGGTCGCTCCGTTCGTCGTCGCGTCGGCCTCGGTCGCTCCGTTCGTCGCGTCGCCGTCCGTCCGTCCGTCGGTCGTCTCGTCGGTGGTCATGTCGTGTGGGTGGGGTGGGTGTGGTCGTCGTCCGTGGTGCCGTCGGCGTCCCCGGCTCGCTCGCGTTCGCCCCGGGTGCCGTCGGCGCCCGGTGTCCGCGCCCGGGCGAGCGCGTCGTCCTCGAAGCGCGCGGCCAGCTCGCGGATCCCCTCGCGCAGTCGGGTCCGCGTCTCGAAGCCGGTCTCGGCGAGGCGGTCGAAGTTCACGTGGTAGGAGGGGCCGGGGTGTTCGTCCTCGAGGTAGGTGACGTCCAGGTCCGCGTCGAGCTCCTCGCGGACGGCCTCGGCGATCTCGCTGATGCGGTAGTTGCCCGCGTTCGAGCCGACGTTGTAGACGAGTTCGGGCCAGTCGCCGGGCGCGAGCGCGGCGTGCTGGTAGGCCCGCGCGGCGTCGCGGACGTGGACGAACGGCCGCCAGTTCGAGCCGTCGCCGTAGACGGTGAGGGGCCGGCCGGTGAGCCCGCGGAAGACGAAGAGGTTCACGACGAGGTTGAACCGGACGCCCGGCGCGTCGCCGTAGTTGGTGGACATCCGGAGCGCGGTCCCGTCGAAGCCGTGCTCTGCCATCGCGTCGGCCAGGAGCGTCTCGGCGTCGTACTTCGCCTCGGCGTAGGGGTTCAGCGGGTCGGGCTCGGTCGTCTCGTCGATGTCGGTCGCGGCCGCCCGCCCGTAGATGTTACACGAGGAGGCGTAGACGACGGTGTCCACGTCGTGTTTGCCCGCGGCCCGGCAGACGTTGCGCGTCCCCTCGTAGTTGACGTCGAACGTCTCCTCGCGGCGGTCGTGCGTCGAGGACGCGCCCGTGATCGCCGCGAGGTGGATCACCGCGTCGGCGCCCCTGACGGCCGCCTCGACGTCGCCGTACTCCCGGACGTCGCCCCGCCGGAACGTGAACGCGTCGCGCGCGGGCCCCCCGATCCCGATCCCCATCAGGTTCCGGGGCGTGCCCAGCGAGAGGTCGTCGAGGACGGTCACGCCGTCGACGCGCCCGTCCGCGAGCAGGCGCGGAACGAGCTCCGAGCCGATGTAGCCGCAGCCGCCGGTGACGCAGACCTGCATGGTCGACTCCGGTTACTCGTTCGTCGAGTTACTTAGTCGTGCGGTTCTCGTCGTCGTGGACGGCGGTCGGCGTCGGGTGGTCGTGGGACGAGCGAGCAGCGTCCCGGGGGACGCGACGAACAACGGGCGACTCGGCGGTCGCGACGATCGAGACGTCTCGACGGGCGGCAACCACCTTCCGACGTCACGCCCGTAGCGACTGCGACCGCTGTGGAAACCGACGGGGCTTCACCCTCGTCGGTTCCTGCACGTCGCGTCGTCGAAACGGGAAGCCTCGGGGCTTGACCCCGGGGCGGTTCACTTGGCTTTCCTCGAGCGTCGCGTCACGTCCCCCCTCTCAGGAGTGTCGATCGGTCTACCCAACGAACACTATATTAGATATAATTCGAGCCACCTCAAATTATTTCTATATTGCGGGTGTAGACGGCGTCATGAACGACGAACGGGCTCGAGGCTGGACTGACGGTCTGTCGGCGGCCGAGCGTGTCGAAGCGGTCGCACTCACCGTCAGTGAACCCCGAACGGCCAACTGGATCGCCGCGGAGGCCGAGGTCGCCCACGAGACGGCGACGAAGTACCTCAAACGCCTCACAGACGACGGCAAACTGAGGGCGGATAGACGCGGTCAGCAGACGACGTACGAGCCTGACGTCGTCGGTCAGTACCTCATCGAGATGCGTGAGCTCTACGAGGAACACGCTCCGGACGAGCTCGCCGCGAGTCTCGAAGGGATGAACGAGCAGATTCGAACGTGGAAGACGGAGTACGACGTCGAAACCCCCAACGAACTCCGGGCGAGTCTCGCCCGGACGGAAGACGTCGCAGACGAACGCGAGCGTCGTCACGCGGCCCGCGAGTGGGATCACCTCGAAACGCGCCGTCGTCTCGTCGAAGATGCACTCCGACTCTACGACCGCTTCCCCGATGAGCGGCGCTCTGCGTCCGCATGAATCGGGGATCGGAAAACCCAGCCATCGATCGAACACTCAAGGACGTCCTGGAACGGCAAGCAGAGGTCATCTCTGTCCGGTTCGAGCCGGATGCGATACAGCAACGATACCTCGCCGCAGAGATCGACCCACAGCGAGTCGTGCCGCCGACCGGACCCGAGTCACCGCACCTCGAGGTCCACTGGAAACTCACACCTCCCCACGACGAATTCAGAATCGACTACGCCGACCCGAATGTGGGGTTCCACTGCGGCTGGCATCGAGACGAGGATCACGACGAACTCGGTGCGGCGCACTTCCAGTACCAGACGGATTCGATGGAAACCCCGGATCACGAAGGAGTCGTGTTCGATGCGGAATCTCCTCCGAAACTCCTCTGGGAACGCTGTGATGAGCTCTTCGAGAACGTACTCCTCGAGTATACGGCAGAACGCTGATCGATCCCGTGTAAGGATTCCTTACGCTACCGATTCAGCCTCCGATAACATGCCATATTCGAGTCACATCCAGCCCGCGTGACGACGGCGACGATACGGTCCGTTCGGCCGTCTCAGAACTATCTTCTGAAAAACAGTTCGTCCCGACGGGCCCCCCGTTTCGGGTGGAACGAGCCCGGGCGTGGGGACTACTCGTCGTCGACGCGGTCCGCGAGGACGCCCGGGAGGAAGCGGTCCTCGTGGGCCTCGATCGCGTCGGCGTACGCGACGAGGTCGCCGAGGACGCTCCGCATGCCGCCCGCGAAGTCCCGGCGCTGCTCGCCGATCAGGTCCAGGTAGCGGTCGTTCTCGATCTCCATCTTGTGCGTCTCGTCCTCGTCGCGGGGGTTCTCGAAGTGCTCGACCTCGACGCCGAGGTCGAACTCGTCGGCGACGTCCGCGATCGTCTCGGCGATCTCGACGATGCTGATCGCGCGCGTCACCTGGTTGTAGACGACGTGGTCGTCGGGCCGCTCGTCGGGGTCGGCCAGCGCGAGGCGGGCCAGCCCCTCCACGGCGTCCTCTAGGGCGATGAACGGCTTGCGCTGCTCGCCCTTGCCGTAGACGGTCATCGGGTAGCCGGCGATCGCCTGGGCCGCGAAGCGGTGGGCGACGACGCCGAAGTAGTAGTCGAAGTCGAACCGGGTGGCCAGCCGGTCGTCCGCGCGCGTCTCCTCCGTGCCCGTCCCGTAGGTGATGGCCGTCCGGACGTCCGAGATCGGGAGCCCGAACTGGCTGTGGGCCAGGCGGAGGTTGGCGGCGTCGTGCGATTTGGTATTGTGATACCAACTCCCGGCTAGCGCCGGGAACGGCACCTCGTCCGACTCGCCCTGGTTGGTCATCGTCGCGCCGCCCTCGGGGATGGGGAACTCGGGCGCACCGTAGACACCCGTCGTCGTCGTCTCGACGAAGTGGGTGTCGGCCATGTCGTGCTCGTGTAAGCCGAAGACGAGGTTGCGCGTGGCCTGCATGTTGTTGTGCTGGGTGTAGTTGGCGCGCTCGCCGTTGATCTGCGAGTAGGGTGCCGAGGGCTGTGCGGCGGTGTGGACGACCGCGTCGGGCTCGTGGACCTGGAGGAGTTCGTCGACGAACGCGCGGTCGGTGAGGTCGCCCCGGACGTACGAGAGGTTCCGGAGGCCGAGGACCTCCTCGGCGGCCTCGATCCGGGTCTCGGGGTCGGCGATCGGGACCGCGGAGACGGAGCCGACCTCCTCGACCCACTCGCGGCGGGCGCCGTTGTCGACGCAGACGACGCGGTCGTCGGTCCGGGAGGCGATTCGCAAGGCTGTCGGCCAGCCGATGTAGCCGTCGGCGCCGGTGAGGAGGATGGACATGAGTTACTCAGTTCGTGGGTAACTACACACGGGTACTTGAAACCCGGCGGTCGAGGGGGCGCGTGGGGGCGAACCGCGGTACCGCTCGATATTCTATTCGGCGATCGAACAGCGGGGCACCATTTCGGAGACGAAGTCGCGTGTTCGAGCGAGGAGTGAGTCGACGTTCTCGTCGATGGTCCCGTAGCCGTAGTCGGCTTGCTTGCGGAGTTGTGCGAGGTCGTTCAGGAAGCGTCCATCCTCCCTGGAGGCGTCGCCAACGACAACGATCTCGGACCCGAACAAACTGAGAACGCCACCGTGCGTCGTTGGGCCGTGTCCGCGGTCGTAGAGCACTGCTGTGCAGCGTGGACGCAGGCGTAGTACAGGCGATTGATGACGACGGTGTCGGAGAGCTCCGCATCTCGTGCTCCCACAGCGTCCGAGAGCGCCTGGTGGGCTTGGCGAAGTTGCGCTTCGACCGCGGCTTTGCTCGGCGCGCGGTCATCAGGCATACGAGTGACCCTCGTGGAGGACGTTCCGGATGAACGGGTTCCCCTCTCGCTGATGGCGCTCGAACGTCGTCTCGTCGAGGATGTGGAGTTCGACGACGGGCCCGCACTCGAGCATTGCGTCGTAGGCGATATCCCGGAGGGAGTCGGCGACCGCGTCGTCGTCGGGAGTATCGGAGAGGACGACGAGGACATCGACGTCACTCGAACGACCGCTCGCGTCGCCACGGATAGTCGATCCGAAGACGTACAGTTCGACGATCTTCTCGCCGTGTGTGGACCGCGCGCGCTCGACGAACGCCTTCGCAGCCTCGCGGTGTGCGTCGGCGGGGAGTGGCTCGTCCGCGGTCCCGCTACTCATACATCTCGATCTCGGCCATGGGACCTGTTGCTCGCGATTTCGCTCGAGTCTTCGGCCGTTCGGGTCTCGTACTGGCTCGAAGCGTGTCGCCGCCATCTCACGGGGTGCCGGCGGAATCCCACCCGTCACTGTACGCCGCCGACGATAATGTACGTATCCGAACGTGTCTCACAGAATAACATGTTCGCCCTCGTCGACGCCCGTTCTCGCTCCGGCGCCGCCGCCGACCGCGTCTACCCGTCGGGCTCGAGGAACCGCTCGGTCCCCTTCCTGACCAGATACGGAACCCGCCGGGCGACGGCGAGCCCCACTCGCGTCTGCAGGTCGGCGGTGACGACCGGCCCCGTCGAGTCGATCTTCCGCGCGAGCTTGCGTCCCGTGTCGGCTGGGTCACTGAGCAGCGAGTCGGGATACCCCAGCTCGGCCGCCGACCGGGTGTTCGTCAGCGGCGGGTGCATCACCGTCACCCAGACGTCCTCGCCGTGCAGTTCCAGCCGCAGCGACCGGGTGAGCGCCTCGATCGCCCCCTTCGTCGAGGCGTACCCGGTGAGGCCCGGGTGGCCGACGAGCCCGACGCCCGAACTCACGTTGTGGACGATCCCCTCTCCCCGGGCTCGCATGTGGGGCAGGACTTCGTGGAGGAGCCGGAGGGAACCGAAGTAGTTCACCTCGAACTCGCGGCGCGTGTCCGCGAGCGTCCGGTCCTCGAAGGGCTCGAACTGGAAGACGGCGGCGTTGTTGACGAGGACGTCGATCCGTCCCCACCGGTCGAGTACCGCGTCGATCGCCGTCCCGACGTCGTCGTCGACCGTGACGTCGCAGTCGTGGAACTGCACGTGATCGGGATACGACTCGGCCAGCGGCCGGAGGTTCGCGCCGTCGACGTCGAGGCCGGCGACTCTGTAGCCGTCGTCGAGCAGCGCCCGCAGCAGGTGGTACCCGATCCCCTCGTTCGCGCCCGTGACGACGACGGTTCGGCCTCCGCGATCGGTCATGAGACCGTTCGAATGGTCGTCGCGTGACTTATAGTGACTTATATTCCGAGGGCGACCGGGGCGGGGAGACGGAACGGGCGCGGGTTCCGCCCACCCGTCCGTGGTCCGCGCTCGCCGTCCGCGCCCTCGAGTTCGGATGGATCCCCGACGGTCGCTCCACCACAACGAGACGCGATGGACCGCAGTCATCGGATCCTCACCGCGGGGCGGAGCGTGCTCGCTCGCGAGAACTCCGGAACTGTACGATCCGGTCAGAGCCGCTTGACGGGTTCGTTGCTGATTTCGAAGACCTCGGTCGCCCGATAGAACCGATTCCGGGCGTTCCCGGTCAGCTCTACGAGCACCCCGTCGTCCTCCAGTCGTCCGACCAGTCGATTCGCCGTACTGTACTCCACGTCCAGCCACGTGGCGGCCGTGTTCACGTCCAGATACGGATCCTCGAAGAGACGCATCACCAGTTCGAGGATGTTCCCCGAGCGCTCGCTCTGGTAGCGCTGCTGATAGTAGTGCGGGTGTCCGTGCCAGTGCCATCGCAGCCGACCACGTCGTCCGGCGTGGACAGCGAGACGTCGTCCCGTTCGTCGGCCACGCGACGGAACCCGCCGGAGAACCCCGACCGACAGAAACGGCAGTGTGGTGCGTCGGCTCGCCCGGCCGGGTATCCTCTTCTTCGAACGAGCGGGCCGGCGCAAGCGCCCGATCGGCTGGTTCGACGAACTCGTGATCGGCCTCCCCTTCGGTCCGAAACCCAGTGATGCAGAAGAAGAGCGACGTTCTAGTTCGTCGACACCCGCTCTTTGCTCGTATGTTGCCGCCACCGAACGCCAATGCACGTCAGTTCCCGGAGGAACTGAGGGCCTTCCGCCGACAGCAGACTCAAATCTCGGTGAGGCCGAGACTGTATTCGAGTGCAGTATCGACCTCGTCTATCCGGTCTTGCGGAATCGAGCCGAGGTTCTCGGTGATGCGGTGCTCGAGAGAGACGGTTCGAATCTGGCTACAGAGCGCGACCGAGTCCTCCCGAAGCGCACACTCGTCGGCTGGGACGAGCACTTCGAACGGGTAGAGCTGCTCGCCGAACGAGGTGGTGAACGGAACGACGATCGTCGTCGGTGCGTTTGCGTTCCCGACATCGTTCTGCACGACGAGGCACGGACGCGTTCCCCGCTGTTCGGATCCCTGCGTCGGATCGAGTTCGACGATAACGACATCCCCTCGACGGACGGATATCGCCATCCGCTACCACTCCGGGGCATCGCCCAGGCGTTCGTTAGCCTCCGTCGAGACGCCCTCCAGTTCGTCAGCGAGTTCGCGGGTCCGTTGGGCACGCTGGCGGTACCCCTCGGCCAACTCCTCACGGGTGACCGGTCGTTCGATAACGAGCTTCCCCGCCTCCTCGTAGATCACGACGTCGTCCCCTCCCTTCATTCCGAACCGTTCTCGGAGGTCTTTGGGGATCGTCACCTGGCCTCGCTTCCCGATTTTCCGACGTTCGCCCTTGCTCATGCATATTCATATCCTATTCCTACTCGTAAACCCTTCGGGCGTACGTCCATCGAAGTGAACCCCACTGCGAACGTCTCTTGTCTCTCGACGGGTACAACCGAGCTGGCGGTCGTCTCGACCCGTTCCGGTGGAGTCCTCGACGTCACCCACACCGCTCACGCCGCGTTCGGTGGTCCCCACTCGTCCGGCGTGTGGTCGATCAGTCCATCGTGACGACGGCCGTCCCGCGCTTGTGCCCGGTGTCGACGTAGCGGTGCGCCTCGACGATCTCCGCCATCGGGTAGCGCCGGCCGATCACCGAGCGGATCGTCCCGGCGTCGAGGAGCTCCCTGAGCTCCCCGAGGTAGGTCTGTCGCACGTCCGCCGGTTTCATCCCCGTGGCCGCGAAGACGGCCCGCCCGTCGCCGGCCAGCCTCGTCCGGGCCATCTGCAGGAGGATCCCCACCGAGGGGACGGTCGTCAGATACAGCCCGCCCGGGGTCAGCGAGTCCGCGAACTCCCCGAACGACCCCTTGCCGACGGCGTCGAAGATCACGTCGTACGTCTCGCCCGTCTCTGTGACGTCGGTGGTCGTGTAGTCGACGACGGCGTCGGCGCCGAGCGATCGCACGAGGTCGACGTTCCGGGTGCTGCAGACGCCGGTGACCTCCGCGCCGAGGTGATTGGCGAGCTGGACGGCGAACGTGCCGATGCCGCCCGAGGCGCCGTTGATCAGGATCGACTGGCCGGGCTGGAGGTCGGCCACGTCCCGGAGGAACAGCGTCGCCGTGAGCCCGTTGTCGGCGACGGCGGCGGCCTCGGCGTCGCTCACGTCCGCGGGGGTGACTTCGAGCGCGGCGTCCTCGGGGACGCAGACGTACTCGGCGTGCGCGCCCGACTCGGGCGCGGTCGTCCCGAACACCCGGTCGCCGACGGCGAAGCGCGTGACGTCCCTGCCGGCGGCCGCGACCTCCCCGGCGAACGCGTCGCCCGGGATGGACGTGGGCCGTCGGAGGCCGCTGAAGAAGCGGACGGGAAACGGTCGTCCCTCGCGCATGGCCGAGTTGGCCGGTCCGACGGTGGACGCGCGGACGCGGATCAGGACCTCGTCGGGCTCCGGGGTGGGTTTCGGCACCGAATCGAGCCGGAGGACCTCCGGGCCGCCGTACTCGTCGGCGGTGACGGCGTTCATTCTCGCGTCGCTCCTGGTCGTTCGTTCGGTGGCAGTCGTCGACATCTCGGGGGAGAAGTAGGGCGGCGAGTGGCGTAAGCTGAGTGCTCGGGACGAGGGCTGACGTGCCCGGGGGGCGGGGGACTCTGACCTGGAGGGTCGCGTCCCGTACGTTGCGAGATCGGCACACGCCTGGATCGCGTTCTCGAACATCCGTTCGACGGCGCGCTGTTCGGTCGTATTCGTGACGAGATCCCTGTGGGAGAGAGATTGCTGTTTCTCCCTCAGTTCGCCGTGGTACTGTTCGATCCGTTCGAGCTGGGTGGCGACGATCCGGTCGTC
>Ga0207797_1002657_pt1 | contig 12330 bp, 9 predicted proteins | sample PRCRCaboRojoPR_6_FD_187275 | JGI IMG/M metagenome (GOLD analysis project Ga0207797, IMG submission 187275) | Marine sediment microbial community from Cabo Rojo, Puerto Rico - PR CR 10% Liquid 1 (SPAdes) | ecosystem: Environmental > Aquatic > Marine > Coastal > Sediment | place: Cabo Rojo, Puerto... | reverse complement strand
ACCTCGGTCGGTTCGGCGCCGTCCCGCGCCTGGCTGGACTTTAAGCCCGCGGCTCCCCATCCCGGGGTATGACCGGCATCGCCTACGAGGACTTCCTCGACCGCGACTACGAACCGGCCGACGACGAACTCGTCTGTACGTTCCGCGTCCGGCCGGCCGCGGGACTGGACGTGGACGCGGCGGCCGGCCGGATCGCCTCCGAGAGCTCCAACGGGACCTGGACCGAACTCGAGGTGCCCGGCGAGGTCACGGCGCTCAGCGCGACCGCGTTCGACGTCGACGGCGACGAGGTCCGGATCGCCTACCCGCCCGAACTCTTCGAGCCCGGGAACATGGCGCAGGTGCTGTCCTGCATCGCGGGGAACATCCTGGGGATGAAGGCGGTCGAGCGCATCCGCCTGCTGGACTGTGCGTGGCCGGCCGAAATCGCCGCGGGCTTCCCCGGCCCACAGTTCGGCACGGCGGTCCGCGAGGAGTTCTTCGACGCGGGCGACCGCCCGATCACGGCGACGGTCCCGAAGCCGAAGGTCGGCCTCTCGACCGAGCAGCACGCCCAGGTCGGCTACGAGGCCTGGGTCGGCGGCGTCGACCTCCTGAAGGACGACGAGAACCTGACCGGGCAGTCGTTCAACCCCTTCGAAGAGCGGCTGACGGCCTCGCTCGACCGCCGGGACGCCGCCGAGGACGAGACGGGCGAGGAAAAGAGCTACCTCGTCAACGTCACCGCCGAAACGCGGACCATGCTCGAACGGGCCGACGCGGTCGCGGCCCACGGCGGCGAGTACGTCATGGTCGACGTCGTGACCGCGGGCTGGTCGGCCCTCCAGAGCGTCCGCGAGCGCTGCGAGGACCTCGGACTGGCCATCCACGCCCACCGCGCCATGCACGCGGCGTTCGACCGGATCGCCGACCACGGCGTCTCGATGCGCTGTCTCGCCCAGTTCGCCCGGCTGTGTGGCGTCGACCACATCCACACCGGGACGGCCGGCCTCGGCAAGATGGAAAACGAGGACACGGTCGGGATCAACGAGTGGCTCTACGACGACCTCCACGGGCTGCGTGACGTCCTGCCGGTGGCCTCCGGCGGGCTCCACCCGGGCGTCGTCCCGGCGCTGCTGGAGCGGGTCGGCACGAACGTCTGCGTCCAGGCGGGCGGCGGCATCCACGGCCATCCCGACGGCACGCGGGCGGGGGCGGCGGCACTCAGGGCGTCCATCGAGGCCGCGATGGCGGGGGTCCCCCTGCAGGAGCGCGCGGCCGACGTCCCGGAACTCGCCGCCGCCCTCGAGACGTGGGGGACCGACGCGCCCCGCTGATCACGTCTCCCGCCGCCAGCTCGCCTCGGCCGCCTCGCCGTAGAGCTCCCGCATCAGCGTCACGATGCTCTCGGGCGGGAACTGGCCGCGCTCGGTGACGATCGCGTCGACGTACCGCGGCGGCGTCACGTCGAAGGCCGGGTTCTCGACCGTGATGTCGCCGATCTCGCGCCGGGCAGCCTCGTCGATGACCTCCGAGTCGTCCCGCATCTCGATCTCGACCGCGCCGCCGTACAGCGTCGCGGGGTCGAGCTTGATCGTCCCCGCGGCGACGGTGATGGGCGTCCCGCGATCCCTCGCGAGGACGGCGAGGCCGCTCGTGCCGATCTTGTTGATGACCGACCCGTCGGCGGCGATGCTGTCCGCGCCGACGAGGACGTGGTCCACGTCGTCGAGGTATCGCCGCGTGGCGCCGTCGACGATCAGCGTCACGTCGACGTCCAGGTCCCGGAGGGCCGCCGCCGTGATGTGGCCCTGGTTGCGGGGGCGGGTCTCGGTGACGACCGCCGAGAGGGTCTTGTCCTGCTCGACGGCGGCCTCGACGACCGCGAGGGCGGCCGTCGAGTGGCAGTGGGTCATGATCGTGTCGCCGTCCCGCAGGCGGCCGGCGCCGATCCGACCGAGGTCCGCCTGCATGCGGTCGATCCGGTCCCGGAAGGTGCCGGCCCGGTCGAGGATCGCCTCGCGGAGGGAGTCGAGGTCCTCGCCGGTGGCGCCGTTGAGGACGAACCGGAGGGCGTTCGGGAGCGTGACCGCCGTCGGGCGGGTGTCCTCGAGCAGGCGCGCGGCCGCCAGGAGCTCCGCCCGGAGGGCCGCGGCCGTCTCGGCCTCGCTCTCCCGGGCCTGGGTCGCGAGGGCCGCGGCCGTGGCGTCGGCGATCGCCGCCGCGCCGCGACGCTCCATCGTCTCGATGTCCTGGGCGATGTCTCGGACCGCCGGGTGGAGGTCGCGGTCGTCCATGTTCGGCCCGTTGGGGCGGGAGCGGCAAAAACCGACGCCCTCGCCACACCGTCAGGTGGTTTATACGACCGTGCCCCGGTAGTGGGGGCATGGAGTTCGTCGCGGAGGAACTGGACATCGCGGCCCAGTCCCCGACGGTGTTGCTGAACGAGGCCGACGCCGAGGAGCTGGGGGTCCATCCCCTGGACCGGGTCCGGATCCGCTCGGACGGGCGGACCCACATCGGCATCGTCGAGGTGACCGAAGCACTGCTCGAGGAGGGACAGGTCGGCGTCACGCGACTGCTCGGCCACGTGACCGGCCGGGTCGACATCACCCTGGCACCCAAACCCAGGTCGGTGTCCTACATCACGAAGAAACTCCAGGACATCGAACTCGAGAAACGGGAGATCGGCGTCGTCGTCGAGGACATCGATCGGGACCGGCTCAACGACGTCGAACTCTCCGCCTTCGTCGCCGGCCTGTACTCCAACGGGCTCTCCCGGGCGGAGATCATCGGCCTGACCGAGCACATGGTCGCGGCGGGCCAGATGATCAGCTGGGACCGGGACGTCGTCGCGGACAAACACAGCATCGGCGGCGTCGCGGGCAACCGCGTGACGCCGATCGTCGTCCCCATCGTCGCCGCGGCCGGCCTGACGATCCCCAAGACCTCCTCGCGGGCGGTCACCTCCGCCGCCGGGACCGCCGACACGATGGAGGTGCTCTGTGACGTCGAGTTCTCGATCGAGGAGGTGAAAGACCTCGTCGCGACCGCCGGCGGCTGCATGGTCTGGGGTGGCTCGGTCAACCTCTCGCCCGTCGACGACAAGATCATCCGGGCGGTGACGCCCCTCTCGCTCGACCCGCCCGGACAGGTCATCGCCTCGGTGCTCTCGAAGAAGGAGAGTTCGGGCGCGACCCACGTGGTCATCGACATTCCCTACGGCGAGGGCGCGAAGGTCGAGAGCCTGCCGGCCGCCCGCGAACTCGCCGAGGACTTCGCCAGCGTCGGCGACCACGTCGGCATGGAGATCGAGTGTGCCATCACCCGCGGGGACAACCCCATCGGTCGCGGCATCGGGCCGGTCCTCGAGGCCAGGGACGTCCTGCGGGTGCTCGCGGGCGACGGGCCGGAGGACCTCCGGATCAAGAGCCTGCGCATCGCGGAGACGCTGCTCGACATCTGTGGCGTCGACGCCGACCCCGCCGGGCTCCTCGACTCCGGGCGGGCCCTCGAGACCTTCCGGGACATCATCGAGGCCCAGAACGGCGACCCCGCGGTGGAGCCGGACGACCTCGAACCGGGGGGCGAGACCGCCGTCGTCGAGAGCGACCGCGCCGGCGTCCTCACGCAGGTCAACAACCGCCTGGTGAACGGGATCGCCCGCCGGGCCGGCGCCCCGAAGGACCAGGGTGCGGGGATTTACTTCCACCGTCGGGTGAGCGAGCCGGTCGAGCGTGGCGAGCCACTGTTCACGATCTACGCGGAGAAGGCCGACAAGCTCGAGGAGGCCGTCGACTACCAGCGCAGCGAGGCGGCGGTCCGCGTCGGGAGTCCCGACGAGGCGCTCGTCGAGCGGTTCTGAGCGCGGTCCGGGCCTTCGCGAGGCCGTCACGCCCCATCAGTGGATTCATCCCTCCCTCGCGCCTCCGGCAGCCTGATGAAGCCAGGCATCGGCACGCTGCTCGTCCTCGTGGCGATCGCCGGCTGTGCCGCGCCGACCGTCGGCCCGACGCCGCCGGAGACGCCGACGCCCACGACCGCGCCGGCCACCGCCCCGCCGTCGCCGACACCGAGCCCGACCGCGTCCCCGGCGCCAGCGCCCACGCCGACCGGGCCGACCCAGGACGGCGTCGGGGCGACGGTGACGACCCTCGCCGTCTCCGATCGGGCGGTCGTCGCGACCGTCCGGGTCACCAACTATGGCGACACCTCGACGCGGAGCGACCTGGCCTTCCGGTTCGTCGAGAACGACAGTCACGCGATCGTCGGCCAGACCGCCCTCGAGCCCGGCGCGTCCGAGACCTTCGAGGTGCCGCTGGAGCTGTTCGGCGACGACCCGGCCGACCTCACCGTCCAGGTTCGCGTCGACGGGACGGTCGTCGCGGAGCGGGCCGTGCCGGCGGCGTGAGGACGAGTTCGACGTGTTACTCGCGAGTTGATCGGTCGGAGACGCTCTCCGCCGCGCGGCACAGCCGCTCGGCGGGTCACGTCTCCCGATAGTCCCACCAGGATTCGAACCTGGGTCGAAGCCCCCAGAAGGCTTCAGGATTGGCCGCTACCCCATGGGACTGCACCTGCCGGTACTCCGCGGTCGTTTGTAAGGGTTCCGCGTTCGCGCCGGCCGGCCCCACCGACACCTACATGGCCACGCCGGCGCCACCAACGCCCATGTACGTCGGTCGCTTCCTCGTCGTGGCGCCGTCGGTCGGCGCCTACCGCGTCTCGTCGCGCTCGTTCCCGAACCGGCAGGCCGTCGACCGCGGGGATCGGGTCACCGTCGAACCGACGCCCGACGCGCCGGAAACGGACAACCCCTACATCGCCTACAACTGCGTGCGCCTGACGGATCGGGGCGCCGTCCTCGGCAACGGCTCACACGTCGACCCGATCGCGGAGAAACTGGCCCTGGGGACGCCCGCCCGGGACGCCCTCGCCGGCCCGCTCTCGGCGCTCGACTTCGAGAAGGACGACTACGACACGCCGCGGATCGCCGGCGTCGTCGGCGTCGACGGGGCCGATCCCACCGCCGGGGAGGCCGGGGCGGTGGTCGGGACGGTCCGACGGGACGCGCTGCTGGTCGAGGCGGTGACCGAGCCGACCCTCGTGGCCACCTACGAGCGGGACAGTCCCGGGCCGTTCGACCTGGCGGCGAGCGACGCCGCCGACGCGGCGGCGGCCCTCTTCGAGCACGAGTTCGAGCACGCGGTCTGTGCCGCGGGCGTCGCGGCGACGGGAGACGGGTTCGACACGGCGGTCGTCAACGGCGAGTGATCGCCGGTCGTCGGCGTCTCTCCCCGGAGTCGTCGGACCACGCAGCATAAGGCGGGGCCGTCCGTTGGCCCGTCCGATGCGAATCGGGGTCATCGCCGACGTCCACGCCAACGAGGTGGCACTCGAGGCGGTCCTCGCGGACGTGCCCCCCGTCGACGGGCTGGTCTGTGCGGGCGACGTCGTCGGGTACAACCCCTGGCCGGCCGAGTGCGTCGAGGCGATCCGCGACCGCGGGGTCCCGACGATCATGGGCAACCACGACCGGGCGGTCGCCAGCGGGACCAGCTTCCGGTTCAATCGCATGGCCGCCGCGGGCGTCGAGCACGCCAGAGCGGCCCTCTCCGAGGCACAGCTCGAGTGGCTCCGGGGCCTGCCTGCCGAGCGCCAGGCCTTCGACGGGCGCCTGAAGGTCGTCCACGGCCACCCGGAGGATCCGGACCGCTACACCTACCCCGCCGAGTTCGGTCCCGACCTCCTCGGCGAGGAGGACGTCCTCGTCATGGGCCACACCCACCTGCAACACCACGAAACCTACGACGAGGGGATCGTCCTGAACCCGGGCAGCGTCGGCCAGCCGCGGGACGGCGATCCGCGGGCGGCCTACGCGGTGGTCGACCTCGAGGCGGGACGCGTCGAGGAGCGCCGCGTCGAGTACGACGTCGAGCGGGTCGTCGCGGCGGTGGCGGCGGCGGATCTCCCGGAGCGGATCGGCACGCGACTGCGGGCGGGGGAGTGAGCTAGAAGGCCGCCTGGATCAGTTCGAGGGCCTCCTCGCGGTCCTCCCACGGGACGAACACCGCGAGTGACGTCGCGCTCGTGATCACGTCGTGGAGGTAGATGCGCGCGTCCGCGAACGGGTCGAGGATCCGCCGGACGGCGTCGCCCTGGTTCTGGATGTCGCCGCCGGTGACCCGGACCACGGCGATGGACTCCTCGACGGTCACGCTCGAGAGCACGTCGTCCTCGACGACCTGGTCGTGCAACAGCGCCTCGGCCTCCTGGGCGTGGGCCACGTCCAGGTAGAAGGAGATGGAGTCCATGCCCGAGGAGACCGTCTGGATGTTGATGTCCGCGGCGGCGAGGGCGCCCGAGAGCTCCGCGAGGATGCCGGGCTGGTTCCGGATCGCCCGGCCGGCGACGGTCACGCAGACGAGCTCGCGCTCGTGGAGGTCGATCAGGTTCTCGAACTGGCCCTCGATGGTCGTCCCGCCGCCGAGCAGGTCGCCGTGCTGGTAGTGGACCACCCGGACGTCGAGGTCGCCCGTCTTGTAGGTCAGCGCCGACGGGGCGACCACCTCCGCCCCGCGGAAGGAGAGGTTGCGGAGCTCGTCGACGGTGATCTGGCCGACGTTGCGGGCGCCCTCGACGACGTTCGGGTCGCCCGTCATGACGCCCTCGACGTCGGTCACGATGACGACCTCGTCGGCGTCCATGAAGTTGCCGAGCATGACGGCGGTGGTGTCGCTGCCGCCCCGGCCCAGCGTGGTGATGGTGCCGTCGTGGTCCTCGGCGAGGAAGCCCGTGATGACGGGGACGACGCCCTCGGCCATCCGCTCGGCGCAGTGCTCGGCGCGCGTGCGCGTCTCCCCGACGTCGACCTCGCCGTAGGCGTCCGTGATGATCGGCCAGTCGGGCCGGCCCGGTTCGAGGAAGTCCGCGTCGATGCCGCGGGCCTCGAGGGCGCCCTTCAGCATCCGGACGGAGGTGCGCTCGCCCATGCTGACGATCTCGGCGCGGTCCTCGTCGCTGGCGTCGAACTTCATTTCGTCCAGCAGGACGTCCGTCGTCCCGCCCATCGCCGAGGCGACGACGGCGACCTCGTGACCGGCCTCGACGGCCGCCGCGATGGAGTCCGCCGCCCGGTTGATCCGCTCGCCGTCGGCGAGGCTCGTCCCGCCGAACTTGGCGACTACCCGCATGCGACCGCCCCGCCGGATCGCGTGTGACGTGGATACATGCCGGAAGCCTTCCACGTCGCGGTGGATAACCCTGTCCATCTGGCGGGCGGGCGCCCGGGAGCGGAGGTGGGTTTAATGGCGTCGGGCTGAAACACGACCCCATGGACGTCCGGGACGCCGTCGAGGCCGACGCGGAGCGCCTCGCCGCACTGACGGACGCCCCCCGGGACGTGATGCGGAACCTGGTCCACGACCGCACGGTCCGGGTCGCGGAGACGGGGGGTGAGATCCGGGGCTTCGTGAGCTTCGACGCCCGCGAGCGGACCGTCCACGTGACCCAGCTCCAGGGCGACCCCGACGCCTACGACCGCCTCCTCGAGGAGCCCGTCCGGTTCGCCCGCCAGGAGGGCATGGCCGTCCAGTTGCTCGTCCCGGACGGGGAGACGACCCTGCCCGACGCCGCCACCGCCGCCGGTTTCGAAGCCGTCGGCCAGGGCCCGCGCTTCGCCGGCGAGGGCACCCGCAAGTTCCGGCTCGAGCCCGAGACGGAGGCCCACTGACCGAGGACGGGGCGCCGTCTCGGGCCCGGTCGCGACGCGGGGCACGGCCGCGGAGTCGGGAGTCGCGGCGGTAACGACCGGCTGCCGCCGGGTATCCCGGACATAAATAAGTCGCCGACCGTCGGGCCGTGTTCGCATGGTCGGCGTCTGCGGGGCGATCGGCGGCGAGTTTCCGCTCACCGAGATGGCCGAGGACCTGCAACTGACGGGGGCAGAGCGGGTCTCGGCGTTCGTGACGGACGCTGTTCGCCTCCGTGGCGTCACTCACGACCATCGCGCCGGCGGGGGTCCCGGCCGCGTCCGGGACCGAGACGTCCTGGTGTGGATCTGGGGGAACGTCCCCGGGATTCAGGAGGCGGGAGGCTATCGACCGCTCGATCCTGACGAGCGGGACGAGGATCTGGCGGACTTCTGTGCCGGGCTCTACGACAAGTACGGCGTCGACTTCGTCTCGCGGCTGAACGGTGACTTCGTCGGCGTCGTCTACGACCGCGAGGCCGCGAGGGTCTCGGTGTTCACCGACCGGCTCGGTACCCGGCCGGTGTTCGTCACCGAAGCCGAGGACGGGACCGTCGTATTCTCCTCGCACGTCCAGTCGCTCGCGGCGTATCCCACCGTCTCCCTCGAGTTCGACGAGGCGTACGTGGTCCAACACCTGACGGACACCGGCGGTCCCTACGGGGTGAAAACGCCCCTCGCCGGCGTCGAGTCCTTTCCGCCCGGCGCGATCAGGACCTACGACCTCGAGTCCGGGACGGTCCGCGACCGCACCTACTGGCGCCCCCACTTCGAGGAGGTCGATCGGCCGTTTTCGGCCTACCTCGAGGAGTTCGTCGACCTGATCACGGCCTCCGTCAGGGAGCGCACGCGCGACCGCTCGATGGACTACGGCATTCTGATGAGCGGCGGTAGCGACGCGCGGCTGATCCTGGGCGCGCTTGAGGACGACCTCGACCTGACCGCCTATCACATGGCAGATTGGATGAGCAAGGAGGCCAGGACGGCGGAGCGGGTCGCCATGGCCAAGGGGATAGACTTCCGCTTCCTGCGGCGGGACGGGGGCTACTTCGGCAGGGTTGCCGATCGATCGCCGGCCACGTGGAACTTCAAGCAACTGTTCAACCAGGCGTGGGCGGCGGACTTCATCGACGAGATCCGGGCGGAGGTCGACGTCCTGCTCACCGGCCACTTCCTCGACACCATGTTCAAGGGCCTGTTCGTCCCCACGCGACGCCTCGAGGTCGGCCCCCTGGACCTCGGCCTCCCGATCGAGCGCGAAGTCCCCAGCCTCGGCCGGTACGTCGAGGACTTCGCACCGGAGATGCCGGTGACCGTGGACACCGACGTCGACCTCCGCGAGGTCCTGCGGGCAAACGTATCGCGGGTCGACGGTGGCATCGAGAGCTACGGCGTTCGGTTCGAGTCGCTCAGGGACTTCGTCCTCGGCCTGTTTCACTACCCGGCGACCACCGATTCCTTCTTCCGGCAGAACCTCCGTGAGCACGTCGTCCTCCAGCTGCCGGTGCTCGACAACCGGCTCATCGACCTCTGGATGCGGATGCCGGTCAGGTACCAGCTCCGCCGAAACATCGTCGGGAAGGCCGTCGACCGCCTCGACCCCGAACTCGGGGCGATGCCCCACGCCCACAGCGGCGTGCCGGTGCGCTTCGAGAAGCTGCTGCACCGGCTGGGCTACTATCCGATGAACGGGCTCCGTCGCCTGTCGCCGTTCGACGCGATCCCCCGATCTGACGTCGGCCACAGTCCCTGGGGCAACCACGAGGCGTTGATCCGGACGCGGCCCTACGTCGAGGAGATCCTCCGGGAGTCCGAGGGGCTGGTCCGTGCGCTCCCCTTCCTGGACTGGGAGCGCGTCTGGGCGTGCTACCAGGACCACTGCGCGGGGGACGACCACACCCGCGAACTCTATCGCCTGGTCACGCTCCTCGAGGCACCGATCACGGCGCGAATCGCCGAGTCAGGCGGTGGATCCTCGACGGTCGACGCCACTCGACCTCGCGACGGACGGAAGGGAGGAGCTCCCCAGAAGTAAGGGACACGTGGATCGCGGCGATCGTTTGATGGTGTCGTCAGTCGCCTTTACCGCCGTGATGTTCGCTCATGAGGTGTCACCTCCTTCCGGCGGTTGACGGCTGACAGGCAAAGGAATGATCCAGGTATCTAGCGTAAGATCATCTTACCGCTGGCCGAGGGGAGCCGGCCCTCGCTATCACATGTAATCCCCGAGCGTCGAGGGCCGGTTCCGGTCGTTCTCGAAGATGCTGTCGATGCTCCGTTCGAGGATCTCGAGGCGCTGTTTCGTGTACTCGCGGGCGCCGTACTCCGCGGCGACGCGGCGGGCAGTCTCCATGTACTTCGTGACCGAGCCCTCGTGGACCGTCAGGTGGACGTCCCCGCCACACTCGCGGCACTGCACCGACAGCGGCATGCGGCGGTACTTCGTCCCGCACTCGTGACAGCGGGTCTCCTGGCGGGAGAAGGCCCGGAGGTTGCCGATCAGGTCCGGCAGGAAGTGGTACTCGATGACCCGCTCGGCGACGTCGGTCTCGTCGACGGCCCGGAGGGTCCGCGCGAGTTCGAGCTGGGCGTCCATCTTCTCCTCCATCGAGCCAAGCGTCTTGTACGCCGAGAGGTCGGGCCCGGCGGCGATGTCCGAGGTGTCGTGGGTGTGGCCGAAGCCGCGGTACTGCTCGGCGGTCCCGACCGACTCGGCCGCGAGCTCGACGTCGACGGACTCGGGATCGGCCAGCTCCCGCGTCGCCTCGTAGAAGTCCAGCGGGTACCGCTCGACGACGTCGACGTTGTGGGCCTCGTCGTCGATCTCCGCGGGGTCGATGCGGGAGGACATGACCAGTGGGGCGTCCATGCGGCCGCCGCGCTTGTCCGGCAGGTAGACCGTGCTGAAGTTCAGCAGGCCGTCCATCAGGAGCATGACGCAGTCCTCGTCGCCGTCGCACTGCCCCGTATAGAGGTCGTCGGCCACCAGGGTGTGGGTGTCCGTGACCGTGAGGCTGTAGACGTGGTCGACGTCCGACTCGACGATCTCGACGTCGGTCACTTCGTCGAGCCACACGTCCCCGCCGTCGCCGAACACCCGCTGGGACCGCGTGTCGATCGCATCGATCGCGGCCGTCAGCGTGTCCTGCTTTCGGGACAGATCGAAGCCGATTCGATCGGCGAACCGCACGGCGTTCTCGGACGTGAGCTTGAGCACCCAGGTGTCAAAGACCGGCGGCGGGCCGTCGTAGAAGTCCGCGACGGCCCCGGTCTCGGGGGCCCGGCGTTCCTCGTAACAGGTCGCCGTTATACCGAATCGCTTCAGCGCTGCCAGCAAATCCTCCTTGAGTTCGTCACTGACGGTGTGGGCGCGAATCTCCACCCGATCGGTGGCGGTGCTTCCATCGCCGCTGAAATAGCCGGCGAGGAATTCCCGGAGTTGGGAGTCCGGTGCGGAGAGAATCGCGTCCGGGATCCGCTTCGTCTCGGCGCTCCGGCCCGCCTCGAGGATCTCCGAGAAGAGGACTGTCACCAGACGGCTCGAGACCGTCAGTTTCCACTCGTTTTCCTCGTAGGCGTCGACGTCGAGCGCGGTCGCGAAGGTCTCTTTCAGGTCCGAGCGAACGGCGGTCTCCGGGGTGCAGATCGTCGTCTGGTAGAAGCCCCCCGATTCCCGGCGGCTAAAGCCCTCAGCAGCGTAATAGCCCAGCAGCCGAGCGACGGCCTCGTCGACCTCGAACTGGCGGGAGACCTCGGCCGAATCGCGCCGAATCGAGAGTCCGACGCCCGCGGGGACCCGATCGATGACGAAGTCCCGATCGAACAGTTCGATCAGGACGGACGCCGGAATGCTGTCACGGCTCACCCAGTTGTGGACTGTCGAGTTACTCAACCCGAGTCGCTCCGCGACAGGGTCGAGGTACTCCGGAGCCGGCGTCGCCTCGTCGAGTATCCGTTTGAGCGTCTCGCTGCCGATCCCCCGAATCATCAACTCCTCGTCCGGAACCTGGTCGGCGTCGAGGAACGTCTCGAGAAGGTCGAGCGTCGTCGCCGACCCGCCGAACTCGTGGGCTTTCGGGGTCGGCAGCAGATCGCCCGTTTCGATTTCGCTTGCCGCACACGCGTCGACGCCGTCGTTCCACCGGCGCATGTTGTGATCGGGCGTGACCGTCAGTGAACGCCCGCTTCGCGTCTCGATCCTGACGAGGTGATCCGGCGAAGGGTGTTTCGAGACGGATTCGATCGGTTGCGTGCAGTTCTCGCCGTCCGCGGCGATGGACGGAACGCGGAGGTCGGCGTCTACCTCGTCGACGAGCGTTCCCAGATCGTCACGCCGGGGCGCCTCGAGGTTCGACTCGACGAGGGCGGAAACCGAACGGTAGCTCCACTCCTCGGAGCCGTCCTGGACCCAGACGTTCGTCTCGGGGTGGAAGCAGTTCCGGCGCTTCGAGGCGTGAAAGTACGGGTGGGCGTACCCGACGGCCGCGGTCGTGAACCCGACGACCCGCCCGACGACCGCCGCGCTCGTGTGTGGCGCCATCCCGAAGACGAGCTCGCCGACGAGGTCGTCCCGCTCCTCGATCCCGTAGAAGGGCTCGAGG
>Ga0207797_1002656_pt1 | contig 12331 bp, 9 predicted proteins | sample PRCRCaboRojoPR_6_FD_187275 | JGI IMG/M metagenome (GOLD analysis project Ga0207797, IMG submission 187275) | Marine sediment microbial community from Cabo Rojo, Puerto Rico - PR CR 10% Liquid 1 (SPAdes) | ecosystem: Environmental > Aquatic > Marine > Coastal > Sediment | place: Cabo Rojo, Puerto... | reverse complement strand
TGCTTATCGTCGCCTCTAGCGCGTCAGCGACACCTCCGCCGACCGAGACGTTGGTCCCTGCGCCCACGCAGTGGTTCCCGCCGACGAGCACGCCGACCGCTGCGCCCCCGGTGCAGCCCACGCCTTCGACGCCGCCCCGCGAGGTCGTGCTGACCGCGCCGAAGAAAGGCGCGACGGTTGTCAGTCCTGTCGAGGTGGAGGGCCGCGTCAGCGTCATGCCGTGCGAGGCCAATCTTCGCGGTCGGGTCTACGACGACCAAGGCCGGGTGGTGGGCGAGGCGCCGATGCAGGTGCGGCCGGACATGGAGGGCGACCTCGGAGGTCCGAGCGCCTTCAGCGGAGCGATCCCCTTCGAGGTGGATGCCACCTGCCCCGGATATGTGGAGGTCGCCGAGATCAGCGCCTGGGACGGCTCCATCGTCGTCAGCGCGACGTTGACCGTCGCGCTGACCACCGGCACGAGCACCGTTGTCCCTTGACGTCCTTGGTCTGCAAAAGACCGCCGCGCTTCTATCAGTCACGCTAACCATCGGCGCGCAGCAGCAACGGCAAGTAGATGTCGTGCAGCCGCACGACCGTGATCTCCACCTCCTCTGAGAGTGGCCCCTGGTTGTCTGAGCTGTCGTAGGACGCCACAGCCAGGTAGTACGTATCGACGCCCGGCTGCACGGGCAGGGTGGCGCAGGTCAGATTCGTGGCGTCGATCCGACCCAGGTCGTAGAAACCCGACTCTGTGCCGTAGTAGACGTGGTAGCCGACTGCGTCCGGGTCGGAGCTACGCTCCCAGCAAGCACTGATCGAGATCCAGGGCGGTGGCACCTCGGCGGTCAGGCCGGTGGGAGCACGGGGCGCCTCGTGGTCAACTACGCTTGCCGTCTCCGTGGAGTAGGCTGTCACCGGTGTGTTCTTCAGGTCGTCGATGCGGGCGTAGACGTAGTAGTCGCCGGTCTGCACGTGAGTGGCATCCCACGTGTAGCTGCCTGCGGCGGGGTCCAGGCCGTCTGCGATGAGCGTGCCGTCTGCGTCCTTGTCGTCGGTATCGTAGTAGAGCGCCAGCGTGGGATCGTCGTCGAGCTCATCGGCCGTCCAGTGGATCGTGTACGCACCCTGGCCGTCCGGCGCCACGCTCTCCACGGTGACGGACGGCGGAACGTCGCTCCCCAAGACGTTGAGCACATAGTACTCATCTCCGGTAAGGTTGCCTACGTCGATCTGCCATGTCCCGCCTATTGGGTCGTCGACCACGTAGAAGGCGTTGGTCAGGACGCTGGTATATGTGACCCCCGGATCAAGCACTGGATCGACCCGATGCCCGTGAGGGTCCCGCAGATTGAAGGTCGGGGCTCCCTCCCGCCATCCCAGCAAGAAGAGCGCCTGGTCGGTCATACCGATCTCCACCGGACGGACGTCAGTGTAGGGGGTGGTGGTGACCCGCCCTTCTGCCATCAAGCCCGTCTTCGACGGCTGGTCAAGCAGAGCATAATCCTCGGCGTCGTCCCCAACGATCAACTCCCCGGTGGTATCGAGGAAGAAAGCACTCTCCCACCCGGCGATGTTGGCGGTCCCCTTCAGCCCGTAGATGGAGCTGGTGCAGCTCTGGTTTTCGCAGAACTCGCCAAACGAGGTGTCGACCTCCGCCAGGGTGACCGCCATCGGTGGGACGTGGACACACGTCTTTCCGACGTAGTAGTTGACGCACTTCGTCCAGAGCGCTCCCTTTTCGAAGCCGACCGTCACGCCCGCGCTGCCGGTGAAGTGGAACTCGCCGTCGGAACGCCAGACGTGTAGATTGGCGTCGCCGCTCAGGGCGAAGGGCGCGTAGGAGATGTGCGCCTCCCCCACCAGGCCGTCGCTCTGGTTGATGACCAGCGAGGCCTCGGCCGCGTCGAAGATCAGCACCTGCAGCGACCCGCTGACGCCCACCTCGTAGGGTTTCTCGAACTGTACCCAGACCGACGGCTCGCCGCCGACCACCGGCCCTAGGGGCGGCACCTCCAGCTGGCTCTGCAGCGTGCCCGTGACCTGAACCCTGACCGGCTCTAGGCTCACCCTCCCCTCCATGCCGGTCAGCGCCATGCCGCTCTGGCCGATGGGGATGCCGGGATCGACGCTGCCGCCCATCAGGATGTAGCGCAGCCCGTCCTGATCCAGCTCAAACTCGGCGTACAACCCCCCGCTGTAGGTCTTGCCGGGCTGGCCGCTGCTGGCAATGTTCGGCAGAGAGAAGCCGACCTCACCGTGCACCATATACTGACCGCCCGACGCCAGGCTCAGCGTCACTGACGCCCCGGCCAGCTCGAACTTGCCCCCAGTGCCGGGCACCGCCAGGTCGGGCAGGCTGAGGGTCATGGAGCCGCCGGAGATGTCCTCGAGACCGGCGGCTGTGATTAGCAGCCCGGAGATGGAACCCTCGCTCCCGACGCCCGTGCTCAGCATATCGGGAAGCGCGACCGTCGCGCGGTCGATAGTGAAGGCTCCGCCAGCCGAGGGGCTGTAGCTGAAGGTAGCCGACTCAACAGAGAAGGTGAGAGCTGCCGCCTTGAACGTCAGATCGCCGACGCCCAGATCGCCGTCGATCTCACCAGTGGTGTGCAGCGTGAAGCCAACCGTCGCTTGGGGTACCACACCCTCAATCGCGTAGACGCTGACGCGGGCCTCCGCGCTCACGGTCCCCTCCAGCACGTTCATCGAGAAATCGGCCAGGGGCGTCCCGGTGTTCACGCCCAGATCGCCCAGGCGCGTCAGACGGTAGAGCACGTTCAACGGCGTGACGCTCCCCGTGCTGGCGTCGACGGAGAAGCTCCCAGCGAAGACCGGGGCCGCCCTGACCCCAGAGAGGAGCAGGCCCACCACGGCCTCGCTGCTGCCGTTGATGCTCTGATCGCCGTAGTCCAGCGTGACAGTCCCGGCGCTCAGCTCGGCAGAGGCCTCGGCACAAGGCTCCCCGGCGCCGCCCAGGCGGATGTGGCCCGAGGCGCGCCAGCGGTTCTCACCCAGGTCCTCGAAGGCATCGGCGCAAACCGCCACGTTGCCCAGGATCTTCTTGTTCGCCGGTGGGGGTCCGGCGGTGGGGTTCGCCCCCGGCGGTGTGGGGTTGGGCCCAGGCGTCGCAGTAGACGGCGGGATGGGCGTCACTGTCGGCGAGGGCGTCGGCGTCGCGGTCGGGGCGCCGATCGGGGTGCTGGTGGGCTGTGTGCCGCTCTTGGTGAAGGTGTTGGCCAGGCTGGTGGCGATGAGCCTACCGCCGTGGAATGCTTTGATGCGCCAATAGTACCGGCTATCCTCGTAGACGTCCTTGGAGCCGCCGGGCCTATAGGGCGTGTAGGACGGGTACGCCATGTACGCATAATCGTAGGTGGGGCTGAAATCGGGCACCTCGCTGACTTCCAGCCTGTAGCGGTCGGCCCCCACGACGTAGTTCCAGGAAAACGTCGGGTCGCTGCCGATGGTCGCGCCGTCGGGCGGGGCCAGGGTGAAAGGCGGCACGTCCTTGGTGAAGCTGTGCGCATCACTGGTGGCAATGACGTTGCCGGCGTTAAGAGCCTTGACCCGCCAGTAGTACATCCCTTCTTCGTATGGGCGCCCCGGTGTGTGCGACGTGTAGTCCACGTACCCATAGTCGTACAGATTGTCGAAGCCGGGATCCGTATCCACCTCCAGCTTGTAGCGGTTGGCTCCCACCACCGCGTCCCACTGGAATGTGGGGTTCCCGCTCATTGTGGCCTCCTCGCCGGGCACCCGCAGATGAAGCGCGGTATCTTTGATGAAACTGCGTGCATCACTTGTGGCAATCACCCTACCGGCGTTAAGAGCCTTGACCCGCCAGTAGTACGTCCCTTCTTCGTATGGCCGCCACGGCGTGTGCGACGTGTAGTCCACGTACCCATAGTCGTACAGATTGTCGAAGCCAGGATCCGTATCCACCTCCAGCTTGTAGCCGTTGGCACCCACCACGTCGCTCCAGGAGAACGTCGGGTCGCTGCTCAGATCGACGTCGTCCTCGGGCTCAGCAAGCGGGACGGTGGTCGCTTTGGTGAATGTCCGTGCTTCGCTGGTGGCGAGGACGTCGCCGTCGGCCCTGGCCTCGACCCGCCAGTGGTACGTCCCCTCTTCGTATGGCCGCCGGGGCGTGTGCGACGTGTAGTAGTCCACGTACTCATAGTCGTATAGATTATCGAAGTCGGGATCCGTGTCCACCTCCAGCCGGTAGGTGTCGGCGCCGGACACCTGGGCCCAGCGGAACGTGGGATCGGCCGCCAGGGAGGCCCCGTCGGCGGGGAGCTGCAGCGTGGATTCCGCCGCCCCCCCGCCTTCCGCAGCGCTCAGCATCAGCGTCCATGCCTCACTGGGGCTCCCCGCGTGACCGTCGGCATCGACGGCCCGCACGCGCCAGTGGTAGGTATCGGGCGCCAGGACATCCTCCGGCGTCAGTGTGGTGTTGTCCGTCTCGTAGCTTTCGGGGACGTAGTTGAAGCTGGGATCGGTGCTGACCTCCACCCGATAGGTGGCCGCGCCCTCGGCGGGGGCCCAACGGAACGTGGGCACAGTGACCGTTGCCCCGTCGGCCGGCGAGATCAGGGCCGGCGGGGCCAGCTCCTTGAAGAACGACCAGCCCCTGCTGGGGGTCCCCGCGTGGTCGCCGGCGTCTATTCCCGTGACCCGCCAGTAGAACGTGCCATGGTCGATGGCGCCGTCCGGGGTGAGGCTGAGATTGTGCGTGGTGTAGGTGTGGTCCACCTCGTCGAAGCCGGGATCGCGGCCAATCTCCACTTGGTAGTGTGTCGCTCCTTCAGCCGCACGCCAGGTGAAGACCGGCTCGGTCAGCGTGATGCCGTCGGAGGGGCCCACGGGGATGGGGGCCGGGATCCGCTTGGTGAAGATACCTGCCTCGCTCGGTGTGCCCTGGTGATCCTCGCCACCATCGGCGTCCACTCCCGTCACGCGCCAGTAGTAGGTGCCGTGGGGAATAGCGTCGTCGGGGGTCAGGCCGGTGGCTTGCGTCTCATACGTCTCGTCGACGGTGCCGAAGGCGGGATCCTGGGAGAACGCCACCTTGTAGCTGGACGCTCCTCGGACGGGGTCCCAGGCCACCGCTGGCTCCGCCAGCCCCAGGTGGTTGGGTGGCGAGCGCAGGTCAGGCGCCGGGATGTACTTCTCAAACCGGACGCGGCTGCTCCAGGGGCCCGGGTTGTCGTCAATGTCATAGGCCCGCACCCGCCAGTAGAGGAGTTCGTTCGGGAAGTCATCGGCGTCGTCGGGTGTGAGGTTCAGGTTGTAGGTAGTGCCGCTCCAGTACGCCAGGTGCGGGTCGCTCTGCGGGCCAACCTGGACCTCGTAGTAGGCCGCTCCGCTGGCCGGCAGCCACGAAAACGTCGGCGTGATGATGGTATCGCCGTCGGCGGGGAGGATAGGCTCTGGGATCGACGGCTGACCGCTGACGAGCACGGGCCCGACGAAGTTGAGCATGACGCTGATGGTGACGATTCCGCCCAGGAGAGCCCTGCGTGTTCGACGATCGATGGGACGGCTTTGCAGCGCGAGCATAGGATGTCTCCTTGTGCAGCTGACTCGGGGTGAGGCGCGCGTGGACGAACATTGGCTGGGCGCCCGTTGAGCGCTCAGAGACGAGCTGCTCGATTGTGAGGCCTACGTTCTCCTTTGTCCCTTGTGCAGGTGCTGATTCAACGGTGACCGACACTCGTGCGCCTCTGGAGGCTGTGGAGAAGCCGCGACGAGCCGACCTGCGTTCCAGGTAACTACTCACCTTATGGTCCTGAGGCTCTAGCCGGATTTGCAATCCGGCGATTTCGCACCCAAGATCGCGGATCCCGGATCCACTAGGAGCAGCAGGTGAACAGGTACCGTTCCAGTATATCACACCCCCACTGATTGTCCAACTCAGCTCATCCGGGCTTGACAAGCCTCCGGGAAGCGGCCATCATGTATGCAAGACATCGAGAGACGAAACAGCTATCGTAGAGGGTCGATCCCATCGTCCAACGACCCGTCAGCTCGGGAGGGGAACAGGCTTGTGACATCAGCCCATTCACCGTCGATAGAGGGCCACGTGAAGGCCCTCAACGCCTGCAATCAGCGCGGGGGGCGCATGCTTTCATTGGTCGATCTGCTGGGGGACGACTCGCTCAGCCTTCCTATGGCCGGCTACCTGGCCGCCGCGATGCGCCAGGGCGCGTCGCTCTTGGTGGGGGCTAACCCGGGCGGCGCCGGCAAGACCACAGTCATGGCCGCGCTCCTCAACTTCCTGCCGGACGATGTGGCGCTGCAGGCCGTGGACGACCGCGCCGTCCTCTCCCGGGCGAATGAGACGCCCCCCGGGAAGGTCTGCTACGTAGCCCACGAGATCAGCCCGGCGACCTACTACTACGCCTACATCTGGGGCCGCGACGTCCGGACCTTTCTCCGCCTGGCCGCCGACGGCCACCTGATCGCCTTCAACCTCCACGCCGGCACGCTGAGCGAGACCCGCGCTCAGCTCTGCAGCCAGAACGACGCCGATCCCACGCACCTGGACACCGTGAGGTTGAAGGTCTACCTGGGGACGGCGGGGCACCGCTTCTCTATGCGGCGTTGGATCGACCGCGTCTACGAGCACGACGGGAAGATGGACCGCCTCCTCTGGGAGGAGCGGCAGCCCGGCGATTTCGTCCAGCGCGCGGAGAGCGCACACGTATCCCCGGAGGCGACAACGCGCTACACGGACTTGCTGGCCGATCTGCGGGAGCGCCGGGTACGGCGCATCGGCGACGTGCGGCGAGCCCTTGTCCACTGACCTCCCCAGGCGCCGGCCAAGACAGCCGCCAATGCGCGACAACCGAACTCCAACTCTCTCCAACCCGTCCCGTCGTCGCATCCAACCCAGGCCACCCTCACAGCCGGGCGACGGATGTTATCATGAGGGAATGTGCGAACCGATGGACACTCATCCAGCCACCGGCCGGTCCTGCGGGAGGCTGGGTACGCTATCCCAGAGATCAGCCAGCGTCTTCTGGAGGGTCTCGGGGAGCCCATCCTGCGACAGGTGGGTTGACACAGTCAACCGAGATCCAGGACGGTAGCGGGGAAGCCGCTGCATTCACGGCAATCCCCTGGGACCGCATCCGGATCCATTGAGACTGAACGAAGGAGGTTTGACCTTGAAACGCGTCTTGATCACCGGAGCCAACCGCGGTCTGGGCCTCGCTTTCGCCAGGGAGAGCCTGGCGCGGGGCTACCGCGTTTTCGCCACCTGCCGCCACCCGGAAGAGGCGGACGAGCTGCGAGCCCTGACCGCTGAGCATCCCGACCGTCTCACGGTCCTGCGCCTCGACGTGACCAACGAGGAGACCATCGAGGCTGCAGCTCACGCGGTCCGTTCGCAGGAAAGGGCGCTCGACCTTCTGATCAACAACGCGGGGACGAACCCCAGCGGCGAGCGCATTGGCCACTTGGATGCCGAGACGATGCTTCGTACCTATCACGTCAACAGCGTGGGGCCGATGCTGGTGACGCAGGCCCACCTGGATCTGCTGCGGGCCGGCGACGATCCGAAGATACTCAACATCTCCTCCACGTCGGGCTCGCTGGCACGGAAGTCGAGCGGTGGAGGCTACAGTTACTCGAGCAGTAAGGCCGCGCTCAATATGCTGACGCGCGCCCTGGCGTTCGACCTCCAGTCCGACGACGTCATCGTGGTCGCCGTTCATCCCGGGTGGGTGCGGACCGACATGGGGGGAGAGGCAGCGCCCCTGGCGCCGACCGAGTCCGTGAAAGGGGTTCTGGACGTGACCGACGACCTGTCCGATGCCGACACGGGGATGTTCTACACCTACGAGGGACGGCAGGCTCCCTGGTAACGCTTCGTCGGGTAGCACGTCCGACCTACGTCCTGATGCAAGGTCAGGTGACTTACAGGGCTTTGGCGTTTTCGCGAACCAGGTGAGGATGATAAGACTGTGGGGGTTGGAGGGATCTCTACTCTAAACGGCTGTTCCATGGTACAATCTTTGGTCAAGCATCCGTGAGGAGAGTGTCTGTGGACAGAACAGGAACGGTTGTACGCATAGCCGGCGTGGTCATCGACGCGGAGTTTCCCTCCGGCGATCTGCCGAGCATCCACAATGCCCTGGTCGTGAACCGTGAGGACGAGCAGGATCTGGTCGTCGAGGTTCAGGAGCACGTCGATCCGCACACCGTACGCACCATCGCAATGGGTGGTACCTCAGGCCTGCGTCGCGGCCTGACCGTCCGCGACACAGGGCAGCCGATCCACGTCCCCGTCGGGCGAGAGACGTTGGGCCGCATGTTCAACGTCCTGGGGCATGCCATCGACGGCGGGCCTCAACCGAAGGGCGCCAGACAGCGCTCCATCCACGCCGACGCCCCGCGGATGGAGGAGCAGCAGGTCGTTGATGAGCCACTGGTGACCGGTATCAAGGCGATCGATCTGCTCACGCCCTACCCCAGCGGCGGCAAGATCGGCCTCTTCGGCGGCGCTGGCGTGGGCAAATCGGTGCTGATGATCGAGCTGATGCGTCATACCATCGAGGAGCACGAGGGGGTGGCCCTCTTCACCGGCGTCGGCGAGCGGAGTCGGGAGGGGAACGACCTGTGGCGCGAGCTCCAGCGCAGCGGCGTGCTGGAGAGCACCATCCTCGTCTTCGGTCAGATGAAGGAGCCGCCGGGCGCCCGGCTGCGGGTCCCCTTCACCGCGCTCACCATGGCCGAGTACTTCCGCGATCAGGAGGCGCGGGAGGCCCTCATCTTCATCGACAACATCTTCCGCTACGTCCAAGCGGGCGCGGAGGTGTCGGCCCTGCTGGGGCGCCTGCCGAGCACTGTTGGGTACCAGCCGACGCTCGACACGGAGATGGGCGAACTGCAGGAGCGGATCACCACCACCGCCAGCGGAGCTAGCTCTACCTCGGTCCAGGCCGTCTACGTGCCGGCCGACGACATGACCGATCCGGCCGTGGTGGCCACGTTCGCTCATCTAGACGCCACCACCATCCTCACCCGCCGACAGGCCAGCCGGGGCTTCTACCCCGCCGTGGATCCGTTGGATTCCAGCAGCACGCTGCTCACAGCGGAGGGCGTGGGAGAGGAACATCTGGAGATCGCCAACGAGGTGCGGGAGACCCTGGCGCGCTACGAGGAGCTACGCGACGTGATCGCCATCCTCGGCATGGAGGAGCTGAACGAGGAAGATCGGGTCACGGTGGAGCGCGCGCGGCGCATTCAGCGCTTCCTCACCCAGCCCTTCTTCGTCTCGGAGCCTTTCACGGGCATCCCCGGTCGCTACGTCCCGCTCGACGAGACGCTGCGCGGTTTCCGGGAGATCGTGGAGGGGAAGCACGACGGGCTGCCGGAGCAAGCGTTCTACATGGTGGGCACTATCGACGAGGCGATCGAGAAGGCCGAGAAGGTGGAAGCGGAGGAACCGAGCCCCCAAAGCAGCATGTAGGGGCTAAACCGTTATGGGCAGAAGGCTTGATTTCCGCGTCCTAAATCCGGCGAAGACGCTGCTGGAGGTGGAGGAGGCAGCCTGGGTTCACGTCCGGCTGGCCGACGGAACGGGCCTCACCATCTACCCAGGCCACGCGCCGTTGCTGGCCGAGACGGTGACCGCGCCGCTGCGATATGCCGATGATGCCGGCGAGCACGTCTTTAACGTCGAGTCCGGGATTCTCCGCGTCAGACGCGACGAGGTACGGGTCTTCACCCGCGGGGAGTCCGAGGCTATGGCGGCCCCGGTCCCTTCTGCCGTCTCGGACGAGAGGCCATTCGAACGCCTGGCCCAGGAACTGCGGGCCCGGTTGGAGGAGGAACCCGCCGGTCCTCTGAGGAAGATTCTGGCTGTCGGACGTGATGAGCAGAGATAACGCAGAGATCTGGAGAGAGGCCCTGCGGGCCACGACCCTGGGTTGGGATCTGGCCCTGCCCATCTTCGGCGGCCTGTTGACCGGCTATCTGCTGGACCGCGCCTTGGGCACCCGGTACGTCTTCACCCTGGGGCTTCTGATCTTCGGCATTGGCACCGGTTTCTACAACGTGATCCGGTCGATCCAACGTATGGACGAGCGGACGCGACGCCGGGATAACAGGGAGGGAGAGCGCGGGGAGACCGAGAACGAGGCCGCGCCGTGATGGGCGTCTGGCTGCTGGTTGGAGTCCTGGTGGGGCTACTCAACGGTCTGACCCGGCGGTGGACCGTGGCTCGGCTCCAGGCCGAGATGGAAAACAGCGCACTGGCTTTGACGCTAGGGGGGCTGGTGGTCCGTCTGTCCCTGGTGGCTATGTTGCTGATCGCTGGATTGCGTCAGGGCATCGTTCCCGGGCTGCTGGCCTTCGTCGGGCTGTGGGTCACCCGGATGGTCACGGTGATCTGGTTTCACACCTCGGTCGGGGCGAAGCGCGAGGAGATCCTGGAATCGGAGACGGAGTGAAGGAACAGGGCAAAGACCCAGAAGCTTTCTTGGGCAATCAAGGTGGCATTCGAAGTCGTTTCGCCAAGGGAGCCAACGGGATACGGTCACAAGTGTTCGCATCAAGACCTTCGGGGTCTGGTCGACCGTCGGGTCGATCCCAGGTCCGCTGAACGGCTAGGAGCAGAGTTATGGACAGGTTTTTCCCACAAGTTGTCTTCTCGATCTTCGGCATCGAGGTGCGGGACACCGTCGTCTCGACGTGGCTGATGATGATGATAGTCATCGCGTTGGCCATCGTCATTCGACGGCGGCGCCCGACACTATTGGAGATGCTGCTCGATTTCGTGGTCGATCTGATCTCGGACCTGCTGGGGGGCTATCGCATCGAACGGTACCTACCATTCCTCGGGTCACTGGCCGTCTTCGTGGCCTTCGCCAACATCCTCAGCATCTTGCCGACGATCCCGCTGCCTGGGGGGACCATGTTGCCCATCGTGGCGCCGTCCCGAGATATCAACACGCCCATAGCCCTCGCCGTCGTGGTCTTCTTCTCCGTTCATTACTACGGCATGCGCCAACAGGGCGTGCTCGGCTATCTGAAGAATCTGGCCTCGCCCATCTTTCTTCTGCCTCTCGAGATCGTGGGGCAGATCAGCCGCACCGTGTCGCTGGCCATTCGACTTTTTGGCAACGTGCTCAGCACAGAGCTCATCGTCGCCGTCGTCTTTATGTTGATCCCCCTCATCGTACCGCTGCCCGTGATCGGCCTCAACCTGTTCACCGGCTTGCTGCAGGCCTACATCTTCACCGCCCTGGCAGCCGTCTACATCAGTACCGGGCTCGAGGAGCCTGGAGAGAGCGGAATCGAGAAAGCAGCACAACCTGATAGCGCAGGCAGCCGCCCGCCGGACCGGGCGGCGCCGGTCGACGCCGGATCTGTGACGCCGGGACGCGTCCGCTGACCACGTCCGCGCCCCCGGTCAGGTCCACGTGAAGCAGCAAACACACGCTTATGACCAGATCGAAAGGAGACACCCTATGACAGACATGGATTCAGGAACGCTGATTACGTTGGTGACCATTATCGGATCGACGCTGGGCATCGTCCTCGGCGCCCTGACCCCGGCGATCGTCGAGGGGCGGGCTGTGCTGAAGGCGCTGGAGGGTATGACGCGCCAGCCAGAGGCCGCCGGCGATCTGCGGACGACGCTCCTCATCTCTATGGCGCTGCTGGAGTCCACAGCCATCTACGTCCTCCTGGTCATCCTCGTCCTGATCTTCGCCAACCCGGTGATCGATCGTTTCTTTCCCGGGGGATAATGCATGCTCAGGATTGATTGGGCGACGATCGCCTTCCAGGCCATCAACTTCCTGGTCTTGGCTGGCGCGCTCTACTACTTCGCCTTCCGACCGGTGATGGAGCGCGTGCAACGGCGCCGAGCCGAGAAACAAGAGACCATGCGAGAGATCTATGAGGACCGCCAAGAGGTCGCCCGGCTGCGCGAACAACTGGAGGAGCGGCTGCGGGCCGCGGAGGAGGAGGCGGACGAGATCGTCACGGAAGCACAGAAGCATGCCGAGGCCGAGCGCCAGCGCATGCTGGAAGAGGTCGAGGGGGACATCGAGGCCATGCTGGGAGACGCCCGCGAGGACGTCCAGCAGATGCGCCGGCAGGCGGTGGACGCGTTCCACGACGAGCTGATCGACGCCATCCTCGACGTGGGCGCCGAGGTGATCCGGCAGGCTGCGCCCCCGGAGGTTCACGACACGCTGGTCGCGCAGCTCAACGACCGCATCTGGGAGATGGGGCGGGAGGAGATGGAGCGCGTGCGCGCGTTCCGCCGCTCCCTGGGCGAGCGGACGCCCACAGCCCGGGTGACCACGGCCAAGCCCCTGACGTCGGAGCA
>Ga0207797_1002655_pt1 | contig 12331 bp, 10 predicted proteins | sample PRCRCaboRojoPR_6_FD_187275 | JGI IMG/M metagenome (GOLD analysis project Ga0207797, IMG submission 187275) | Marine sediment microbial community from Cabo Rojo, Puerto Rico - PR CR 10% Liquid 1 (SPAdes) | ecosystem: Environmental > Aquatic > Marine > Coastal > Sediment | place: Cabo Rojo, Puerto... | reverse complement strand
TCCCCCTTCTCGTCCCCGCCGACCGGTTCCCATGGCTCCGTCCCCGTCCTCCCCTACGGCCACCTCCGTCATTCCAGGGATTGGCTCCGATCCCGTGTCCGCTGTTCGCGCCGGGCTGCCGTACGCGGCCGTGGAGCACGTGCGAGACCAGCTGGATGTGTCGGACGAGGTCCTGGCTCGCGCCCTCGGCGTGTCCTCTCGTACGTTGAGTCGTCGACGCGACACGGGTACGCTTACCACCGACGAGTCGGACCGTCTGGTGCTCCTGGCCGAGATCATCGCCCTGGCTCAGCAGGCGCTCGACAGCGACGAGGGTGCCCGCCAGTGGCTCCGCACGCCGCACGCCCTGCTCGGCGGCGAGTCGCCGCTCGACCACATGGACACCGTGACAGGCATGCAGGAAGTGAAGACCATGCTCTACCACATCGAGCACGGAATGCCCGTGTAAGGCCGTTGCGGCTTCACCGTGTCGTTGGTGGGACGGACCCGGAGCCAGAGCGTCCTGGCACAGCGACACGTTCATTCCGATACCGTGTCACAACTCTTCATCAACGGTGCTCACCCTCTGGCGTCTCGACAAGGAGCGGTACGCAGAGACGGCCTTTCGTGGGAAAGGAAGCCTCGAAACCAGCGGCCGCTGGCACCACAAGGGCACCCAGGTCGCCTACGCCAGCGAGCATCCGGGCGTGGCCGTGCTGGAGAAGCTGGTCTGGCTGGAACGGTATGAGGTGGCCCGCTCCAGCGCGTACGTCCTTCTTCCCCTTCACCTCGATCCGGCCGAGCATCTGGAGACGATTGATCCATCGGACCTCCCGGACAACTGGGACACGTTCCCCCACCTCGACGCCACCCGCGCCCTCGGCACCCGGTGGTTCGAGGAGGAGCGATCGGCCGTTCTCGCTGTGCCGAGCGCCGTGCTCCCGGTCGCCAAAAACTATCTGATCAACCCGTTCCATCCCGACGTCCACGACCTGGAGCGGGGGGAGCCCGTCCCCTTCTCCTGGGACGCCCGCCTCTTCCGGCGCGCGCAGCGGTAATCCCGACTCCGCACGCTCCGTTCGTGGTTGGAGGGACGGAGAGGTGGACGTATGGATGTGCGTGCGCTTCCCCTCCGACGCCGCCACGAGCTCCTACCGCGCAGGGTAGAGCCCCATGCGCTGCACGCGGTGAAACGTGATGCCGAACGGCGCGGTCGGCGGATCGATGGTGGCCTCGAAGACCACCTCGCGGGACGCCCGATCCACCTCGACGACCTTCCCGTAGCTGGTACCGTTGTGGGTGACGGCCCCCGGCATGAACACGACGTTGTCCTCGTCCGCGTGGTAGTCCACGTCCGACACGATGCGGGAGTAGGTTTCCGGCCCGCGCGCCTTCCCGTACTGCCACGTCTGCTGGATCGTCCGCGCCGGCTCGTCGATCTGGTAGATGACGGCGCGGCTGTAGGTGCCCGGCCGGGTGTAGTTGCGGTTCTCGCCGTTGTCGAACAGCAGCAGCGAGCCGTCGGGCAGCAGCGCCGGGGCGTGCTGGTACCACGCCCACTCGAAGTCGGGGTGGTTCACGGCACCGCTCCGCACGTCGTCGTCCGAGATCGGCCGACCATTGGCGTCCAGCGGCTGAAGCAGAAACGGCGACAGCTCCGTTCCGTCGCCGGCGGTGTCCCAGCCCTTGTGCGGCGCCAGGATCCAGACGACCTCGTTGGTCTCGGTGAGCTTCACGACGCCCTGCGTGCGGCCCGACACGATGATGGTGTTGTCGGAGGCGTCGTACGCCAGCGCGTTGCCGTGGAACCAGTCGACGTCCAGATCGGCAAGATCCGTCTCCCACGCCCGCCGGCCGTTGTCGAGCGACTGGTTCAGGTTCCACACGGTCACGATCTCTCCCGAGGACCGGTCGATCTCGATCACGTAGTCCTCGATGGTCGGCGCGCCCTCTTTGTTCACCGTCGCCACGAAGTTTCCGTTGGGCTTCTCGATGACGTTGTGGTGGAAGCTGTAGCCCGGCATGCCCCACATGTTCACGATCTCCCCGAACAGGTTGATCTCGTAGATGCGGTCGTCATTGGTGTTGCCGAAGTAGAGGTGGCCGTTTGCCAGGCGCTCCATTCCGTTGTCGTAGAACAGGTTGGAGAGGGTCGGATGCTCCGAGAAGTCGAGGTACCAGCGGATGTCGCCGGCGTTGTCGAAGATGAACGGGCGCTGCGGCGTGACCTCGCCGTTGTGCCCAAAGTAGCTGACGAAGTGGAATCCCGGTTTCATCGCGGAGGCAGTAACCTGGTTGATCTCCACGTCGGGCAGGTCGGGGAGAAGCGGGGCCGTTGCGATCGAGACCGTCTGGGTGCCCAGCGCTCGTCCGTCGGGCGCGAAGAAGCGGAGCCGAACGGTGTTTTCGGTCGCCGGGTACAGGCCCAGCACCGGGATCTCGTGCTCCTGCGCCACCTCCTCAAACCGCCGCTGGACGTCGGCGCTTTCGCTGCGGCCCGGTACGGTAATGGCCACGGACACCGGGCGGCGCGTCGTCAGGTCGATGCGGGCGGTGAGCGGCGCGACGCCGGAGGGGTTCACCACCACGTCGGTGCCGGTCACGAAATCCACGCCCGGGTTGTCCGCGCCCGTGGGATCGCCGGTGTCGCATCCGGCGGCGGCAACGAGCAAAAGAACCACGAAGACGCGCGAGAGGAGGCGCAGCGGAGACGGCATCATGATCAGGGGCACGACGGGTGAACGGGAACGTGCCCGCAACGTAACGGTCTGCACAACCAATCGCACTCCCCGGCGCGCGCGTGATCGGACGCCGAAACGCACGGGACGGTCCGCTCGTACATCGCTCGTTGCCATCCCACCGGGGCGATCTTGCGGGCGACGACCCGCAAGGGGCGGACGCCGACCCTTCCCGGGCACAGGCGCGCTCCCGACTGCCTCTACCGAAATGAGACGGAGGGGCTCCCCGGTCGATCAGCGGGCGTGCAGGCGGCCCGCGCCGCATCCTCGCCGTGGCGCGCAGGCCGCTGGGCGGTGCGCATTGGGTACCGCCCACAAGTTTGAGCCATGGAACTGGGGCATCCTGCCGGCCAAATTGGGTTGTGCTCGCACCGGCAGAGTTTATGGTTTTCGAGCCCTATTTTTCTCGCACCAGCTCTGAACATTTGGTCTGATGAACGTATACTAACACAGAAGCACACCGAGGGGAGGGCTTCTTCTCACCCCACCATGAACAAACCTCACTACCTAGAAATGTACAACACTGAAGGCGTCGACGCCGTTGCAACCATTACGGAGCTTCGGTCAGAGACATCTGACCTTATTGAACACGCTCAAACGTCAGCCAATGGCGTACTCATTCAGAAAAACAACGAGCCGCACGCAGTCCTTATTTCTTGGGAAACGTACAAGCGCATCAAGGAAAAAATCGACCTGTCTTCCTTGTAGCGGTCCGGTACGGCGTCCGGAGACGGGCGCGACCATCTCACGTCGTGGGTGCAGCCGTTCTGCACGTTTCCCTCTTCTCGATTCATCCAGAGAGGAGATGCCTGTCGCGCATCTCCTCTCTTTCTTTTTTGCTGCGCCCTCGCGGGAACGTCCCACAAATCACCCGCCCGCCCGCTCAGAAGACGCCCCTCTTTCACGGCGGCTACGGGGGAGGTTGTTACAGATCGGTTTTCTGCGAGCCGGAACGCCGGGCGGAAGGACACCGGGACGGAACCCCCGCAGCGAGAAATGGCTATGAACATGCTGTTGACTGGCCGTTGATCTCCCCACGAAGCCCCACGACCCCTCACTCATGCAACATCTACGGTTTCTTTGTCTCGCCCTTGCGCTTGCCGTCGGCCTGGCGCCGGCGTCGCTGGCGCAGTCCACCCCCGATGCCACCACCCAACTGAACGGGTTTAGCCGTGCGCTGGCGGCCACCGACAGTACCGTTTTCGTCGGCGAGCCGCAGAATGCTCACACGCCCGGACGCGTGCACCTCTACGCCGCCACCGCAGACGGCGCGTGGTCGCAGACCGCGACGCTGGAAGCCCAGGACGGTGCAGTCGGCGACGGCTTTGGATCCGCACTGGACGCAGACGGCACGACGCTCGTCGTGGGCGCGCAGTCGTCCGGCGCGGCCTACGTCTTCACGCAAGACGGCGAGGCCTGGGCGCAGGCCGCACGCCTGACGCCGCCGGACAGCGCCGCCGGATACGGCACCAGCGTGGCCGTGGCCGGCAATCAGGTGTTCGTCGGTGCGGCCTCGCAGGACACGCTGGGGGCCGTCTTCGTGTACGAGCGCCAGAACGACGGCTCCTGGAGCCCGGCGACTCGCCTCGTGGGTAGCGACGTGCAGGCCGGCGATCGCTTCGCGGCGACGGTGGCCGCCGATGGCTCCCACCTGCTCGTGGGCGCCCCGCGAAAGAACGGCGGCACCGTCTACGCCTTCCACCGCGACGACCGCGGAGCCTGGGCCGAACGCCAGACGCTGTCGAGCCGCCTCGACGGCGACACGCGCTTCGGATCGACCCTGCAGATGCACGGCAGTCAAGCCGTCATCGGCGCGCCCCGGGCCGTGAGCGCGACCGGCCTGGTGCGCACCTACACCCGCGCGGCCGACACGACGCGCTGGGAAGCCGACGGCCAGTTGCTTCCGTTTGACGGCAGCTCCCGCCATCTCTTCGGCAGCGCCGTCGCCCTCGACGGCAACGGCGTGTGGGTCGGGGCGCCCGGCGCCTCCGGCCGCACCGGCGCGCTCTACCGGTTCGAGAAAGACGCCGACCGCGGCACCTGGGCCGTGTCGACGCGCCTGCAGCACCCGAACGCCGAGGAGGGCGACATGCTCGGGGCCACCGTCGCCTCCACGGGCCAGCAAATCGCCGTGGGCCTTCCGGGCGATGACTACGGGGCCGGCACCCTCGCGATGTACGACGGCACGGCCAGCACGTGGTCGTCTGCCGAGTTGATCGCCCCGAGCGGCGGCAGCGCGCTCAGCGCCATCACCGGCTCCGAGCAGCCGTGCACGGACGGAACCGTCGAAACCGAGGGGGACATGGCGACCTTCGACTGCGAAAACGTCGACATGCTGTCGTTCCTCCCCATCGATGAGATCGGCGGCGACCGCGGCATCCAGGTGAACGACATCTGGGGCTGGACCGACCCGCAGACGGACCGCGAGTACGCCCTCGTCGGCCGCGTGGATGGCGCATCGTTCGTGGACGTGACGAACCCCACCAACCCGGTCTTCCTCGGTGACCTTCCGAAGCACGACGGCTCGGAGGGCAGCGTGTGGCGCGACATCAAGGTGTACGAGAACCACGCGTACATCGTCGCCGACAACGCCGGCGACCACGGCATGCAGGTGTTCGACCTGACGCAGCTCCGCGACGTGGAGCCGAGCGAGGCCCCTGTGACGTTCGAGGCCACGACGCACTACGACAAGGTCAACAGCGCCCACAACGTCGTCATCAATACCGACACCGGCTTCGCCTACATCGTCGGCTCCAGCGGCGGCGGCCAGACGTGCGGCGGCGGTCTGCACATGGTCAACATCCAGGACCCGGCCAATCCGCAGTTCGTGGGCTGCTTCGCCGACAAGGGCACCGGCCGCACCGGCACCGGCTACACGCACGACGCGCAGTGCGTCATCTACAACGGCCCCGACGCCGAGTATCAGGGCAAGGAGATCTGCTTTGGCGCCAACGAGACGGCCGTAAGCATTGCCGACGTGTCGGACAAGGAGAACCCGACGTCCATCTCGACGGCCTCGTATCCGGATCACGCCTACGTGCACCAGGGCTGGCTCACGGAAGACCATCGCTACTTCTACCTCAACGACGAGCTCGACGAAATCCGCGGCCTGGCCGAGAAGACGCGGACGCTCATCTGGGATGTGACCGACCTGGACGACCCGCAGCTCGTGGATGAGTTCCTCCTGTCCGAGCCGTCCACCGACCACAACATGTACATCAAGAACAACGTGATGTATCAGTCCAACTACGTCAGCGGCCTGCGGCTCGTGGACGTCAGCAACCCCACCCAGCCGAAGGAGGTCGGCCACTTCGACACCGTGCCCTGGGGCGACAACGGTCCGGGCTTCGGCGGGACGTGGAGCAACTATCCCTTCTTCGAGAGCGGAACCATCGTGATGACGAGCATGAGCGAAGGGCTCTTCATTCTCAAGAAGTCCCAGCAGGAGCTGTAGGCACTTCGGAAGCGGGTCGGATCGAGAACCAGAGACGTCGATCCGGCCCGCTGATGCCGGCCCGCGCGTGCGGCGCCCGACGAAGCGGACGGAGGCCCGGTGAGGGGCGAGGGGACGTCGGCTGCCGCCCCCCGCCTGCCTCGGCTCCCCGCGCGTCCCTGTCCATCGTTTCTCGCACCAACCTCTCCCGCTCATGCGACACCTGTGTTCTCTTCTCGTGCTGCCGCTTCTGCTCTTGGCGACCGGACCGGCCGCCGCGCAGAGCGCCAGTCCAAAGCTGTACGTGTGCAACCAGGGCGAGGCCACCGTGTCCGTCATCGACATGGAGAGCCAGTCGGTGGTCGATACGATTGACCTGACCGCGCTGGGCTTTTCGGAAAACGCCAAGCCCCACCACACGCTTGCGGAGCCCGACGGCAGCCACTGGTACGTGACGCTCATCGGCGAGAACGTCGTCCTGAAGTTCAACGCCCAGAACGAGCTCGTGAACCGCGCCGAGTTCGAAGTGCCGGGCCTGCTCTCGCTGCACCCGACGCGCGACCTGCTCCTCGTGGGCCGGTCGATGAGCGCCGTGAACCCGCCGAAACGCATCGGGATGATCGACCGCTCGGACATGTCGGTGCAGCAGGTCGACACGTTCTTCCCGCGTCCGCACGCCCTCACGGCCGATGCCAAGGGCACGTACGGCTATACCGCCAGCCTCGCCACGAACCAGCTCCTGAGCGTCGACCTGCAGACGCAGGAAACCAACCTCACCAACCTCGGCGGCGTGACGCAGACGCTCGTGCAGTTCGCCCCGACGCCGGACGGCACCACGCTCATCGCGGGCGGGCAAATGACGGGCCAGCTGCTGCTCTTCGACACGAGCCAGCCGCCCGCCGTCACCGTGCGCGACACGGTGCAGGTGGGCGCGCAGCCGTGGCATCCGGTCGTTTCGGCAGACAGCCGCACGGTCTACGTCCCGAACAAGGAGTCGCACTCCATCAGCGTGGTGGACCTGGAGAGCGCAACCGTGACCGCCACCATCACCGGCGAGGGCCTGGCCCAGCCGCACGGCGCGGCCCTCTCGCCCGACGGCCGCTATCTGTACGTGTCGAACAACAACCGCAAGGGCACCTACACGCCCTCCGGCGACAACCCGGACGCGGGCACCGTCACGGTCATCGACACGCAGACCAACGAGATTGTGAAGGTCATCGAGGTGGGCACCTACCCGACGGGCGTCGGCACATGGGGCGGGCAGCACGCGGTGACGCCGTAGGTCCGGGTTCTGGCTCCGGGTTTGGGGTTCCGGGTTTTGGTTCCGAGGTCCGGGTTTCTGGGAATCCTCCCTTGTTCATCTCGTAGTGCGTGGTTCGTATTGCGTAGAGCACGGACTGGAAAGCGCTTACGCCCCGCGCACCCCGTACGCCTGTGCACTGCGCGTACGTCGTCCCACGAACTCCGAGCCGCGTTCCATTCAGAGCTCACTTTGACCGTCACGCATGCGCCATTTTCTCCCGACCGCCGTCCTCGTCCTCGCGCTGCTCGTCGTCGGATGTGCCGGGGGCACGCGCACCGATGGGGGCGACGCTCCGCCCGCGTTTCCGGACGACTACCGCCGCGTGGTGGCGCCGTCCGTCCCGGTGCTGGATTCAACCGGCCAGCCCTTCACGCAGCCGTTCTACGGCGGACTCAACGTGCCGCGTCCCCAGTTTGCTGACGTGGACGGCGACGGCGACCAGGACCTGTTCATCCAGGAGCGCACCGGCGAGCTGGCCTTCTTCGAGCACGTGGCGGACGGCGACTCGATGCGCTACGTCTGGCGCACCGATCACTTCCAGAACCTGGAGGTCGGCGAGTGGACGCGCTTCGCCGATCTCGACCAGGACGGCGACCCCGACCTGCTGGCCGAGCGTCCCTACAGCTACATTCGCGTCTTCCGCAACGAAAGCACCGAGGCGCAGCTCCGGTTCACGCGTGCGGCCGACTCGCTCCGCATGCCGAGCGGGAAACCGATTTTCTCCGACCGTCAGAACATCCCCAACGTTACCGACATCGACTGCAACGGGCGGCTCGACCTGTTCCTCGGCAAGCTCGACGGCACCATCGCCCGGTACGAAGCGACCGACTCGACGGGCCTCCCGCGATTTCAGAAGGTCACCGAGCAGTTCGAGGGCATCGAGATTGTCAACCAGCAGATGATGTCGGCCCGCCACGGGGCCAACACGCTCACCTTTGCCGACGTGGACGGCGACGGGGACGAAGACCTGTTCTGGGGCGACTTCTTCGAGCCGGGCCTCCTGCTCATCGAAAATACCGGTTCGTGCACCGCGCCCGACCTGACCGGCGACCCGGAGCCGTTCCCGCCGTCCGACCCCCTCGCCACAAGCGGCTACAACGCGCCCGCCGTCACCGACTGGGGCAACGACGGCGATCCCGACCTCTTCGTCGGTGTCCTCGGCGGCGCGTTCGACGCCAACACGACGCTCTCCGACAACTTCCACTTCTTCCGCCACACGGCCGACGGCTTCACGCACGAAACCGGGCAGTTTCTCGGCGCGCTCGACACAGGCAGCGAGAGCACCGTCGCGATGGGCGACCTCGACGGCGACGGCGACCTCGACGGCCTCGTCGCGAACAAGATCGATCCGCGGCGCACGCAAACTTCGCGCGTCTATCTTTTGGAGAACACGGGCGCCCCGACCGCTCCCTCCTATCAGCTGCGGGATGCACTGGACGGTCTCCCCGCGGCCTATCACTTCGCCCCGGCCCTCGGCGACCTCGATGATGACGGCACGCCCGACCTGATCCTGGGCACCTGGGGCGGGTCGCTCCTGCACTACACGGGCAACGGCGACGGCTCCTTCACGAAGGCCGCTGATCCCCTTCTGGAACTCCCACGCGGCAGCAACGCAATGCCCGCCCTCGGCGACCTCGACGACGACGGCGACCTCGATCTGGTCGTGGGCGAATCGGCCGGGACGCTCACCTACTACCGCAACGACGGCTCCCCCACCGACCCTGCGTTCACGCTCGCGAGCGAAGCGTTTGCCGACCTGACCGTCGACAACCGCAGCGCGCCGGCGCTTCACGACGTCGACCGCGACGGCGACCTCGACCTGCTCGTGGGCAGCGAGACGGATGGCTTCGTGCTGGCACGCAACACCGGCACGCCCTCCAATCCGCAGTTTGCCGACGCCCGCCCGGTGGACCTCGATGCCCCCCGCCTTGCGGCGCCAACCTTCGCCGATGTCAACGGCGACGGAAGCCCCGACCTCGTGGCGGGCAGTGACGGCGGCGGGCTCGTCCTCTTCCTCAGTAACTGACGGACATGCGCCCGTCCATTTCGCTGGCGGCATTCATGGCGCCACTGGCCGCCGCACCCAGCGCGCGATTCAGTGCCGTGAGGTCGGCCTTTAGGCGCTGGATGAGCGTGCCCCGCGTGTCGTCGCCCAGGGCGTCGTAGCAGCCGTCTTGGAGCGCTTCCAGCGCCCGCCGATGATGCCGCCGCGCCCGGCGCAGATCGTCCGGCGAGCATTTCTGGAGCGCCTGCACCGCCTCTTCGACCGATTCGGCTCGATTGTCCATCGGCATGCGGACGGCGTAGCGGTCGTCGGCCCGGCGCAGGGTTCCCGGTGCCGCCGTGGATGCAGAAGACGTCGAGGACGCATCGGCCGATGGAGATGAGGAGTTGGCCGAGGACGAATCGGTGGAGCGGCGCGAGCGGAAGAAGAATGCAGTGCCCATACGTGAAGCGTTGGATTTGATGTGAGTGGATCATGCCCCGCATCGGCAACGTCATGCGGACTGGAAGCGCTTACAATGCAACCAACCTGTTTGTTCTCGGCCCTGGACAAAGAGAACGTTTTCACCGTGCGACGATACTGTGAAGCGCGCGTTGGGCGGTGAGCGCAGGAATACGCAGGATGGGTCGAGCATGACGCGGTCGGGCTCCCGACCGCCTCCTCCCGAACGCCAAACCCGGAACCCAAACCCGTCACTGCTCGCGGCTGTCAACCGTGCACGTGGTGTTGATGCCGCCCCGGACCGTGTACTCGGTCGTCACGACCAGATACTCCGGATTCTCCAGATGGCGCATCACATCCTGGTAGATGATGGCGGTGACGTCTTCCTGGGCGACCCCAATGTCGCGCCACGAAATGATGTAATACTTGAGGCTTTTGAGCTCCACGATCCAGTCGCCCGGCGCGTACTCGATGCGCAGCGTTCCGGAGTCCGGCAACCCGGAGAAGGGGCAGAGAGCTGAAAACTCGCCGGGCTCCGTCTCGTAGACCACGCGCTGCGTCGTGTCGTGCTCATACGGCAACCGGTCGATCTCCTGCTGCCGCTCACTCGGTGGAAGGAATGGGCGCACGTGCCCCTCCGGCTCGATGCCGTACTGCTCCATGTAGTCGAGCGCCTTGCGCGTGTGCTCCACGGCTCGCGCCTCCATGGCGTCGTGCGGGGAATCGGAGTCGTTGGATCGAGACATAAGTCTGGGTGCTCGTGAAGAGTTGCGTTGGGGACGAACGTTCAACCCGCCGCCATCGTTGCATTGTCTCCAGACCGTGAAACCCCGCACCCGCTGCCCGCCCATGCGCGACCTTCATCCGCCCGACACGCCCGCCGATTCGGCCGTCGTGCTGTTCTCTGGCGGCCAGGACTCCACGACGTGTCTCTTCTGGGCGCTGCATCATTTCTCCGGCGAGGTCCGCACCCTCGGTTTCCACTACGGCCAAAAGCACTCCGTCGAGATTGAGCAGGCCCGCACGATTGCCGACCAGGCCAATGTCCCCTACGACCTGATCGACGCCTCGGGGACGCTGGAAGGCTCGGCGCTGACGGAGCACGACAAGGACATCTCCGCCCCGCACGAAAAGGATGAAGACCTGCCCTCCAGCTTCGTCCCGGGCCGCAATGCGCTCTTCCTGAGCCTCGCGGCCAGCTACGCGTACAACCACGACGTCCACGACCTCGTCGGCGGCATGTGCCAGACCGACTACTCGGGCTACCCGGACTGCCGGCGTGTCTTCATCGATTCGATGGAGACAAGCCTGTCGCTGGCCCTCGACGCCGATCTCCGCATCCACACGCCGCTGATGTACCTCACGAAGGCCGAGACGTGGAAGCTGGCGAAGGATCTCGGCACCGTGGCGGGACAGGACGCTTTCGAGACGGTGCGCGTGGAGAGCCACACCGACTACAACGGCGACCGCTCGCAGCTCAACGAGTGGGGCTACGGCCAGCTCGACAATCCGGCCTCCAAGCTCCGAGCGAAAGGCTACCGCGAGGCCAAGGAGAAGGGGTGGGTGTAAGGAGTGGCGATCGTTGAACGGCCACTGGACGTACACGCATCACGTCATCACGCATCACGTCATCACGCATCACGCTTCATGCCCGACACGAAGACGGTCACATTGGACGCGGCTCCACCCACGGAGGCCGACACCACCTACCGGGTGAAAAACGTCTTCCGCACGGTGCAGGGAGAAGGATTCTGGGCCGGGCGTCCGGCCGTGTTCGTCCGCCTCGTCGGCTGCAACATGTGGAGCGGCTATGAGGCCGATCGGGAGCGCGATGCCGAGCGCACGGGGGCCGACTGCCCGCTGTGGTGCGACACGGACTTCCGGAAGGAGGGCTCCGAGGACCTGACGTCTGAAGCCCTCACCGAACGGATGCGGGAGGTCGGGGGAGACATCGACTTCTGCGTGCTGACGGGGGGCGAACCCTTCCTGCAGGCCGATGCCACGCTCATCCAGGCGCTCCACGACGCGGGCTACGAGGTGTCCATCGAGACGAACGGGACCCTCCGCATCGACGAGACCTTTCGCGATGCCGAGACGGGCGAGGTCTGCGCGCCAGACTGGATCACGTGCAGCCCGAAACTTTCGGAGGACCGTCTTTCGCTGGAGCGCTTCGACGAACTTAAGCTCGTCGTTCCAGATTACCGTCCGGACGATTACACTTCCTTTGCGGAGCGGGCGACGCCGCACCGCATCAACGGTCGGATGCGGCGGATCCTTCTCGTCCAGCCCGAGGACGGTCCGCGCCTCGAGGCGGCGCAGGATCTCGCGGTTGAGCTCGTCCTTGAGCATCCGGCGTGGCGCGTGAGCACGCAGACCCACAAAGTGCTGGGCGTGGAATAACGGAACAAGGAACGCCGGCGGCTTCGGCGGGG